>OFFK01001905.1_pt1 | contig 13609 bp, 14 predicted proteins | sample 1521361 | NCBI WGS metagenome assembly OFFK01 (sample SAMEA3504096, study PRJEB24116) | mouse gut metagenome | biome: mouse gut; feature: mouse-associated habitat; material: faeces | place: Denmark | collected 2011
TACCTGCTCACCGCCAACGAGGACCTTTACCGCCGCGCGGCAAACTGCTTCTGCAAGCACGGCATTGAGTTCGGGTACGCCGACCTGCGGGGCATCCCGCCCCATGACTTCACCCTGTTCAGCGCGGCGCGGGACATCTACACCGATTCCTCCGGCACCATGGTCAGCGACCTTGCCAACACGGAGGTCGTGGACACCCTGGCGTTCAGCCTGATCGTCAACGCCCTGCTGGTGGCGCGGTACGGCTGTCCTGTTTTGAAGATCACAGACAGGGAGGGAAAAGCGTGAAAGCACCCCATCAGCCCATCGCGGGCCATGACCTGCTGGCCGTGGAGCGGTTCCGGGACGATACCCGGCACATGGCCGAATTCTATGTGCTGGCGGACTGTCCTTTGGGGCGGGAGGGCCAGTACCTGCGCCGTTTTCTCAGCGAGGACGGCTATGCCCAGGTGCTGGACGCCCAGCGGCAGGGCTGTGTCCGCGTCTACAAACACGCTGACATCATCGAGGGACACATCATCCCCGCCAAGCCTAAAAAGCGGCGGGGCAAGTAACATAAAGGAGGGATTTTTATGTATTCTGTGGATTCTTTGGAGTATGCTGTCCGGCATCTGTTCCAGGGCGGCATCGGAGAGCATGGGTACAGCGAGGAAGAAGTGGAGACGCTGCTCCACGGCATTGACTTCGAGGCCCTGCTGCAAGCGGTCCGGCACAACGCCCAGACCGTCCACGCCTACACCACCGAGGGCAAAGAGCCTATGTCCTTCAACTACCGGGGTAAGGACCTGTTCGGCCAGCGGGCCACCCGGCTGTACGAGGACAACGACCAGAGCTGCGCCTCCATCGTGCTGACGGACCGCACCTATGAGCTGTGGCTGCTGGAGGACATGGACCTTGTTGCCGTGGCCTGCGTGTCCCTGGACTGCGGGGACGGCGAGTACGTCACCGAGTACCGGGAGATCAAGGAGGGGGACCCCTGGGACAGTCCCATGTATCTGGACCTGGATGAGCTGGTCGATGAGATCAACGCAATGTGCGCCGCCTACTATGAGAGCGACATCCCTCTCTATGAGCTGTAACAGACGGGAAAGGAGATAAAAAGGCAGTTTTCCCGTCATGGGAACCACAAAAAGCAACGAAACCTATTCGGCAGTCTCGCTCTCAGGTGGAAAAGACAGCTCGTGTCTTTTGATTCTGATGATCGAAAAGGGCCTGCCCATCGACTGCGTACTCTATGCGGACACTGGCATGGAGTTCCCGGAGATGGAGGCCCATATCGCCAAACTGGATGATTTTCTTTTTCGGGAGCGAGGATTGCACATTACCACCCTGCGGCATCCCCACGGTTTTGAATGGCTCATGTTCCATGTCCCCCTGCAACAAAAACGGGCCATAGAGAGGCGTATTGCCAAGGGCCAACAGGCAACTGGCTATGGCTGGCCTGGGATGCGGGTGCGCTGGTGTACAGGACAGCTCAAAACCCATCTTATCACCAGAGAGGATAACCGGCTGAATAAGGAGAAAAATGTCCTGCACCATATCGGTATCGCCGCCGATGAAGCCCACCGCTGCAAAGACGATCCTCATAACCGCTACGCTGCCCCATTTCAATACGGCGATGCTGGTGATCGACGAACACTGCGGTATTGACGGGCGGCATATCTTTGACCAGGACAACAAGGGGTGGAAAGCCGTTTCCAATGCCATCAAGGGAAGGCTGATCCCTGATGATGACCAACATACCCTGTCCCTGGCGCTGCTGTCCCGGAAAAGCGAGCTGAACGTCTGCCATATCACCCTGCTGGATCAGTCGGACGCGGCAGATTTCTTTGCCATGCACTCCGGGGATTACGTCAGGAGTGACTTCTACAGTGGGACGTGGGAGTAGGCAGATTTGCCCTCAAATCTCCTTGATTTTCCAGTCTTGGACAAGTACGGCTGTCTGCCCAGGTTATAAAGTCATTGAGTTATTGCGGCGCAGGGCTTTCAGCCGGCGGGCTTGCCCATTTGGGGGAAGAAAATCTGCCATCTATGTGGGGGTAGGCAGACTACCCCCACATAGAGAGCGTCAGGATGCGAAAATTGTTCTTGCGCCGGGAGCGGCGCAAGGGCAATTTTCGCGTCCGCAGGAACAGGGGGCGTGTGGTGATTTTTAGTAAGCGGGATGTCGATGCTCTGCGAATGATCTGCTGGTGTCAGTATGTGTTTCCCCGTCACCTGCGAGGGATCATCACAGACATTGAACTTGAAAATCTGATCCATATAGGTTTCGTCAAGCACCATGTGAAAAGCGGTTCTCTTGTTCTTACTGGTAAAGGAAGTGAACTTGTGACTGAGATATTCAGTCAACAGGTTCCAGCTTTGACAAAGTCCTATCATAATGCCGCGATCCAGCGGCGGCTTCGGCAATCCGGCATGGCTGCGACGGCTTACTACGGTGCTGTCAATATTTTTTCAGCCAGTCACGAGGAACTGTCGCAGTCCCCATCGCTCTTTCTCTCGACCATCACAAGAAGGTATGAAATGAACCCGTGGGGGAATGTCCGTATTGCCGCCATTGCCAATCTGGGTGGGACTCTCTACGCTGTCCACTACGTTTGCCCCGGCATCGGTAAGCTGGCCCTTACAGATGAACTGACAGCCTTCACCAATCAGACCGCCCGCTTCCGGGATACCCGGCGGGCGTTCATCTTTGCTGGGGAGAGTTATACAGATATTCTCACCGAGCTGGAGCAAACAGACAAAACCAATACAAAGCTGATCCTCTATGGCGATGCCTACCGCAGCCTGCAGCTTCCGGTACACTTGCTCTCCTGTAATGATACCGGCGCAGTACAACTACAAATCATGGCTGTCCCGGATTATCGAAAGAAGCTAACGCAGGCCGCGCTAAAGAATCAGTATCAGCCCCCACCAAAGGATGTCCCCGTCTGGGATGCTCTTTTCCAGGGCCTGCCCTTTGTTATGGCGGCGGATATGGACCTGCGGCGAATTGATGCCGCCATACGTGCCGCTCACGGCCAGGGAATAAAACAGATCGCCGTTGCTGCCCTGCGAGGGCAGGCGGAGACTGTCCTCTTTCCCTGTTACCGGGATCCCGGCCTTGCGCGGGTATTTGTCCTCACAGATGAAGCTATCTCGGAAGTAACCGGCAGGCCCCCGCTCCCCTACCTGCCCCCACGTACACAATTCATTACGCCGAAAGGAGATGTCATTGATGCTCCGCCCTTCCAAACTCATGGAAAAACTGGAAGATCTCATTGAGAAAAAGTGCGGCCCATGGTATGAGCGCCACAAGGCAAAATTTCCGTTTTATATCCCATTAGGGCTGGTAGCCTGGTATTTCTACGGGATGCTCCTCAACTCCCTGAAGCTAGGCAGGCAGGCCACCTTTCACATCCCCGGGCAGGAAGTCCCCAGCATCTGGGTGGTCAATCCCTTTAAGAATTGGTTCGTGGTGTTCACGCCCTTTGGGCTGGGCGTCACCGCTGTAGCTGCACTGCTGGTCTGTCTCATTACGAAAAAGGGGTACATCTGGTTTTCCGGCTACAAGTACACCCATGACCCACGGGGCTTCGACATCCTCCCGGACGCTACCCACGGCTCCTCCGGTTTCCTGACAAAAAAGGAAATGGGGGAGTTTCTGGAGCTGGGCGGGGTCACGGAAGTCCTGGGCATGATGTTGGGAAAGCACAAGGCCCACGAGAACGATCTGGACAAGTACGCCATCTATGCCGCTCACCGGATGATCCCCGGCGACAACAACAATCTACTGTGCATCGGCGCGCCCGGCAGCGGGAAATCCCGAGGCTTCATCATCCCGTTCCTCATGGGTTGCGCCCAGCGGGGAGAGTCCGTTTTTGTCACAGATCCCAAGGGCGAGCTTTTTGAAAAGCTTTCGCCTTACTTTCGGGAAAAGGGCCACTACGTCAAGGCGGTCAACTTTCTGGATATGGCCCATTCGGACGGCTGGAACTGCCTGTACTCTTTGGAGAAGGAAACTCATCTGGTGCAGACGGTGGCAAACACGATTATCAAGAACACCTCCGGCCCAAAAGAGGCGGACGACTTCTGGAGCCGGGCGGAGCTGAATCTGCTCATGGCGCTCATCCATTACGTCTGCAATCTGAAGGACGCCAATGGGGATCTGCTGCCTATCGAGCAGCGGGGGCTGGGAGACGTGTATCAGATCATGGCTAACAAGAGCATCCAGGAGATCAACCGCACCCTGGCCGAACTGCCGCCGGAACACCCTGCTAAGGGCCACCACGGCCTGTTCCTGAAAGCGAGAGAAAATCTGTGGGGCAACATCGCCATTGGCCTGGGCAACCGGCTGGCCATCTTCCAGAACAAACTGGTAGACGCCATCACCCGGAACCACGACGTGGACCTGCTGCTGCCCGGGCAAAAGCCCTGCGCCTATTTCGTCATTATTTCTGCCCAGGACAGTGCCTACCGGTTCCTCAGCTCGCTGTTCTTCTCCCTGGCGCTTCCCCGGCTCTCGGACTACGCCCGGCTCCATGGCAAGAATGGCCGTCTGCCAGTGCTGGTGAATTTCTGTCTGGATGAATACTGCAACATCGGCTATATGGATGGCATCGCGGACGCCCTCAACAGTATCCGTGGCTTCAACATGAGCTGCCAGATCGTAGTGCAGAGCCTTTCCCAGTGGCAGGAAAAGTACCCGGGGAAGGAGTGGGAGAACCAACTGGCAACCTTTGACCAAACATTGTATATGGGGTGCAATGACCTCACATCGGCCAAGTATATCTCGGAGAAGTGCGGCAAGGTGACGATCTCTGTCACCAACAATCAGATGCCCCTCATGCCCCTGTTTTCCCCGGTCTACACCAGCACCCGTCCTTATTCCCAGACCCGCAGCAACACCCAGCGGGACCTCATGCAGCCGGATGAAGTATTGCGCCTGGACCGCCGGAAGTGCATCGCCCTGTTTCAGGGTCACAAGCCCGCCCTGCTCTATAAGCTGGCCCCGGAGGAATTTCCGGACTACGGCAAACTAAAGTCCTGCCGGGTGATCGATTACATTCCGGCCTGGAGACAACAGGAGGAAAAGACACCTCCGCGCTCGGAAGCGCCTGTTCCTGTATCTGTACCCGCACAGCCGTCTCCAGAGCAAACTGCTCCGGAGACAGTGAAAGTCAACCCGGCGGAGGACTTGGAATATCAGGTGGAGACAGCAGAGCGATCCAACAGCTCCAGCCTTGGAATGGTGGAGGTCACGATAGACGGCGTGTGTGGGGAAGATGAAGACAGCCCGCCGGGAAGATGATACTCCCAGCGGGCTGTTTGAAGGATCTTATTCTGATGCCATGCTGGAGCGCAGGATGGAGGCCCAATCACTTTTCCCGTATAGGAACCGAAGAACATACACTATATCCGACGTTTGCGATACGGTATAAAAGGCAAGATAGTTCTTAACCTGGACAAAGCGTATTCCCCATGCAGAAAGCAGCTTATCATCAACTAAAGCGAAACGTTCCGGCATATGCGACAGGCCCGACAGACTTTCCTCCGCTTCAGCGATCAGTTTGTCAGCCGCCTGCGGATTCTTGAGCGAAAACTCAATATGATCCGCCGCGCGGTTCAAATCGCGTTCAGCCGCAGCGGTAATGTGAACATGGTATGACTTCATCTTCCCCGGCGGCTCCTGATGTCCGCCATAGCATCTGCAAGCGGACGTGCTTTCCCCTCCGCCGCATCCTCAAGTCCCTCTTGAATAAGTCCATAAAGTTCGAGACGCCCGGCCAGCGCCTCATAAGCCTCAATGCTCATAACCGCCAGATCGCCTTTCCCGTTTTTGGTAATGAAAACAGGTTCCGCATAATCGTGGCAGAAAGTTGATATTTCATTGTACCGATTCCGCAATTCGGCGCTGGAACGAATCTCCGGCATAAAAACTTCCCCCTTTTCAAAGATACTAAAATTATATCTGAATTTCTTTATAATGTCAAGACGGAGGTATTCCCATGAAGGCAGCGGAAATGAAAGAGCGCCCCACCTTTACCCTGATGAAGCAGACGGATGTGCAGAGCATCTACCACATGCAGATGCCCCGCTGGCTGTTCTCCGATCCCCGCTATGCGGATATGAGCCTGGACGCCAAGGTAGCCTATACCTTCCTGCTCAACCGTTTCCAGCTCTCCCGCAGGAACGGCTGGGTCAATGACCACGGCGAGGTGTTTGTTATCTTCCCCCGCCGGGAGCTGGCCCGGGAACTGCGCGTTGGCGAGAAGCGCGTTACAGCGGCGTTTCAGAAGCTGGCGGAGCTGGATCTGATATGGGAGAAACGCTGCGGCAGGGGCGACGCCAACCAGATATATCTGGCCAGCGTCCAGCCAGAGGACGATCCTGCCTACACATGTGCGCCATTTATATCGGAGGAGCCGGAGCATGACGGTTCAAGAACCGCCGGTATGGCGGGTCTTACATATGGGAACACTGGCTCAGAACCGCAAGAACCGCCACTTCCACCAGTCCAGAACCGCCAAAATGACGGTTCAAGAACCATCGAATCTGCGGTTGCAGAACCGTCAAACTGGCGGCCAAGTTATAATAATACAAGAAAAAGAGAAAAGAGTTATATTGAAGTCAGTCAGCCCATTCCCCGTGGACAGGCGGACGATGAAGCGGAACTCATGGGCATCCTGGATGCCTGTGAGCTTTCTTATTTCGGGCCGGAGACGGCCAGGGTGTTTGAAAACGCCATTGAGCGGTTGTTTTACTCCGACAGCTTCCGCATCGGCGGGGCTGTGCTGCCCCAGAGCCGGGTGCGTTCCCGGCTGCATCTCCTGGATGGGATGATCCTGCGGAACGCGGAGAGCAAGCTTCACGCCAATCTGGACAGGCCCATACGCAACTCCACGGCCTACACCATGGCGACCATTTTCAACTGCATCGCGGAGAGCGAGAGCGACCTGATGGTGGATCCCTACCTGAACAGCCTCCGCTCCCCGCCGGATGGGAGGTGACGCCGGTGCTTTTGTCCGTTCAGCAGAAGTACATCATGGAGATCCTTCGGAAGCTGGGCTATTACTCCGCCAGATACAGGTACACATCCTCCAGATTCGGGTAAACCGTTCGTACCTGCCCGATCTGCGGGCGGATGTCGGATACGATGCGCAGGCATATCCGATCCTGTGTCAGCATGATATTGGACAGCTTATACCCCGCCCCCTCGTAGGCGGCCTGCTCCTCCGAGGTGACCAATACTTCGAATACCCGGCCATTTATGCCGTCCAGCAGTGACTGTGGTGTCCCCCTGGCCCTGATCTGCCCGGACCGCATGACTAGGATCTCCTTGGAAATAAACTCAACATCGGACACTACATGGGTAGATAACAGCACGATCTTATCCTTGGATACCTCGCTGATAAAATTGCGTATCCGGATACGTTCCTTCGGGTCAAGTCCGGCAGTCGGCTCGTCCATGATCAGCAGCTTGGGGTCGTTCAGCAGGGCCTGGGCGATCAAGACGCGCTGCTTCATCCCGCCGGAATAGCTTTTCAGCTTTTTATACCGCTCCTCCCGGAGATTGACAACGTCAAGGGTCCGGCTGACGGCCTCCTTTGCCTGCTTTTTATCCAGGCCCTTCAGCGCCGCCATGTACCACAGAAACCGCTCGCCTGTAAAATCATCATACAGCGTCTGCTGCTGCGGCATATAGCCCAGCAGACTGCGGTAGTCTGCGCCCATATGGTCAATGGGTACGCCATCCAGTGTGACGGTTCCGCTGTTGGTCTTCAGATTTTGCGTAATAATGTTCATCAGCGTGCTTTTACCGGCCCCGTTCGGACCCAGCAGACCATATACGCCGGGGGTAAACGTTGCCGTAACACCGTCCACGGCATACGTTTTCCCGTTGTTATAGCTCTTTTTGATTCCGCTCAAGCACAGTTCCATCCAGAGCACCTCTCGTTCTATTGCAAAAATCGGATCAGCAGCAAATTTACGTCCAGGTTCAGGTAGCGCAGGATGACCATGACTGCCCCCACGGTCCCCACCCCGGCCAGCACCGTGACCGTCTCGTTTTTCGTTGCCGAGGACAGCCGCAGGCCGCTCAGACACACCGCCGTATAACTCAGCGCCTTCAGCAAAAACGCTCCCGCAAGCATCACCCAGAGCGGCGCGCTGCTGGCAAATGGGACCCGCGTAAAGTCGCACAGACGCTGTCCCACAGTGGCAAAACGGTCGATCCTGTAGTAGCGCAGAAACAGCGGCAGCTCCGTAACAACGAACACAAGCAGCGTACACAGAAGAGCGCAGATGGACCGGCTCTGATCCAGCTTTCTGTGCCCATTTCTGGTGGACCGCAGCAGGGGAAGCATTTTCTTCCGCTCGTCCATGGTGCGGATGCTGCTGATAAAAAACAGCAATGCGACCGAGCCTGTGAAAAACAGCCCCAGGTCCCGCTCCGTATCCCACCAGAGAGCGGCATAAGAGCGTTCGTCCATCAGAAGCTTCTCATCAAGCGGTCCCTCTTTTCCCTTCAGATCCTCCAGCTGCTGCCGCACCAGATAGAACCCGTCCTCCAGATATTCCAGTTCCGACTGGATCTGGAGCTGCCGGAGAAAGTCACTGCCGCTGGGCTCGCTGCCGATCTCCATCAGCTCCAGCCAGAGGGCGTTCAGGCGCTGCTCCTCCTCCGCCACGAACTCCAGAGTCTCTTCCGTGACCGGCCCATGGAGAAGGTCTATATAGTGTTGATAGGCGGCGTCCCTGGCGAACGCATAGTAGGCGGGGCCGAAGACGTTGACGGTTTCATAGATCCCCCAGGATAGTAAGAGGAGCAGGACGATCCCCTTTTTCTGCTGTACCATCATCTTGTAAAATTCATAGTACAGCAGGCTGGTCTTATGGCTCAGACGGCTCAGCTTCCCTCTGAGCCAGTACAGAAGCTTCTCCAGACGGCTGTTCGACTTGACCTGATACATCCGGTTGAAAACGAGTACCCCCGCTGCCGGCATCAGCACGGCAAGGCTCCCCAGTATCGCCAGCGCGCAAGAGCCCTTGTTGACCGGTTTCCCGAACAGATTCAAGTTGAGGTATTCTCCCAGGGAAGCCGCCATGCTCCAGCAATAGAAGGGGTTCACACATTTCAGCCAGTTCAGTCCGCCGCTGAGAGGGATCGTCTGATAGAGCATGTATCCACCGCCCAGCACAGCGGCGGAGACCGTGATCGCCGCCGCCCCGTTCCTTATGCACATCCCGATACAGAACAGCAGGCAGGCAAAAAATACGGCGGCAGCAATGCGGAGCAGGATAATTGTGACCAGCCCCTGTCCGACCGTCAGGAAATGGGCACAGTTTCGGAACCGGGACATGGATTGGAGGGGGCGGCTCAAATCGCCATAGCCGTATATCCCCCCCAGGAACAGGATCGTCCCCGTTTCCTGGAGCAGAACGTACAGCATGGCGGCAGAGAGCATCGCCGCCAGCTTGGACAGGGCCAGCGGTGTATGTCCCCGGCGATTACCCTTCAGGAGCAGCGTCAGTCCCGCGTCACGTTCATGAAAGATCACAAAATATGAAAGTACAGCCAGAAAGACCAACAGGAACAGTACGCCGCTGTTGTAGCTGGAAAGCGCCTGGAGACCAAAGTCGTTGTCTGCTTTTATTTCCAGTCCGGTAAAGGGTGCAAAGTCCGCACAGGTCTGCCGCAGATTGCGATAAACGAAGCTGTCCTGATCAGAGAAAAACGCTGTTGATCTCATCTGCTCCGCGCGGGACGCCATCTCACCTGTAAATACGGCGTAGGACTGCCGGTAGGAGTTCTGCGCGTCCAGCTTTTCCTGATACCAGCCGTTAGCGTCAACAGAAGCGTCTCCCGCTTGAAAGGCCTGGTACAATTCCCGGTTTTCATAGACATAGAAAAAGGCGGAGGTATTCTTTTCCAAGATATACAGCGTTAGAAGATTGCCTGCCAGCAGCAGCACAGCAAGTACCATAAACAGGCGGCGCTGCCACAGTTTGAGCCATTCATATCCAAAAAGTTTCATCTTGGCGGACTCCTATCCCTGGAAGCGTTTACCTCTTGATTTTAACAACATCCTTATCGATCGGATCACCATGATAGGTACCGATTTGCTTATCCCACTGAACAACGCCCCAAGCCGTGCTGTTTTCATCGCCGCTGCTGTATTGCAGATACATCACATCGGTCCCAAGGGGCAGGATTTCATGAAAAATAATCGTTGTGGGCGGCTTGAACGTGTCGATCTTCTCAAGATTGTTGTCGAAGACCTCGTATATGAGGTTATCCTCATCTTCTTCTCCCCGCGCGACTTTATGAGCATTGGTCAGATATAGATATGTTCCATCGCTTACAAATGAGCTGTACTTTGGAACATCCCGCATAAATATTTCCGGGTTCGAGCCGTCCAACTCCGCAATATACCAATCAGACTCCGCTGTGCCGCCCGGTGCAAAGTCAAACGAAGACAGAAGTATCTTGTCATTCCAAAGTTCGAGAGAGGAAATAAACTCCGTCTGTGATGTGCCTGGAAGAACAATCTCAGTAACCGTATCATTCAAAATATCATAGACAAAAGTTTTGTAGTATAAATAGGTTAGAAAATTGTCATCATCGATTTCTTCCTCGGAAGGGGTATACGCCAGAATCTGAAAGTATAAATGGTTGCCATATGCTTTTGGTTTGCCCAATGTAAAAATATCCAGGTCCGCATCCGCAGAAAAGACAGGTTTCTCCTTCTTAGCCGGGTCAGTCAGGGAAAGGGACATCAATTGCACATTCTCTTTGATCTTTCCATCAATATTCTCATGAACTTGCTTCGTGAAGTAAAGGACATCACGATGGATCAGCCATTCATTGATCGAGCAGTTGTCCCATTGATAGACCTGCTCCTTCTTTGAACCGTCTTCAGACAGGCGGTAGAGGGTCGGAGGAGAGGCGTTAAATCCGTCATCCAAACAATAAAGAACTCCGTTGCAATAAGAAATACCCAGCTGGCCTGTTGGAAATCCATCGGCCGGAAGCATACAGGCGTTACAGTAGGCGTATTTTTCCGGGTCTGTTTCCTGGTCATGCAGGCAGTCCGCTTTGTTGCACAGCGGCAGGATCAGGTTTGATCCCTCGTCAATAAAATAGATATAATCTCCATGCAGCACATAAGGCCCTTTGCTGCCCCGTACATGCCGCAATGTAAAGCGCAGAGATTCCATATTCATGTACTGATAGTCACTGCCCTCGATGTAGGTATCCGGCAGTTCCTTCGACTTGCAGGCGGCGCAGAGCACGGCAAGCAGGATAGCGGCGCAGAAGACAGCGGCAATTTTCTGCATCATCTTCCACTCGCGAGAAAGTTCGGTCTGTCTCATCGGTACGGCCTCCTTTAAAATAATTACGCTGGAGTGTACCTACATTGTACTATATGAGTAGACATGTGTCAACAAGCTTCTTCAGAGAGAAGACCGCCGCATGTCCGGGACGGAAAACCGCCCCTTCCTGCGGGAACGCTTACCTTGGGATATCAACGATATCCTTGTCGATAGGTTCACCATGGTAGGTGCCGATCTGCTTGTCCCACCGCATGACGCCCCAGCTTGGATCGTTTTCATCGCCGCTGTCGTATTGCAGATACATCGCGTCGGTGCCAAGGGGCAAAACACCGTTAAATATCAATAGTGTAGTTGGCTTAAAGGTATCGATTTTTTCCAGGTCCTGATCATAGACCTCATACAGAAGATCATCCTCATCTTCCTTGCCTCGCGAAACGGTGTGCGCATTTGTAAGGTATAAATACTCTCCGTCACTTGTAAACATACTGTACTTTGGAATGTCTGTCATGAATATCTCTGGGTTTGAGCCATCTAATTTTGCAATATACCAATCAGAGGAGGCTGTATCATCCGCCGCGAAGTCAAACGAATCGAAAAGCAGCTTATCGTCCCAAAACACAACACCAGACACGTACTCACTTGACAGCATATCGGGGAGCAAAAGCTCCGAGATCTGACCGCTCACAATATTATATTCAAATGTCTTGTAGTATAAATATTCCAAAAAATTGTCGTCGGTGATCTCTTCCTCTGCAGGAATATAGGCAACGATCTGAAAATATAGATGATTGCCGTATGCTGTTGGCTTACCCAATGTAACAACCTCCAGATCCGCGTCCGCAGTGAAAACAACTTTCTCCTTTTTTGCCGAGTCTGTCAAGGAGAGCGCGCAGATTTGATAAGATTCTTTTACTTTTCCATCGGTATTTTCATAAATGCGTTTTGTATAGTAAAGAACATTTCGATGGATCAGCCATTCGTTAACTTGGCAATTTTCCCATTCATAGATTTCTTCCCGATTTGAGCCGTCTTCAGATATGCGATAGAGAATTGGGGATCGACTGCCAAATCCTCGGTCCAAACAATAGAGAACACCATTACAATAAGAAATGCCTAGTTCGCCTGTTGGAAAGCCATTGGACGGAAGCATACAGGCGTTGCAGTAGACATATTTTTCGGAATCGGTTTCCTGATCATGAAGACAATCCGCTTTGTTGCACAGCGGTAAAATGGTGTTCGTCTCCTTATCAAGGAAATAAATATAATCCCCATGCAGAAAATACATGCCTTTGCCGCCCTGCGCTCTTGTCAGGGTGAAGCGCAGCCCGTCTTCCATCTGCATATACTGGTAGTCGCTGCCCTCCACATAGGTATCCGGCAGTTCCTTTGCCTTGCAGGCGGCGCAGAGCGCAACGAGCAAGAGCGCAATGCAAAGGCTGACAACTTTTTTCTCCATATCTTGTCCTCCGCGATTAAGCAACTTTCTGTAAATGTCTAGTTTACCTCCCTGCCCACACAATAATGTGTGGGCAGGGAGGTGGCTTTATAAACAGCTTGGATTTATTTTTGGATTACTGTACAAAAACCAAAAGTTTCAGCGACATTCTTTGTCTATTTATAGTATGAAAAGACCGGAGGTGTGATAAATTATGCCCTTGTGGGATTAGATGGGATATCACCAATGAATGTAGCGCATGACTTTGTAGTATTGTGATAGAAAATGGTGTGTTCCCCCATTCCACCTTCTACCTCGGCCCCGCCAAGCTGCTTGGACGCTGTTGCAACCGCATAACCATTTGTCTGTGAGTCGGATGCAGGTGTGTAATAATGGACTCGGCCCAACCAATAATACACTTCAACCGCTGCGTCAACATACGCATTTGTAGCGCCCGTGATTTTTGTTGTCGCTGTTGCACTGCTGGTTGTTTTGGTAACACGTGCCGACCAACTGCATCCATCAATGGAGCCGGATTCAGACGACGCCGCAAGCGCGGTGCCTCCCAGACTGGACGCGGTAAGGACGAGGGCCAGAGCCATGGCCATTACGGACTTGATAGTCTTTTTCATTTTATTCTCCTTTTTTAGCCACAAACCTTTTCTTACATCAAAAATTTCAGTGCTGAGTTTTCGCTTGTTTGCGCCTATTCTACTTCTGCACGGGACTCACCTCCGATTATGACGCAATTATGGAAGGTGTACCGGATGAATCAGCTTGTCCGGCTTGCAAGAATACCAGGCCATTTGCTCATGTGAGATAAAGAAGTAAAAGAAGTGTAAAAAATTTTGCCGTTCC
>OFFK01001914.1_pt1 | contig 13563 bp, 13 predicted proteins | sample 1521361 | NCBI WGS metagenome assembly OFFK01 (sample SAMEA3504096, study PRJEB24116) | mouse gut metagenome | biome: mouse gut; feature: mouse-associated habitat; material: faeces | place: Denmark | collected 2011
ACGGCCTGATCTCCACCAACAACAATAACGTCACCGTGGAGTTCAAGGCTTCCGAGCTGGAAAAGGAACTGATCACCACGGACAGGGAGGAACTGAAAAAGCTCCTGGAAAAGGAGAAGCAGCGCAGGCAGATGGCAGAGGCGGTCTGATACTTATACTTTACATACAGTTTACGCATAATGGAGGAATCCTCCCCCTGCCGGAAGCATCCATAAGTACACTTTAAGTACAGTTTACGCATACGCCTTATATTTCCCGCCTCTATACCGGTGCTTTATGTAAAGTTTATGTAATCTGTACGCAGAGTTACTTCCTATATAAATACCATTCCCTGCGGTGACATATTCCGGGGTCCTTACGGATACCCGCACGCCGCAGGACAAAGGAGGCTGTACCATGCAGCAGAAAAACCAACAGCAGGAAAGCCATTTATCAGAGATCACCCGGCTGCTTTCCATGTACCATGCCCTCAGCCCTGCCCAGCTTGGCAGGCTTTACCCGGAACTGACGGACGCAAAGCTCCTGCGCCTGCTGGGGCGGCTGGAAAAAGCAGGGCGGCTTGCCTTCCTGCCGGAACGGGAACTTATCCTGTATTCAAAGGACTGCGTTCCCAACCCGTCCACCCTTGCCGCCTTCTGGGTGCTCCTGGACTTTAAGGAGGACATCACCTTCCATACGGCCAGCGATTTCCCGGTAACGCTGACCTTTTACACACAGTCGGATGCCTATGATGTCATCCACATACCGGAGGAAAAAGAGATGCTCATGAACCATGCCCTTTCCGCTTATAAAGAGGACGCGCCCCGCCGCATAGCCATTGTGGACAATGCCGGGCAGATACCGCTCCTTGACTTCCCCGGCACCGCTGCTTTCTGTACGGTGGCGCCGGGCGGGGAGGTGCAGTATTACAGGAAACAAGGAGTTACAGATACTTAATGGACCGACACACTTTATCATCCCGCCTTGCGCGGATAGGGGATGAACTTCCCCGGCTTACCAATACCATCAATGCCATGGCAGCCAACACCGGCACCTATGGGAAAAACTATGAGGAACTGAGCCTGGATGCCGCCAGACGCGCGGAACGGATTGCCTGTTCCCTGCGCAACCTGATCTATGCCGCAGACCTTGTGCCAAAACCCGTCCTCATGGAAGCGGCTGCCCAGGTACACGGCATTTCCATAAAGCATACGCCGGACTGCGTGGAGATCACCCTGCCCGGCCTGATGCCGAAACGCACGAAACGCATCAACACCACTTTCCTGACTGACCCGCTGTATGCAAGCCTTGAATCGTATACGAGACAGCACTGCCTGCCCCATTTTACGCAGTGCGTAGTCTGTTTCTCCCATGTGTTCGACAAGAGTCTGTCCGACAGGCGGGTGCGGGACTATGACAACCTGGAGTGCAAGCAGCTTCTGGATACCGTGGCAGGTTTCCTGATGACCGATGACAGCGGGCTGTTCTGTGATGCCTACCACACCACGGAGTTCGGGGAACGGGACTGCACCATCCTCGCCGTCATGGAAAAAAGCCGCTTCCCCGGATGGCTGAAAGAGCGGGAGGACAGGGAAAAAAGCATATCGGATTTTTAGGCGGCTTCCCAAAATGAAATCCGACTTCGGTAAAACTGCCGCCGAAACCGCCTGTAAACAGGAAAAAATACACCTCCATGCCTGCCGGAATTTACCGGAGTTGCAGGCGTGTACGGTAAAAATTCGGAAAGGAGGCTCACCCGTGGATACTTCAACCAGCGCATACCGGCTGATGGAACTGGCTGCCATTTCCGGGGAGTGCAGCCCCGGCGTACTGGCACATTTAGGCATCGGCAGAAGCTACGGCGAAAAACTGATCACCCGGCTCAAGGGGGAGGGATATGTCAGGACGCACTATAAGGATGGGCTGCGGGGATACAGGCTGACAAGCAGGGGGAAAAAGCTCCTCCTTTCAGAGAACCCTGCCCGCTTCTCCTTTTACTTAAGCGGCAGCTCCGACACCAACCGTCCCAGAAGCGACTTCCCCAGGCGGCTCAGGCTCCAGCAGGCATCCACCGCCTATGCCATGTTCCTGAATGCCGGCGTGGAGATATTCCGTGACAGGAAACCGCTGCTGTTCAGTATGGAAAACCGGGCGGCCCCCTGCAAGATGGCACTGCCAGCCTTTTACCACTCCCGCGAAGTCAAGGAGCTTGGGGCGGAAGCCGTAAAGATCAACAACTCCAGGACAATGGGCATCCTGCTTTCCCCGGAGTGCATCTACGCCGTATTCTGCACAGGCGGCTCACTGATGAAATGGGAATACCGGACGGAGCTGAAGGTAAAGGCGCTGCTCTCCTACCATACCAGCCGGGGAATCCTCTCCGGCATGAACGGCGGGCTCCGTTATACCCCGGACACCCCTGTCAAGGCACTCATCATCGGGGAAGGCATGGACACCGCACTGAAGCTGATGGAAAGCACAGGCGGCTTCCAGAAAAGCTATTTTTATCTGGACTCCAGCTTTGACTACTTCCATTATATCCCGGATGGCAGCGCCGGAGCGACCATGCTGAAACTGCTCTGCTCCCCGGCTTTGCTGAAGGGACTGAAAAGCCTGCTCCTGTCCGACCTGCAGCCGCCCTGCCCTGACTACGGGCTGGAACATGACGCTGTATCGGAGGGGATGCCGGTACTCCTTGCCTTTGACTTTGACATGCTGCGGCTCTCCAGGTTCCGCACCGCCCTGTCCTTCCACGGGCTTACCGGGAACCTGGTCTGCTTCGACTTCCAGAAACCGGTGCTGCAGCAATACTTCGGGGAGGCCGCCACCATTGAAACCATTGACCTGAAAAAATTTGAAGGGAGGTTCCTGCACTGAAACTGACAGAAAACAGAAAGAAACAACTGACGCTCTTTTTGGTACTGCCCGTCCTGCTCATGGCACTTGCCTATGCAGGCGGCTATGTATCCCAGTTCATCATCAACTACCGGATCTGGACTTCATCCGGGGGCACGCCGGGGAACGGCACCTCTCCCGCATTCCCCGACGGCTCTTTTGGAGCCTGCCTCCATGCACTTACCGTATTCCCTTACAGCCTGTACGGGATTGCCCTTTGCGTCGGCATCTCCGGGCTGCTGGTCTTCATGGTGATGCGGATGGGCTTTGGCAGGAAAGGCACCTATGACAGGGAGCGGAACCTGACCTACTCAGACCAGGGAACCTATGGCACCTCCGGCTTTATGACGGATGCCGAGATGCGTGAAGTGCTGGAACTGGTCCCGGACATTTCAGGGAACCGTGGAGTCATCTTAGGGAAGCTGTACGGGAAAGCAGTCTGCCTGCCGGAGAAAACGCGCATGAACCGCAACGTGGCAGTCTTCGGGGCCAGCGGCAGCATGAAAAGCCGCGCCTATGCGAGGAATGTGGTATTCCAGTGCGTGAAACGCGGGGAAAGCCTTATCATTACCGACCCGAAATCGGAACTTTACGCAGACCTGTGCCTCTACCTTGAGGAGAACGGCTATACCGTGCGGGTGTTCAACCTGATCAACCCTGAGAATTCCGACAGCTGGAACTGCCTTGCTGAGATCGAGGGACAGGAGATCATGGCGCAGCTCTTTTCCGATGTCATCATCAAGAACACCGGCTCACCAAAAGGTGACCATTTCTGGGACAATTCGGAGATGAACCTGTTAAAAGCCCTTGTGCTGTATGTGGACCAGGGCTTCCCGCCGGAGGGGAAAAACATCGGGCAGGTCTACAAGCTGCTGACCATGAATTCCGAGAAGGAGCTGAACAGCCTCTTTGACCTGCTCCCGGTCACCCACCCGGCAAAGGCGCCCTACAACATCTTCAGGCAGGCGTCCGACACGGTGCGCAGCGGCGTCATCATCGGGCTTGGCACAAGGCTGCAGGTATTCCAGAATAAGCTGATCCGGCAGATCACCAGCTATAACGAGATCAGCCTGACGCAGCCGGGCTACGAGAAGTGCGCCTATTTCTGCATCACTTCAGACCAGGATTCCACCTTTGACTTCCTCTCCTCCCTGTTCATGTCCTTCGTGTTCATCAAGCTGGTACGCTATGCGGACAAATACGGGGACGGCGGGAGGCTCCCTGTACCGGTACATATCCTGGCGGATGAGCTTGCAAACGGCGGATGCACCATTGCGGACCTGACAAAGAAGATCAGCACCATCCGCTCCAGGCAGCTCTCCATCAGCTGCATCTTCCAGAACCTGCCCCAGATGCAGAACCGCTACCCGTTAAACCAGTGGCAGGAGATCATCGGCAACTGTGATACGCAGCTCTTCCTGGGCTGCACCGACGAGCTGACGGCGGAGTTCATCTCCAACCGCACCGGGGAAGTCAGCGTGGCAGTCTCCAGCCAGGCAAAGCAGCTCAACACCTGGCGGGTATCCGACTATACGCCGGAGTACCGGGAAACCCATTCTGTCGGGAAACGGAAGCTGATGACGGCGGATGAGGTGCTGCGCCTCCCGCTGGATGAAGCGCTGATTATCCTGCGGGGGCAGAAGGTGCTGAAGGTGGGGAAATATGACTACACCCTCCACCCTGAGAGCAGGAAGTTACAGGAAAGCCGTGCCAGCGACCATGTTCCTGCATGGCGCAGGCTGCCTGAGACAGAAGAACCGGACTTCTCAAAGCTGATGACACCGAAACCCAAACCGAAGGCTCCCAGAAAGAATCCTGCCCCGGAAAAGCCCGCTGCAGGGAAGCCTTATCCGGAAACACCGGGCGCCCCACCCACCACTCCTCCCCAGAGCGAGGACTGCAAAATTGTAATGACGGACAAAAAATCCATCATGTCCTGAAGTGATCCACCTGCCGATTTTACTGGCAGCAAAATAACAAAAAGGAGAAGAAACTATGCCCAGAAAAACAAAAACTGAAGAAACTGTCGTAACTGAAGAAAACATCCTCCATGAAAATGACATGGAAACGGAAAATGTACCTGATGCGGAAGAAACCGGACTGGATGGGGAAAATCCCGATACCCTGAACGTGGATGCGGGTACTGACTCTTCCGCTGCTGAAGAAAGCGCAGAGACTTCCACACCTGCAGAGCCTGTTTCCACGGAAGTAGAATCCGCAGGGGAAGACGCCAGTATGGAGGAAACACTTCCGGAAGAAACTGCCGTTCCTGATGAGCCGGGCAGCAACGATGCCATTCCTGACGGGCAGGACAACAAAAATGCCATTCCCGATGAGGCGGCCACAGAGCCTGCTGCGGAAACCGCAGGTTCGCCTGAAGCACCATCCGCCAAACCCGCATCCAAGCCTGCCAGAAAGAGGACAAGAGCCTCGGCAGCAAAGACGGAAGCACCGGCGGCACCTGCGCCCGTAAAGAAAACCGCTCCGTCCTCCATCCTTACCCTGAGTGCCGATGCGGAAGTGGAAACCCCTGAGAGCCGGGAGGATACCATCTGGCATGAGCTGCAGAACGCTTACCGTACCCGGAAGATTCTGACCGGGACTTTAGGCGGCATCGAGAAGATGGAGGGCGGCGGCACCATCGCCGTTGTCTATTACAAGGAGATGCGCATTGTGATCCCCCTGGCTGAGATGATGATTAACCTTGTGGAAGATGCGGCGCATGATTATGGCGAACTGGTGCAGCGCCAGAACAAGATACTGGGGAACATGCTCGGATGTGAGATTGACTTCATCATCAAGGGACTCGACAATGCCAGCCGCAGCGTGGTGGCAAGCCGTAAGGATGCCATGTATAAAAAACGGCAGATTTTCTACCTCCCGGACGCCAGTGGAAACTCCCGCGTATGCGAAGACCGTATCGTGCAGGCGAGGGTCATTGCCGTGGCGGAAAAGGTGGTCCGCGTGGAGATTTTCGGTACGGAATGTTCCATCCTCGCCCGCGACCTGTCATGGGACTGGATGGGAGACGCCACCGAGCGCTTCCATGTGGGCGAGCAGATCCTCGTCCGCATCCTGAGCGTCAAGCTCCGCTCCCTCGAAGACATCTCCGTGAAGGCAGACGTCAAGAGCGTAAACGGCAACACCAGCAAGGAGAATTTAAGCAAGTGCAAGATTCAGGGCAAATACGCCGGAACCGTTACGGACATCCACAAAGGCACTGTTTTCGTCCGCCTCCACATCGGCGTCAATGCAGTCGCCCACAGCTGCTATGACAACCGGATGCCCGGCAAGAAGGATGATGTCAGTTTCGTGGTGACGCGGATTGATGCCGACCGGAACGTGGCAGTGGGGCTGATTTCAAGGATTATTAAGCAGAATATCTGATAAAAAGAGCAGGTGGCCATATTCTCCCAGTATCGCCACCTGCCTTTTCGTCTCTATCAATATTATTCAACAGCCGTTATTTTATCATATTACATTATCTGCAGCCTGGCAAGCTGTTCCACCTCTGCCATACTCAGTTCAGAACACTCTGCAATCTCTTCAATAGTCAGCTTTCCTATTTTCAGCATCCTAAGTGCCGTTTTCTTCTTTGTCTCACTAATGCCTTCACTCTTTCCCTGATTTAAGATAGTGCGTGCTTCTGTTTCAATCAATGCTCCACCCATAATTTCACCTACACCTTTCTGCACATTCTCATACTTCTGTGCAATCTCTCTAATCACATCATTGGAAAGCTCTATGATTGTCCGCTTGTCAAAGGCCCCGATTACTTTCTGACGCTCCAGTTCATCCAGCCTTTTTAGGATTTCGTGATACTCTCCCTTTAATTCCTCCAGCTTCTGTTCATTATCATTATACTCCGGAAAACTTTTCTCATGTGAAAAAATATAAAAAGGAATCAGCAGCAACAAATTCTTCTACCTTATATTCTAATGTTCCTTTTCAATTACAGTTCTTAAAGACTCCTTATCTCTGGCGATCAGAAATCGCATCTGCTCCACATCACTCTTCAAATAAACGCTATTTAACTCATGCACAATTTCTTCGCCAACTGTCTTTAACCGATTACTTTTCATTTTAGGAATAGTTCCATTATACAGTAAAGCAATTTGGGGATGAACCGGTAGATATATATTGCCAGGCATGAGTCCACGCTCCTCTGTATCACATAATTCATATATCGCTGGAAAACTGCTTGTAATAAATGGCTCTCCAATAGAAACCAAAAAAGTATAGTTCATCTCTAAAATACGAGGCGCAAGCCTTGAACCATCAAATTCCTCTGTAAGCCATACTCTTTTATCAGCCGCCTTCACCAGGGAATCAATATCGCCCAAACCCATTATCTGTATAATCTGTTCTATCGCTTGTATCTCTTCATTCTCCTTTAATTCCTCAAGCGGCAGATCTGACTCTATCTGTCTTAGGGACCAAGGATTCCTCACAAATATATTGGCCACAAAACTTGCAAGCATTTCTTTTTCTTCATGGTTGCATATTAGGGCATTTTTGTTTTGTGGATTCCTACAAATATCAATTATCCTTTTCAGTAATGGACTGTATTCCCCCTCTTTGTCTGCAAAATAATTCTCAATCTGATTTTCCAAAACAAACTTTCCTAATTTAGGATCTTCATCTTTCCATGGTGTCTCATATAAATCTCCATTCCGCCGCCTTTCAGTTGGCGGCACAAATAGTAATGAAAGTGTTCCAACTCTCTACGCTGTGCTGTAAAATAGTTTGTGAGAAGCTAAACTACAAAGCACGAGAGGAGGAGTTGTAATAACTTTCTTCGTTTTAGACAGCATATAAATCAGTGTAAGTTCTGCCTTTTCAAGCACAAATAAGTGGCATTACGAATCCGTACACTAAGAATTGTTTAAGCGCCTTAGTTTAATTGTGTGGCAGTTCAGTCAATGGCTTCTCATCTTTTACGAAAGGAGTCTGACTATGAAAGTTACTTACCAAACCTGTTGTGGTGTCGATGTTCACAAATCGTTTCTCGTTGCCACAATCGTCAAAACTACTGGTGGCATTGAGCCTTCTTACCAAAAGAAGCGCTTCTCCACCTTTAACAATTCAATTCTCGAATTCAAGCAATGGCTTCTCGACAATGATTGCCATGATGTCTGTATGGAATCCACAGGTAAATACTGGATTCCTGTCTTTAACCTTCTGGAAGATGAAATCCATGTTGTCATTGCCAATCCTAAATGGGTAAAGGCAGTGAAAGGCAACAAAGATGATACCAAAGATTCTAAATGGATTGGGGATTTGTTCCGTCTTGGACTTGTCAAAGGCAGCTATATCCCTTGTAAGAAAGTCCGTATTCTCAGGGAATACACTCGCTATCGTTACAAGCTTGTTTCCTGCCGTTCCAGTGAAAAGAATCGATATCAGAATGCTCTTACTGTTTGTAATGTTGCATTAGATTCTGTTGTTTCCGATATCTTTGGGAAGTCATCCACGTCCATTATCGACTATCTGCTTGAACAATCGGGTACATCCATTAACCACGAAGAAATCGCATCTAAACTTCTTCGGAGCCTCAAATCCAAAGAAGATGCTGTTATAGAATCCATCGAAGGATATCAGATGACTGATGCCCAAAAATATCGTATGCGCCTTGTCCGCGCACATATGGATTATATCACAGCCGAAATCAATGATGTTGATAAAATGATAGAAAATATGATTTCTTCTAATCCTGATTTTGAAAATGCTGTCCAGTTCCTCTGTACCATTCCGGGTGTAAAACATGATAGTGCAGTCACTATCATCTCCGAAATCGGTACAGATATGTCTCAGTTCGGGGAGACTGTCCGAAAACCCCTGAGAGGCGATAACAGGATTTTAAACGTAGGATTATCGCCCAAACAGAGCTAAAAAACGCTTACAGAGCGATTTTTATAAATGCACCTTGAAAACTGAATAAAGTACGCTAAATAAACAAATATGTGGGACTTTTCCACCAATATCTGGTATAATGGGAGTATCTTAAAAGTTCCAGTTTAGCGGGGTGTTTTCCATGCCATATATAGTAAAACCTATCAATAGAAACCAGGCGGTAATAAATACACTTGATTCCATGGTGGAATGGGATAGTATTGCAAGAGTAATCGATTGTTTTGTGGATCACATAGACTTAAAAGAGATGGGATTCGAAAAAACAGAACCAAGTTTTGAAGGAAGGCCATGTTATGATCCGCAGAGTATGCTGAAACTATATCTATACGGATACCGCAATAACATCCGGTCATCCAGAAAACTTGAGGCGGCATGCGTCACAAACATTGAAGTTATGTGGATGCTTGGCGGACTCCGTCCTGACTTCCGCACGATATCTGATTTCAGGAAAGACAATGCAGACAATTTAAAGGAAGTATTTAAGGAATTTCTAAAAAGGGTAACCGTAGATCTGGAAACAGGATACGTGTCTATAGATGGGAGTAAGTTTAAAGCCTGGAATGGAAAAGACAGCAATTTTACCATTATGAAACTGGATGACAGGATAAAGTGGCTGGAAGACCACACACAGGAATACCTGCGGCTGATAGAGGAAGCGGATAAAGAGGAGGAGGCTGCCAGTGGAACGCTGACCAGGGAAGAACTGGAAGCAAAACTGAAGGAGGCAGAGGAAAGACTGGAGAAATACCGTTCATACAGGGAACTGATGGAGAAAGAAAACCACACGCAGATTTCACTGACAGATGCAGATGCGCGGCTGATGAAAAATAAAAATGGAATGGACGTGTCGTACAATGTCCAGACAGCAGTGGATTCAGAGACGCACCTGATCATGGATTACCTGGCGACAAACCAGGCAACAGACCATGGATTAATTGCTCCGACAGCGGAGTCCATTAAACAGGAAGCCGGGGACAGGATTATTGAAGCTGTGGCAGATAAGGGATACGAACAGGCCGAAGATATGGTGTCATGTCTTGAGAAAGGAATTATTCCTAATGTCATTCTGCCAGACGGACAGGACACATATGAACTGGAGATCGAGTATGAGGAAGCAGGGGAGTTAAATACAGCAGGCACGAATGCAGAAGAACTGAAGAGATGTCTTCATGCGGGAGTGGTGCCGGAAGCATATGCGGATGTAATAGAAGGTATGGAGGTAGCAGAGGTAAGGAGAAAAGTTTCGGACGGGCCGGAACAAAAAGTGGAGAGCCCCTATGGAACAGAAGAGGAAATGAAAAACCGTGCAGGGGAAGGGTATTTTGTCAGGGATCCGGAAAGGGATCTGGTTTACTGTCCCGGAGGGGAAATCCTCAGGAGAAAAAGCATCAAAAAAAATGGGGCGACAAGATATGCCAACAGGCAGGCGTGCAAGGGATGCCCATACCGTGATAAGTGTGTGAACGGGAAGGGAAACACGAACTGGAAGGAAACGGATTTTGGCAAAGACAGCCTGGAAAAGAAAGCAAAGTGGTGGAAACCGGAAGAAGCGGAAAACTCAGAAGAAGAAACAGAGAAACCAGGAAAAAAGAACCAGAAGAAGGCAAAGTACCATTTTGAAAAGAAAAAGGTAGTCAGGTTTAAACTCAGGCCGGACAGGGAAAAAATGAACCAGCGGATGTGTATTTCAGAGCATCCGTTTGGAACAATAAAACGAGCAATGGGAGCAGCCTGCTTTCTGTTAAAGGGTAAACAGAAAGTAGGTGGGGAATTTGCGCTCATGGCCATGGGATATAACCTGTCCAGGGCGTGTAACATGTTCTCATTTGAAGAACTGATGGCACTTGTTGCAGCATAATGGGAAAAATAACAACAAAAAAGCGTATTTTATTCAGTTTTCGAGGTCAGGTAACTATAAACGGACAAATAATGTCCGAAAAACCTGGCATTTTTTGTGCCCAAAATGGCCAAAAATTGTGGGTTTTCGGACAGCCTGCGGGGGGGGCCAAACGCTTATGCTGCTGGGCTGGTCTACCCCCCGGCAGCAATGAATCTGCTGGTAAGAAGAAATCTGTTCGGATTACACGTGCCGGAGTCTACCTCAAACCTGCATTAGTACAGTGTGCTCATGCAGCCGTAAAATCTGACAAATCTCCTTACTACAAAAAGAAATATGATTCACTTGTTAAACGCCGTGGCAAGAAAAGAGCCATAATCGCTATTGCCCGTATGATTCTTACTGCCATCTACCAGATGCTGTCTACTGGTGAGCAGTGGAATCCGAGCGATCTTTACAAAATCGATATGCCTGCACCTCTGCTTGAAAAACAAAAGGCAAAGGCTATCAAACAAGCCAAGAAGCTATTACAACGAGAAGGATTACTTCCTCCTGATGAACCGTTAGCTTCTTAATCTAATTTCCTAACTCCATAGCACTTCAAAAAGTTGCCTGCCTTAGACAGCTTATTCAAGTGCGCCAATTTATGGTTTTCCTCTACTTTCTTTCACACTAATACTTCTCATAACAGACTTCCTTCGGAGTCCGGAAATAATATTCTTCTTTTACTCTGTCAAAAACCCATAATTTATTGTCATCAGATGTGAAATTCCTAAGATAGAACTGAGGAACATAATGCTGCTTCTTAGTCATGCTCCAATTCCACCTTCACTTCATCTGCCGTTATCCAACACTTTTCCTCTGCAGAGTCCTCTGCTTCTTTCAATATAGCCAGGAGCCTTTCTGATGCTCGACGCTTTAACACCATATTTTCCTCATCCACAAGTCGTTTCTCCAGCTCACAAAAAAAGTCTCTGCAATCACGACCTTTTCCTGCTTCAATGTCATAATAACTTTCCTTTACCATCTGCCGTATTTGATTCTGATCTAAATCTCGTCTATTATCCGAAATGTGTTGTTCCCAACTCATGCAAATCACCGCTTTCTGTCAAATATATCTTAAGTATCTTCACGAAGTCTTGATTTCTCATCATAATTACCATTATCACTTAGCCAAAAAACAGAAAAGGAACAATGCATTCCATATATTTTACCTATTCTAAATATGATAAGATATATTTTGCTATCTCCTCTGACACTTGATAATGTGTTATAGAATCTCCCCGATCACTATATTCACCCGGAATTATTTCCTCAATATAGTAATTACCATCGCTTTTATAAAGTATCTGGGTATTCATTTCTTTTAACTCTTTTTCATTACTATGCCTTGATAACATAAATCTGACAATTTGGCATTCAACTTCTTCTGGATTTGGTGCATCATCTGCATATTCCCACTGATCCAAAGCCAACCCGTTAAGATATTGCGCTATTTCAGAAATATCGTCTATTTCATTCAGCAACGTGTTTTTGTCTGCTCCGTAAAACTGTATCTTCTGCTCTTTAGAAGTCTTGCGTAGTTCCTCTTCTGTAAAGGATGTTTCACCTATATAATATCGGGCATTCTCTATATCATCTGTTTTTTCAATATCACTTTCAATATCACTATTTGGCACATAAAAATCAAGTCCCCACCCATCCAGTATATCCTTCGCTGTTATATTCTTATTTAGCTCTAAGTCTTCCGGCGCATTAAGAAACTGTCCCGCCTCTTCTGATATTCTGGCTATTGCTTCTATTTCCTGATTATAATCTCGTATAATATATTCACCTTTACTGGAAATATAAAATTCTAAGGTACTCTTATTAACTAACTGTTTTCCATCCTGTAAAAATATAGGTTCATCAATTACCTCATATGATATATAGCTATATACCAGGTCTATATCTTCAGGCAGCTGTTCCATATCATTCCAGGATTCAATATCCAGTTGTTTTACGAACCTTTCTATTTCTTTATTATTGTCAATGATACCAATCATCTCACCAGAAGCTGTAATAATTTCAGTAAATTGTTTTTTTTCTTCAACATTACTGAAATGCTCTTTTCGACTACAACCATATATTCCTATGGTGCTAAATGCAAACAATAAAATAAATAATATTTTTTTCATAGTCAGTCTCCTTAAACGTTTTAATTTCCCATGAGAATAGTGTTCCCACGGGCAAATATCCCCTCCGATTTTATCCATATCTGTATTATACTTATCTCTTTTGCAGGCAGACACGAAAACACATCTAAAACTTTCATCTTGTCATTCCTCCCTATATATTAGCTTCACTCATGCTAACACATCACTGCTCCCCGATCTGCCGGAAAACCGGGGATGCTTGTCCTGTCAGTCTATGGCTTATCAGTTATTCAAATATCCCTGCTTTTCTTCTTCATCAGACCATATGCGGTCATACCGGCTGCCAATGCTGTTAAACACATCCTGCCATGTAGCGAATTTCTGCATTTCTTCAATGCTGCCCCTATTGTTTTGCAGCCAATCGAAAACCGCCTTATAGGTATTTTCCGAAAACAAGACACTCCAGTTGTTCTGATAATCTGCATTGTCATTATAGGACATCCCGTTAAAGCCCATAGAGACAATGCCGTCCTTCGTATGCTGCGCCAGCCCCTTTATCTCCAGATCGGCCCATATGTATGCGGCGTTCTTATCGTGAATCAGATTGGGATATTTATTGAAGTAGGTCTCCGCAAGTGCCTCATACCTTTCCCTGTCTGCCTCGCTCTGCAAAAGGACTTTTCCCCCACGGCCTTCCTCGCCATCCCGCACAAGATACTGTATGCCAGTGCCGGAATGGGTCTTTAATGTGAAACCGGACAGTTCCTCCGTTTCCAGCGTTTCCACGCCCATGACATCCTGCAG
>OFFK01001918.1_pt1 | contig 13556 bp, 9 predicted proteins | sample 1521361 | NCBI WGS metagenome assembly OFFK01 (sample SAMEA3504096, study PRJEB24116) | mouse gut metagenome | biome: mouse gut; feature: mouse-associated habitat; material: faeces | place: Denmark | collected 2011
TGTTTATGGCGGTACAGCAGGAGAAACTCAGCCGCTCCAAAGAACCGCAAAATCATATTGCTATGCAACTTACATTCTGATATAATGATAAAAACATGAGATGACTGCTCTATCCTCAGCTCAGAGGGTGCGACCACCTATGCCTTAAACCCCTCCTGCACACCAATCTATATCGAAAGAGTCTCGGTCGCAGGAAGACAAAGATAGGCCGGGTAGATGTGTGAGCGATTTCGGCGATACTCTTATCCGATGCGGGCTTCAATTCCTACACGAATACAGCATACCGCAACGAGGAGTTAAAGTCGCTTACCAGATACCGTTTCGACAAGGTAAGAAAGCGGGTGAAGCCGAGATCAAGGTCATCATTGATGAGGATAATTTTGTTTCGTTACCTATTTGGGCTTTTTTATATAATTTCCTTACTTTGATATATAAACCCCTGCGAAACAAAGGAAGCTGGTGAGCACAATGAGTTTAAGTGTAATCGATCAGTTTTTAGTCCAATATAAGCAGATGAGTGATGAGTATAGAAACATCAAAGAACAGGCACATACTATTGTTGAAACCGCACTAAAAGATGCAGGTATCATGGCTATTACCACATCTCGAATCAAGGATGCAGATCGCCTTCGCGAAAAATTGATAACTCGGGACGAAGAGAAAAAATATCTTTCCACAGACGATATATCCGCTGATATTGCAGACCTTATTGGCATGCGGATCGCGTTGTACTTTCCTAATGACAGGGAAAAAGTTCGGACTCTGATATATCAACTTTTTGATATTGAAAAGGAAAAGCAGTTTCCAGAAGAACAACGTCAGAGTGAGACCTATACTCGTAAATTTCCTGGATATTGCGCAACTCATTACCGTATTTATTTAAAGCATTCCTTAAATACCAAACTTGGCAGGCAGAGAATTGAAATTCAAGTAGCCTCTCTACTGATGCATGCTTGGGCAGAAGTCGAACACGATTTAACTTACAAGCAGAAAAAGGGGACCGTATCTTATGATGAGCACGAATCATTAGATGAGATTAATGGTCTTGTTTTAGCTGGTGAACTATCACTCCAACGCTTGCAACGCATTTCAGAACTTCGCATTGCTTCTGAAGGAAAAAAATTCCAAAGTCACTATCAGCTGGCGTCATTTCTATATGAGCAAGCTGTAATTTATGCTTCAGATCCAAACCCTTACCTCGGCGATGTGGAAACACTTTTCAAGCTTTATGAAAAGAAAGATCGGCTAACCGCTAAGAAAATTGAAAATGACTTGCTAAAAGTAGATTGGAGCGATGAGACTCCTGTTGCTCAGCAATTAATTGATCTATATGCAAATAGTAGCGTAAATATTATGCAACTTGTTATTTCTAATAAAGCAAGGAAATCCTTCTCCAGCAATCATTCTGCAGTTAGTGATTCTAAAATCGGTAAATTCTTGCGGAAATGGGTGTCCTTAGAAAACAGATTGTCGCAACTTTTGCTTAAATATGGGTATAGTTCCAACCGACCAGGAGGAATTCATCGCTCTATTGTTGAATCTAAAATTCTACCGGATAATGTTTTTATGGAATATAATATACTTAGACAGGTCAGAAATAAACTTGTACATGCTATGGAAATTCCAGATGAATCTGATTTTGATAGATATATGGATTTAATAGATCAGATATATTCTTTTCTCGATGATAGAAATAATTTTTTCTCCGTTTCTTCGGACAGTGAGCAAATTTAATAGAATCTTGTGCTATCCATAGTATTGAGATTACACAGCCCAGGAATTTCCTGTTTAGCACGAATCTCCGCCTTGCAGCAAGATTTCTGGGGCGGATAGGGAATTTTTTCGCTCTCCACCGCAGCTCGTTTTACTGGCCTCACGGTGGAAGAGAGTGTGATACTGCTGAAAATCGATTTTACCCACTTATTGCAACCTGTGTCGCCAAAAAAGATGCAGGCGAAAAACACCGCATGAAAATGCGGTGTTTTTCATATTTAAGACAAAAACAGCAAAAAACAAGAAGAAAAAGTATGGAATTAAAATTACTGGAAGCGCTATTTTAAAATAACGTGAAAAAAATGCAAATTGGGCCTAAATTGGCCTTTTCTAAAGCTGGGGGGACTCGAACTCCCGAGCTTTCCCCAAAACTCCAAATCAAAGAAAATCAGCCGCCCTCACCTGTCGGAAATAATCCGATAGGCCGAGAGCGGCTTTTTCATTTCATCAAACAGGAGGAAACCAACATGGCATACCGGAAAATATATTTTCGCATCCATACCAAGTGCTACAGCTCCGGCTGGTCGAGCGACACAGACAGGGCCGCATTCAAAGAGGAAAGCCGCCGCCTGTTCCAAGAGTTAGGGTGGACAGTCAAGCTGGCGCTCCCACCGGCTTCACAGCGAAGAAAAACGACGTGGACTGCACCAACCAGGTGACTGAGACCGGCAATGGTCTAAAATTCAGGCTGAAAGCCGGCGAGACTATCCACATCGACTTTGACGCCGATTCCACCTTCCGCTGTGAGGTCACCGAGGATGACTCCTCCAAGCTGACCGGCATCACCGGCACAGGCGGGACCGCCGACATGGCAGCGAAGAAGTTCACCACCACCAGCGGGATCGCCAAGGTGACCTTCACCAACGGCACAGAACCTCCTCCGCCCCCGGATAAGCCTGACGAGCCTACTCCTACCCCTGGCAAGGCTATCCTGTTCAAGCGGGACGCCAATACCAACAAGGGCGTAGGTCCCGCCACCTTCAAGTTTTCCTCCGTTACCAATGGCGTTTATGAGTTTGACACCAACGCCTCCGGCGAGCTGGAGACCATCCAGTGGTGGGACCCCACCGAAAAGGCAGGCAAGTACATCAAGCCCGGCGAATACACCGTTTCCGAGCTGATTCCCCCTCCCAATTATCTGCCCACTACTGAAGTCCAGCAGATCAAGCTGGAACTGGATTCCAAGGGCAACCCCATCCCCGCCGGGCCCTTGGTATTCAAGAACCAGGCAAAAGTCGGACTCCGCATTCTGAAATATGACCGGCAGAGCCACCAGCCCATGAATAACGTAAAGGCCAGGGAAACCATCCTCACCCTGGCAGGCTACTTCCGGCAGGCTCTTTCCATCAACGAGCCCTTTGTCTCCCTGGAGCAGGAGCTGTCTAATATCCGCAACTATCTGGCCCTCACCGAGGCTCGATTCCAAGATGCCATCCATGTCACCTGGGACCTGCCCGATGTACTGCCCGTCCTGTATCTGCCCCCTTTGATCCTCCAGCCCATTGTGGAAAACGCCGTGCGCCACGGCGGCACCGCGGTAGACGACCGGCATGTCAATATCTCCATTCAACAGGGGGATGGGCGGGTCGATATCCGCGTCTCAGACCGGGGACACGGCTTCCCGGAGGAAATTTTGAAGCGGCTTCAAGACCCCCGGGACCCGGGCTATACCGGGCTGTTCAATGTGCAAAAGCGGCTGCGGAGTGTCTATGGCAGTCAGTGCGTCTTTACGGTGGACAGTTCCGAGCAGGGTTCTACCGTGGCGGTGTCCATCCCGCTGATCCCGCCGGGAGGACTCAAAGCCAAACAGGAAGGGAGTGCGGCTTATGCGTATCGCGGTCATTGACGATGAAAAACTCACACGGGAGGAGTTGATTCGGCTGATTCGGGAGGACTTTCCCCAGGCCGAGGTCTATGAGGCCGGCAGCGGGGTGCAGGCCATGCAGCTGCTGGAGAAAAAAACCTTTGACTTCCTGTTTATCGACGTCCGCCTGGGAGACATGGAGGGGACGACGGTGGCCTCCCTGGCCCGGCGGCTGATGCCGGAGGCCAAGATCATCTTTGCCACCGCCTACTCCGAGTACGCCGTCACCGCCTTTGAGCTCCAGGCCAACGACTACATCCTTAAGCCCTACGACCCGGCCCGCATCCGACAGATTCTCAGTCAATATGAGCAGTCCCACCCGGAGCGGGGCGACGATTTCCGAATCGCCATCAGCGGCAGCCGGCGGCACACCATCCTGCTCAGCCTGGACGACATCACCTATATCGAGTCCCAGGGCGCCGGAAAGCGGTGTGTGATCCACACTGTCTCCGGCAAGAGTTACGACGACAGCACGTCTCTGGGCGTCTACGAGGAGCGGCTGCGGAACAAGAGGTTTTACCGCATTCACAAGACCTGCCTGGTCCACCTGAAATACGTCCAGGATATCTTCCCCTGGAGCGGCAGCGACTTTGCCCTCCGGGTCCGGGGCTCCAATACGGAGTTACCCATCGGCCGGGACCGGCTCAAGGGCCTGCGGGCGAGCCTGCATATCTAAGCGTATAAAAATTGGCAGCGGGAACTGAACGGTTTGTTCAGCTCCCGCTGTGTTTACAGAGAATTTTCGTTTTTTGCTGATATTGTTTCCGCTTCCACTCTTTTTCCAGGCCGGGTATAGAACCGCTCTGCCAGCGCCCCGGCAGTCATAGCCTGCCGCTCCGGGCCGGAGAGGTCCAGGACCACCCTTCCGCCGCTGAGCATAATGGTCCGGCTGCCCATAGACAGAGCGTAATCCATGTCATGGGTGATCATCAAAGTGGTGATCTTGTCCCTGGCCACGATCTGCCCGGTGATCTCCATCACCTTCTCCGCCGCCCCCGGGTCCAAGGCGGCGGTGTGCTCGTCCAGCAGCAGGAGTTTGGGCCGAGCCACCGTGGCCATCAGCAGGGAGGCCGCCTGCCGCTGTCCTCCGGACAGCAGGCCCATTTTGGTCTTCATCCGGTCCTCCAGCCCCATGCCCAGGGTGGCCAGCAGGTCCCGGAAATAGGCGTTGTCCCGGTGGTTTACCGCGAAGAAGGAGCGGCTGGCCTTCCGTGTATAGGCCAGGGCCAGATTCTCCTCAATGGTCATGCTGGGGGCGGTGCCCCGCAGGGGGTTCTGGTAGAGACAGCCAATGTTCAGCGCCCGCCTGTAGTCCTTCTGCCGAGTGATGTCCTCCTCCCCCAGGAGGATCCTGCCGCTGTCCGGGAGGATCTTGCCCAAAATGGCATTGAACAGGGTGGACTTACCCGAGCCGTTGGAGCCCAGGACAGTGACGAACTGGCCCGCCGGTACCTCCAGGGACAGGCCGTCCAGGGCCAGCTTCTCGTTGACGGTACCCGCCTCGAACCGCTTGGTCAGCTTTTGGACAGAGAGAGGAACGCTGCTCATGCCGCTGCCCCCTTTCCGACCAGCTTCCGCTTGGCCAGGGGTACCGCCAGGGCGCACACCACAATCAGGGTGGACAGCAGCTTCACCGTGTAGCTGGGCATATTGACCTTGTAGGCCGCCTGGATTACCACCCGGTATACCAGAGAGCCTCCCACTGCGGAGATCAGGCCCCCCACCATCCCCCGGTTTCCGAAGAGGACTTGGCCGATAATCACCGAGGCCAGTCCCATCACCAGCATACTGCTTCCACAATTTAGGTCGGCGTACCGCTGCTGCTGGCACAACAGAGCCCCGGACAGGGCCACCAGGCTGTTGGCCAGCATCACCCCGCCGGTGCGGGCCAGGTCGGCGTTGATGGAGGAGGCCCGAACCATCTCCTCGTTGTCCCCGGTGGCCCGGATGGCCATGCCCGGCCGGGTGAAGAAGAATACTCCCAGTGCGGCGGTGAGGAGGGCCACGATAGCCAGCGTGAGGAGGAGCACCTGGGCGTTGGCGTCCAGGAAGGGGCTCTCCACCCTCGAAAAGAGGGAGGAAAAGCCCTTATAGACGGTGGGGCTGGCCTCCTTTACCGGGGAACCAGCGGCGTTCACCGTGTCATACTGGAGGTACAGGTTGGACTGTCCCCCCAGCACGGCGTAGTTGACAGTGTACAGACCCGCCGCCACTAAAATGCCGGAGAGGATGGGCTCCACCTCCAGCTTGGTCTGGAGCAGGGCGGTGAACAGTCCGGCCAGCGCTCCGGCCGCCGCCCCCGCGAACAGGGCCAGCACCGGGTGGCCCGAGATAGTAACCACGGCGCAGGCTGTCATACCAAAGACAAAGCTGCCGTCTACCGTCAGGTCGGGCGTTCTGAGTATACGGAAGGTGATGAACACGCCCAGAGCCATGGGGGCATAGAGCAGGCCCTGGCTCAGGGCCGAGACAAGCATACTGTAATAGACCATAAAATCACATCCATTTCTATTCCCTGCGAAGCGCGAACGCTCCGTAGGGGTTGTCTGCTTACTGGCCAAAGTGGCTGGTGCCGTCGGCCTCCACCAGCACCTCATAGCCCTCATAGGCGGACTCCGGGAAATCGGCGCCAAAGCGGCTTGCGGCCTGGAGGTTGACAAATCTGGCGTAGTCGCTGAGGGTCTCATAGGGCAGGTCGGCGGGGGCGGTCCCATCCACGATCTTCAGGGCCATGTCCGCCGCCTGACGGCCCAGCTGGACATAGTTCACCCCGATGGTGGCGAAGCCGCCGTCGGCCACCATGGAGTCGGCCCCGCAGTAGACGGGGATACCGGCGGCGTAGGCCGCGTCGGTGTAGGTGGCCATGCCGGAGACGATGGAGTTGTCGTTGCCTGTGTAGAGGGCGTCCACGCCCCGGGAGATAAGGGTTTCGGCGGCGGTCTGGAGCTCGGAAAGGTTGGCGATGGAAACCTCCTCATAGGCGATTCCCTCACCGTCGCAGTAAGCTTTGGCGGCGGCGATGGTAGACACGGAGTTGGCCTCGCTGGAGGTATACAGGAAGCCGATCTTCCGGCAGTTGGGCTGGAAATTGAAGATTAGCTTGACGATCTCGGCGGCGGGGATGTTGTTGGATATGCCGGTGATGTTCCGGCAGTCCTCCCCGGTGAGGCCGGCGGCGGTGGGGTCGGAGACGGCGGCGAAGACAATAGGGGTGTCCGTCCCATCAAAGACCGACTTGGCGGACTGGGCGGTGGAGGTGGCGATGGCGATGGGGATCACCAGGTCCACCCCCTCGGCCTTGCAGTTCTCCAGAATCGTACTCAAGGCGGTGGAGTCGCCGTTGGCGTTTTTGGTGTCAATGACAATGTTCTCACCGGAATTTCCCAGCTCCGCCACGATGGTGTCCCGGATCTGGTCCAGGGAGGTGTGGCTCATGGGCTGAACGATGGTGATTTTATAGGCGTCCTTTTCGCCTCCGTTGGCACTGCCTGTGGGGGTTTTGGGACTGCCGCCGCAGGCGGTGAGAGTGGTGGTCAGTATCATAGCGGACAGAATGACAGAAATCAGTTTTTTCATAATAAATTCCTCCTAAATGTGGGCGGTCAAAGGGCCGCCGCCATGTCGATGTGTTGTTTGATAACCTGGCAAGAGGTGCCCAGCTGGCGCTGCTCCTCCTGGGTCAGTTCCAGTTGAATAATCTGCTCTACGCCGGAGCGCCCAATGCGGCAGGGTACGCCGCAGTGAACGCCGGCCTGGCCGTACTCCCCCTCCAGCAGGACGGAGACGGGCAGGACACGTTTCTCGTCCCGGAGGATGCACCGGGCCAGCTCCGCCAGCGCCCGGCCGATGCCGAACTCCGTGGAACCCTTGCCCTCGATAATTTCCATCCCCGCCTGGTGAGTCTGGGCCAGAATATCCTCCCTGGACAGCCCCAGCTTCTCAAAGGGGATACCCCCCACGGTGACAGCGGAGAAGGGGATCATGGAGGAGTCGCCGTGTTCCCCCAAGCAGAATGCGGAGACGCTCCGCCGGTCCACCCCCGCCCCCTGGCTGATACACCGCACCAGCCGGGCGGTGTCCAGCAGGGTGCCGGTACCGAAGCACTGCCATCGCTCCAGCTCCAGGGCCTTGCGCAGCCAGTCGGCCACGATGTCGGCGGGGTTGGTAATGGTCACCACCGGGCAGGTGAGCCCGAGCGGCTTCAGCTCCTGCGCCAGGGCTTTCAGCAGCTCCACCGAACGGCCCAGCAGGTCCAGCCTGGTCTGTCCGGGGAGCCGGGGCTCCCCGACGGCCACCACCACCAGAGCGGCGCTGCCGCATTCAGCGTATCCCCCAGACCGGACTGTGACCGCATAGTCCATAAAGCTGACGCTGTCGGCTACGTCCAGGGCCTGGGCAGCGGCCTTCTCCGGGAGCAGATCCACCAGAACGATCTCCTCACAGTCCCCGGCGGCGGCTAAGGCGTAGGCGCAGTGGCTTCCCACATGACCCGCGCCGATGATGACGACTTTCCGATGTTCCATAAAATTTCCTCCCTGCGTTTGGACAAAGAAAAACGCCCTTGACCAAACGGTTTTGTTTGGTCAAGGGCGAAATCATACAATAATTCCGCGGTGCCACCTTGATTCAGGCCCATCTACAGGCCCCTCAGCGGGATACCAGCATATCCCCGACGGGTAACGTCCGTCCAGCCGTCGGCCATTTCAAGCCGCCCTCCGCAGACCATATTACTCAGAGTTCCGTGGAAGGCTTACACCGCCCCTTCCTCGCTGTAACGAAACTGACCTGACTTTTTTCTGCGTCATCAGTTTATAGGCGTATTATATTACATACCGGTCCCGCTGTCAAGTATATATTTCTGCGGCTGGACATACTGCCCTGCTGCGGGGCCAGCGTCGGGAGGGGCGCCGGCCCCGCTGGGCATTATATTGTCACTCTCTGAAGAGAGGGACAGCAAGGTTACCGCACCCCAAACAGCAGGTCGCCGTAAGTGGGGAAGGGCCAGTATTTCTTGGCGGTGAGGGTTTCAGCCTCATCGCAGGGCAAACGCAGCTCAGTCATCTTGGGCAGGATGATGTCCCGGACGGCGGCGGACTTCTCACCAATGTTTTCCATACCAGTCAGGGCCAAAACCGCTTTCTCAAGTTCATCTGTCTGTACGGCAATCTGGTCGGTGAGGGCGGACAGTTTTTTTACCAGCTCGGTCTCATGCCCGCAGAGACAGCCGGGAATCAGTTCCTTCTTGGCGGCGGCGGTCTTGGCGGTGTCCAGGGCATACGCTTGGACAGCGGGCAAAATCTCGGTACGGGCCATGTCCACCATGGTGTTTGCCTCGATGATAACTGTCTTACAGTAGTTCTCCAAAGTTACTTCATACCGGGAAACCAGCTCCGCTTTGGTAAATACTCCCTGGCCGGTAAGCATGGCCACGTTTTTCTCGTCCAGTAGATGAGGCAAGCAGTCCGGGGTGGTACGGTAGTTGAGTAGCCCACGCTTTTCTGTGGCCTCCTGAATCCAGGCATCATCATAACCATTTCCGTTGAAGATGATCCGCTTGTGGTCCTTGATGGTCTTGCGGATCATCTCATGGAGGGCACTCTCGAAGTCCTCAACTCCCTCCAGCCGGTCGGCATAGATCATCAGACTCTCAGCCACGGCGGTGTTGAGCATGATGTTAGCACAGGCGATGGAGTCGGAAGAACCTACCATACGGAACTCAAATTTATTGCCGGTGAAGGCGAAGGGGGAGGTGCGGTTGCGGTCGGTGGTGTCCCGACGGAACTTGGGCAGTACGTCCACCCCCAACTTCACCTTTCCGGTGTCGATGCCGGTATAGGGGGCGTCGTGCTCGATGCAGCCCAGGATGGCGGCCAGCTCATCCCCCAGGAACATGGACACCACGGCGGGAGGCGCCTCATTGGCCCCCAGGCGGTGGTCGTTTCCAGCGGTGGCTACCGACATACGCAGCAGGTCCTGGTAGTCGTCCACTGCCTTGATGACGGCGCAGAGGAACAGCAGGAACTGGGCATTCTCATAGGGCGTTTCACCGGGGGACAGCAGATTGATACCGGTGTCAGTAGACAGAGACCAGTTGTTGTGCTTGCCTGAGCCGTTCACCCCCGCAAAAGGCTTCTCATGGAGCAGGCAGACCAGCCCGTGGCGGGCGGCCACCTTCTGCATGATCTCCATGGTCAGCTGATTGTGGTCGGTGGCGATGTTGTTAGTGGTAAAGATAGGGGCCAGCTCATGCTGAGCGGGGGCCACCTCATTGTGCTGTGTTTTGGCCAGAATCCCCAGTTTCCACAGTTCATCGTTCAGCTCAAACATATAGGCAGCCACTCGCGGTTTGATGGTGCCGAAGTAGTGGTCATCCATCTCCTGACCCTTTGGAGGCTTAGCACCGAAAAGGGTCCGTCCAGTGAAGCGCAGGTCCTGGCGCTGCTCCCACATCTTGGCGTCTACCAGGAAATATTCCTGCTCCGGCCCCACAGAGGGGGCTACCCGTTTCACGTCCGTTTTGCCAAACAGTCTCAAAATACGCAGTGCCTGCCGGTTCAGAGCCTCCATAGAGCGCAGCAGGGGGGTCTTCTTATCCAGAGCCTCACCGTTGTATCCGCAGAAGGCGGTGGGGATACACAGGGTCCGGTCCTTGATGAAAGCGTAGGAGGTGGGGTCCCAGGCGGTGTAGCCCCGGGCCTCGAAGGTAGCCCTCAGCCCACCGGAGGGGAAGGAGGATGCGTCCGGCTCCCCCTGAATCAATTCCTTGCCGGAGAACTCCATAATGACCCGGCCATCGGGAGAAGGAGAGATAAACCCGTCGTGTTTCTCGGCGGTAATACCAGTGAGGGGCTGGAACCAGTGGGTAAAATGGGTAGCTCCATTAGCTACTGCCCAGTCTTTCATGGCCTGGGCTACCGCATTTGCCATTCCGATATTTAATTTGGCCCCTTCATCAATGGTCTTTTTCATGGACAGATATACGTCAGTGGACAGATTGGCTTTCATCACCCGGTCGTCAAAGACGAGACTCCCAAAATATTCCGGTACTGCAGACATTTTATTCATCCTTCCATTTTTAAATTTTAGCAAAAGATGCACCGCCCCGTGGTGGAATCTCTACTACTTCAAATTGGTATAGCCTGAGAGGAACCGGTCCACCTGGGCGGCGGCGGCCCTGCCCTCGGCGATGGCCCACACCACCAGGGACTGGCCCCGGCGCATATCTCCGGCGGCGAACACCTTCTCCACACTGGTCTGGTAAGATCTTTCCTCGGTGCGGACGGTGCTGTCTGCCTCCACGCCGAAGGCCCTGCACACGTCCTCCCGGCAGCCCGCCGCGCCAGTGGCGGCAATAAGCAGTTGACAGGGCAAAGTGTCGCCGTCAGTGGTCACTGCTGCGGTCAGAGCGCCGCCCTCGTCCCGCACCAGTTCCTTTATCTGGACGGCAAACCGTCGGGGGTCCTGTCCAAAGATAGCCAGGGCCTCCTCCTGGGCGTAGCCGAAGGGCAGATTCCCCGCCCTGTCCAGGTAGTCCTCCCGCTTCCGGCGGACCAGCTGGATCACTGACTTGCACCCTTGGCGCAGGGCGGTAGCCACGCAGTCGCTGGCAGTGTCGCCGGTGCCAATGATGACCACGTCCCGCCCGGCAGCGGTGGGGAGCTCCGGCTCCAGTCCGAACTGCTGGCGCTGGATGGAGGCTTTCAGATAATCCCCGGCATAACACACCCCGGACATCCCCTGGACATCTATCCCCAGGGGACGGGGCTCCTCCGCACCACAGCACAGCACCACAGCATCATATTCCTTCAGCAGCCGTTTGGCAATTTTGGGGTCGGAGGCGTCGCTTCCGGTGACAAAGTTGACCCCCTCCTCCGTCATCAGGTCGATGCGCCGCCGGATGATCTCCTTGGGCAGTTTCATGTTGGGGATGCCGTAGGTGAGCAAGCCGCCGGGGCGGTCCTCCCGTTCAATGACGGTGACGCTGTGCCCCCGATGGTTGAGCTGGTCGGCGGCGGCCAGCCCGGCGGGTCCGGAGCCCACCACCGCCACCTTCTGGCCGGAGCGGTGGGGAGCGTACCGGGGCTTCACTTTCCCCAGCTCGAAGCCCTTCTCGATAATGCACAGCTCGTTGTCCCGGATGGTGACGGCGTCCTCGTAGAGATGGCACAGGCAGGCCCTCTCGCAGGGGGCGGGACACACCCGGCCGGTGAACTCGGGGAAGTTGTTGGTCTTCAGCAGCCGGGCCAGGGCGTGGCTCCAGTTGCCCGACATGATTATATCGTTCCACTCGGGGATCAGGTTGTGGAGGGGGCATCCGAAGGGGGCGTCCTCCCACTCAATCCCCGCCTGGCAGAAAGGGACGCCGCAGTTCATGCACCGGGCCCCCTGCTCCTCCCGGGCCTCCTCGGCCAGGGGGAGGTGGAACTCCTCCCAATCCCGGATCCGCCGGACGGGCTCCCGCTCAGAGATGTCCCGGCGGCTGTAGTCCATAAATCCAGTGATTTTACCCATCTTGTCCGCCCTCCTTTCAGCCCTGGGTGTTGGCGTAAAACGCCTCGATCTCCGCCTGCTCCCGGCTCATGCCCCGGCCCTCCCGCTGGGCAATGGCCTGGATCATCCGGAAGTAGTCCCCGGGCATGATCTTCTTAAAGCAGGGGATATAAGACTTAAACGCCGCCAGAATTTCCCGGCCCTTCTCCGAGCCAGTGGCGGTCACATGCTCCTCAATAAGCTGGCGCAGTTCCTGGATGTCCTGTCTCTCGGTCAGGCTGTCGATAATGACCTGGTCCTTATTCAGCCGCAGGTACAGGTCGTGGTCCTCGTCCAGCACATAGGCGATGCCCCCCGACATGCCGGCGGCGAAGTTGCGGCCGGTCTTGCCCAGGATGACCGCCCGGCCTCCCGTCATATACTCGCAGCCGTGGTCGCCCACGCCCTCCACCACGGCTACCGCCCCGGAGTTGCGCACGCAGAACCGCTCCCCGGCCATACCGGCGATGAAAGCCTTGCCCGAGGTGGCTCCGTACAGAGCCACATTGCCCACAATGATGTTCTCGCTGGCCTTGAATCTGGCGGTTTTCGGAGGGTAGAGGGCCAGCTTGCCCCCGGACAGCCCTTTGCCGAAGCCGTCGTTGCAGTCCCCCTCCAGCTTGAGGGTGAGGCCCTTGGGGATAAAAGCCCCGAAGGACTGGCCCCCGCCCCCGTGGCAGGTAATGACGTAGCTGTCGTCGGGCAGGGAATTGCCGCAGGTCCGGGTGATCTCCGAACCGAAGAGGGTGCCGAAGGCCCGGTCGGTGGAGGAGACCTCCAGCTCCAGGGAGCCGGATTTCTTCCCCCGCAGGCTCCTGCCCAGCTTCTCCAGCAGAATCCTCATGTCCAGGGTCTTTTCCAGGTGGAAGTCGTAGACCTGGGCGGGATCGAAGTGGGTGTTCTCCCGGAAATCGGTGAGGAGGAAGCTGAGGTCCAGCTTCTTGGCCCGGTCCACGGGCAGCTCCTTCCGGACGGTGAGCAGGTCTCCCCGGCCAATCAGGTCCTCCACCCTCCGGATGCCCAGCTTTGCCATGTATTCCCGCAGCTCTTGGGCTACAAAGGCCATGAAGTTTATTACATACTCCGGCTTGCCCCCGAACCTGGCCCGGAGCTTGGGGTTCTGGGTGGCAATGCCAGCGGGGCAGGTGTCCAGGTTGCACACCCGCATCACGCAGCAGCCCAGGGTGACCAGGGGGGCGGTGGCAAAGCTGAACCGCTCCGCCCCCAGCATACAGGCGATGGCCACGTCCCAGCCGGTCATCAGCTTGCTGTCCGCCTCGATGGCGATCTGGCCCCGCAGGCCATTGGCCACCAAGGCCCGGTGGGCCTCGGCCACCCCCAGTTCCCAGGGCAGGCCCGCCCCGTAGATGGAGTTCCGGGGGGCGGAGCC
>OFFK01001919.1_pt1 | contig 13555 bp, 7 predicted proteins | sample 1521361 | NCBI WGS metagenome assembly OFFK01 (sample SAMEA3504096, study PRJEB24116) | mouse gut metagenome | biome: mouse gut; feature: mouse-associated habitat; material: faeces | place: Denmark | collected 2011
CAAGGAAGCCAGTGTCTATCAGGAAGGAAGCGACAGGATCAACATCGAGATCCCGGGAGTGTCGGATGCCAATAAGATCCTGGATGAATTAGGAAAACCAGGAGCGCTGGAGTTCAGGACACAGGACGGAGAGACGGTGATCACCGGCGCGGATGTCGAGTCGGCGTCTGCAAGGGCAGGCGAAGACCAGATGGGCAACCGTGAGTATTCCGTGGAGCTGAATCTGAATGAGAATGGAAAAGAGAAGTTTGCGAAGGCGACGGAAGAGAATGTGGGCAAACAGATCGCGATCATCTATGATGAAGCAGAGATCAGCAGTCCGCGGGTGAATGAAGCGATCACCGGAGGACAGGCTTATATCACAGGTAACTTCACATATGAAGAGGCGGATAATCTGGCGGCTACCATCCGTATCGGCGGATTGAAGCTTGAGTTGGAAGAGCTGCGTTCCAACGTTGTGGGCGCACAGCTTGGAGAACAGGCGATCAGCACCAGTTTGAAAGCGGGCGCCATCGGCCTTGCGCTGATCCTTGTCTTCATGATCTTCGTGTATTACCTTCCGGGCGTTGCGTCAGGACTTGCATTATTGATCTATACGGAGTTGGTACTGCTGATCCTGAATGGCTTCAATATCACGCTGACGCTTCCGGGCATCGCGGGTATTATTCTTGGTATCGGTATGGCGGTGGATGCGAATGTCATCATCTTCGCCCGTGTGCGTGAAGAGATGTCGCACGGAAAGAGCGTGAAGAATTCCCTGAAGACCGGTTTCCAGAAAGCCATGTCTGCCATCGTGGACGGGAATGTAACGACGCTGATCGCGGCGGCTGTCCTGTGGTTCCGGGGATCCGGTACGGTAAAAGGATTCGCGCAGACGCTGGCGATCGGTATCATCGTATCTATGTTTACGGCGTTGGTTGTGACCAGATTGATCGTATTTGCGTTCTACGCGGTTGGGCTTCGCAAAGAGAGCCTGTACTACCGTCCGAGAAAAGAAAGAGAGCCTATTCATTTTGTGGAAAAGCGGAACGTATTCTTTATCCTTTCGGTTGTATTGATCGCAGCAGGGATTGCGGTTATGGGAGTGAATTCTTCAAGAGGAAAGGGAGCGTTTGCATACGGCCTTGAATTTGAAGGCGGTACGTCTACGAATGTAACCTTCAATGAGGATTATACGATTGATGAGATCGATGAGAAGATCGTACCGATCGTAGAAGAGGTTACAGGGGACCGCAACGTACAGACTCAGAAGATCGCAGGGACCAACCAGGTGATCATTAAGACGGTAACGCTGGGGCTTGATAAGCGTGAAGAATTGAACCAGGCGATGAAGGATGAGTTCGGTGTGGATGAATCTCTGATCACGGCTGAGAATATCAGCGCCACTGTAAGTAATGAGATGCGTCAGGACGCCGTTGTCGCGGTTATCATAGCGACAGTATGTATGCTTCTGTATATCTGGTTCCGGTTCAAGGATATCCGGTTCGCGGCAAGTGCGATCCTTGCGCTTCTGCACGATGTGTTTGTTGTGATCGGGTTCTATGCGATCGCAAGGATCTCCGTGGGCAATACATTTATTGCGTGTATGCTGACGATCGTGGGTTATTCTATTAACGCGACTATCGTTATCTTCGACCGTATCCGTGAGGAACTGCATTATCAGTCGAAGAAGTCCGAGCTTATGGAAGTGGTGAATAAGAGTATCACCCAGACACTTACGAGAAGTATCTACACATCATTGACAACCTTCGTTATGGTAGCGATCCTCTTCATCATGGGCGTCAGCTCTATCAGGGAATTCGCTGCGCCTCTGATGATGGGTGTCGTATGCGGAGCGTATTCTTCCGTATGTATCACAGGAGCATTGTGGTATGTGATGCGGATGAAGATCGGAAAGGCTTCAGAGAGCCACAATACGAAAAAGTAAATGACAGAGGGGTTGTTGCAAAATATCTGCTGCACACGGTATATGGCATATGGATCGGGTTATCCTGCGCATATATTATGGGTAAGCTGCATTTTGCGGCAGCCCCTTTGCTATATGCCGGATGTCTGGTGTTCCGGAAGAGGAAGGATGGAGGAAGAGAGAATGGAACGTTGGGTGCTTTTACGGAAAGGCGCGGATTTTGAGGCGATCAGCAGGAAGTTTGGGATCAGCCGGAGGCTGGCTTCTCTGATCAGGAACAGGGAGGTGACTGGGGAGCATGAGATAGACAGGTATCTCAATGGAACGATCGCCGATCTGCATGACGGGATGCAGATGAAAGGGATGGATCAGGCGGTAGATATCCTGCGGGAGAAGATCGAGAGCCGGGAGAAGATCCGCGTGATCGGAGACTATGATATTGACGGGATCAATGCGGTGTACATATTATTAGAAGGAATAGGAGCCCTCGGCGGGGATGTGGACAGCGATATCCCGGACCGTGTGAAGGACGGATACGGACTGAACGTGGAGCTGGTTGATAGGGCGCACAGGGAAGGGATTGATACGATCGTTACCTGTGATAACGGTATTGCGGCGGCTGACGAGATCGCATATGGGAAGAGCCTTGGGATGACGGTTATCGTGACGGATCATCATGAGGTTCCGTATGACGACGAAGAAGGAGAGCGGTTTTATCTGCTCCCTCCGGCGGATGCGGTGATCGATCCGAAGCAGCCGGGGTGTGAGTATCCGTTCAAAGGGTTGTGCGGCGCCGCCATAGCATATAAGCTGGTGGAAGCGCTTGGCGAAGCGATGGGACGGGACGCGGATGAAATGGATCATCTGCTTGAGAATGCTGCGGTCGCGACTGTGGGAGACGTCATGGATCTGGAAGGGGAGAACCGTATTATCGTGAAGGAAGGGCTTCAGATGCTTAGCCGTACGCAGAATCCGGGGTTCAGGGCGTTGATGGAATGTACGGGGATCGCAAGAGACAAGGTCCGTGCCTATCATATCGGCTTTATCCTGGGACCCTGTCTGAATGCCAGCGGAAGGCTTGACACGGCAAAAAGAGCATTGGGGCTTCTGCAGGCGAAGGATAAGAAAGAGGCAGATATGCTGGCGGGAGATCTGAAAGCATTGAACGACAGCAGAAAGGAAATGACTGAGAAAGCGGTAGCACAGGCAAAAGAACTGGTGGAAAGCACGGGCATGGGATGCGATAAAGTTCTGGTCATCTATCTCCCCGGATGTCATGAGAGCCTGGCAGGAATCGTAGCAGGAAGGATCCGGGAGAGTTATTACAGACCGGTTTTTGTGCTGACGGACGCGCAGGAAGGCGTGAAAGGCTCCGGACGGTCCATCGACGCCTATCATATGTATGAGGAACTCAGTAAATGCAAAGAACTGCTGTCCCGTTATGGAGGACACAGGCTGGCGGCAGGATTATCATTAAAGAAAGAGAATGTGGAGCCGCTCCGCCGGCTGCTCAACGAGAACTGCCGGCTGACCGAAGAGGAGTTGTCTGAGAAAGTAGTCATCGACATGGAACTGCCGTTTGCCTGTGTAACGGAAGCTTTCGTAGAGGAATTGTCTCTTCTGGAGCCCTTCGGAAAGGGGAATACCAAGCCGGTGTTCGCGGCGCGTGATGTGGAGATCTTAAGCGGGAGGCTCATGGGCAAGAACCAGAACGTTTTGAAATTGCGGGTGAAGGATACGGCAGGGACTATGATAGAAGCCATGTGTTTCCATGAGGCAGAAGGACTTCTGCATATGCTAGAGGAAAAGTATGGTAAGGGTAAGGTAAAAGATATGCTGGAAGGGAAGAAATGCCATATGACGATGTCCGTAACCTTTTATCCGGATATAAATGAATATCAGGGGCGGATCACTCCCCAGATCGTACTGACGCATTACAGGTGATATGCAGTCTTGAAAATCACGGAAACTAATGCTATACTAAAAAAAGTATTTGAGAATAGGAATGGAGAGGTTGTTATGAAAAAGATCGAAGAGTACGTAAGAAGTATTCCGGATTTTCCGGAGCCTGGAATTATATTCCGTGATGTAACCAGCATCCTGCAGGACGCAGACGGACTTTCGCTTGCCGTAGACCTTATGCAGGAGAAGCTCAAAGGGGTAGAGTTTGACCTGATCGTGGGTCCTGAATCCAGAGGTTTTATATTTGGCGTGCCGATCGCGTACAATCTGCATAAGCCGTTTGTCCCGATCAGAAAGAAAGGGAAGCTTCCGTGTGAGACGGTATCCGTGGAGTATGAACTGGAATACGGGACCGCGCAGTTAGAGATCCACCGGGATGCGATAAAACCAGGGCAGAAGGTAGTGATCATAGACGATCTGATCGCAACAGGCGGAACGAATGAAGCGATCGTCAGGCTGATAGAAGGGCTTGGCGGAGAAGTAGTCAAGACCGTGTTCCTCATGGAGCTGGCGGGACTGAACGGAAGAGACAAGTTAAAAGGATATGATGTGGAATCTGTGATCGTATATCCGGGGAAATAATGTACTGGTTACATGGGAAATGAGAAAGGAAGGAGGCGTTAATGTGTCAGGAGTAACAACTTATGAAGCGGTTGACGACCGGATCGCGGCAGAAGCGATCATGACGGATCATTCCAAGGGTCTTGAGATTGTAGATGGCCATGCTGTAAAGGCGCCGGGGGATTATGAGAATCCAGAACGGCTGTATGACGTGTTAATCGCCCGTATCCGTAAGTATCACCCGTCTACGGATGTGACGATGATCGAGAAAGCATATCGTCTGGCGGCAGAGGCGCACGGGGATCAGTGCCGGAAGTCAGGAGAGCCTTATATTGTCCACCCGCTCTGGGTTGCTATCATATTGGCGGATCTGGAGATGGATAAGGAGACGATTGCGGCGGGGATTCTTCATGACGTGGTGGAGGATACCCAGATCAGTGAGGAAGAGATCCGCAGGGATTTTGGGGATGATGTGGCTCTTCTGGTGGACGGCGTCACGAAGTTGGGACGCTTGTCCTATTCTTCGGACAAATTAGACGTCCAGGCGGAGAATCTCCGCAAGATGTTTCTTGCCATGGCGAAGGATATACGGGTTATCATCATTAAACTTGCCGACCGTCTGCACAATTTACGGACGCTGCAGTTCATGAAGCCGGAAAAGCAGAAGGAGAAGGCGAGAGAGACGATGGATATCTATGCGCCTATCGCCCAGAGGCTTGGAATATCCAAGATTAAGACAGAGCTTGATGATTTGGCGTTAAAATATTCTCAGCCGGAAGTCTTTTTCGATCTTGTTGACCAGATTAATACCAGGAAGATGGAGCGGGAGGAGTTCGTGCAGCAGATTGTGGAGGAAGTTTCCGCCCACATGGAGAATGCGAACATCAAGGCCCTGGTCAGCGGACGTGTGAAGCATTTTTTTAGTATCTACAAGAAGATGGTCAATCAGGATAAGACGGTGGATCAGATTTATGATCTTTTTGCTGTCCGTATCATCGTGGAGTCGGTACGGGACTGCTATGCGGCGCTGGGAGTGATTCATGAGCTGTATACCCCGATTCCGGGACGTTTCAAGGATTATATCGCCATGCCCAAGCCCAATATGTACCAATCCTTGCATACGACCCTGATGAGTTCCGTAGGGCAGCCGTTTGAAATCCAGATTCGGACGGAGGATATGCACAAGACTGCCGAGTATGGAATTGCCGCCCACTGGAAATATAAGGAGTCCGGCGACAGTAAGAAGAGTGTAAAAGCTCAGGAGGAGGAGAAGTTAAGCTGGCTTCGCCAAATTCTGGAGTGGCAGAGGGATATGTCGGACAATCGGGAGTTTCTGAAGCTGCTGAAGGACGACCTGGATCTGTTTTCCGACAATGTCTACTGTTTTACCCCTTCCGGCGAGGTGAAAAACCTTCCGGCGGGTTCCACCACCATTGACTTTGCCTACAGCATCCACTCGGCGGTGGGAAACAGGATGGTGGGGGCCAGGGTCAATGACAAGCTGGTGACGATTGACTATGAGATTAAAAACGGGGACAGAATCGAGATCATCACTTCCCAGAATTCCAAGGGGCCCAGCCGGGACTGGCTGAATGTGGTGAAGAGCACCCAGGCCAAGACCAAGATCAACCAGTGGTTTAAGAATGAACTAAAGGAAGACAATATCGTCAAGGGCAGGGAACTTCTCACAGGCTACTGCAAGGGCAGGGCGGTGAACCTGTCAGAGCTTTTGAAGAACGAGTACATGGAATCGGTGATGCGCAAGTACGGCTTCCGGGACTGGGATGCTGTTCTGGCGGCCATTGGACACGGGGCTCTGAAAGAGGGCCAGCTGGTCAACCGTCTGCAGGAGCTCTACGACAGGGATCACAGGAAGGAGATGACCAACGAGGAGGTGCTGGCCACCATTGCGGAGGCTGCGGCAAAACCGTTGACCATGAGGGCCAAGAACAATAGCGGTATCGTGGTCAGGGGCATTGCGGACCTGTCCGTGCGGTTTTCAAAGTGCTGCTCCCCCGTTCCCGGGGATGAGATTGTAGGCTTTGTCACCAGGGGAAGGGGGATCACCATCCACCGGACGGACTGTGTGAACATTATGAATCTGCCCCAGATGGAGAGAGTGCGCATTATCGAGGCAGAGTGGCAGGAGCCGGAGAATGCCTCAGAGAAATATGTGGCGGAGATTTCCATCTATGCCCACAACCGCAACGGCCTTCTGGCGGATATCTCCAGGGTGCTGGCGGAGAAAAATATTGATATTCAGTCCATGAATACCCGGGTGAGCAAACAGGGACTGGCCACTCTTCAGACGGCGTTCGAGGTGGAGAGCCGGGAGGAGCTGAACCGTGTCATAGACAAGCTCAGGATGGTCAAGAATGTGGTGGACATTGAGAGGGCGAGCAGCTGAGAGGGAGGTATCCTATGTCAGAGATCAAGATAGGACGCATGGTCATGGGAGTGTGCCAGACCAACTGTTACTTTTTATACCGGCAGGGGGAGCGCCTGGCGGTTGTGGTGGATCCCGCCGACAGGGGCAGGGATATCTATGACTCCCTGCGCAGGAACGGGTTTTCCGTGGCGGGCATTCTGTTGACCCATGGGCATTTTGACCATATCTGGGGACTGGACGGCCTGCGGGATGCCGCCGGCGCAGCGGCGGAGGCAGAGGGACTTGAACCTGTGAAAGCCTACGCCTGCAAGGCGGAGCGGGAGCTTTTAAAAAACGCGGGCATGAACGTGTCCAGGCAGGCGGGCAGGGCCTGCGAGACCTATGCGGATGTGTACGTGGAGGACGGGGAGGAGATCACGCTGGCGGGAATGACCTGCAGAGTCATCGCCACGCCGGGCCACACCGGAGGCGGGTGCTGCTATTATTTCCAGGAGGCCGGAATTCTGGTGTCCGGGGACACTCTGTTTGCAGGTTCCGTGGGCAGGACGGATTTCCCCACCGGAAGCATGGGCACTCTGGTCCGGTCCATCAAGGAGAAGCTCTTTGTGCTGCCGGAGGATACAAGGGTTTATCCCGGCCACGGGGAGAGTACCACCATCGGAGACGAGAAGAAAAATAACCCCTTCTGCGGTTAAGGTACAGGAGGATGCCGGATTTGGAGGACAGAAGCAGCAGGGCCCATCTTGTGATGGATGAGGTTCGGAAGGTGATCATTGGGAAGGATGACTGTATCGGAAAGGTGATGGCCGCCGTTCTGGCCGGGGGAAATGTGCTCCTGGAGGATGTGCCGGGGGTGGGCAAGACGGAGATGGCCATGGCTTTTTCTCAGGCAATGGGCCTGAAGTCCAACAGGATTCAGTTCACCCCGGATGTGATGCCGGCGGATATTACAGGTTTTACCATGTACCAGAAGGAGACGGGGAAGTTTGTGTACCATCCGGGGGCGGTGATGTGCAACCTGCTGCTGGCGGATGAGATCAACAGAACTTCTCCCAAGACCCAGTCGGCGCTCCTGGAGGTGATGGAAGAGGGAAATGTGACGGTAGACGGTGTCACCAGAAAGGTGCCCCGTCCTTTTGTCGTGATGGCAACTCAGAACCCTGTGGGATCCTTCGGCACCCAGAGGCTGCCGGAGGCGCAGATGGATCGGTTTCTGATCTGTATCAGCATGGGCTATCCCAGCCTGGAGGACGAGATCCTGATGCTGAAGAGCCGCAGCCAGGGGAGGCCCATGGAAGAACTGGGGGCTGTCATTGACGGGGAAGAACTGCTCGAGATGCAGCGGGAAGTGGAGAATGTCTTTATTCATGACAATGTGTACAAATACATGGCTCTGCTCTCCTCTGCCAGCAGGGAGCATGAGCTGCTGGATCTGGGGCTGAGTCCCCGGGGCACGCTGGCCCTGGGAAAGATGGCCAGGGCCTATGCCTATCTGCAGGGGCGCAGTTATGTGTCCCCCAAGGATGTGAAAATGGCCCTGAGGGACGTGGGCGCCCACCGGGTCAGGACAAGCCAGAAGGCCAGAATGAGCGGAAAGAGGTCTGTGGATGTTCTGGAGGAAGTGCTGGCGCGGGTGAGGGCTCCCAGGATGGGGGAGGCCTGAGAGATGTGGAACAGAAGATTGTGTTTTCTGCTGCTTCTGGGAGAGGGTGTATACCTGGGAATGCTCTATAACTATCAGGGGATTCGGCTGATGCTGTGTTTTCTGATTTTCCTGCCCCTGGTCTGCCTGCTGCTTCTGCTGCTTTCCTGGCCTGCCTGCAGGGTGGTTCTGAGGACGGGGCAGGATGTAATCACCCGGGGAGAGCAGGTGGAAGTCCGGGTGGCGGTGGAGAACCGGGGGCTGTTCCCGGTGTCCCGGGTGCTTGTGTGTGTCCGGTGGAAGGCTCCCGGCCAGAAGGAAGTCAGGATGAAGCGGTGGATCTGCGGTCTGGGACGGGGCTGCAGGGGGGAAGCTGTCTTTGCCCTGTCCCCGCAGCACTGCGGTCAGGCCCGATTTCGGGTGTCCAGGGTTCGGGTCTACGATTATCTGGCACTGTTCTGTCTGCCCGGGAAAGTTTTTTTGGAGGGAAGATTTTTTGAGAGAAGGTGTTCCGGGAATCAGGAGCTGTGTATTGCGCCCAGAGTGGACCCTGTCTCCCGGGAGGAGAAGGAGCTGTTTTCTCCGGTTCACCGGGGGGAGGAGGACGGAGATCTGGTACTGCGGGATTACCGGCCTGGGGACAGTCTCCGGCGGATACACTGGAAACTGTCGGAAAAACTGGACCGGCTTCAGATGAGGGACCAGGAGCCGGAGGGTCTGCCTGCTCTGTATCTGGATTTTTCTCCCGGTCTCAGAAGGCAGCCGGACCAGTGGGACAGGTATCTGGACAGGGCCTGTTCCCTTTTGTATTTTCTGGCAGGGGAGGCCGAAGCCCTGCAGGTTCCTGCGGTGGTGATCTGGAAAGAGGAAACTTCTCAGAGGGAAGGAGGGGCTTTCCAAGGGAATGGGGGAGGCTTCTCAAAGGGGGCAGGGGCTTTCCGGGGGAATGGGGGAGGCTTCTCAAAGGGTGGAAAGGTTTCCCGGGGGGATGCGGAAGGCTTTTCAAAAGACGGAGATGTTTTTCGGAAGGCGGAGATCAGCAGTGTGGAGTCCCTTCTGGACTGGATGCGGCTTTGGCTGTTCACGGGAGCGGAATTTGACGAATGTGTGGATTTGCAAAGTTTTCTGCGGCTTGGGGAGGACGGTGTACTGTATCCGGAGGAGTAAGGAAGTGTCTCCCAAATCAGGGATATGCTTCTGGCATGGGTGAGGAAGTATGGAGGCAAGGCTTTCCAAGGTAAAGTTGTTATTTGATGTTCTGATCCTCTATGTGAATACCGTCGGCATTGTGGGGGCGTTGACAGAGGCGCTTCGCATTCCCTGCGCCAGGGCGGACTGGAAGATATTCTGGGGGGTGCTGTTTTTATTCTGCCAAGTCAGCATGCTGTTCTGGAGCAGCAGGAAGGTGAGGCTGTATCATATTTTATTGTGTGTGTTGTCCTATGGGCTTTTGGCGGCTGTATTCTGGAAGAAACTCCTGGCAGGACTTCTTCTGGGGACGGCGGGGGCGGTGGAGAGTCTGAATGAGCGGTATCAGTTCCGTGTTACCCTGCCCAGTGCCGCTGTGCTTCTCCGGGAGGCAGGGTGGGGACCGGGATGGGAGCAGGGAGCGGAGAACTGGCTTATCACCGTGAGCATGCTCTGTGTTCTGCTTCCCTTTGTGATGCTTTCTGCCTGTCTGTTTTCCCGCGGCAGATGCCTGTGGCTGTGGGCAGGAAATGCTCTGTGGCTGGTGGCGGCCTGTACTTTTGACCGGTTTCCGGATTATTTCTACCTGGGATTTTGTCTGGTGGGACTGGCGGCGGTGCTGGTGCGGAAGGATTTTGCAGGCAGCCACAGGGCGGGAATGTGGGCCGGGGTCTGGGTGGCAGCGCTCTCAAGCGGTGTTCTGGCGTTTGCGTACCACTTTGTGCTTCCTCTGGCGGATGAGGCTTATATGAAGGCTGCGGAGCACAGGATGAAATTTTTCCGGCTGGTAAATGAGGAGTGGATCCCCGAGGTTCAGGACTTTCTGGCGGATCTGGGCCTGGGGAATCATGGCGTGAGCCAGGGAGCGGATGTGACTGGGGAGCTGCACCGGCAGAACCTGCTCTCCTATACGGGGGAAGAGGTGTACCGGGTGACGGTGAACACGTTTCCCCAGGATGTGGTCTATCTGAAATGTTTTGTGGGAGTCACATACGGGGAGGAGGAGTGGAGCCCGGCGTCGGACAGGGATCTGGAACGGTACTACAGCGAGAATGACCTTGTTCTGCCTGATGATTACAGCGAATTGGTGAATATCAACTATGATGCCATAGGGCGGCTGGGGGGTGGTGTCTCCACCAGGCGTGTGCAGGTGGAAGAGATGGGCCCCCGGGGAAGTTACAGCGTCTATCCTTATGGCGCCAGGCTTACGGAGGACTATAAGGTGCATGCTGACGGGAGTGTGGAGCGCAGGGACAGGGAGTATGATTTCTACTACCGGCCTCCTTGGGGACTGAAGGCGGGGGGTTATTCCGGCAGTGTTTCCGGCGTTTCCAGCCTGGTGGAGGAGCAGTACAGGCAGTATGTGCATGACAGTTTTCTGGACTATCCAAAGGAACTTGAGCTTTTCTGGCAGTACCTGGAAGAGGAAAATATCCGGGATGAGAGCATCTACAGATGTGCCAGGGATATTATGCTTTTTCTGGACAGTCTGGCAGAGTACGATCTGGAGGCGGAGAGCAATCCCCCGGAGGAGGATTTTGTGGAATATTTTCTGTTCCAGAGCCACCGGGGATACTGCGTGCATTTTGCTACCGCGGGAGTTCTGGCCCTGCGTTACTGCGGGGTACCGGCCCGGTATGTGACGGGATATATGCTTTCGCCCTGGGATTTTAAAAGGCAGCAGGACGGCACCTACACGGCGGCGGTTACGGGAAAGCAGGCCCATGCCTGGGCGGAGGTGTATGTGGACGGGGCAGGATGGATGCCAGTGGAGATGACGCCGGGTTCCATGGCTTCTTCCACGGACAGACGGGAGGAACAGATGCGGCAGCTTTTGGAGACGGAAGCAAGGTGGGAACAGGCTCTGGCCACCCGTCAGCCGCCGACGCTGCCCGCCCAGTCCGACGCTGTGGCGGAGGTGACTCCCGTGCCTGACAGGTTTCAGTCCGGGGCGGGACAGAATGTCCCGGAGCCATCCCGGGAGCCGGCGGCAGACAACAGCGGCTCCGGCGGAGGGATGGGGGAAAGTTCTTCCGGGGACAATTCTCCGGGGGAAGGGACATCTTCCGGCGGGGAGAGATTCCAGATACCGGGAGCGGCAGTTGTTACGGGGACAGCGTTGGCTGCGTTCACAGTCCTGTTCTTTCTGGCAGGCAGGCTGCGGAAGAGGGCGGTGCGGCGCTGGCACAGGGCGCTCCAGGCCGCCGGGCACAGGGAGCGTGTGCTGCTTTTGTACCGGAATCTGCGCAGGGTGCTGCGGGTGGCTGGCTGTCCCCAGAGACTGGAGGCGGGAGAGGCAGGTTTCTGGCAGAAGATCCAGGACATTTTTCCGGAGTGTCCTGTGGGTGGATATGAGGAGTTCTGCGGTATTCTGGAGAAGGCCACCTTCGGCAGGGAGGAGCCTTCCTCAGAGGAAGTTCAGAGCGTGTCCCTGTTCCATGACAGCATGGTCCGGAATGTATATAAAAACACGCCCGTGTATAAAAGGCCTCTTCTGGGCCTGTTTCAGTGTCGCCGTGAGGGTCTTTGTGTCCAGGGAGGAGAGGAAAAATGCTTGTAGTGGAGCTGAACCAGTCAAATTATGAATATGATGTGCACTCTATGGTGTCTTCTTTTTATCCGGAAGAGCAAGTGAGGGTGTTGATACCTGAGTGCAGCCAGGCCAAAAGGCAGGAGCTGCAGCAGGAAGTTCGGATCCGGGTGGAACTGGGGGAAGAAGGGGCTCTGTTTGCTGCAGACGGGGAGGAGTTTCGCTGGAAGGCGCCGGGGGAGGATAGGCATGTTTTGGCCCGGGAGTACAAAGAGGGGTTTAAGCGGTTTCTCTACCAGACCTTAAGCCGGATCACAGGGAAGGAGCTTCCCTGGGGCAGCCTCACGGGAATCCGTCCCACCAAGATCGCCTATGCCATGCTGGAGCAGGGGGCGGGCGCTCAGGAGATCGAGAGCTTTTACCGGGAAAAATACTTTGTCAGCCAGGAGAAGGCGGGGCTGTCCATAGATATCGCCGGGCGGGAGCAAAAGCTCCTTCAGAGCCTGGGGAACCAGGAGGAGGGATATAGTCTCTATCTGGGGATTCCCTTTTGTCCCACCACCTGTATGTACTGTTCCTTCACTTCTTTTCCCCTGGGATTGTACCGGAAGAAGGTGGATACTTACGTGGACTGCCTGGTAAAAGAGATGGAGCAGGCGGCCAGGCTGCGCCGGGGAAAGCGTCTGGACTGTGTTTACCTGGGAGGGGGTACACCCACCACTCTGGAGCCCTGCCAGCTGGACAGGCTTCTGGGGGAACTGGAGCGTCTGTTTGATCTGGGCGGCGTAAAGGAGTATACCGTGGAAGCTGGCCGGGCGGACAGCATTACCCCGGAAAAACTTCAGGTGCTGCGCCGCCGGGGGGTGGGAAGAATCTCCGTCAATCCCCAGACCATGCAGCAGAGAACCCTGGACCTTATTGGCAGAAAAGCGTCGGTGGAGCAGGTGGAGGAGGCTTACGGCCTGGCCCGGGAGATGGGATTTGACAATATCAATATGGATCTGATCCTGGGACTGCCGGGGGAGACGGAGGAGGATGTGCGCCGCACTGTGGAGCGGGTGGTGGAGATGGCTCCGGACAGTCTGACCGTACATTCCCTGGCCGTTAAGCGGGCTTCCAGGCTCAGCCAGTGGGTACAGGAGAATGGGGTTTCCCTGCTGCACAACACGGACGAAACCATGAGGATTGCCGCGGAAGGAGCGGTCCGCCTGGGGCTTGCACCCTACTATCTCTACCGCCAGAAGAATATGTCCGGAAACTTTGAAAATGTGGGCTATGCCCGGGAGGGAAAGTTTGGACTGTACAATATCCTGATTATGGAGGAGAAACAGACCATAGTAGCCTGCGGCGCTGGAAGCACGTCAAAACGGGTGTATC
>OFFK01001927.1_pt1 | contig 13497 bp, 13 predicted proteins | sample 1521361 | NCBI WGS metagenome assembly OFFK01 (sample SAMEA3504096, study PRJEB24116) | mouse gut metagenome | biome: mouse gut; feature: mouse-associated habitat; material: faeces | place: Denmark | collected 2011
CCACCGCTGGCGGGGCGGAACCAGTTCCCACACCTTTCAAGGTGAGGGTCACCGCCACCGACCTCAACATCCGCACAGGCCCCGGCACCAACACCGCCAAGACCGGGAAGTTCACCGGGGCGGGAGTGTTCACCATCACTGAGGTCAAGAGTGGCCCCGGCTCCACCAAGGGCTGGGGCAGGCTGAAATCCGGCGCGGGCTGGATTTCCCTGGACTTCGCACAGAAATTCTAATATGTACATCATTGGCCCATTGGGGAGTTTTCCTCGGTGGGCTTTCTTTTTTGCCAAAACCCTGACAAAGCGCCTGCCTTTTCTGCGTATCCCGAAGGAGGTGCGTTTTTATGATCACCGAACAGAAGTCTCAAATCTCTGCGCTTCGGGCGCAGGGCTGTGGATACGCTAACATTGCAAAGGCCATAGGGCTGAAGAAAGATACTGTGAAAAGTTTCTGCCGTCGAAACGGTATAGCTGGCATCCGGGCAGTGAAACAGGCGGAACAGCAAAACTGCTGCCCTCAGTGCGGAAAAAAACTGATTCAGGCTGAAAAACAGAAACCTCGGCGGTTCTGCTCTGCTAAGTGTAGGCAGGCGTGGTGGAATGCTCACCAGGATTTGGTCAAGCAAAAGGCGGTCTACAGCTATGTCTGTCCTACCTGCGGGAAGCCGTTCACCGCCTACGGTAACAGCCACAGGAAGTATTGCTCCCACCAGTGCTATGTGCAGGCCCGGTTTCAAGGGAGTTCAGCGACATGACGAGGGAACAGTTCAACCGGGAAACCCTCTACCATGCCAGTCTCGCACCTTTCCGGCAACTGTTGATGGAGGGACACATCTCCCAGTCAGATTACGCTAAAATCGATACAATCTTAGAACAAAAGTACCGCCCTATCTTTGTGGACTATATGCCGCGGAATTGAGTGGATAACCAGGGAAAACAGAGGTAATATGCTACCTGCCGAAGGAGGTGTCCCATGAAAAAACACATTATTGACATCACGCCGACGTCAAAAGAGAGCGTCCGAAAACGGCGGGTAGCGGCCTATGCAAGAGTGTCCTGCGGCAAGGACGCCATGCTACATTCCCTGGCGGCGCAGATCGACTATTACCGCGATTTTATCCAGAACAACTCGGACTGGGACTTCGCCGGGGTTTATGCGGACGAGGCCAAGACGGGTACGAAAGAGGACCGGGAGCAGTTCCAGCGGCTACTGGCGGACTGCCGCGCTGGGGCTATCGACATGGTGGTCACCAAGAGTATTTCCCGCTTTGCGCGGAACACCGTCACCCTCCTGGAAACGGTACGGGAGCTGAAAGCGCTGGGCGTGGAGGTCTGGTTCGAGGAGCAGAACATTTACACACTCAGCGCCGACGGTGAGATGGTACTCACTCTGCTGGCATCCTTTGCCCAGGCAAAGAGCCTGTCTTGCAGTGATAATTGCAAATGGCGTATCCGCAAGGGCTTTGAGATGGGCCGGTCCAATAGCTGTACCATGCTGGGCTACCGCCTGGTGGACGGGGTGTTCTCCTTGGTGCCGGAGGAGGCGGAGATCGTCAGGCGGATTTTTGACCTCTATCTCTCCGGACTGGGAACACAGAAAATCTGCAAAATCCTCAATGAAGATGGTATTCCCACCCGGCTGGGTCGTGAATGGCATCCCAGCACCATTCGGACGATTTTGGAAAACGAGAAATATGCAGGAGACTTGCTCCTGCAAAAGACATTCCGCCTGGACCATCTGTCTAAGAAACAGATGGTCAACACCGGGCAGCTCCCCCAGTTCTATGTAGAGGATGACCACGAAGCCATCATCAGCCGGGAATATTTCTCGGCGGTACAGGCGGAACTGGCCCGGCGGAGATTGGCCCACACGGGAGAACGGGGTACGCCCAGCGTGTTCACCGGCCTGATCCGCTGTTCCGACTGCGGCAAAAACTACCGCCGGAAAACCACCGCCAGCGGTGTGGTCTGGTGCTGTTCCACCTACAACACCAGGGGCAAGCGGTACTGCCCTACCTCCAAGGCCATCCCGGAGGGGACGCTGAAAGCGGCCTGCGCCCAGACACTTGGGCTGCATTCCTTTGCGGATGGTGTATTTTCCGCCTCGATCACCGCCATTGACGCCTGCCCTGACAACCTTCTGCGGTTCCATTTCCGGGACGGCCACACGACAAAGTACCGCTGGCAAGACCGCTCCCGCCGGGAGAGCTGGACAGCGGAGATGCGGGAGACGGCGCGGCAGCGGGCTTTGGCGGGAAGGTGAACAGCATGACGGGAAAGAAGGTACGGAAAATTGAGGCAACTGCCCCTTTGAGGTCAGCACAAGCCTTCGCCCCAGTGAAAAAACGCCGGGTGGCGGCTTACGCCCGTGTGTCCACCGACAAGGACGAACAGCAGAACAGCTACGAGGCCCAAGTGGACTACTATACCGCGCACATCCAAGGCAACCCGGAATGGATTTTCGCCGGGGTCTATTCTGATGCTGGGATCACTGGCACCAGCATGAAAAAGCGGGATGGGTTCAACCAGATGGTGGCGGATGCCCTTGCCGGAAAGATTGACCTGATCCTCACCAAGTCGGTGAGCCGCTTTGCCCGGAATACAGTAGACAGCCTGACCACCGTCCGCAAGCTGAAGGAAAAAGGCGTGGAGGTCTACTTTGAAAAGGAAAATATTTACACATTAGACTCCAAGGGCGAACTGCTCATCACCATCATGTCCAGCCTTGCCCAGGAGGAGGCTCGGAACATCAGCGACAACACCGCTTGGGGACAGCGCAAGCGGTTCGCGGACGGCAAAATGAGCCTGGGTTATTCCCACTTCCTCGGCTACAAAAAAGGCGCGGCGGATGGGGAGATGGAAATCGTGGAGGAGGAAGCGGTCATTGTCCGGCGCATCTACTCCGAGTTTTTGGCGGGGAAATCCACCTACGACATCGCCGCCCGTCTCACAGAGGACGGTGTCCCTACCCCGGCGAAAAAGACCACATGGCACGCCAGCACGGTGGAGAGCATCCTGCACAACGGCTGTGCCATAATAGGGGTAAACCAGCAAGCCCTTGTCGCACAAGCGGTTACGCTGATTTAGTCCACCTATGACAGCTTTGATACGACAGGAGGTGACAGTCGAAAGACCATATATTCCGCCGCTGGTTGGGTTTTCACCGGACAAGCACCATATAGTATGCTCGAAAACCATTTACCACCCGAAAATTGACGATTGATGTCAGTTTTCGGGTGGCACTTTTTATTATGTCCATTTTTCTCGAAGCGAGCCCCCTGACGGATTTTTCATCCGTCAAGGGGGCTTTTTCGTTTTGAGACGAAAAGGAGAGGTCAACCATGTCACTGGAACTGGATTACTTTTACGGCAATGAAGCCGAGCAGTACAGTTTCTATCGGATTCCCAAGACTTTGTTCACAGACCGGCGGTTCAAGGGGGTTTCTATGGAAGCCAAGGTGCTGTATGGGCTGATGCTGGACCGTATGGGACTGTCTGTCCGTAACGGCTGGCTGGACAAGGACGGAAAGGTTTATATCTACTTTACTCTGGAGGATGCTGTTGAGATGCTGGACAGCGGCAAGGATAAAGTCATACGGCTGTTTAAGGAACTGGACAAGCCCAATGGGATCGGGCTGATCGAGCGCCGCAAGCAGGGGCAGGGAAAGCCCACGCGGATATACGTCATGAATTTTACTCTGCCACCAGAGCCGGAACAGTTATCTCCAGCTACTCCGTTGGCGCCGCCTGCCCAGACTTCTGAATTTCCGAAGTCTGGACTTCGGGGGGAAGCGGAAGTCTTGACTTCTGAAAAACCGAAGTCAAGACTTCGGCAACAGCGAGGTCAAGACTTCGCAAAACCCGACACTAATAAGACTGATATGAATGATACTGAATTGAGTGATACTGAGTCTTCTATCTATCCCCCTGCCCCCTTATTGCCCTCGCACTCTCGGCGCACGCGGCCGCAGCGGGATAGGATGGGTCAGATGGATGCGTACAGGGAGTTGATCTGTGAAAACATCTCTTATGACCTGCTGCTCCAGGAGAACCCCTACGAGCGTGACCTGATCGATTGCTATGTGGAACTGATGGTGGAGACCTGCTGTACCGGGCGGGAAACCATCCGGGTCAATCAGGAGGACGTGCCAGCCGATGTTGTCCGCAGCCGGCTTCTGAAACTGGACAAGATGCACATCGAGTATGTGATGGAGTGTCTGCGAAACAACACCACGCAGGTCGGGAACATCCGGGCCTATACGCTGTCGGCGCTCTACAACGCCCCTGTAACCATCGGCCAGTATTACGCATCCCAGGTCGCTCACGATATGGCCCAGGAGGTGATGCCGTGAGAATTGGTTTGGTTGAGGTAGACGGACATGAGTTCCCGAACCTGGCCCTTATGCGGTTGTCCGCCTGGCACAAGGCGCGTGGGGATACCGTGGAGTGGTGGAGCGGCTTTGAACACTACGACCGGGTGTATCTGTCAAAGGTGTTCACATTTACGCCGGACTTTTCCACCGTAATCAACGCCGGTGAGGTCATCACCGGCGGGACGGGCTATAAGGACTACCGCTCCCTGCCTCCGGAAGTGGAGGCTACAGCCCCGGATTACAGCATTTATCCGAACTACACAAGGGCTATCGGCTTCTTGACCCGGGGTTGTATTCGCATCTGCCCCTGGTGCATAGTTCCCCGCAAAGAGGGATATATCCATCCAGCGTCTGCCTGGGAGCAAATCAAACGCCCGGACAGCCGGGAGATCATCTTTCTGGACAACAATGTGCTGGCCTCCGACTTCGGACTGGAGCAGATCGATCGCATGGGCGGTCAGAAAATTTGGGTGGACTTCAATCAGGGTTTAGACGCCCGATTGATTACACCGGAGACGGCCAAGCTACTGGCTAGACTCCGCTGGATTCGTTTTGTGCGGATGTCCTGTGATACCAACGCCATGCTCCCTGTGGTGGAACAGGCAGCGGCATATCTCAAAGAAGCCGGGGTTGCAAAATCCCGGCTATGGGCCTATGTGCTGGTTCAGGACGTAGCAGATGCTCACCAGCGGGTGGAGACCCTGCGAGGTATGGGCGTAACGCCTTTTGCACAGCCGTACCGGGACTATGACGGCGGGGAGCCGACAGAGGAACAGCGGCGGTTTGCCCGCTGGGTCAACAACAAGGCAGCGTTTAATAGCTGCTCGTGGAATGATTATTGTGAGGACAGGAGGACCAAAAATGGCATATAAGAAGTTGCAAAAGAGCGTGGAGCAGGATCCCCGCTATCATGATACTTGGCGGCTACTGAAGAAATACCGGGATGTGGTTTGGAGCATGGAGCTGTCCGTCCAGCAGTTGAAGAAAGAATTTGAGTGCGAGTACGGCAGCAGCGTGGATGACTTTCTGGAGTCCGTCTACATGGCCGGCGCCGATTTGAGCGGGACGCAGATTGAGAACCACGCCCGCTGCATCGAGCGGAGCCGGAAGATGCTGGCGCTGGTGAACAGCGCGGTGGAGCTCTTGCGGACGAAGCACAAGAATGGCGAGGCGTACTACTGGATTTTGTACTACACCTTTCTCTCCCCACAGCAGGTGGAGAATATCAACGCCATCATTGAGCAGCTCCAGCCCTACATCCGGGATATCGGCCGCACAACTTATTACCGCAAACGTGAGCAGGCGGTAGAGGCCCTCAGTTCCATCCTGTGGGGATATTCCTCTAAGGACTGCCTTGATTTGCTGTCGGAGGTGTTTCCGCACACAGAGGACGAGGCATAGGGGAAAGCACCAGCCCGTGCGGTTCATTTACGCCGCACGGGCTGTCCTTATTTTGTGAGAATGGCTTTACCATCTGCTGGTTAGTATGATATACTATGAAAAATAAAACATCCTGGAGGTGTATTCACAATGGCAGACAGCAAAGATGATGGCTTGATTCCTATTCCTGAACCTTACTCCCGGCGCAGGCTGAATGCGCTCTACCGTGAGATTCCCCTCCCGGATATAGTTTCACGGATGCTACGTAAATACTTCAACGCAATGGCGAATCTATATGGGATTATTCCGCTCCGAAAGGCCTTTGAAATCATCCAGGAGCAAAACCACAGTCGTTTCACGCAGGAAGAACTGTTAGCGTTTGCGGAAATTGCCCGCCATGAGGAAGAGGACTACTACATCCTGGGTCTGGACGAGTTATACACGGACGGCAAACTGGGTAGCCCCTTGGATCGAGAAATAATTGATGTATTCTTGCTGGATGGAGATATATCCGCTTACCACGAAACGCTGCGGTCACAACACAGCAAACCTTATTACATCCCGCCGAAAAAAGAATTGCTCAAATACGATGATATGTTCTACTGCGAGCCGACACCGGAGCATAAGGCTTTTATGGTGGTGATTTCCAGTAAAACAGGAAATCATAATTTAGATCAGGCAGTCTTTGCGGACTTTATTATGAAAATGCGCATTACATCCACATCCTTCCCCAATGTGATGGACGAAGCAACCCGGCTGGGGCTTCAGTTCAACGGCGAGGCAGACATTAACCGTTTTCTTTCGGTTTATAACAATTTCCAGAATAACTGCCGTATGCAGCGCAACCGGGGCCATACGCCCCGCGAAATCATGGAGATGGTTCCGCCAGAGGAGCGCATACCGAAATCTCTGTCCTTTGGCCCCAATATCCGCAAGGCATTGGCAGACAGGACAATGAATGTCGAGGAACTGCGGCAAGGCATCTTGACTATGGATAACATCCCCAGTGAGGAACTGCGTTTTGATATGCTCCGCCAAATTGCGGAGATCACCGGTAGCGCGCTGCCCCAACAGGCGCATAAGCAGAAAATCGGCCGCAACGATCCCTGCCCCTGCGGCAGCGGCAAGAAATATAAGAAGTGCTGTGGGCGATAGGGAGGCTGTACTATATGAAAATCAAGCTGGCGCAGGTCATCTTTGCGGTTGAATCGGCTTCGGAGGCATTCCAGGAATACTTTGATACCCAAACCGGGCAGAGCGTAGCTCTGGCAGACCCCGATATTACCGGGGAACGGGACGAAGAGCTTGCGGATTTAATCATAAATTTCCCGGGCCGGTTTCTTCCATTCCCCAGCAAGTACGAGATCCATGAATACCGCATTATGGCTGATTTTGTGGACGAACTACGCCCCGGCGCGGCTCGTGAAGAATTGGCCGGAGCTATCCGAGGCAAGGGCGCGTTCCGCAGGTTCAAGAACGGCATCCGCTATCATCGCCTGGAACAGCAATGGTACGATTATCTGGCCCAGGCCCAGCGGGAGATTGCCATTCGCTGGTGTAAGGAAAACAATCTGGAATATGAGGAAGACGACACCTAAAATAAAGGGGTCTATGCTTTCGGACAAACAGGAGGAAATTGTACATGGGACCGGGAGTGATTACAGCGGATCTCCACGGAAAGAATGCCTACCAGGCCAAGGTGACGGTGGAGGCACTGCTCCGCCGCGCTGACAGGGCTACTTACCGTCTCCGCCTGATTCACGGTTGCCATGGCGGAACCGCTCTGCGGGATTTTATCCGAGAAACCTATTCCCACCATCCGCAGGTGCAGAGACTCGTGTTCTCCCCTGATGGCGGGGTCACGGAATTGGTACTCAGAGAGTTTTAATTCATGGTAGTACAAAATTAGGACGGTTTTGGGACTGAATTAGGACGGCTTTGGAATTGACATGGGAATCTATATATGTTAAGATAATCATGCTCAAAACTGTAATCACAAACGAAAACGGCTATGGAGGGACGCTGAAAGGCGTCCTTTTTTCGTCCCTCCACAGCAGCCAGGCGGCGTCCAAAAGTTGGTCGCCGCTTTCGTTTTCGGCGGAAAAACGAAAAGGAGGCATCTATTTGAACCCCAAAAATGTTCCCCCCGTCAAAAAGCCGGAGAACAAGCTGAAGAGACACATTGACTGCGGACGCATCCTCTATACGGCGTTTCTCTGTATGTGCATGGCTTCTATGCTCTGCCTGCCGGCCTTTGCCGCCGGCACCACTATTTGGACTAAAGCCAGCGAAGTCATGAAAGACGTCTACACTCAGGTCCTTGGTATCTCTACCATCGCGGCTGTGGTTACGGCGGCTGTGGCCCTGCTGATGATGAACTTTTCCCGCTCTGGACGGACGGTGGATGAATCCCGTGCTTGGCTCAAACGCATCATCGTCACATGGATTATCCTGAACTCCCTCGGCTTCATCATGAGCTATGTCACTCCCTTCTTCTCCGGCGGCCAGTACACGCCGTAAGGGCTTATGGGTATCTTAGATGGCATAGTGGAGTGGATCGCGGAACAAATCATGTACGGCCTGGATATGATTAACACATCAGTTTTGGGCGCGCTGGGCTGCGACATGAGCGTGTTTCTGCGATACTTCCCTGCTGCCGAAACCATGTATGAGAGTTTTGTCGCTCTGGCTATCGGGCTGATTCTGCTGCTGTGGGTTTGGAACCTGTTCAAAAACTTTGGACTGGGTGCCGGCTCCGAGGCGGAGGACCCCATCAAACTGAGCATCCGCTCTATCCTGTTCATCCTGCTGGCCTATTATTCCGACCAAATCGTGGACATTGCGCTAACTATCGGCGGAACGCCCTACAACTGGATTATGACCGCATCCCTGCCCAGCCTGGACTTCGCCAGCTTTAACTCGGTGCTGCTCACCATCATCGGGGTCTGCGCCAACGGCGGCGTCGCTCTCATTGTACTGATCCTGCTTCTGGTGCTGGCATGGAACTACCTGAAACTGCTGTGTGAGGCGGCGGAGCGGTATGTGCTGTTAGGGGTGCTGGTCTTTACGGCTCCTGTCGCTTTCGCTATGGGTGCGTCTCAGGCCACCTCCAACATTTTCAAAAGTTGGTGCCGGATGTTCGCGGGACAGCTCTTTTTGTTGGTCATGAACGCCTGGTGCCTGCGGCTGTTCGTCAGCATGGTAGGCGCGTTTATCGCAAATCCACTATCCCTGTAAAGGAGGACTCAAAACGAAAAAGAGAATATTCTTCACGTTGCTGCTGGTATCTCTGCTGGCGGCTTTTTTATGTGTCCCGGCTTTCGCCGTTACAGAGGCAGAAGTGGAGGCGCAGGTGGCGGCCTCCAGCAAGTCGGAGGTTACCGGGAATGTGCTGATCTGGTTTCTGTGCGCCGTGGCTTTCCTCAAGGTATCACAGAAGATCGACAGCTTCATGGCAACCCTTGGTGTCAACGTGGGCCGCACAGGCGGCTCCCTGCTGGCTGAGGCTATGCTCACCATGCGGGCAGTTACAATGGTTGCAGGCGGCAAAGGCGGTGCCGGTACCAATCGGGCCGGAGCTGCCTCCAGCGGAAAGGCTGGAACAACCAGCGGATCCGGAATGTCAGGTTTTTTCAAGGGCGGATTGATTGGTATGGCTAGCCGCCATGTTACCAACAGCGCAATCAAGACCGCCACCTCTCAGACCTCCGCCGTCCACACCGCCCAGTCCAGTGTACGGCAGGCTACAGCGGCGGTCACGCCAGAGGCACCATCGGGGGTGGGACCTTCGGTCAACAACGATATTCACACTGGTGGGGTCAATCTCCAAACTGAAGGCAGTGCCACAGCCGGCTCATCCCCACAAGAAGGCGTTATTGTGACCGATGCCACTCCTCCACCCGTTGCTGCGCAGAGTGATGGTCAGGTTTCCGCCGCAGACCAGGCCAGCGGTACGGTGCTGAACATTCCTCTGGCAGACAGTTCTATCCCGGACAGCTCTATTCCCGATGGGTCCATCCCCGCCGAGGCGGCTCCCATCGTTTCTCCGGGTGAGAGCGTTTCCACTGCGGAAAGTATATCTATATCCGATAGCGGCGCTGCCTTTAGTGTTCCCCAGAGCGGCGGCACAATGCTGAACATTCCTCCGGCAGACGGTTCTATCCCATACGGCTCTACTCTTGATGGTTCCGTCCCAACCGAAGCGGCTCCCATTGTTTCTCCGAATGAGAGCGTTTCCGTTGCGGAAAATATATCTGTATCTGATGGCGGCATTGCCCTGAATGTTCCCCAGGGTGAGGGTGCGGCCCTTATCGGAGCAGGCAACGGTCCCGTTCAGGAGGGCGTAATCGTCACCGCCAGCGACCAGCAGACCAACACGCAGAGCTCCACGGATACGCAAAATGTGCAGAAGTCCTCCGTTGTAGAACGTTCCCACACCGTCCGCAACCACACAAAACCCGTACAAACCGGCATCCCCAGCTTGGGCGGCGCCATTTTCTCAAAATCTCTGGTTGCGGGGGGCAGTTTTGCCAATGATGTTATCGGCACAGTGGCCCGGGGCGAGGTAGCCGGCAGAATTACTGGCGATATGGCGGCCCAGTCTCTGCAATCTTACTTGGGGTATACCGCAGAAGGTAAAATTCCCCCCATTTTTTCCAATACAGAAATTGGAGGCGGGAGAATTTCAGGCTATGTATCCACACCTGAACATCCGCAGCCGATTGCGTTTGGTATGTATCATGCAGAGCAGTATATGGAACCAACAGGCACTTTTTCAAAGGTCCGCTCTGCGGATGGGACACTTTGGTATACACAGATGCCCCAGGATGTAGTGGAGCGCAAACCGTATATGGCTTCGGACGATAAAGTGGCTTACCAGGAGCGCATCATTAAAAAACTCCCCGACCCACCCAAGCGTAAGGATCGGGTATAAGGAGGTCCTATGCGTCAAGAAGAACGGGATACTTATCTAATCCCACCTAATTTCATTGAGGGAGGCACCCTGATGGGCGGGATGTTCAAGACCCGCAACGCCATTGAAGCGGGCATCCTAGGGGCGCTGACCGCCCTCCCGGTGCTTAATCTGGGAATCTCCCTCACTATGCGCATCATCATTCTCTGCCTGACTACTCTGCCTCTGGTGCTGCTGGCCCTCATTGGGGTGGGCGGCGGAAGCTTGTCTGAGTTCATCCTGCAATTTTTCAGTTTTCTTCGCAATCGCCGGGTGCTGGACAGGAAGGGCGAGAGTAAAAAGGGGCTTCTTCCCAGCTGGACGCAGAGGAAAGAAAAAACAAGGCTGGAAGATGTAGAAGAACTGCCCAAAAGCCGTAGCCGGTTGCAGGTAGACCTTAAAGGCCGGAAAGTGGATCAGTTCAAAACCTTTCTGGCCCCGGAGGTCAAGCCTCTCAACCCACTGGCGGATTATGTGCCTATCGAAAAGATAGAGCATGGGGTCATTTTCACCAAAGACCACCGTTATGTGAAAGTGGTTGAGGTTATCCCAGTAAACTTCCTCCTGCGTAGCGCCCAGGAGCAGCGGAACATCATCTACTCCTTTATCAGCTACCTGAAAATCGCTCCTGTAAAGGTACAGTTTAAGGTGCTGACCAAGCGGGCGGACATTGACCGCCATGTGCAGACCGTGCGGCAGGAACTGGCCCAGGAGACCAATGCGCACTGCCGGGAGTTGCAGGAGGACTATCTGCGGCTGATCCGACAGCTTGGCTCCCGTGAGGCCATCACCCGGCGGTTCTTCCTGATTTTCGAGCATGAACCGCTGCCCGGCGCCAAGCGGGGCCACGAGGAAGAGGAGGCCATCGCCTCCCTCCAGACCGCCGCCCGGACAGCGGCCAACTACCTCCGTCAATGCGGAAACACTGTGGTACTAAACCATGAGGATGAGAACGAGGCCACAGCGGAAATTCTGTACCATGTCCTCTGCCGCGCCGAGAGCAACGACAAGCCCTTTGCCGGGAAGATTAAGCAGGTGGCGGCGGAGTATATGGCCGCCGGCCGGTCGCTGGAGGAAATCCCAGTCAATGAGTTCTATGCCCCCTCCCAAATCGACCTGTCTCACGGGCGGCATATCTGTATTGACGGCATGTACTATGCCTATCTGCTGATTCCGTCTGGTGGCTACAAGGCCCAAGTGCCTGCCGGCTGGCTCAGCCTGCTGGTGAACGCCGGGGACGGCATCGACTTGGATATGTTCCTGACCCGTCAGCCCAAAGACCGCATGATCCGCAAACTGGGCCAGCAGCTCCGCATCAACCGCAGCAAAATCAAGGAGACCAGCGATACCAATACGGACTTCGACGACTTGGATGGGGCCATCCGTAGCGGCTACTTCCTAAAGGACGGCTTATCCAACAACGAGGACTTCTACTACCTCAATCTGCTGGTGACCATCACCGCCTCTAATGTAGAGGACCTGGAGTGGAAATGCGCGGAGATGAAAAAGCTGCTACTCAGTCAGGATATGGACGTTCAGCCCTGTTCTTTCTGTGAGGAGCAGGCTTTTTTATCCTCACTGCCGCTGGCATCTCTGGAAAAGCACCTCTATGAGCGATCTCGGCGTAATGTCCTGACCTTGGGTGCGGCCAGTTGCTACCCCTTCACCAGTTATGAAATGTGTGACGACAACGGTATTCTGCTGGGGGTCAACAAGCATAACAACTCTCTTATCATCGTGGACATCTTTGATTCCCGAGTCTACAAGAACGCCAACATCGCCATTTTGGGCACCAGCGGTGCGGGAAAGAGCTTTACCATGCAGTTGATGGCGACCCGGATGCGGCGCAAGGGCATCCAGGTATTCATCGTGGCTCCGTTAAAGGGCCATGAATTCCACCGGGCCTGCTCCAACATCGGCGGGGAGTTCATTCAGATATCTCCCGCCTCCAAAAACTGCATCAATGTCATGGAAATCCGTAAGGTGGACAAGTCAGTGGATGAACTGCTGGACGGCCCAGGCGTGGAGAAGTCTCTGCTGGCGGCAAAAATCCAACGGCTCCACATCTTTTTCTCCCTGCTGATTCCCGACATGACCCATGAGGAGCGGCAGCTTTTGGATGATGCTATGATCCGCACCTACGCCCTCAAAGGCATCACCCATGAGAACGGCACTCTGGATGACCCGAATGCCCCTGGCCACTATCGGTCAATGCCGGTATTGGGCGACCTCTATGAGGTGCTGAAGCAGTCCGCCGAGACCAAGCGGCTGGCGAATATCATCAACCGTCTGGTCAACGGCTCTGCCCGGACATTCAACCAGCAGACCAACGTATCTCTGGATAACAAATACACGGTGCTGGATATCTCTGAACTGACAGGCGACCTGTTGACAGTGGGGATGTTCGTGGCGCTGGATTACGTTTGGGACAAGGCCAAGGAGAACCGTACCGAGGAGAAGGCTATCTTCATCGACGAGTGCTGGCAGCTCATCGGGGCCAACAGCAACCGTTTGGCGGCGGAGTTTGTTTTGGAGATTTTCAAGATCATTCGCGGCTACGGCGGCTCCGCTATCTGCGCTACCCAGGACATCAACGACTTCTTCGCTTTGGAAGATGGCAAGTACGGCAAAGGCATCATCAACAACGCCAAGACCAAGATCCTGCTCAACCTGGAGGACGAGGAAGCCCGGCGTGTCCAATCCCTGCTCCACCTGTCTGAGGCGGAAGTCATGGAGATTACCCACTTTGAACGGGGCAGCGGCCTTATCAGCACCAACAATAACAATGTGACGG
>OFFK01001928.1_pt1 | contig 13496 bp, 9 predicted proteins | sample 1521361 | NCBI WGS metagenome assembly OFFK01 (sample SAMEA3504096, study PRJEB24116) | mouse gut metagenome | biome: mouse gut; feature: mouse-associated habitat; material: faeces | place: Denmark | collected 2011
ACCAGCTGCCTGCATCTTTCTCATCCTTTCCCTTGTTCTAAAGCGCCTGTTACGCTCCAATCCTCCACAATTATTTGTAAACTTCCATAAAAACTGCCTTTGGCAATGAGATTTTTACACTCCCCGCTGTCCCGCCAGCATCTCAACTTCCTCTTTCGCGGGCATCACCCGCAGCGCTCCCTTTCTGGTGGTGATGAGGGACGCGGCCGCATTTGCGAAACGAAGCATTTCTTTCAGCTCCGCTTCCTTAAATTCTTTCCATCCGTGCTCCAGCACATAATTCAGAATGCACGCATGGAACGTATCTCCCGCCCCGGTCGTTTCTATGGTATTTTCCTGTACATATGCCGGTTCTTCCACGCAAATACCCTTTTGGTACGCTCTGCTGCCTGCCCTTCCCATAGACAGTAAAATCAATGGCGTATGAAACTTCTCTTGTATAACGTGGATTCCTTCATCAAAATCCTCTTTTCCCGTTAGCCACTGGATCTCATTATCTGATATCTTTAGTATCTGACAGTGCTGTAGTCCATAAAAAATCTGCTCCCTCGCATCTTCCAGATTCTCCCACAGCGGTTCCCGCAAATTAGGGTCAAAGGACAGAAGCGCACCTCCGCTTTCAGCAATTGAAATCGCTTTTCTCGTCGCTTCTCTGCATCCTTCATGTGTCATAGAAAGAGTACCAAAGTGGAAAATCCTGCAATTTCCCAGCATTTCCGCATCCAAATCTGATTCCGCCAGCATCATATCCGCCCCCGGATTCCGGTAAAACGAAAATTCTCTGTCGCCGTCCTCCCTAGTGTGTACAAACGCCAGCGTAGTGTGTACTTCCTCATCCCGTTTCAGTCCCCGTGTGTCAATCCCCGCTTCCTGCAAGGCATTCTCCAACTGGCTGCCAAATATGTCATTTCCCACTTTTCCGATAAATCCTGTTCCGGCACCCAAACAAGCCAGCCCGAGGATGGCATTTCCTGCCGATCCGCCTGTTGCCAAGTGGGTTTTCATCTGTGAAAATTTTGCGTTAATCTGTTGTAACTTAGCGTCATCGATGAGCTGCATGCTTCCTTTGGGTAAACCCATTTCATCCAAAAGAGTATCATCCTTCAGGGTTGCGAGTACGTCTACCAGGGCGTTGCCCAATCCTATTATTTTGTCCATTTCAAATATTTTTTTTGCAAAGATATTGCATATTTCAAAAAAACCTACTACTTTTGCATCGCAATTGAGAAAAACATTCTTCCTTAGCTCAGTCGGTTAGAGCATCTGACTGTTAATCAGAGGGTCCTTGGTTCAAGTCCAAGAGGAAGAGCACAAAGGTTCGCAAATGCGAACCTTTTTTGTTTCTTATAAACTTAAAGAGGTGTGCCAAAACACCAACTTTGGAATTTTGACGCACCTCCTACGATAATATCAATAAGGTATAAGATTGGACAAAATCTTTTGTGTATACCATGGGTCATCAATGGTTTTCAACTGTCGGCCCATTTCTTCGCACAGTTCTTTTACGACTGCCGGATGTTCTTCCAACGGCAAGTTATGAAGTTGATAAGGATCGTTCCAGTCATCAAAAAGCAAGCTTTGCGTAAGTTCCTTATTCTTCTTGTCTACATAAAATGCCAATGTATAGCGGGCTGTCTTTATGCCTCTCGCCTTCGGGAAATAACTGACCACCAAACCGTCTTTATCCTTGTCTCCATCTACATTCTGAATATAAAGTGCACCGGAAGGACGTGGAACAACATCATCTGCTCCATAAAACAGAGAGGCATAGTTGATTCCTTGCACATTGTCGGGAATATCCTTATCCAAATGACTCAAGCCCAACAAAGTAGGCATAATGTCTGGTGAAGACAACAGCAAACTATCCACCCTCGGACGGATATGTCCCGGATAACGAACCATGAACGGAACATTCATCGACTCTGCATAAGGAGAATTTTTCGGGTCATCCGTAGACTGGCTACACATCGTTTCGCCATGATCGGAAGTAAAGACCACAATGGTATTCTTGTCCAACCCCAGTTCTTTCAGGCAATCAAGAATTTCACCGAATGCACGGTCTACTCCCGTAACCGAAGCAAAATAATAACGTGCCGATTCTGCCTTGGGACGGTTTCTGTCGGCATTCGGACGAATCAGCAGACTGTCGATAGGCTTATCCTTATACAGATTGAAGTCTTCCTCCATGCAGTCATTCAGTGTGCGATAAGGACTATGAGGCGGATTCATTCCCACCATAATAAAGAAAGGTTTTCCGGTATCACGCTGTTTTTCTTTATTCCTGAGATAAGCGATTACTTGCTTGGCTTCGTGCAAAGGCGACCATTCTTTCGGTTCATGGCGTTTGCCGGCAGTATCCCAATAATGTGGATTCTTATGCACGTCAAAAGTACCGTAAGAATACCAGTAATTAAAACCGTGACGACGCTCGGGCGGAGTATAAGCATCCCACACCGGACGCTGCTCTTCTACATACTCACCGGGATGTGCCGGATCATTGGGAGTGGGGAAGTCTGCGTGCAGCTTTCCAAAGTAAGCACATTCATAACCATTTTTGCTGAACACGTCACTGACACATTCCACATCCGTACGCAATGAACTGATGGGGCGTTTGGAATTACAATTCAGAGGGACACCACTCTTGTTAGGATACATTCCGGTCAACAGACAACCACGGTGAGGGCTACTCAGCGGACAATTACTCATGGCGGAAGAGAGTACCAGCGACTCTCGGGCAAAGTTGTTGAGATGAGGGGTATGCACAGGATCGGCCTTGAAATTAACGTGTCGGCTGAATCCTTCTTCGTTCCAGAAACCCATAGCCATGTTGCGGTATTGGTCCGGAAATACATAAATAATGTTCGGGCGTTCTGCCACGACAGCAGAATCTTGTTTGCCGGCATTGCCGCATGACAACAGGCCAACTCCTCCCAGTAACGGTAAAATCAGGTTCTTCATAATAATTTATCTTTCGAAATGTTTTTCGCTTAAAAATCCGGTCTCATTGCTTTACAGCATAGCGAAGATAGGCCATTTCTTTCTATTTCATAGTTCCATTTCGTCCATAATAGGGAGAAAATTGTGTATTTGCTTTCTTTAAAAGGAAAGAAGAATGATTTTCAGACAGAAGAACAAGTAAGGAAAGAGAAAAACCTGGAAAGTTCCTTTGTTCTTCTGCCGAAAGAAATAATGTCTATCAGCCCACTTCACCACGCATGCGATCTTCGAAAGCGGCAAGTGCGGCCTTTGCTCCTTCACCCATAGCAATGATAATCTGCTTATAGGATACGTCCGTTACATCTCCCGCAGCATAAACACCCTTCACAGAAGTACGGCCGTTCTTGTCGGTCAGGATTTCTCCCATGCGGTTCGTTTCCACCAAATCCTTGAATAAAGCGCTATTGGCAGTCAGACCAATCTGAACGAAAATGCCGTCCAAAGCAAAGATTTCTTCTTTTTCCGAAGAACGATCCTTCTTAATCAGACCGACCACCTTATCCCCATCGCCCAATACCTCAACCGTCTGGGTATGAGTAAAGATATCTACATTAGGCAGACTCCTGACTTTCTCTTGCAAGACGGTATCCGCTTTCAGAGTCTCCATAAATTCGAAGACTGTCACCTTAGAGCAAATGCCTGCCAAATCAATGGCCGCCTCCACACCAGAGTTACCGCCACCGATGACAGCCACCTCCTTGTCTTTATAAAACGGCCCGTCGCAATGCGGACAGAATGCCACTCCATGACCAATGTATTTCTCTTCGCCCGGAACATTCAACTTCCGCCAATTGGCACCTGTAGCAATAATCAGCACAGGAGCCTTGTAGCTCTCACCGCCTTTGACCGACAGCACTTTCATTCTCCCTACTACTTCAGTTTTTTCTATCCGGCGATTCTCAAGCACATCGATATGATAAGCAGCCAGATGGTCCTTCAGGTCCTGTGCCAGTTCCTTACCGGTAGTCCGAGGTACGGATATCAGATTCTCAATACCCATAGTCTCATTCACCTGACCGCCAATACGTTCGGCCACCACAGCCACCCGCAATCCTTTTCGGGCAGAATAAATGGCAGCCGCAGCACCGGCAGGACCGCCTCCCGCCACCAATACATCATACTCTTTCGTTTCAAAAGACTCCGGTTCCACCGAGCCATAACGCGCTTCAAGCTTTTCAAGCAAATCACCGATACTGCCGCGCCCCACATGAATCTGCTCGCCATCGGCAAACACCGTAGGAACGGCCTGCACCTTCATGCGGTTCACTTCCTCTTCGTTCACAGCACCGTCTACGGCCTGATGGCGTATCTGAGGATTGAGCACCACCATCAGGTTCAATGCCTGAACCACATCAGGGCAGTTTGTACAGCTCAGTGACAGATAGGTAGTAAGATTTATCGGTCCGCGCAATGCACGGATACGCCGGGTGATAAACTCATCAGGGAAATTCTTGCCTTTGCCGTCGGCGTTGAGTACCGCCATCAGCAGGGAAGTAAATTCATGCCCGCCGGGTACGGCACGGAAAGTAATTCCCGTATCTTCCCCTTCCTTTAAAAGAATAAATTTCAAGCCCTCGCTCTCTTGCAAACGGCAGGAGAGTTTCTCGGAACAGGAAGCCACTTCTTCCAACAAGTCCACCAACTCGGCACGACTTTCGTGCCGGGGGTGGACAAAGATGTCGAAAGTATAGTGCGCATCCAGTTGGGCAAACAATCCCTTCAACTGTTCCTTTATTGCACTATCCAACATATTTTTCAGGTATTTTAAATTTTACCTACCAGGTCAATGCTCGGTTTCAGAGTCTCGGCTCCTTTTTTCCATTTCGCCGGACAAACTTCTCCATCGTGACTGGCAACAAACTGAGCTGCTTCCACTTTACGGAGCAATTCGTCGGCATTACGTCCGATACTGTTGTCCTGAATCTCAGCCAACTTAATCTTACCTTCGGGATTGACCACAAAAGTACCGCGATAAGCCATACCGTCTTCTTCAATCATCACACCGAATGCACGCGAGAGAACTCCCGTGGGGTCCGCCAACATCGGATAAGTGATTTTTCGAATGCTTTCGGAAGCATCATGCCATGCTTTGTGAACAAAATGTGAATCAGTGCTGACAGAGTATACCTCCACACCCATTTCCTTGAACTGGTCATACTTCTCTGCAATATCTACCAACTCGGTAGGACAGACGAAAGTAAAATCGGCAGGATAAAAGAAGAAAATAGCCCATTTGCCTTCGATATCCTTGTTAGTCACTGTCTTAAACTCTCCATTATGAAATGCCTGAACTTTGAATTCAGGAACTTGTGAATTAATAATAGGTTCCATATACTTTCTATTTTAAAATTGAAATTAATTTTTAAATTGTAATTATTACATCTGCAAAGGTAGTGTACTACACTTCACCCTGCAATACCTAATTATTAGGATAATGTAGAACAACAATCACCATAAATAGGTACACGAGATTAGGTGTTTTTAAAGTTTTTACGTACTTTTGTCCCGCAATTTATTAAAAACAACCCAAAATGGACGATTCCAACCCACGAACGTACAGTATAGTATTAACTTATCCGGCAGGGCTCTAAACAGCATGCCTGCAATGCCTCTGCCCGGACTTAAAACAAACGAAAGGAGGCAATAAGATGAGAAAATATCTTTATTGTGAGAACGGCTTTGTGGAAAAGCCGCAGTGGATGCCCAACTGCTGGGTAAATGTAGAATGCCCTGATAAAAGCGATTTTGACTTTCTGACCAAAGACTTAAAAGTTCCCGAATCTTTTTTGGAAGACATTGCTGACGTGGATGAACGCCCGCGCACCGATACCGAAGAAAACTGGTTGCTGACCATTATCCGCATCCCTTTGCAACAGCAGGGAAGCATTCCATATACAACCATTCCCATCGGCATCATCACAAACAATGAGATTATTGTCACCATTTGCTATCATTCCACCGAAATGATACCTGACTTTATCGACCACACACGCCGAAAAGGAATAGTAGTGCGCAATAAATTTGAACTGATATTGCGGCTGATTTATTCTTCCGCAGTATGGTTCCTGAAATACCTGAAGCAGATAAACAATGATGTGGCAGCGGCCGAAAAGGAATTAGAGAGAAGCATACGCAATGAAGATTTACTGCGGTTGATGAAACTGCAAAAGACATTGGTCTATTTCAACACCTCGATACGTGGAAATGAAGTGATGGTAGGCAAATTGCAAAGTATCTTTCAGGAAAAAGATTATCAGAACCCTGACCTGGTGGAAGATGTGGTCATCGAATTGAAACAGGCATACAACACAGTGAATATCTACAGTGATATTCTGACAGGCACAATGGATGCTTTTGCCTCCATCATTTCAAATAATGTGAATACTATCATGAAGCGCATGACCAGTATCTCTATCATACTGATGGTACCTACATTGATTGCCAGCTTTTATGGAATGAACGTGGATGTGCATGTGGATGAGTTGCCACATGCTTTCAGCCTCATCATATTGATATCTATCGTATTATCGGCCATGGCCTTCGTTATCTTCAGAAAGATAAAGTGGTTTTAATCTCAAACCGTATGGGAAATAGAGAAGTGTGCCAAAAGCTGACATAACGGTCACGCTGTTTTTGCTTTTGGCACACCCGCCGCTAGCACCTTCGTTTTCTTTGTCCGAGCTTACGTTTTATCCACAGGTAATAGCCTGTCAATGGCAGACAAGCCCCGATGAGAGCCGCTGCAAAGGCAAGTATCTTGGTAAAGATACCGCCCCAGCTCCCTACATGCACCGAATATATCCACCCCCGAATCTTTCCCGACGGCTCAGCGTCCTGATATAAAGATACATTCATTATCTCACCCGAACGAGGGTCAAACTCATAACGGTCACTCGCACGCTGATTGCCCAACCGGTCAAAAGAGACATTGGCAGTGCCCCGGGATATGGAAATCTGTCGGTAATCGGGATTCTCATCCTTCAACTGTCGATAGACCTGTTCCCAATGTGCATACGGAACCTGTGACTTTTCCTTCTTCTCCTGCCCATGAGCTGCGTGCCCGCTTCCCTGCCGGGTTTCTACTCCGAAAATTTTATAAAATCCAGTCTGGTACCAAGCAAAAGACCAAGTCAGTCCCGTCAGTGACATCATCAGCAAAAACAGCAACGCATACAAACCGCCCGCCACATGAAAATCGTAACAGAACCGGCGGAATCCCCTCCGCAACGTTATCTTCAGACTATTCTTCAACGCCCGCAGTGTGCGCGGCCACCAGATAATGATGCCTGTCAGCAGAATAAGAACAAACATTAGTGTACTCACTCCCACTATCACCTTTCCCCAGAAGATACCGCCACCGGGCTTCATACTGTCCAACAGCCAGCGATGCAGTTTAAACATGGTCAGAAAAAAGGCCGGACGCTCGTATTTTCCCTTCACTTCACCCGTATAAGGGTCAATATAAACCGATGCACGACGTGGTTTGGAGAGATTTACCTGCCACGTGCGCCCCTTCTCTGAAGGAATACTCACTCCGGTGACAGATACACTGTCGGGCAATGTCTCCGCCACTCGTTCGAGAAGCATTTCCACAGGCAGTGGTTCCGCCTTTACCTCCTTCACATGATAAAGGTCGGGGCGGCTCCACTCCGTTATTTCGTTCTCGAAAACCAGCATGGCACCCGAAAAGCATATCAGACTGACAAGCAGTCCGAAAGGCACGGAAAGCCAAAGATGCAATGTACGAAATATCTTTTTCATTTTTGAGATACAAGTTTACCTACGGTACTAACAGATTCCGCAACGATAGTCAGCCCCTTTGTGGCAGTAGCCGTCCGAGGGTCAATCTTGTAAAGTGCCGGAGCACTGCCATCGGTAGTGGATACCGGCACATATATGTAACCGTTCTCATTATAAGGGATATTTCCATAAGCGCTCAGAACATCTTCCGACGGCAATCCGGTCACCGGCTTCAGTGTCCGGTCCTCACCTTTAAAGACAGCCAGTTCGGTGGTGTACTCCCCTTTCGACTGTAATCCGCGAGTATACATCTGAAGCAGGAAATAATCTTCTGTGATATGCCAGCATTTGTACACCGGATGTTTGTTTCCAAGCTCTTCGAGATTGACATAATAAGTGGCGTCGAACGAAGTTTCTCCTGCCTTGATTCGCATCACTCCCGAAGGAAGTGTTCCCTGCACACGCTTCAAGTCGTCCGAAGAAGTAGTGAGCCGTCCATAGCCCGGCGAGAAAACGTACAAATCGCCATTATCGGCCGCCCAGATGGTCTGGTAATATTGCGAACGCATACGTCCGCTGGCAAAACCAATTTTGTCCGTGGCGACAATCGTTGGGGTAGTGCTGAAATCACTTCCGCTATAAATGGCCACGTATGCATAATCGGGATACTGGGTGGAAGGAATAGAACCTTCTTTATAAGCACTGCTGGCACTGCCTCCCGCCACGGTTGCCACAAGTTGAGGGTCGGTCACCTTGTCCGGAAACGCTTTTACACCATATTGGCTCATCCCCATCGGAATTACTGAAGTGTAAAGTTTGCCGTTCGCCTGCACAAATCCGGAAAAGGTAACATACTCACCGTTACCCAAATAGTTTTCACACGGGTAGGTCTTGGTACTCGTCGTACCGTTCAGCGAATTCAGATAGTTCACCAGGATGCCTTGCTCCGCATATCCGTTGGCATCCGTCCGGTCTGTATCGCCGGTAGAAGCGGTAATGACATTGTCGCCCCATGTGCCATACGTGGTGATGCGTTTAAAGGCATACGACAGATGCTCTTCGGGCTTATTATTACAGTTCAGGATATAAGAGGAGCCGGTTCCGTCTCCTCCTTTATTATACACGAGACGAAAAAGGTAATCATTGTTATGAAACACCCAATACGTACCGGTCTCGGTTTCAAGACCATTATTTTTTACTGTGACGCTTCCTTCGTCCAAAGACTCGGCGGTCAGGAGATAATTCACCCCATCAACAGTGGCGGCAACCACGTATGTTCCTGTCCCGGTATCGGTACCGGGAGTATCCGGCGTTGGATTCTCGGGCACTGTATCATCACTGCATGAAGTCAACACACTGCCTGCACAAAATACCATGGCAACAGACCAAAACAAAAAATTTCCATTCATCATTCTTCTATTTTATTTATCGATTCATATTTATTGTCCGAAATAAACTCTCACCTTCCCATAGAACGCACGCCCGGCTTTCTGCAGACTATAATTATCATATAGCTTCTCGTCCGTGAAGTTCTTACATTCAAACGAAAGATTATAGCGTCCGTTCTTGATGCTATACGTAACTCCTAGATTATGTGAAAACTGTTCTGGTACGCGTTTCTTGGAAGAAGCCTCTCCGATGGCTTCCCAATTCAAGGGAAACTCGTGCTGGTAATAGCTGTCATACGTGAGCGACAAGCGGTTTCCTTTTGCAAACAAGTCATGCCAATAGAGAGAAGCATCCAGGCTGGCATAACGGTAAGGCTGGTTGGGTATACGCAGTTTATACTTCAGGCTTTCCTGCAGGGAACCCCCTTCCAGGTATTTCTCATTGTCACGCGTATCCATGCTGCTATAAGTAGCTCCCACACTGAGCCAATGCGAATAACTGTAACGTGCGGATACATTGAAGCCTTTCGTCTTTACACGCCCATGGTTATAATAGGAACCATAGCTTTTGCCTCCAAAAGAACTGATAGTACGAACGATGTAATCTTTCGTATCACGATAAATCAAACTTCCTTCCACATAAAGCCCATGTTTGCCAAACTGGTGTGTATAACTGAGGTTCAGATTAATGTTGTCACTGTTCTCCGGATTCAAATCAGCCTTCCCCGCTTCCAAATCCTCGTCACCGAACAGTTCTTCATTGGACGGTAGCCGATAAGCTTTCTCGTATGAGAGCTTCGCCTGCAGGTCCTTTATTATCCAATAGGTGCCTGCCACACCGTAACCCAAAGCGCTTACGTTCTTAGACATATCGATATAGTTTCCTATGCCGTCGGCATTTTGTGAGACCAATCCCGAACTATGCTGGTTGTAATACTTCCCGAAAGCAGAGAAGTTCCATTTCTCAGTGGGCATCAGGCGATAAGAAAGCCCGGTGATATTCTTCCTTGTCTTCTTGGGAACAGTAAAGTCGGAGACGGCCGAAGTGGAATTCACATCCGAACGGTTACTTCGCTCAAAAGCAGTCAGCACATGGCTCAATGTAAAGGTCTGCGCCCTACTAAGGCGATAATCGGCCCTGAACGTTCCATTCCAGTTCTTATTCTTCGATTCATTGTCCTGATAAGATTGCTCTCCTTTTGAACCGGTATATTGCTTTTCGCCATACCAGTTGTATTGATAAGGCACAGTATCAACATTCTGGGTCAGGTTATAATTATAATTTGCCGTCAAGCTGATATCCAGCCCTTTGGTGAACAAATCCCGCTTACGATACTCCAATGAGGGCATCAGCGAATGTCCCTTGCGATGCTTCTCTCCAAATACCGCTTCCTGACGCACTCCTGTCTGAATCTCCTTGTACATATTGGAATAAGTAAAGCCAAAGAGCAAACGGTCGGCAAAAGGTTTTCCCACCCAACCAATCTTTCCGATGACAGCCTCATTGTGGTAAGTGTCATTGAAACGCTTTACATGCTCAATCTTCTTTTTGTCGGTGGTATTGCCATCGGGAGAAAAATGAGTGACATAAGTATCCACATAATAATCATTGTCGGAATAGTTTTGGAATGCATTTATCTCATACATCCATCCGTTTCTGAAAGTCTGCCCGAAATTGACATACGACTTGTGCGTATTAAACGAGCCATAGGAATAAGAAGTATCCAAAAACCATTTTCTCTTCTTCTTGTTCGTCACAATATTGACGATACCTCCTAAAGCATCGGTGCCGAATCCTACCGGTACAACCCCTTTATACACTTCTATACGCTCGGCAAAATTCACAGGAATATTGTTCAGCCCGAACGAGCTGCCTACCCCCTCCTGTGGCACTCCGTCAATGAAGATTTTGACATGTTTTCCACAAAAGCCGTCCAACATGAGTTGGGTGTCAGAGCCTACACCTCCTGCTTCCCGCAACTTCATACCCGGAAGTTTGGACAAGGCGTCACTCAAATTCTTCGTCGAGTTCTGCAACTCCTCCGTATCCACAGCCACGGCATTAAAAGCCGAACGCTTCACACGGCCTACCCCATTGGATACGACAACGACCTCATCCAACTCTGTTACAGACGAAGCTAACACTACATTCATTTTTACTCTCTCATCCCGAAGGAGTTTCACCGGCTTCTCCACCGTTTCGTAGCCGATGGCAGAAACAACCAGCGTATACTCTCCTGCCGGAGCATGCAGATGATATATTCCCTGTTCATTGGTCATACAACCATAGTTGGTCCCTTTCAGATACACAGTTGCCAAATCTATGATTTCCTTCTCCTTCGATACGACTTTACCCGAAATCATGGTTTTATATGGCTGTGCATATACAGATACGCCCGCCCATAAAACGATAATTAAAATACTCACTTTCCGAATTGCTGTTCTCACGTTTTTCTCTTGCTAAGTAATTACATTCTTTATTCGGATGCAAAATTCCTAATAAAACCGACGCGCCGCAATCGCTTTTTATAGGTAATTTAGAAAGCTGTCTCAGCAGTCATTTCTTTCCTACAATCACCATTTATAAGTATTCTCCCCCATTAGAAGACAAATATACCATTGCCCGGAAACAAACTTTTCTGTATGCTGCAAAGCATTTGAAATATTAATAACCTATCTTTGCAGCATTAAACCAACCTATTAAACACCAGTAATAAATGAAAAAGCTATCTAGTTTTCTATTGTTATTTGTCTTTCTATGCTGCTCACTGTCAGCAAAAGAAACGCAAATCATCCTCTTTTCTACCAATGACATGCACGGCAGTATTGATAACTTTGCCAAAATAGCAAGCTATATACAGAAAGAACGTACCAAGAACCCCAATATCTTGATTCTAAGTGGAGGAGATATGTTTTCGGGGAATCCGGTAGTAGACCAATATCCCGAGAAAGGCTTCCCCATGATTGACTTAATGAACCGGATAGGCTATCGGTATGAGATATTCGGGAACCATGAATTCGACTATGGACAGGAAGTGTTGAACCAACGAATGGAGCAGGCCAACTTCCAATTCCTGTGTGCCAACATGATTGTCGACGAAGAAACAGCCAAAATCAAACAACCTCAACCTTATGCTTTCCTCCAAATCGGTGACACCAAGATATGCATCCTGAGCCTCATCGAAGTGAGTAAGCGAAGAACAGGCGAACTGCTCCCCGCCACCCATCCTGCACGCCTGAAAGGTGTCACATTCACAGAGCCAGTCTCAACAGCCCTTAAATACAAGAACTTACGCACTCAATGTGACTTGTTTGTCGGTCTCACCCATACCGGTTATACCAAAGACTGTGAAATAGCCGAAGCGATGCCCGAGCTGGACGTTATCATTGGAGGGCACTCACATACACGCATTGACTCCACCATTATCGTGAATGGTGTCCTGATTAATCAGGCACAAAGTAATCTCCATTATCTGGGCAAGACCACCATAACCTTAGATGACAATAAAGTAAAAGATAAGAAATTCGAGCTGATTAATATCGCGAAACTCAAAGACGAAGATACAGATATCAAGCAACTGATTCAGAAATTCCGAGAGGATTGCCACTTAGACCAAGTAATAGCACACGCCACAGCACAGTTCAACGGTAAAGAACCTCTCGGCTCACTGATGACGGATGCCGTAACCAGCGTGCATAATCTCGACTTTGCTTTCCAGAATGCCGGCGGCGTGCGCATCGGACAAATAGCCAAAGGAGAAATCACCATGGCCGAGATTTATCAACTGGATCCCTTCGGCAACAGCGTAGTTATCTACCGGATGACTCCGGCAGAGATTCGCACCTTATTAATGAACTCCTACCGCAAAGCCAGCAAACGTGCCGATTTATTGGTTTCGGGCATGACCTATACCATTCATACCCATGACGGCAAAGCCGTGAGTGTCACCCTAAAAGATATGAACGGTAACCCGCTGGACGAGAATAAACAGTATAAAGTAGGAATGAACAGCTACATCGCCTCCAGCTACCGATTTGACCATGCCGACCCGGGACATGAAACGACTGCCACCTCATCAGACGCTCTGATAGAATATCTGAAACAGCAAAAGGAAATCACACCCCAACGGCCGCGTACAAGTATCGTAGAAGAATAAAACAGGATATATATATCAGAAAGAGGTTGTTACCGGTATCGGTAACAACCTCTTCTTTCATTTTATGTTGAAATTATCTCAGTTTAAAAACGAGATTTTAAGAATTATTTGGCAAATGCGTGGCGATAACCTTTCACCTTGTTCCAGCTACCGCGGGTAAAGTCGGGTACAGCTACCGGAGCATTACCGTTTTCGATAGAAAGGCGGGTAAGGT
>OFFK01001932.1_pt1 | contig 13461 bp, 14 predicted proteins | sample 1521361 | NCBI WGS metagenome assembly OFFK01 (sample SAMEA3504096, study PRJEB24116) | mouse gut metagenome | biome: mouse gut; feature: mouse-associated habitat; material: faeces | place: Denmark | collected 2011
AAACGACTTCTCATTATCCAAACCTCCCCGTAATATAATCCTCTGTCCGCTTGTCTTTTGGCTGCTCAAACATCTTTTCCGTATTTCCATATTCAATTAAACTACCGAGGAGAAAGAATGCAGTATTATCGGAAATCCGTACAGCCTGCTGCATATTGTGCGTAACGATGATAATAGTATACTTATCTTTCAGTTCCATTGCAAGTTCCTCAATTTTAGATGTGGAAATCGGATCAAGGGCGCTTGTGGGCTCATCCATCAGAAGCACATCCGGTTCAACCGCTAATGCACGGGCAATGCAGAGCCGCTGCTGCTGACCTCCCGACAATCCTAATGCCGATTTTTTCAGCCTGTCCTTTACTTCCTCCCAGATTGCAGCTCCACGCAGGGAGTGTTCTACGATATCGTCCAGTTTTGCTTTATTTTTTATGCCATGTGTCCTTGGTCCATAAGCAATATTATCATAAATACTCATCGGAAACGGATTAGGCTTTTGAAAGACCATGCCAATGCTGCGGCGAAGCTCATTGACATCAATATCTGCATCAAAAATATTATAATTCCTATAACACACTTCTCCCGTAATCCTTACACCAGTAATAAGGTCATTCATTCGATTTAAAGATTTAAGAAAAGTAGATTTTCCACACCCGGAGGGACCAATCAGAGCTGTAATGCTCCGTTCCTCAATTTCAATATTTATATCTTTCAAAGCCTGCGCACTGCCATACCAAAGACACAGGTCTTTCACTGTCATAACATTACTCATACAATTCTCCTTCTTTGGAAATATCTGCCCACCAATGCCGCCGACAAATTGATGAACATGGTCAAAATCATCAGGATAGCGGCAATAGCAAAAGCAATTCCAAATTCTCCGTTTTCCTTTGCATAGACATATAATGCAACTGTCAGTGTTGCCCCTGCACTGCCAAGCCCCTCAAAGATTCCATTCAGAGCGTGGGCAAAACCAGCCGTAAAAAGAAGTGCCGCCGATTCCCCAAGAATACGCCCGACAGACAGGATACAGCCCGTTATGACACCCTCAATACAGCCGGGAAATACAACGGTATAAATTACACGCCATTTTCCAGCACCCAATCCGAAAGCACCCTCACGGTAGCTTTGCGGCACTGTTTTCAAACTCTCCTGAGTAGTACGCATGACCGTGGGCAGATTCATAATTACCAATGTAAATGCTCCCGCTAGTAAGGAGGTTTTCATGCCAAAAAACTGACAGAAAAACAGCATCCCCACAAGACCATAAATAATAGACGGAATCCCCGATAATGTTTCAGCAGTATATTCAATCAGTTCTACCAGCTTTTTATTTTTGGCATATTCTGTCAGATAAATTGCAGCGCCTACCCCAAGAGGAAGAACCAATGCCAAAGTTGCCAACACGATATAGACAGTATTGAGAATATCCGGCAGAATCCCTATGCGATCCGACAGATAACTCGGTTTTGTAGTAAGCAGTTCCCATGATACATTCGGCAGTCCTTTCCACAATACATAGCCGATTAGAAACAATACCAATGCACAGGTAACGCTCACGGAAATTCCCATCAGCACACGCATGACGGTAATGTATGCTTTCCTTTTAGCTGAAATAGATTGTTTTTGCATTTTCATTTACTCCTTACTATGTTTCAAAAAGAAATTCAACACGGCATTTATCAGCATGATAAAAAGGAACAGCACCAACGCAATGGAAAACAACGCCTGTTTTTGTATACTACCGTCAGCCGCATAAGACATTTCACTTGCAACAGCGGTTGTAAGGAAACGGACACTCTGAAAAACTTTCGGCATATTAGGTGCATTCCCTGCCACCATCATAATAGCCATTGCCTCGCCAATAGCCCTGCCAACTCCTAACACGACAGCCGCTGCGATACCGCTTTTTGCTGCCGGAACGGATACACGGAAATATGTTTCAACCGGCGTTGCGCCAAGTGCAAGGGAAGCATCCTCATATTCCTTGGGAACTGCCTCTAACGCCGTAAGCGATACTTTGATAATTGACGGTAAAATCATAATAGCAAGCACTATAATGGCAGCAAACAGACTTGCCCCGTCTGGAATATGAAAAGCAATCCGTATCCCCGGAACAAGCACCATCATTCCTACAAGTCCATAAACTACCGACGGAATACCCGCCAGCAGACTGACCGCCGTTTCTATAACAGTTTTTACTTTGGGCGGCGCAATTTTAGAGAGGTAAACCGCTGTCAGAAAGCCAACCGGCACTCCGAGCACGATTGCACCAGCCGTACCGTAGATACTTGTGAGGATAAAAGGCAAAATGCCATATTGCGGCTGTGCTGCCGTAGAAGCCCACTTTTTCCCAAAAAGGAATTTTAAAACACCTATTTTACGGATAGCAGGAATACCGGATATGACAAGATAAACAGTAATTAAAAGCACACAGCCAACCGTAATCAGACCAAGTACCAGGAAAATGCCATGTATGGCATTCTCCATAAGCCGTTTTCTGTTCTTCATTTGACTCCACCTTTCAAAGCCTTTAGTTTACCGGCACAGCACCCGCAGATGAGATAATCTCATTTGCTTCAGATGATGTAATATAGTCAAAAAATTTCTGTGCAGCCTCCGAAAGCTCTGTATTGCTCCTTGTAACTAATACAAAAGGGCGCTGCACTACATAACTGCCATCTTTGACTGTTTCCTCCGTAGGCATAATGCCGCCGACAGAAAGTGCTTTTACAGTTTCCTTTACAGACGCAAGGGAAGCATAACCGATTGCCGCAGGATTGCCCGCCACCGTTGTTATCACATCCCCGGTAGATGTAAGTTCCTGACGGTATTTGCAGACATCTTCCGTATCTGTAATGGATTCAAAGCCATCTCTTGTACCACTTCCCGCTTCACGACCAATCAGTACAATTTCCAAATCATTACCGCCTATGTCCTTCCAATTCGTTATTTCACCCCTATAAATTCTGCCAATCGTTTCAAGGTCAAGGTCATTTACCGGATTATCAGGATTTACAATAATAGCAATGCCATCAAGAGCCAGTATCGTTTCAGTCAACCCCTGTGCCTTTTCTTCATCCTTTAAGTTACGGCTGGAAAGACCAATATCACAGCGTCCCTCTGCAACTGCAGTAATTCCGGAACCGGAGCCGGTAGGATTATATGTAAAGGTTACGCCGGAATTGTTTTCCTCAAAGGCTTCTCCCAAAGCACCAATGACCTTTTCCATAGAAGTCGAACCGTCCGTAGATACCGATCCACTGACTGTTTTCCCACATCCTGTCATAGCAGTAAGCATAAGTGATACAATAGTAATAAGTGTGACAAATTTTTTCATGATACATTTTCTCCTTTTCTATCTGATATTTTTTGTTCTGTGATTATTATGATAAGTACTGTCTGTAAAATCAAAAACACAACTTTTGTCAAATATTTGTAAAATTTGCAGACTTATCATTAAAGACCGCATTATGGAAAAGTGCATAACTGGCTATTCCGTCATGGATAACTGTGTTCACAGCACATGGAAAAGCAAAGTGCAGCTTTCCCACATCCTGTAAACACAGTTACCCACAACTCCATAAAACAGGCAGTTATACACTTTCCCACAATGCCTACGCCTGCGGAATCCATCTCATTCGTTCCTCTTTTATAACTTTTAGACAATATGTCCAAAAGTGAAAAGCCCTGCATATCATACACAGAGCCATTCTAATCTTTTTCCCTCTATATAGGGCATTGACTTTCCGTAAAACTGATTTTACAGAGTTATACCCGCCTTTCTTGCAAAGTCGGCTTTTTTCGCAATAATTGACGATTGTTTTTCTTTTGAAAGGCAGTTGAATACTTCCTCATAGATGATATTATCTAACTGCATTTTCTTTGCTGTCAGATACAGTGTTGTATCGAACCATGCCTGCCAAAGAGCATCAAACAATGCTCTGCCGTCCGTGAAAGTTGCATCTTCTTCAAAGCCATGCGGCGGCTTGTAATATTTCAGCTCCACAAAGCCGTATCTGCCCGCATCAAGCACCACGATTTTCTCCATCTCGTACAGTTCCGCAAACGCATCAGTTACTTTTTGGCACTTTGCACGTTCTTCCTCTGTAATATAAACTTGTTTTTCCATATTACTTTTGCCTCCATGATTTAGATATAAACCATCTCATTTTCAACTATTTCCTCTGTCCGATATCGGATACTGTTCATCTTCTGAACCCATTCCCATTGATTTTTTGCTTTTAATTCCTCCGTCACTCCTTCGACAATCTTCTTCTGTTCCATGATAATATCTAACCGTTTCTCTGCCTGCTCATTCAAATCGGCAAGATATGTCCATAATTTACAAGTCAGTAATAATGCTGTATAACGTGCGGAATGTTCCTGCTTCAGATAATCCCGGTGCAGCCGACCAAAATACCCAATCGGACGATTTTCTTCCGGCAGTTTCAAATCAGGGATATAATAATCCCCTACCAGTATATTATCAATACTATTTTCTGTTATCCGTTTCTTTAGTTCACCCATGCTTTTCCTCCTGACATACTTTCATGCAGGTTGATTCAACCCATTATTCCCTTATGTTACTTTTTAGACGTACAGTATTGTACCAGATGAAAAGAAATAAAAAAGACATGATTAGCTGAATCGTCGGCTGATCGTGTCCCTGTTCTGTTTATTTTTGTATTGGGCAGCCAACTCTTCACAAATAAGTATGGCATATCCTTTCCTAATTTCTGAAAATTCTGCCCGTGGGATTCCTGGTTTCCTTTGGTGACGCTGGTGTTATACATGTCGATGGTCTCTTTTCCCAGCAGGGAGTTCCAGCTTTTCAGTGTGGTTTCCTCCTTGCCTCCCAGGAAAAGGGAAGCGTCACAATTCCCGATGATGGTGTCCATGTTGTCCTTATAGAGCGCCTTTAGCTGGCTCTGCGCCTGCAGGACCAGGCAGGCCGAAATCTCCCTGGAACGGATCGTCGCCATCAGCTTTTCCAGGTTCGGAATCTGCCCGATATTGGCGGCCTCGTCGATCAGGCACCGCACATGTACCGGCAGCCTGCCGCCGTACTTGTCATCGGCACGCTCGCACAGCAGATTGAACAGCTGCGTATAGGCCATGCTGACAAGGAAATTGAAGGTCGCATCCGTATCGCTGATGATAAAGAACAGCGCCGTTTTCCTGTCCCCGACCAGGTCAAGCTCCAGCTCGTCATACATGGTGATCTCCCGGACCTCCTTAATATCGAATGGCGCCAGTCTGGCGCCGCAGCTAATAAGTATGCTTTTCGCTGTCTTGCCCGCCGCTAATTTATATTTCTTATACTGACGGAGGGCGAAGTGGTCCGGGTCTTTCTGCTCCAGCGCGTCAAAGAGAAGGTCAACGGCATTTTTGAAACTTTCGTCATCCTCCCGGACCTCCATAGCGTTTATCATTTCTACCAGAGTGGAAAAATTCTGCTCGTTTGTCGGGGCCTCATAATAGATATAGCCGATCAGCGCCGTATACAGCAGGGTCTCGGCCTTGACCCAAAAATCGTCGCCGGATTTTCCTTCCCCTTTGGTGTTTGCAATCAGCACCGTTACCAGTTTCAGAATGTCCTTCTCATTGTGGATGTAGGCAAAAGGGTTATAGTGCATACTTTTTGAAAAATTGATCGTATTGAATACCTTGATCTTATAAGGCTCATACACGGTTTTTCCATTCTTTCCCCTGACCGGTTTCCCATCCTTATCCAGTTTCGGCGTGCCGCGGCTTAGCAGCTTTCCCACTTCGATCAGGACCGTACCTTTCGGATCGGTGACGACATACGAACTATGGAGCTGCATGAGGTTGGGTTTTATAAAAAATCTCGTCTTGCCGGAGCCGGAACCGCCGACTACCAGCACATTTTTATTGCGGGCATGGGCCGGGTTCTTCGGCCTGCCGGACATCATAAGCCCCTCGGTCTGCGTCAGGATAATGTTGTTTTCCGGTTTCGGGTCCATGAAAGGGGCAATGTCTGTTTTGTTCCCCCAACGGGCAGAGCCGTACTCCACATCTTTGCGGTACTTTTTTGCATTTTTTCCTTTCACATATACCGCCAGCCGCACGATAGCCGCCCCGCATAATCCCGCCAGCCAGTCCAGTGCCGCACCCGGCCACATGCTTTGAAATGCCAGCGAGAAACCTTCGGACAATCCTAACAATTTCTGTGAGGCGTCCGCTCCGGGGGCAAGGCGCACCGCCTCGCCCAGCTTCGCAAATACCAGAAGGAACAGGAGATAGGGCAGGTGAAGGATCACCTGCTTTTTTAAGGCATCCGTGTCTATCTTCATCGTTCCGGCCCTCCGTGTTCCTTGTTCTTTACCCGGTCACGGCCAAGCGCCTGCGCCAGCTCCTTGAATTTATGGAGCTGGGAGAGCAGCGACGGCCTGGCGCTCCGGGCAAGGTCTTTCTGGGTATATTCCTTAAAAGCTGCCGTCAGCGCGTCCGCCTGGTTCGCCTTGAAATAGACCGTCCACTTAGGGGGATCGGTCCCCAGCTCTTTTTCAATATGGTAGCGGACCTGGTGTTTCCTGGCGTACCGCTCAAAGGAGCGGATTCTGCCGGACACTTCAATAGTGTTGGCTCCTGGGTCCTTACAGGTCAGCCGTTTCATGCTGTTCCTGCCGACTTTCGGGGTCGTGCGTTCCTGCTCCATCTTCTGGAGCACGGCGGCAATGGCAGAGCGCAGCACCCGCCCGGACAGCTTCGCCGCCTGGATGGAGACCGATACGGTCCGCTGTTCCAAATCTTCCTGCATAAGCATCCTCCTTCCTGATAAAATCTGTAATTATAAATGGGAAACAACTGCCTTACCGGGCGTCCCCGATCACCTGCTGGCGCGGGGCGTGCTCAAAGGCTTTTGCCGCCTGGTCTACCTGGATTTTCGCATGTTTCAGAAGCGTCTTAATGATGGTGGCCGGGTGGTCCTGTTCCTCTAAATGCGCCACCATACCCTTACAGCCCTCCGGGAGATATTCAGCCATATCTTTACAGGCATCGTCCAGGTCACCCATGAAGCCCCAGCAGCTATCCGACAGCTCGCCGTTTTTGTAAAGCTCAAAGCCGTAGCACTCGCCCCGCAGGTAGGAATCATAAGCGGCCACTTCGCTGCGCATCAGGTCCTCCGCCTTTTTCCGAATGGCGCCGGTCATTTTTTCGCCGCCAAACTCCTTTAGAGCATCCTCTTTGGAAACATAAATCCATCCGACCTGCCCGCTGTCCCAGGGGTCATTGAAACTTGTGGTCTGCATGGCAAGGCCGCTGTGGTCCATCAGATAGAGGGGCAGCGTAATGTATTTTTCGGAGATCACCTTCAGCATGGCGTCATCAACCGCCCGTTCCTCCGTCTTTGGCCCGTGCCGGAACCGGCTGCTCACAATGTTTACCATGTGTTCATAGCGTTTCAGCCCCGCTTCATCATGCCCCACGGTATCTAAATACATCTCCCGCAGGAAATCGTCTTTATCCATGTAATTGTGGCTGTCACCCAGCGCATAGCGGGAATGGAAGCAGGCCATTGTCCCAAAATGTTCGTCTACCTCACGGGGAGAGATTAAAATGTCGTCCGGCTGCACCATCAGCGCATACGGGCCTTCTACTGCCATCAGCATAAGCCATCAACTCCTTTCCGGTTCCCTGGGCTTTTTATCCGGCGCTTTCGGCCCTGCCTGCGCCGCCTGTTTCCTCGCACTGTCAAGCTGTTCCCGCACGGAAACATCCCGCTTTGCCTCCGGTGTTCCTGCGCCGAAAAAATCCGGCAGCTCCTTAAAGCCGATACTGTCCACGTACCAGGCGGCATCCGCGCCATTCCCATGCAGGACTACCACATCAGAAACGGAAAGGGAATGGCCCTTGAAATCTTCCGGGTGGTCGATATTGAACCGCCGGTAAATATCCTCCAGCGTTTCGCCCGGTTCCCGCTGCATGGCATAGACCATCCGGTAATTGTCCCGGTCCACGGAGAGCCCCCTGCTTTCCAGCCAGTCCAGGGACATAAAACGCAGGTTGTCTGTATTGTCCGATAAGTCAAGCTGGTAAATGGAATAAGCGCTGATCCCATACTCTTTTTCATAGGAAGAAATACGCTCCAGAAGCGGCGCCGTTTCTCCCTCCATGTGTTCCTCATGTTCAAATGCCGCCAGCCTCATGCGGATTTTCCCGGTATCTCCTGAAAGCAGCTCGTCCGCCATGCGCTCCTTTTCTGCATGGAAATCCGGGTACAGGTCTGCATAGGCCCCGCTGTTCTGCCTGAAAAATTCATCCAGGTCGAAAGCCAGGTCCGTGGATTCGTCAAGCCTTATATCATCCCCGCCCGGTTCCTCCATGGCAGGAGCCGGCTGCTGTTTTTCCTCCGGCGGGAGGGGCTGCTTCACCGCAACGATCTCACCCGCCAGCCGGACAAATTTTTCCGGGTATCTGAACTGTTCCTTATACTGCTCCATGAAATAATCGGGAAGGTCGGTAAAACTTTCCTCACCGAGACCGGCTATGAAAAAGGTGCCGGCCATGATCTCGATCATCTCGCCGTCCTGGTTGTAGATTGCCCGGTTCAGGGGCAGCCCGTTTATTTTCCCTTCATCATTGCAGACAATCGCGACAGGCTCCGCATAAGGGTAGTAGCCCTCTATGCCTCCCCCGACTGCCTCCTGCATGGATTCAAGGCTCCCGTCCAGCTCGGCCTCATAAGGCGCTTTCCCCGGCTCTATCATCAACACTTTCAAATCTGCATATCCTCCTTCTTTTTAATTGGCGCCTTCGGTTCTGCCGCAGCCTTTTCCCGTTCCCTCGCCGCAGACAGCTTTCCCAGCACGGAGGGCTTTTCCTCTTTTCCGGGCGCGGAAATAGCGCCCTCCGAAACATCGGCGGCATGGCCTGGTTTTATTGGTTCCCGGCCCTCCACGGTATATCCAGGGAGAAGCACACCATTGACCGTAAAACAGTTTTCATGCTCTTTCGGAATAGGCGGTGAAATCTCCGCAAACAGATGGGAATAGGCTTTCTTTCTCCCGTCCAGGTACCTCTCGGCGGCGGCCTTGTCCGTGTAGCGTTTCTTATCCTGCCCTGCAAGGTGGATGTTGTAGCCTTTCCTGGGTGAATTGATATACAGGTCCCATGTCACATACCAGGCAGTCGGAACATCCTGTTTTGCCTCCCTGTTATATGTTGTCTGTTCCCTGATCTGGCAGAACATCTTATAAACCCGGTTGCTGATCTCCATCCAGTCCTTGTTGTTGGAAAAGGGCTGCCAACAGTTCCCGGTATGCTTTACCTCCGGGGTGCGTAAGTATGCCAGCGCCCGGTCAAGCCGCTGCGTGGCCGCCGCCTGCTGTTCCCATTGCTTCGCTGCCGCCACCACGATGTCATAGGCTTTCTTTTCTCCCTCAATGCTGTCCTGGCGCATGGCCTGTACCGTTTCTGCCCCCTGTGCAATCAACGCTGAAATATCCGTGTTCTCGCATGATACCGTGTGTTCCACCTGCAGCTTGTAGCCTTCCGACAGGTCCCCGGAGCGGTGCACCCGGTAATCTTTGTTTTCCTCCAATCCTTCCACCTCCTTAAATCTCCGGCGCATGGCTCTTTTTCGGTGCCGCCTGTGCCGGGGTAGTTTTTTCTGCCGGTTTCACCGCTGCAAGCTGCGCCATGACCGAAGGCCGGTCCGACGTAAATATGGAAATCTGTTCATTCTCCGCCAGCGGCTGCGCCGGAAGGGGCAGCGTTTCGTCCGAATGGGTCAGTATCTGCTCCCGTTTCAGGTCTGCCACGATCTCGTCAAATACCGCATTGATGGCTTTCCGTTCCTCACCCTCCGGGAAGGCTTTCAGGACTTCCAGTTCTCCGCTTTTATCTGTCACGAAGGCAACGGCACAATCCGCATGTCCCGCCAGATAATCGGAGCTGTAAGGCAGCTTATCCTTGATGTAACAGGCAAAGACCCTGGCAGTCATCTCCGTATTGCTGTCCCAATAGCCGCCGTCCTTTTCGCACTCCTTACCCATGCGCACGGAATTCCGGTAAAAATCGGTTTCCACCCGCCCGATCTGCGGCGCCTCCTGTGCCTGCATCCCGGACAGCATGTGCTCGAATATTTCCAGCCGTTCCCGCTCACTTTTGGGGATCACCCGCCCGGTGACAGACTTCTTGAAAGCGCTGATCTGTTCCACGGAACCGGCCTCGCCGGACAAAAACGCCTCCCTAAGAACCGCGTAGGTTTCCATCTGATCCTCATTGCCATGCCGTTTCAGGGAACCGAGCACCGCCGAATCCAGCCAGCCTGCCGCATTTTTCCGGGTTCGTTCTGTCTGCGCTTCGGTGCGGGCCGCAGCCTGCTCCAGTGTCTCCGGCTTATATTTCATGGTATCAATCAGCTTCTGGAACGGCGCATAGAGGCGGGGCTGTTCCGAGAGCATCCCCTTCGCGCCCATCTTCGTACCCAGGTAATCGTCAAACCCGTGCCACCATTCATGGGCTAAAGAGCCGGCCCCGTGCATCTTCGTAAGGTTGATGACCTTGCGCAGCGGTTCATAATGGGCCGCCGCGTTGCCGCTGCCCCTGGCGCCGAAAGCGATGGCAAGCGTTCCCTGATAGGCAATATCTTTATCACTGATCTGCAAGGCCGACGCCAGATCCTTCAGCGCCTCAAATCCCATGTTGAGGGAAGCCTGCCGGTCATTCTGGTTCATCCAGTTCCCAAATTCACCGCCGCGGAACCCGAAGGCATCAAGGTAGTGCTGCCCGGTGATCTCCATGCCGTTTCTGTAATCCGGCCCGGTGCGCCGCACATGGGAGAGCTGGGGAGGCACAAACCGCGTCTTTCCGCTTTTGCTGCGCCCTTTTGCCAACGCCTGCACCCATTTCAGGGCGGCCTCCCGCGATTCAAAGTTTGTCTGCAAGATGGAATAGCCCTTCGTCACATAATAAGTATCAGGTTTCCAGTCATTATTTTTGGAATAGGTATTCTTCCCGTCGTTGAAATGGATCGCATAGCCCTTCGGCACTTTCTGGTCTTTGGAGACGCCAAACTGCTCCTTCTGCGCTTTCTGTGTGAAGTTCCGCTCAAAATGCGCGGCAGAGTGGACCATCAGGGCATTGGACAGCTTGTTTGTAATGGCCGGGTTCTCCCGGCCCTTCTCCGTCGCCTGGTAATGGATGCCGCCGCCCCAGCCCTGCACCTGTTCCAGATACCCGTTTTCCACAAAGAAACGGTCATAGGCTTTCATGGCATCCTCCACGGTGCGGACTTCCGAAACCACGCTCTGCAGCTCCCGTACCGTCTGGATATATTCTTTCTGTCTTGCAAGGCGCTTCTCCGGCGTGTCGTCCCTGCGGTAATACTGCGGGGAGGCGTTCAGCCCGTCCCTCGCCTTTTTGATAAAATAGACCACGCCAAGGGGAATCCCGTCATCAAGCATGGCCGTATAATCCGGTTTCTTCCAGATATTATCCTTTTTTACGAATTTCTCGGCCTCACGCTCATTCATGGCGTCCAGGTCGTTCACATAGAGCCCCCGGTCCTTCCATAAATCTTTTTTTGCGCCGCCGATCTTTTCCCCGAAATCTTCATGCTGCATGTTATCCGCCAATCATTATCACCTCCAGTCTGTCATAAAAAATCACCGCTCCGGGGAAGGGCGGCGTTCCTGTGATTTATCATGCTGCGGGCGTATTCCCATGATCCGGTCCGTCTCCCTGCGGACCAGCCGGTCAAGTGCGCCCAGGTCCTCCGGGGTAACGGCAAACTCCCGGTAATTCTCATACCAGAGGCCCGCCCGGACAGCCGCAACAGGCGCAACTTTTTCCGTTCTTCCTGGTAGGAGGCGGTAGACCGGGGCTCCATCAAGAAGCAACTGTTTGGCTGTCCCCAGGGGTATGCGGTACATATCTGTGTCCGGGTTCTGCGCCTCCTCCATATACTCCACATTCAGACGTTCCTCCAAATCCTGGGGCATATAGGAAAATGCCTGCTCCTTCCATTGGCTGAACCGGTTAGAATAGCGGTACTGCCATTCCGTCACCTGCTCCGGCGCATAGAGGTAGCGCCAGGTTTTCAGGGCGTCCTTTTCGCACAGCTCCATTGATTCCCATTTTTCAATGCCTGCCTCCGCCTTCGTGCCGTCCCGGTATTCCATGCTGACGCCGTAAGGGTAGAGGGTATTTCTTTCTATGTCCTGCCGCAGCGTGTCAAGGTCCATCATCAGGACATCCCCGTACAGCCGTCCGTCCTCCTTACGCTCCGTGTGGAACAGGAAAGCCCTTGCGCCGGGGTATTCCGTCATGGCGGCCATCCGGTAAAGCTCTCCTGTGGGATAGTAGGCAGACAGGGCATCCGCAAGCCATATGTGTTTTTTTCCCATGACAGCGATAGAATCCGGCCCGGTGTTGGCTGCCAGTGAGCGCAGGTTGAATTCACTTTCCCGCAGGAAATCCCCGGCCAGGATATGGAGCTCATAGGCAAATACGCCTAAATCCGTATCGCGGACTAAGTGAATCTGCGGAAGTGGTTCCTGTTTCAAGTTCATTTCCTCCCTTCGTTCTGTTTTTATCACCGGCTGCCCCTGTCATGGGACGCCTCCGGCTGGTGCTTTGCCGGCGCTGCCTTCGCCGCCTGCTCCCGCATGGCCTCCAGGACGGAGGGCCGGCGCTGTGCCCGCTGTTCCAGCCTTGCAAGGGCATTCAGGGAAAGCCCTACATTCTCGCCGATGGCAGACGCAAAAGCGCGCTCTATCCTGAAAGCCCCCTTGAAGGCATCTGCGACCCTGCCGTTTTCCTTCGCCTCCGCCTGTGCGGGTTTCCCCTGGATGGAGCGCCCCATGTTCTTCAGGTGCCGGCCTGCCTCATGGAATTCCGTGCTGAACGCATCGATCCTGGAGACCGCACGGTCACTGGACTGCACGGTCCTTTCCGCCGCTGCCTGCACCGCCTCCAGCGCTGGCCCAAGGCGCAGGAACCGGGAGACGCCGTTCAGGGCCACGGCGCCGCGGTCGGCGAAATCCTTAAGGATATTCTTGCATCCTTCCACGACCTGCCCTTTCAGCTCCAGGATGCGCTGGCGCATGGCGTCCACATTCCCCTCCAGAGCCTTACAGTTCTTCTGCAGCAAGGCTTTCAGGGAGCGGTCCTGCACCTCCTGTATCTTCTGGCGCATCTCCCCCAGTTCCTCCAGTGCAGCATCAAGCCTCCGCTCCATGGACGCCACCTGGCCGGCCAGTTCTTCAAGCTCCCTGCCGCCCGCGGGGTCATTCCCCATCAGCAGGACGATCAGCGCCTTCACCTGCTCATTTTCGTCTGCAAGCACGTCCTGGGCTGCCTGCAGCGCAACTGGTTCCGCTGCCAGAAGTTCCATATCTGCCATCTATGAATCCCTCCTGTCTGCGGAGGGCTCCACGGCAATCTTGCCGACAATCTCCGGCCCGGTTTCGTAAATCTGCATGAGCCGCTTGG
>OFFK01001936.1_pt1 | contig 13438 bp, 10 predicted proteins | sample 1521361 | NCBI WGS metagenome assembly OFFK01 (sample SAMEA3504096, study PRJEB24116) | mouse gut metagenome | biome: mouse gut; feature: mouse-associated habitat; material: faeces | place: Denmark | collected 2011
CAAATATCACGCTAAGTGGGGGATGCAGATGGCGGGAATGATTTTTCAAACACGCACTAGGGCATAGATACAGGATAACATAACTTAGGTTTATGGTAAATATGTTTATTATGTATTTCAATTATAGCAAAAATTATGTTAGAATACAGTTACAGCACAGAACTCATTCAATTACACTCACACAAACGAAATTATAACAGGAGGAATTTATCGCATGGGAATGACAATGACCCAGAAAATTCTTGCAGCGCATGCAGGACTGGAATCCGTACAGGCGGGACAGCTGATTGAGGCGGATTTGGATTTGGCGCTTGGGAATGATATCACTTCCCCGGTCGCCATTCATGAGATGGAAAAGATGCAGGCGGACGGCGTCTTTGATAAGGATAAAATCGCGCTGGTGCTCGATCACTTTGTGCCGAATAAAGATATTAAGTCGGCGCAGCACTGCAAATGCGTCCGTGAATTTGCCTGCAGGCATGAGATTACAAATTTTTTTGACGTAGGGGAAATGGGAATCGAGCACGCGCTGCTGCCGGAACAGGGGCTTACCGTCGCCGGGGACGTGATTATCGGAGCGGACTCGCATACGTGTACGTACGGCGCGCTGGGCGCGTTTTCCACCGGAGTGGGCAGTACGGATATGGCTGCCGGCATGGCGACCGGAAAGGCATGGTTTAAGGTGCCGTCGGCTATCCGCTTTCATCTGACGGGCAAGCCGGCCAAGTGGATCAGCGGAAAAGACGTTATTCTGCATATTATCGGAATGATTGGCGTGGACGGGGCGCTTTATCGGTCTATGGAATTTACCGGGGACGGCATTGCGCATCTTTCCATGGACGATAGGTTTACCATTGCGAATATGGCAATCGAGGCAGGAGGCAAAAACGGCATTTTCCCGGTGGACGACGTCTGCAAAGCTTACCTGAAAGAGCATTCATCCCGCCCGTACCGCGTATATGAAGCCGATGCGGACGCCGTATATGAAGCGGAGTATACGGTGGATCTAAGCGCCTTAAAACCGACGGTTGCATTTCCACACCTGCCGGAGAATACGAAAACGATAGATGAAACGGGCGATATTAAAATTGACCAGGTGGTAATCGGCTCGTGCACAAACGGCCGTTTTGAAGATTTGAAAATCGCGGCGGAGATTTTAAAAGGCAAAAAGGTAGCCAAAGGTGTCCGCGCGATTGTGATTCCCGCGACACAGCAGATTTATCTGGATGCGATGGAAGCCGGGTTTCTTAAAATTTTTGTGGAAGCGGGAGCGGTGGTAAGCACGCCGACCTGCGGGCCGTGCCTGGGGGGCTACATGGGAATTTTGGCAGAGGGCGAACGATGTGTTTCCACTACAAACCGGAATTTTGTCGGGCGCATGGGGCATACCGATTCGGAAATATATTTGGCAAGCCCGGCAGTGGCGGCCGCAAGCGCAATAACCGGAAGAATCGCAAGCCCGGACGAATGTTAGGAGGGAATATATATGAAAGCGGCGTTAGGGACAGTTTTTAAATATGGCGACAATGTAGATACCGATGTCATTATTCCGGCCAGGTATTTAAATTCCTCCGATCCGAAGGAACTGGCGGAGCACTGCATGGAAGACATTGACAAAGACTTTGTAAAATGCGTGAAAGAAGGCGATATTATAGTCGCCACCAAAAATTTTGGCTGCGGTTCTTCCAGGGAGCACGCTCCGATTGCCATCAAAGCGGCGGGCGTAAGCTGCGTAATTGCGGAAACGTTTGCCCGGATTTTTTACCGGAACGCGATCAATATCGGCCTGCCGATTATTGAATGCGCCCAGGCGGCAAGGGAAATTGCGGCCAAAGACGAAGTGGAAGTGGATTTTGATACGGGTGTGATTTTAGATAAAACAACTGGAAAATCATACCAGGGGCAGGCTTTTCCGGAATTTATGCAAAAGATTATCGATTGCGGCGGGCTTGTGAATTATATTGTAAAAAACAAATAAAAATTTTTTAGGGGCTGTCGCATGAAGCAGTAAACTTACAAGATTTTGTAAATAGAAACGATACCATATCTTGTAGTTGTATTTCTTAATGCGGCAGCCCCTTTTTTATTCTATGCCAAAATAAGCGTCGACGCCGTCTGCAATTCCCGCGGCAATTTTGTACTGGTAATCGGCGTTTGCCATATTGCTGTCTTCCGTGGGATTTGTCATATAGCCCATTTCTACGATTGTAACGGGTGTCTGGCACCAGTTGATCCCGGTCATGGTATCCGTTTCCCAGACGTGCTGCCGGCTGCAGCCTGTGGCGGCTGAAAGGGAATCGAGCACATGTGTGGACAAACTTTTGCTTTCGCTGTAGAGCGAAGCGTTGTACGGGTTATTGGCGGTTTGGCAAATGGTCATCGCGCCGTTTGCGCCGCTGTTTTCGGAACCGTTGGCATGGACGCGGATAAAAGCGTCTGCGCCCGCCTGGTTTGCGATTTCTGCGCGCTCGGCATTGCTGATATTTACGTCGTTGCTCTCCCTTATCATAAGAACCTCGTAGCCTCTTGCCGTCAGTTCATCCCGCAGCTTCAAAGAAACCTGCAGCGTCAGTTCGTACTCCGCAAGCCCGGATGAAACGCCCCGCGTACCGCCGGCCACTTTTGCTTTCTGCTCCGCGGCGCCTGGGCCTACCGGTTCCGTTTCGCTGTTGCCTTTTGCCTGGTGGCCTGCGTCGATTGCAACCAGATACCCGGCGGATTCTCCCGGCAGGGGTTTTTCTTTCACATAATCGCTTTTCACATAGTAAAACGCGTCTTCGATTAAAATTTTAGTCCATCCGTTCTCTTCCGAAACCCGGTTTAAAACTTCCCTGCGCAAAGCGGTTTTATAAACGTCCGCGTCCAAAGCCGGGGCAATGCGGATATTGACCGAGGAGGTGGTAACGATTTCCGTAACAGGAATATGTTCGGGATCTTCTGCGGTCTGGACGGTATAGCCGTCCGGTTCGGCGGATTCTGTTGATATCAGGTTTTCGGTTTCGTATGTTTCTGGTATTTCGGTGGGAATATCGTTTTGCTGCGCGGCAAAGGGCCGTTCGGTTTCCGTCTCCTGGCTCAGAAGTTCGGTTGTTTCGGCCGCATCCCGGGCAGGTGCTTTTGATTTGCCGCAGGAACATAAAAAGATTGCCAGCAGAAGAAGAAAAAATGCCGGCATATGTGTTTTACGGTTTTGTTTTTCCATAGCGTCCTCCTATTCGCAGGCGGATTTTTTTGCGCCTGTCCGTATGTATTATATGTGAAAACAGCCCTTTGCGCAAGAAGCTGTTTTTGGGCGGGCTTATTTGGGTAAAATGACAGAATGGATTCGGTATAAGAAAATACATTATGTGAAAGTGAAATAAAATAGTTGTAATATTCCAAAAAATTTAGTACAATATAACCATACGTAAAGGGTATCGTGAAAAGCACCGTTTTGATACGAACCAGATTGGAGGATTTTTTATTATGAATGTTTACACAACGGACAAGATTCGCAACGTGGTACTTCTTGGGCATGGCGGCTGCGGGAAGACCAGCCTGGTAGAAGCGATGGCTTATTTATCGGGCGTTACAACCCGCATGGGAAAAGTAGGCGACGGCAATACAATCAGCGATTATGACAAGGAAGAGATGAAGCGCCTGTTTTCCATCAACGCTTCCGTCGTCCCGATTATATGGGAGGATACAAAGATCAATATTTTAGACGCGCCCGGCTACTTTGATTTTGCGGGTGAAGTGGAAGAAGCGGCGTCCGTGGCCGATGCGGCGATTATCGTAATTTCCGGCAAAGCGGGCATAGAAGTCGGCACCAAAAAGGCATGGGAAGTCTGTGAAAAATACAAGCTGCCCAGGATTGTATTCGTAACGGATATGGATATCGACGAAGCCAGCTACCGTCAGGTTATTGAAGATTTACAGGAATTATACGGCAAGAAAATTGCGCCGTTCCACCTGCCGATCCGTGAAAACGGGCAGTTTGTGGGCTATGTCAACGTACTGCAGCAGAGGGCGAAACGCTGGAAGGACAACGGCGAGGTAGAAAAGACAGACGTTCCGGATTATTCCAGGGAAAATCTGGAAACATACCGCGAGGAACTGATGGAAGCAGTTGCGGAAACCAGCGAGGAATTTATGGAACGCTATTTTGGCGGGGAAGAATTTTCAGAGGATGAAATCCGCCAGGCTCTGCGCGTAAACGTTGCGGACGGCAGCATCGTTCCCGTTATGATGGGTTCCAACCTGCTCGCAAGGGGTATCTTTACTCTGTTGGTGGATATTGTAAAATATCTTCCGGGCCCGGATAAGAAGAAGTGCGCCGGCATCAGCGCCAAGACAAACGAAGTATTCCAGGCGGATTACGATTTTGCCAAAGCAAAGTCGGCCTATGTATTTAAGACGATTGTGGATCCGTTTATCGGCAAATATTCTTTGATCAAAGTCAATTCCGGCGTATTAAAGACCGACGATATCCTGTACAATTACCAGAAAGGCGCCGAAGAAAAAATCGGAAAGCTCTACGTTTTAAGGGGCAATAAAGCCGAAGAAGTCAAAGAACTGCACGCCGGGGATATCGGCGCGTTAGCGAAGTTAAACAACACTTCCACAACGGATTCTTTATCCACGAAAGCCAACCCGATCCATTATATTGCGGCAAAAATGCCGGTTCCTTATACATATATGCGTTATCAGGCAAAGAATAAAGGGGACGAGGACAAGATTTCGCAGGCGCTGCAAAAGCTGATGGCGGAAGACTTAACGTTAAAGGGTGTAAACGACAGTGAAAACGGGCAGACTCTTTTGTATGGCATGGGCGATCAGCATCTTGAGGTTGTTGTCAGCAAACTGCTGACGAAATACAAAATCGAAGTGGAACTTTCCAAACCAAAAGTTGCGTTCCGCGAAACCATCCGCAAGAAATCGGATGTGGAATACAAGTATAAGAAGCAGTCCGGCGGCCATGGACAGTACGGGCATGTCAAGATGACGTTTGAGCCGTCCGGCAATCTGGAAGAAGCGTATGAATTTGATCAAATCGTAGTCGGCGGCGCCGTGCCGAAGAATTATTTTCCGGCAGTGGAAAAAGGCGTCCAGGAAGCCGTTCTCCGCGGGCCTTTGGCTGCATACCCGGTTGTTGGCGTAAAAGCGGTGCTTTACGACGGTTCCTACCATCCGGTGGATTCTTCTGAAATGGCGTTTAAAACGGCTGCGCGCCAGGCGTTTAAGAAAGGCTTTTTAGAGGCTTCCCCGGTTCTGCTTGAGCCGATTGTAGCGCTTAAGGTCGTTGTGCCGGATTCTTATACGGGCGACGTTATGGGAGATCTGAACAAACGGCGCGGCAGGGTGCTTGGCATGAACCCAATCGAAGGCGGCAAGCAGGAAATCGTAGCGGACGTACCGAGCATGGAATTAATCGGCTACAACACGGATCTGCGTTCCATGACCGGAGGAGCCGGCGATTATTCTTATGAATTTGCAAGATATGAGCAGGCGCCGGGCGAAATCCAGGAAAAGGAAATTGCAGCAAGGGCAAATAAATTAGACAGCGGAGAATAAAAAATCTAAAATCAGCAAACTATTACATAGGATGAAAGACAAATCTTTTTTAGGAGAATGGGGCGTTTTCGATGTGGCAGAAGATAAAGAGGAAATGTCTTGCTGCACTGTTGGTAATAGTTGTGATCATGCAGGAACCGTCTCTTTTGCGGGCAGGAAAATTAAACTGGGGAAACGCCTGCGCAGTAAAAGAGATGATTTCTGGACAGGATACGGGTTCAGATAATACGGTTTCGGTTTGTTATTATCTGAATGGCGGGGTTTTGGAAGGAAGCAGCGGCAAAACATACGGACAGGAGGAACTTCCGGTTGAGTTTGGGGTTCCTGCAAGAGAGGGGTATAATTTTGCAGGATGGTATACCGAAAGCAGTTTTACCCATAAAGTAAGCAGGCTTGAAACGGTTCACGCCGGCGAATACAAATTATATGCGAAATGGACCAGGAAGATAGACGGGGATTACAATGTCCAGATGTATCCCTACCAGAACGCTGCCGTATCCGAGGGCAGCGAAAAGAAATTAAAAAACTGCGATTATCGGTTTTTAGAACAGGTGAGGATACCGGGCATGCCGGGTACGCGGGAGGAGGATGCGAAAGAAAACCGCATTACTGAGACCAGCCAGTACCCGCAGGGAATCTGCATAACGGACGAGTATCTCCTGGTAAGCGCATACAGCGGCGAAAAAGGCGGGGGCCTGGGCTGCATTCATGTATTTGACCGGAAAACCGGAACCTATTGCGCGACAATTGGGACTAAGAAAAACAGCCATATGGGAGGGCTGGCATTTGACGGAAAACGAATCTGGGTCTGCCACTCGGGCAGCGGCACGTTAGGGTGTATCCCATATTCATATGTGCGGCAGGTTGCTTCACGTATGCCGCAGTCTGTGGTAGACTGTTCCGCTTCGTTTGAAGAATATAACGTGTCGAACACGCCAAGCTGCATAGCGTTTTATGACGGCATGATTTGGGTGGCGACGCATACAAAACTGTTTTGTTCCAGAATGGCTGCTTATCAGATGACGGAACGCGGGTTAAAGCAGGTTAAGAGCTGCCGTATTCCGGATAAGGTACAGGGGATTGTGTTTGATGAAGAGGGCAGGGTATATGTCAGTACTTCTTTTGGGAGAAAGAAGTCGTCATATCTGAAGGTTTACGAATCATGCAGTAAGATGGACGAACATCCGAACCGGCCGATGGTAAAGATCGAAATGCCGCCTTGTTCGGAAGAAATTGAACTGGCGGACGGGCAGATTTACGTGTTGTTTGAATCGGCGGGGGAGAAATATTTTGAAGGTACAGATGGGAAAGGGAAAAGCATTGCTCCGGTAGATCAGGTGCTTTTGCTGGAGCGGGAGTCGGTTTTGGAGTGATGCGGGCTGGCTTCTGCGTTCGGCAGATTTTGGAAGCGGCAATGTTTAATTTACAAAAAAATGCGAATACTATGACTGGTGATTTCTATGAAAAAAGTCAATTGTATTCGTATTTTTTTTGTTCTTACCGTATTGTTTTGCATCGGATGCTATCAGATCCTGCATTTGAAACAGGCAGAGCAGCCGCAGGATATGCCGGATACGGAACAGATATTTGCAGAGGAAGCGGTTTTGGAAAGCGAAGAGGACGTTTTGCCTGTAAGCCAGCCGTTTGGGTATAAATTTGTCATTTTGGAAGAGGGGGATTATCTGACTGTTTATCTGGCGGATCGCAGGACGGTTTATGAATATACGGCGATCCGGTATTCGGATTTGGATGAAAGCCTGCAGCAAAAGATCCGGGAAGGGTACTGCGTAAAGGATGAAGAAACACTGTTTGGTTTTTTGGAAAATTATAGCAGCTAGAGCGTGTTTGAAAAACGCTTTGGATTCTGTTTTTTAAGTCCTTGTTATTTTAGCCCAAAGTGCTATAATAGGGAAAATGCCCTGTGGCAGACAATTTTGGGGAGGCGGTTAGGATATGGGCCAAAATACGAATGCGGGCCTGTTTGAACAGGAAGCGGTTTCATCTGCGGTGGTAAAGCTGGCGATTCCAACGATTATCAGTTCTCTTGTTATGGTGCTCTACAACCTGGCGGATACTTATTTTGTCGGGATGTTAAACGATCCGGTGCAGACGGCGGCCGTAACGCTGGCGGCGCCGATGCTGCTTGCGTTTAATGCGGTAAATAACCTGTTCGGCGTTGGGACTTCAAGCGCTATGAGCCGTTTTTTGGGAAGGGGAGAAACCGAAGCGGTCAAAGACTGTTCGGCTTTCGGTTTTTACTGCGCGCTGTTTTGCGCCGTTTTATTTTCCGCCCTTACCTGGATTTTTCAAAATCCGCTTCTTGCGCTGCTTGGAGCCGGGGAACAGAATGCAGCGGCAACGGCAGGATATATGAAATGGGCCGTTTCATTTGGAGCGGTTCCATCTATTTTAAATGTGGTGTTTGCTTTTTTGGTGCGTTCGGAAGGAAATTCCGTCCATGCCAGCATCGGTACCATGAGCGGGTGCCTGCTGAATATAATATTAGACCCGGTATTTATTTTGCCGCAGGGGCTTGCAATGGGCGCGGCGGGCGCGGGGCTGGCCACGTTTCTGTCCAATTGCGCCGCGTGTATGTATTTTATCGTGCTGCTTTATTTTCGCAGGCGGTCTACCTGCGTCTGTATTGACGTCCGCCGTTTTTCCTTCCAAAAATCCATTGCGCTGGATATATTTGGCGTAGGCGTCCCGGCTGCAATTCAAAACCTGTTAAATGTTACGGGTATGACCGTATTTAATAATTTTGCAACTGCGTACGGTTCCGAGGCGGTCGCCGCTATGGGGATTGCGCAGAAGATCCAAATGGTGCCGCTGCAGATTGCGATGGGCGCCGCACAGGGGATTATGCCGTTCGTCGGATACAATTACGCTTCCGGAAACAAGAAGCGCATGAAAGAGGCGGTGGTTATTCTTTTGCAGCGTACGCTTCTTTTGATGGCGGCTGTGGTTCTTGTCTGCAGCTTGTGTTCCGGCAGCCTGATTGGGCTTTTTATCAAAACAGATTCGGTTGTGTCGTACGGGGCGCGGTTTCTAATCGGATTTGTGCTGGCGCTGCCGTTTATGTGCATTGATTATACGACGGTCGGCGTATTTCAGGCAATCGGCGCAGGGAAAAAATCGCTGTTGTTTGCATTCTTACGTAAAATTGTACTGGAAATTCCGGCGTTGGTATTGCTCAATTACATGATTCCGCTGTATGGGATGCCGTATGCGTCTATGTGCGCGGAAGTGGTTTTGGCGACGGCGTCTGTTTTCATGCTCCGAAAAATACTGACGGATGCCTGACAAAATGTTTGGCTTTTCTGTGATAATATGTTATATTACAATTACAGGTTCAATCACAGGAGGCTTCTACCTATGCAGGAAAAAAATCAGGCGCAAACATCCCATACAATTCTTTCAAGCAAACTTTACCTGTACCTGACAGAGTTTTTTGCCGGTATGTCCGTTATGGCGGTGGAACTGGGCGCAAGCCGCCTTTTGGCTCCTTATTTCAGTTCCTCCCAGATCGTATGGACGATTATTATCGGGACGATTATGATTGCCATGGCGCTTGGCAATATCTACGGCGGAAGGTACGCAGACAAAAATCCCGATCCGGACAGGCTGTATGGAAGGATCCTGCTTGCAGCCATTTGGATTGCATGTATTCCCGTTGCCGGGAAATATATTATTCTTGCCATTTCGGCAGTATTGATCTTTACGGTAAATTCCAATTTCTTAATTTGGGCCGGCTTTCTGGCATGTATGGCCATATTTGTATTCCCGCTGTTTTTGCTGGGGACGGTAACGCCGTCTCTGGTGAAATATACGGTGGACAGCCTTGCAGACAACGGAAAAACCGTCGGCATGCTAAATGCTTCCAACACCATCGGAAGTATTTTGGGAACATTCCTGCCAACTTTTGTAACGATCCCGGCTGTGGGGACTTCCGTTACTTTTTTGGTATTTGCCGGGATACTGCTGTGTTTGTCCGTCCTTTACTTTGTAAAATCCAAAACAGGAGGCAGGCGGATTGCTGTGGGGATACTGCTGTTTTTGGTTTGCTGTGCGGCCGGCCATTTTGACAGCTTTGCATTTTGGGAAACCGATCTTGCTTATGAAGGGGAATCTGTCTACAATTACCTGCAGGTCCGGGAAACCGATACGGACATGATACTTTCTACCAACGTATTGTTTGGCGTGCAGTCGATTCTGAAAAAAGACGGCGGCTTAACGGGAATGTATTACGATTATGCCCTGGCGGCCCCGCTGATGGCGGATGTCATGGAAAAAGAGGAGTTTCGCGTACTTATTCTCGGAAACGGCACCGGAACGTTTGCGTCGCAGTGCAGGGCATATTTTTCCAACACGCAGGTGCAGGGTGTGGAAATTGACGGCAAAATCACCGGGCTGGCCCGGCAGTATTTTAAGATGCCGAAAGACGTAGAGGTTGTTACTTATGACGGGCGCGCTTTTTTAAATGTTACGGATCAGACATATGACGTGATTATGGTGGACGCATACCAGGATATTACGATACCGTTTCAAATGTCCTCCGTCGAGTTTTTTACCCTGGTAAAAGAACATCTGGATGAAGACGGCGTGATGGTTGTAAATATGAATATGCGGGGGCGGAAAGAAGGGAATATCAACCAGTATCTTGCAGATACGATTTCTTCCGTATTCCAGGAAGTATATACCGCAGATGTGCCTGGTTCCACCAACCGGGAACTGTATGCGTCGGATTCTGGCCGGATGCTTTCTGTTTTTGATTCAAACCGGCAAAAGCTTTCCGAACCGGCGCTTGTTCGGATGATGGAACAGGTGTCGTCTGCCGTGGGGGCGTACCGGGCCGGGGATTATCTGATGACGGACGATAAAGCGCCGGTGGAACTTCTGGGGATGCAGGTGATTGACGATCTGATTTTTGAAGAGGCGGCTTATTATAAAAAGATCTTTCGGGAAAAAGGGATTTCTGGCCTGTTCAAGAGCCTTTGATTTTGGATAAAAAAGGAAGCCCCTGGCATACGCGTTGGCTGCCGGGGCTTCCAGGGGAGGATAAGTATTCTTGCATCTTTTGTGATTGTTCCCAATGAGCGGTGGGGGATAATTCCTCATTGGGAACAATTATAGTATAGACCCCAAAACGGAAGTTTATACATTTGTTTTTGGATTTGGTCACATTTTTTTTAAAATTCAAAGTATTGTATTCTATATGCCGTTCGACTATAATGATCAGAAAGCCGAATATGGTTTTTCTGTTGATGTTTTGAAATAATCATGAACACATTTTTAAGAAAAGAGGTTTTGTATATGAAGAAAAAAAGATATTTTGGCCTTGTATTTATTATGTGTGCAGTTCTGTTGTCTGCCGGATGCCAGAATGGCGGGACAAATTCTTCCGGCAGCGCGGAAACAGAGCAGGAAGTACAGGAAACGGAACACAAGTCAGAGGTGAGGTCTGCATTTGTGGAAGAAAAAGTAACGGAACTACTGGAACCTGCGGAAGAAGAACTTCCGGAAGCAGATACGTCTTCCATGGACGATACGCAGGCAGAGACCGAAACCGAAACGGAAACCGGGACAGCGCCGGAAACAGAAACCGAAACAGAAACAGAGACGGAAACAGAAACCGAAACGGAGACCGAGATAAACGGCGTCAAAGCAATTATAGCTTCCGAAAAGACGTTTGACTATGTTGCGCTCGGCAATTCCGTGACCTGCAATGATGTCGCGGAAGGCAACTGGTGGGGCAGTTGGGGCATGGCTGCTTCTTCCGAACAAAAAGATTACATACATCTGGTGGCAAGCTGGCTGGGCGGACAGACGCCGAAATCCGTTACGACTACCGTTTTGGATTTAAAGAAATGGGAAGTGGCGCAGGATCGCAATGCCATACTGGCAGACTATGAGGGGTATTTTAATGAGCATACGGATCTGGTCACCATACAGACCGGGGAAAATATTACATCCTTTAAAGAAACCTTAGGCGGCGATTACACCAACCTGGTGAAGCTGATTAAGGAAAAGGCTCCGAATGCGCAGATTCTGATGCTGGGCGAGACGCTCTGGCCGTCTGAGGATATCGAAGCGGCCAAACGGGGGGCGTGCGCGGCTTACGGCGTCCCGTTTATTGAAATGACAGACTTTTTAAACGGTTACGAAGCGTTTTACCGTTCCGCGCTTGGAGCAGTGGTATCCGGTGCGGACGGCGGGCAGCATACGATTACAAACGAAGTCGTGGCGGCGCATCCGAACGACGAAGGGATGGCGTGCATCGCCCAGCTGGTAATCAACCATATCAACGTACATTAGGCGGCACGTCCCATTCGGTACGGGGCAGACGCGCTCTGAGAATGATTCAGCGGCCTTACGTAAATAAATACACAAGATGGAGGTTTTTATGTTAGAACAATCTTACTATGACAAGGCAGATGAAATCATCAGCCAGCATGGGACGGTGCAGCGGTTTTTGATTCCGATTATCCAGGATATCCAAAGCTATTACCGCTATCTGCCGCCGGAGCTTTTAAGCTACGTGGCAAAGCGGCTTGGCATCAATGAAGCGAAAGCATACAGTGTGGCGACCTTTTACGAGAATTTTTCCTTTGAAGCGAAGGGGAAATATGTAATCCGGGTATGCGACGGTACGGCGTGCCATGTGCGCAAGTCGACCGCGATTTTGGATCAAATCTACAAGGAAACCGGGCTTGGCAAAGGCAGACATACGACGGACGACATGCTCTTTACGTTAGAAACCGTATCCTGCCTCGGGGCATGCGGCTTAGCCCCGGTGCTTACGGTCAACGACGTGGTGCATCCTGCTATGACGCCGGAAAAGGTACATGAACTGTTTGAAGAATTGAGAGGTGCAAAAGGGTAAATGAGAATCGAAAACAGAGAAGCTTTGGATAAAAGAAGAAAAGAAGCAAAAGAGGCAATGAAGCGCCCGGCGCACCGGATTTTAGTCTGTGCCGGAACGGGCTGTCTGGCCGGCGGTTCCGCCAAAATATACGACCGCTTTTCGGAGCTTGCGGCGGGAAGGGACGACGTTTCGGTGGAATTTGGCGCGGAAATTGCCCATGCCGAGGTAAAGCGCAGCGGCTGCCACGGGGTTTGCGAAATGGGCCCGCTTGTGCGGATTGAGCCGAAGAATTACCTGTATGTTAAGGTAAAGGAAGAAGACTGCGACGAGATTTTTGAAACGTCCATCCAAAACGATCTTCCGGTGGAACGGCTATTGTATGAAGCGGACGGCGTAAAATACGAGACGCAGGAGAAAATCCCGTTTTATGAGAAGCAGACGCGCCTGGTACTGAAAAACTGCGGCCATATTGACGCGGAAAATATCGACGAATACCTTGCCGTAGGCGGTTATCAGGCGTTAGAGAAAGCGCTGTTTGAACTGACGCCGCAGGCGGTTGTGGAGGAAATATCAGAGTCCAATTTAAGGGGACGCGGCGGCGGCGGTTTTCAGACCGGATATAAATGGCGGCAGGTAGCCAGACAGAAAACGGAAGAAAAATATATCGTCTGCAACGGCGACGAAGGAGATCCGGGCGCGTTTATGGACCGAAGCGTGATGGAAGGAGATCCGCATAAAATGCTTGAGGGAATGATGATCGCAGGTTATGCGGTCGGTGCGTCTGAGGGATATATCTATGTGCGTGCAGAATATCCGCTTGCGATCAACCGTTTGAAAACGGCGATTGCCCAGGCGAGCGAAGCGGGACTGCTGGGAGAGCATATTTTGGGTACGGATTTTTCGTTCCGGATACATATCAATCGGGGAGCCGGCGCATTTGTCTGCGGAGAAGGCAGCGCGCTTACCGCATCCATTGAGGGCGAGCGTGGAATGCCCAGGACCAAACCGCCCAGAACGGTA
>OFFK01001938.1_pt1 | contig 13427 bp, 14 predicted proteins | sample 1521361 | NCBI WGS metagenome assembly OFFK01 (sample SAMEA3504096, study PRJEB24116) | mouse gut metagenome | biome: mouse gut; feature: mouse-associated habitat; material: faeces | place: Denmark | collected 2011
CCCCTGGGGGCCAGCCGGCCCCGGTTCCCCTCTGTCTCCCTTAGGACCGGGACAACCGATATCCCCTTTGATACCCTGAGGACCTGCCGGTCCCTGGTCGCCTTTGGGTCCCACAGGGCCGCGAAGGCAGCACGAAGGTTGCTCTTGATTCTGATTGCAATCACATAAATTGTTTTGATTCATAAAAACACTTCCTTTTTGAAAAATATACTGAAAAATGTTTTTTTCATAATATATATTATGCATTGCCCAGAAATTTGCCACATTTTGTCAAACTGTGGAAAACGATCGACTGTCAGAGCAGCGCATTCCATGTTTTAATACCTGCCACTCCGTCTACTGTAAGCCCATGCGTGCGTTGGAACTGCTTTACCGCGGCTTCCGTTTCTGTCCCAAAGATACCATCTGTCTCCACGCCAAGTTTCCCCTGCAGAAGCCGGACATACTCATTCCGGTCATTATAGCGCACTGTTGTGACAGTCTGTCCTTTGACCAGATATACTTCTGTTTTCCCAAAGCTGCCCACCCCATAACATTTGCTGTCACGGTCATCCTGCTGCCAGTAATCATTTCTTTCCCTCGTATCCACATGGATAAAACCACCGGTATAGTCATAGAGCCCGATCCCCTTTGCGTCAATGCCCTGTAAAAATATTGCCACATCTCTGTTAGATGTCCCCGTCACAGTAAAATCTGCCGCCTGCCCTTTCAGATGATAGGATGATGCCTCCTCGTTGACGTTCTTATTATATTCGGCTGTCTGGTACGCGCTTATAATAGACACTGCTTTCCCAAAATGGTCCCTTACCTTCTGTAATGTCTCAAGAAGTCTGGAATCCAGCAATACTTCATCACTGCCATCCCTGCATCTGAATTCACGCAGAAGGAATTTTGTCTTCATGCCATGCAGAACAAGCCTCTTCTGGCCTGATTCTTCCAGACTGTAACTGCATACGCCTTCCCCGACCTCCAGTATAGGTTCCTCTTCCGGTTTTTCAGTGCTTGTGCCGCTCTGGTCAAATTCTCTGTAACAGTATGACCGGTCGAACTTTATATTAAGGCCCGGTATGCTGTAATCGCTGGTGTACTGCCACATGTCATAACCTGTCTCATGATAGCCCAAAGAGGCATTGTAGCATGCGACCCAGATGCTGTACTCTGCCAGCTCCTCTGCATACAGTTTTGTCTCAAGCCAGTTCTCTGATGCATAAACTCCCGCCCGCATCCCAAGCTGCAAGATCCTTTTGCAGAATGCCTTGGTGATATCCGTCCGCATGCGGCGGGACAGCTGGTCCGCCCTGCCGTCCCCCTTTGGATTGGACAGCTCACTGTCATAATAGACCGGCAGTGAGGGACTGTATCGTTTCGTCATTTCATGACAATACTCAGCTTCTGATATGGCTTCCTGCTCCGTAACTGCCTGCCCCATAAAATAAAACCCATAAGGTATACCATTCTCTGTAAGCCCTCGCATATGTTTGGCAAACAAGGCATCTTCCTTAATCGTACCGGCGCTATAGCCGCGGTATCCAACTCTTACGACTACCCCGTCAAAATGTTCTTTCAAAAGGCTATAATGCTGGATTGCATTATATTGAGATATATCCCCTACATATAATTCTGTTTTTTCTACATCTTCTTTCATAGCCTGTCTCCTCTATTACTTCTTTATAATTTCAGTTGTCTGAACATCCTCTTTGCCCTATTATAGCCGGGCAGGGTTTCCATACAGTTTATGTCGCTCATAAACGCAAGGTTCACACTGACAGGCACATTAAACGTGATCTTGCCCCTGGCCTTCGCCGATATCAGTTTTATGCTCTCGTTTATGAAATTTTTGGCATTGCCCCTGAAACACCGACTCCCCCACACAGCATTGCCCAAACTCCGCATTGCCACGCAGCCTGCGCACCAGGAATAGGGCGATGCCCTGCTGCCATTCTGCCAACCCTGCCCGCCATTTAGCCATGTATTTTCAATATCCTGCCATTCTTTTTCCTCTAAATTTACAGGATTTTCATGCAATACATATCTTAGCTGCAATGGATAAAACTCTTTCTCCTCCCTATACTTGTTAGGGGATTTTTTATACATGGCTTTGAAAAGATCCGTAAAGGACTGCCGGTTCTTATATCCGGCAGAAAGCGCAATTTCAAGGATTGGTCTGTCGAAAAGTACAAGCAGTTTTGCGTCTTCTGCCAATTGGCAGCCTTGTACATAATCGTGGCATGAAATGACATGGTTCTTTAGATACTGGAAAATTTCGTGTTCCTGGTCGAGAATATCTGTTGACTGAATTAGGATTTTTATCAGTCTGTTTCCAGCTGCTTAGACACCTTTGACAGATATTGAAGCACAAATCTTCCTATATCTGTCAGTTCATACTGCTCCCACCCGTAAAGCTTATTGATATTTATTTGTAAATTTTTTTATCCCCTTGCATATTCCTGGGAAAGCAGATATGCCATAAGTAAGAAAGTGGGAATTTCTCACTTTACCCCCCCAATACCTATATGCCCCAAAGCAAGGGTCCAAACACAGAAAGGAGCTGGTATTTTGCTTGCTGAACTTCGCCAGAAGGCGCAGATCACAATTCCAAAGGAGATCATTGTAAAGCTCGGCTTGTCAGAAGGCGACAAACTGGACATCTTTGAAAAGGACGGCTCCATCTGCCTTATGCCGGTTGCTGTCTATCCAAAAAAATATCTGAATGAGCTGAAAGAGGAAATCAACGTTGTAAAGGCAAGACTTGCCTCCGGGGAGCAGCCCGTTTTTGACAGCGTGGACGCTCTGTTTGATAAATTGGAGGCAGACTGATGGCATACGAATTTACCTTTACGCCACGTTTCCAGAAGCATTTTAAAGGGCTGACCGCCCAGGAAAAGAAACAGCTAAAAAATAAACTGGAACTCCTGGCGCAGAATCCTTCCCACCCGTCGCTGCGCACCAAGCGGATTCAGGGCACTACAGACCTGTTCGAGTGCAGCGTCAACATGGACATCCGCATTATCTGGTATTATGAAGGCGACAAAATGATTATCCTGGTAGATGTGGGCCATCACGACATTTTAAAACAGTTCTGATTACAGAAGCGGTACATCACAAAATGGGTGTGCCGCCTCTTTTTAGTATTCTGTGAGAATTTTATTTCGTTACTCCCCGGTACTTCCAAATCCGCCCGTGCCCCTTTCCTCCCCAAGTGTAGCCCAGCAAATTAAAGTTCTTATCTCCCGCACAAAAACGTCAAATTAAAATCTCAGGTTTCAAATACTGTCTATAAGAGCGTGCTGCAGGAAGCAGCACGTTTTCCTCTTACTCCTGAGCGCACACGGGCAGGCAGCTGATCATGGCCGATGCCGCAAGAATCATGGCTGTCAATACTCTCTTTTTCATCTGGCAAAACCCTCCTTTTTAATGGCTGTTCTCTGCCGCCTGCCGGAGCAGGCGACGCACTGCTGTTTCTGTCTCACTTTTCCCGATAGCTGGCAGTCTTTCCTGCAGATTTCACTGTAGTACAGTATAAATTTCCGGCAGCATCAGGGGTCAATCCTTCTTTCATAATCCTCCAGCCCGAAGGTAAAGACCAGGGTGCCGGTATATGTATCCGCCGCTGCCACCTCCCCGGTGGTCACCGTCCCTCCGGCATATACATACTCCGACGCGGAGATCTCCACATACTCGCCCATGTCAAAGAGCGGGGTCGTGCCGCCGGGATACCACCGGCTTTTCTCCTGGTTCACCGTCACAGAAAGGACAGCACCCGTCTTCTCTCCTTTGAGTGTCCCCCTGTAATAGTCGCCGTTTGTGCCGCTGGCCAGTTCCCCTGTCAGGCTGGTGAGCTCCACCTGCACCATCTGGTTCAGCAGCAGGTCGCCTTTTACACCTACCTGAAAACTTCCTGAAGCTGTGCCGGTGTCCGCCGAGTAGGTCAGCCCTACCGTTGCCGGGATGGATACGGTGTAGGACGAGGATACCTGACAGGAGATCCGGCATTCCGCCGTCCCCTCCGAGGTATACTCCTGTGCTGCCGCAGTCATGCCGCCCTGGAGCAGCACTGCCGCTGTTAAAAGTACCGTTAAAATTTTGTTTCTCATGGAAACCTCCTTTTCCTGCCTGCCGTTGTTATGGGCGTCCGTGCCTGGCAGGCCTGCGGCACAGCACCCTGCAAGAACCGGACCTCAGTCCAGAATTGCCAGATTCACCTGGTTGCTGCCCTGCGTCAGGGCGACATACTCCCCGGACGGGTCAGGATAATAGGGAATCTGGAGAAAGTTCAGGGTATATTCCCCCGGCTCCAGTGTCTCCCCCGGCACCCAGTCAATGTGCTGTCCGGAAGGAATCAGGTCCGTCTCAAAGACCAGCTCCCCGGTTCCGGTATCATAAATCTCATAGCGCAGCAGGAAGTCAATGTTCTCTTCCCGGTTGTCCAGCTGCACCACCGTCTCCGGGCCGATGACGGTATCCTCGATCCCGGAGCCGATCCGCAAGAGGGTTCGGCGGGGCTTCTTTCCCCGGGCCGTCTGTCGCCCTGGCATCCACCGTCATGCCGCCCCGGCTGCTTACCGTCTCCGCTTCCATGCGTTCTGCGCGTCCCAGATAAAAGGCGGCAATAACCGCTATGATTACCACCGCCGTCAATATAGCCGCAATTATCTTCCACTGTCTTTTCCTATTTTCCTTTTTCCCATCTCTTTCCTTTCTGCCGGATCTCTTTCCGGCTTCTGCAGAATGCTCCGGCAGCCTTTCCTTTTTATATAAATCCTCTGTCCGGAACTTATAATGCACACCGGTTAAATATGCAGTACAACCCGACTGCAGACCGCCAGCCAGGTGCTTTCACGAGGACACCACTGTAAATCCTGGCGGTCTGCAGTATAACTCATCCATCCAACAGCCATAGCCGCAACGTTGCATGAAAACGCTGTCTGCACTTCGCGGGACAAGCTGCCAGAACGGCTTCCACACGCTCAACTCAGTCTACACATGAGAAAGTCACGCTTACCGTACCTTCCCAGTCCCCGGCAAACCGTTCGCCTGTCAGCCACAGATTGTATTCGAAGCCGCTGTCTATGCTGCCATTTTCCGACACGTCCTCCAGCTGGTATTCAATTTTCAGCGTCCTTCCGGACTGCTTATCCTGCATGACAAAATGGTTGTCGATATATATGGAATACGAATCCGGCCGGTGCAGGAATTCTATTGTGATGGGGATGACTCCGGTTATCCGGTTGTTTTCCACATCCTCCGTCAGTGTCATCTCCGCGGGCATTGTTAAGATGAAATCCGCCGTGGCCTCATAATGGTACAGGTCATACAGCCGGATAAAGCTGTCCGTAATCAGTTCCCTGTCACTGCTTTCCCCTTCCACAAGCTCATTTGCCGCTGCCAGTTCGTCCTGCAGCTCCCGCCACTTTGCCGCCGGATACCGCTCCTGGGTCAGTGTCCCATCTGCCCTGTCTCCTTCCACCATGGCAGCCAGTTCCCTCAGGGCATTCAGCCTGGCCACGAAAGTCACCTCCCTGCGCACGGCGGCCCAGTCATATTCGTACTGGTATACATTCCCAATCTCCACTGTGGTGGGGGTGATGGTCTGGACCGATGCCATAAAGGCCTTAGCCGCTATGGTGCGGGTATTGTCCCCCAGTACGATATAGTCAGGAATGGTGCTTGTGTCAAAAGCTTTCTTCGCAAAGGCATCCGTCCCGATCACAGTGACACTGTCGGCAATCACGATTCGGGATGCCTTTGTATTGGCAAATATATTGTCGTGGATCTCCGTGACCCCTTCCATGAAATGGATGGTGTAGCCGTCCGAAATGTTGGCAGGGCTACTGGTGGGGTTCTTCACCTGGGACACGCTTGCAGCCCCCGTCCTGCCCGGTGTGATGTAGATGTCTTTCAGGTTCTTCATGTCGAAAAAGGGAATGTTCAGCCCGTTGTAATCCAGGTCTCCCGTAATGGTCAGGGAGGTGGCTCCTTCACAGTGCTGGAAGCAGTAGTGGGAGAGGCTTTCAACCGTATCCGGAATCACCACGGCCCGCAGGGAGGTGCAGTATTCAAAGGCATTCTCCCCTATGGTCTTCACGCTTGCGGACAGTGTGTATTCCTGCAGCTTTGAGAACCTGGCAAATACCTCGCTTCCCACGTTGGTGATCCCTTCCCCCACCGTCAGGCTGACAATCTTGTTCCGGTAAGCCTTGTATGGCTGGTAATCGTAATACCCCAGGCCTGCCATCTCCCCGGTGCCGGTAAGCTCCAGGCGATATGTGTCATTCCCCAGGCCGTACAGTGCGGCGATGACGTTATCGTCAAAGACTGCATAGCTATCAATGCTTTTCCCGTATTTTCCGCTGCTGTTACCCATGTTCCACTGCATCAGCCGATCATCGGGATAAACGGTCAGGTCATAGGTGCTGATGCCTCCTGCGGCGCTTTCTCCAGCTGTATCCCCTGTGCCTGCCATGTCTGCACCGGCTTCTGCATCCACAGCCACACCCTTATTTCCTTCTTCCGGTCCGTCTCCACTTGCTTCTGTCTCCGAGGAATTTTCTGCATCTGCGGCGACATCCCCTCCGGACACGGATTCGCCATCTTTCCGGTTTCCGCCTTCCTGGCCGCCTCCGCTGGCATCTATCCCATTGGGATTGTCTGTATCCGCGGCATTAACTCCTTCAGACACGGATTCACCATCTTTCCGGCCTCCGTCTGCATTGGCATCCTCTGAGACCGTATCCTCTGTGCATGTCTCCCCGTTACAGAAGCCCGCCTCTTTGCTCTCCGTCCCTGCGGCATCACTCCCACTGTCCGCTGCATCTCCTTCTGATCCGTCACTGTTGTCCATAAAAGTCCCCATCCCCAGGTTATTGCCGGACACTGTGCTTTCCGCCCTCACAGGATACAGCCCGGATGCTGCAATACTGATACTCAGCAGCACCATCGCCATGCTTTTCTTCATAACATTTTTCATGTCTGTCCTCTCCTTTCCGCGTTCTTATCCACCGCCACTGCCATCCCCCTTTTGTCTCACCACCACCCCCTTTCCCGGTATCCCCACATCCGCCGAAGGTTCATCCAGCCCATTCCCCTGGATGTTGCCAGGTGTCAGTTATAAGGGCATACCAGCGGAAGAAAAACATCATCTGCCGCCTCTATGCCGACACCTCTCTGCCATCGCCTCCCTGCCTAAGCCGTACCATACTGTGCTGATACCACCCTATCCTCCGTCAAACCCCCGGGCCATATCGTGGCTGACAAGGCTGGCATAATACTGGCTGATGGTCAACGGGGCATTAAAGAGGGCGGAAAGGGTATAGGCACGGATATTTCCCACAAGGGTAGTGTTCCTGTCCAGACAGTCCATCACATATTCGATATGGGAGCTGTCAAGCTTCAGAAAACGGCTCTTTACCACCTCCGTGCTCATGTCCTCCTGGTTGATGCGGGTGGTCTTCCGGGTACTGCTGCAGATTTCCGCCATAAGCTCCACAAAACCGTCCAGCCGTTCCCTGTCATGGGGATGCCGCTCCAGAAGAATGCTGTAGCTGATGTTCTCCCGAATCAGGGTACGGTAGGCGCTGTAGAGTCCCATCTTATCCATCTCATTCATCCCCTCCCCGGCATCTGCTCTTTCACCGCAGTTCCCGGACCCCGGTTTTACATTCCTGCTTTCCTGATGTACTGATAAGGCTCTGCCTCTTTCTGTCCCTGTCCCGGAGCTTTCCGCCATCTCAGGATTGATGGATGGATCTGTCTCACTCATCTCAGTATTGTTTAAGTCAGTATTATTTGTTTGTGAATTTCGCAATTCAAGACTTGTGATTTTCACAGTCCCTGATTTGTGATTTTCACAATTCTGGATTTGTGATTTTAAGTTCTCCGGCTGCACAGGCATATCGGGCGGTATGCTCGTTGTCCCTGTTGCCGGTTTCTGCCCTGATAACGTAGACTCTGCAGACGGCTCTGATACAGGACTCCCTCCCGGTGCAGGCGGCTTCCGGATGAAGTTTTTTACATAAATCACGTTAGGTTTTCCCAGTCCCCGTCTTTTCCGTTCAATCAGGCCCACCCCTTTCACGGAATCCAGCTCGCCCAGCAGCCGGTTTGCCTTCTGCTCCGCACAGACAAGCGTCTCCATCACATCTGCGATGGTAAATATGATGTATACCCTGCCGTCTCCGTCCATCCACCCGTTTTTCACAGAAAGGGACATCCGGTCCAGCAGAAGCCCGTAAAGCACCTTTGCCTCCACGGACACACCCTTAAAACGACTGTCGGTAAACAGCACCTTGGGGATACGGTAGAAGCTGTACTGTTCCGCCTCGTTGCCATAATAATAATCCAGTTCATGCGGCATATGGGGTGCCTCCTTTCTCCTTCCCGGCCATACTTTCAGGCTGGCGGAAGGTTTTCAAATCTTTTCCCATGCCACGCGGCGTCCGCCGCGAAGCCCATTTATGCAGAACGCAAAAAAGCCGCCCGGCAACTGTTTTTAGTCAGTCACCGGACGGCTCTTTTGCGGCATTTCCATCCTGCCTGTTATTTTATTCCTGCCCCGCTTTCCATGTCTCCAGAAGGGAGAAAATCACTTCCTGCATCTGCTTCTGAGTATAGGAAGCCGGAAAATACTGTTTCAGTTTTTCGCTCTTTAATGTCACCTGTACAGGCACCGGGCGCTCTTCCGTAAGGATTGCATCCATCACATCACGGCCCAGCTTTCCTTCCTGGCTGTACTTTTTCAGCCGCACGGCCTGTTCCAGGGAGGGTACAGAATCCAATTCTTTCATAAGCTCCAGCAGTATCCGCTGCTCTTCCTCTGTCAGGTAGGACAGCTCCACTGCGGTGTTGAACGGAAGTTTCTTATCATCCACCATCTGAAGCAGCTCTGTCAGAAGAAATGTCAGCCAGATGAAACGCTGCACCTGCTTGCGGCTTTCCCCCGTCTCCTGTGCGATAATCTCCACAGAAATCTTTCCCTTTAAATTCTGGCCAACTTGACCAGAATTATTTTCCGGGGGCCTCCCTGCCCTCCTTCTGATTGCCTCCAGTTTCATCCTGTAAGCCCAGGCTTTCTCACTGGGAAGAAGATTCTCCCTCCGGAGGTTGCTGTCAACCATGAACAGGGTGGCCTCGACATCGTCCAGTTCGCGGACAATTACCGGCATGACTGCCCCGCCTGCCAGTTCCAGCGCATGCCGCCTTCTGTGGCCTGCTATCAGCTCATAACCGCCCTCTGCACGGGGACGGACAATGCCGGGAACAAGGACACCGTGAAGCTTAATGCTCTCCACCATCTCCTGCATGGCTTCATCGTCCAGCACCTTAAAGGGATGCCCCTGAAAAGGATAAAGCTGGTCCAGTGCGATCTCCTGTACTTTCTCCCCTACAGACTCCACTGGGGCGTCCACAGAAAAAAGGTCATCATAGGAGGTCATCTGGATATTTCTTGCGCTGCTCTTCATACTCCCGCCACCTCCCTGGTAAATGCCTGGTAGGCCGCCGCCGCTTTCCCGGAGGGGTCATGGCGGTAGATGCTCTTCCCCTCCGCACTGGTTTCCGCCACCCGTACCGACATGGGAATAATACTGTCAAAGACCCTCAGCTTCCCGTCATAGGTGCTGTGCAAAAGCTCCACAATGTCCTTCGCATAGTTTGTCCGCATATCCGCCATGGTCACCAGAATCCCGGAAACGGCAAGTGCCGGATTGATCTGGCGGCGCACCTTGGCTATCGTCCTGAGAAGCTGTTCCAGTCCCTTGATGGAGAGGTACTGGCTTGCGCATGGAATGATGATCTGGTCCGCAGCCGCAAGGGCATTGATGGTCAGCATACCCAGAGAGGGCATGGTATCCAAAACAACGGCATCGTAGGAATCCTTCACCAGTTTCAGGAATTCCCGCAGAACCGTCTCCCGGCTCATGGTGTTCACCAGTGTGACCTCCATGCCTGACAGCTCTATGTTGGCCGGGATCAGGTCCACCCCTTCCTCATGCCGGAGAATCCCGTAACCCTCCGGCAGGGGTGTGTCATTGATGATGCCGCCCAGTATGTCAGCCAGCGTAACTTCAAGCTTGTCCGGCTGCTGGTATCCCAGGCTCGCGGACAGCGAACCCTGGGCATCCATGTCAATCAGGAGGACCCTCTTTCCTGACCGGGCAAGTCCAATGCCAAAGCTGACACTCGTGACGGTTTTGGCGCATCCGCCTTTCTGGTTACATACTGCATATACAGTCGCCGCCATGCCTACACCTCCCCTCTGACCCGAACGGTCAGTCCGTCCATCTCCACGCTGCCGTAACCCACCAGGAAGTAATCTTTACCATTGTGTTCCAGCGTAGTCCGCACCCAGTAGGGAACATCCCGGTATCCGTCTTCCACCAGAGCCTCAATAGGGCTTCCGCAGGTGTAATAATGCCCTCCGTCCGTCTCATACCTCCTGGATTCGTTCCGGTGCAGCCTGCTCACTTCCCTGACCGGAAGCGCCAGATATGCAAGCTTGTCCCGCACTTCGTCCAGGTTCCGCATGATGGACTGCAGTTCCTCCAGTAGGAAAAGTTGCTCTCCATCCCTGTAATCAATATCCAGACCACTCAGATCATCATAGTCGTCATAAGTGGACGATTTCAGGATACGGTCAATTTTACTGTACAGCCCGTTTGTTTCCTCCAGCATTTTTTCAGGTCTTTCATGTGGTTTCTCCTCCTGTTCCCTTCCCCACGCTGCTTCTGCTCACCCGAAAACCTTGCAGCGGTATCGGGCGAATTTCTTCTCCAAACCTTATACACTGCCGTTTGCACCCTGCACACCGCTGTCCACCCTAAGACAGGAGAACGGCAGTCAGAACCCATCAGATAACGCAGTCCCGGTTTGTTTTTTCAGTTACTTTCGGTTATCACTCACATGCTTCCTTTTTACAGCCATGCGCACTATTTTGTCCCGCATTAAAACTTTTTTGCCCACGAAAAAACCCGCAAACACTGATGTTTACGGTGATAAGGAAGTATAGGAACTTACTTATCATTAACGCTGACAAACAGTATTTGCTAACAAAGGCAAGACTATGAATCAAAAATAGTCTTGCCTTTGCGTAATCTCAAAAAATACAATTATGAGAATAAGAAAAAATACTTAAAAAATTCTTCATCCAAAAAAGACTTTGATGTTGGACTACGTTTTTTCAAATCATCTAATATATCGTAATTTAAGGCATTTACTAATTGGCATGAGATAATAAATTTCATCAACACATCATCATATTTCAAATTAAGATTTTCATTAAGAAAATTATTAAAACATAATTTTTGAGAATCTACTACCTTTTCATAACTATCAGAAAGGTCTTTATACGGAAACCAACTACCCAACCCATGACTATAATTAACCGTATTTCTAATACTGGATAACCAGTTTGCATCTCCATGCAAATTTAAAATTGCCTTTAATTGTTCAATGCGTTCTTGTGCATCCAAAGCGTCATTATGTGGAATTTTTCCAAAAAAACTTAAAGGAAATTCTTCATTTGGATTTTTTAAACGAACACAATCATTTCCATATGTATTTGTTTCTATATACTCTCCAGTTAATATGTTTAAAAATTCTATAAATCTTTTCCACAACCCTTTATGGCTATCATCATAACGGGAGATTTTATAAAAAACAATCTTATTATTTCTATTATCAAACTTTATGCAATATATGCCTTTTGTGATTTTATTTGACAAAGTAATACCAACAGCATTAGCTCGTTTATTAAATTCTGATATAATCGTACTATCTAATTGCACAAGACCAAATCCTAGTATTTTCAATATGCTATGAGCCGAATAAAAAGCTGAATAATAATACTGCACGATATTCCATGCCGTAAATTTTCGATTAACACTAGATTCTTTGACATTTGCTATTGATTCCAAAAAGGCACATGATAATCTGCTAATGTCATTTGCTAAAGCTGCTAATGGCTCTTTTAAATCGTAAAAACATATATCCACATGATTTTCATCAGAATTAGTAACAATATAATTATTACTTTTTATCAACCACGTTCTCATACCATATATGCTCATTTTACTTATAGTATTAAGGCTTGGTATATACAAATGACGTGTGCAATCTGAAAAACTTATTTTCTTTTTTTCCATTATAGAGTAAATCCTTTATTCATACATTCAGAAAAATGATTTACGACAGCTTTTGTTGACGTTAGCTTTTGTACTTTATTTGCGGAAACCTTTGAAAAAAGAGGTTCTAAAATAACATCAAAATTCTCAATGGAATAATCTCCATTGGCAATTTGAGCAATTTGAGGGAAAAACTGTACTACACTTTTAAAAATAGTGGGTTTTACAATAGAATCTATACCCTTTTTTTCAAATCCACGTTTGATTACTTTGAAATAATTATTTAAATATTCATAAACTTCTTCTGAATCTTTATTACCGAATATTCCAAAAATAAGCTTTATCGCACCATTAAAAGTAACCCTAGAAATCTTTCCCTTTATGCGTGCCGATTGCGACATTAGACCAACTAACGCACTATCTGGACGTTCACTAAAGAGGTCAAAGATTTCTCTACAAAAAGATTCAATTTCATTATCATATTCAGCAAGTGATTTTATGTCTAGTAAAAGTTCCGTTGGTACGGGTCTTTGCTTTGTGTTAATATCAATAAATAAGCGTGTTTCTTCCTTTCTGCTTAACCCATTATAAATAATTACCGGAACACGTACAGATGTTTTGGCCAAAGAAAATCCATATACTCTATGCTGACCATCTAAAATTAAAAATGCCTTTTTAATTTTATTAAATTCAAGAGTTTTATTTTTACTTATATATGATAATTCTGCTTCCGGCTGTGCTGACAAGACTATTGCTGTTGGTATTGAACCATCTTCATTATCTAAATAATTAGCTATCTCTTTAGCACGTTCTTCATCTAAGGTTCTTTGAAATCCTTCAACAGGATCGTCATCCCTTGCAGATACAAAACAAGTTTCTGCTAATATTTCACTTGGCATAGTTAATGAATAAAACTTCAATTTCCCCTGTGTAATAAGATTACAACTATAACTTTCCTTTTCCATATTCTGTTTCATTATGCAATCCTCCAATTAATTTTGTAGGGTATTATATAAAATCCAACTATTCTACGGTTTTTGGGTACTATTTTGTATATTAAGCATCTATTTTTACGTTCCTTTGCACCTTTATCTATATTTATACCACATTTTGACCTAATTAACAATTATCCGAATGAAAACATTTTGAAAAGTTGTTACGCAATAGAACGCCATTTTTGAGAGCAGACATATAAAACCCTAGCCCACATCATTTCAATGCTCACAAAGCCGCATAAATCAAAGACAAAATAACTCCTACTGCGTAACAATCCCCATAATAAATTGAGGGCGAAAGCAGTTTACTGATTTC
>OFFK01001947.1_pt1 | contig 13370 bp, 10 predicted proteins | sample 1521361 | NCBI WGS metagenome assembly OFFK01 (sample SAMEA3504096, study PRJEB24116) | mouse gut metagenome | biome: mouse gut; feature: mouse-associated habitat; material: faeces | place: Denmark | collected 2011
TTAGCGCCTGAGCCGCTTCATGATCCTTTGCAACATAATATTTACAATCCATCAATGCCGTCCCGTCTTCTCCGACATACAAAATCTCGTACTGCTCTTTTAAGCCGCCCTGCTGTTCTTTATTTGTATACAATACATAACGGACTGCATAATCTTCCGGTCGTACCTTAGCTTCATCAAATACAACTTTTTCGCTGATCCTAAAGGAAAAGGATTCCTCCGGCGAGGTTCCCCTAAGCTCTGCGGGTACATCAGGCTTTACTTCATCCAAAGCCCCCTCCGTACATTCCTCCATACCGCCATTCACATACATCTCTTCCAAGTACGCTTTATGAAACGGCGCTTTCCAGCCTTCACTCTCTAATGTAGGACGCATATTATCAATCGTACTCTGCGTAAACTCAGCCTTAACCCTGAAAATCACAACATTTTTTATCACTTGTATGCTTTGAAGTTTCACGCTGCCTTCATTATCTTTTGCTTTTTGATCAGCCAGATCAGAATCTGTCATTACAAAGCCTTCATATTCGTCTACCACTGTATCATCTTTGCAATATATGATCTTATAAAACTCTGTTGCGCCCTCACCGGCATATCTTATAAACTGAGATGCGGAACTGTCTATTTTCAAGACGTATCGGCTGTCATATACAAGTCCTGCCGGATCTGAAAACCGACATGTCCCAATCTGAACCGCAAATGTCTCTCCCGCTGAAGTTCCTCTTAAAGTTGATGTCTTTGTCGGAACAGACGGATCGTCCGGATCATCCGGATTATCTGGTCCAGGTTCCGGATTCACCGGGTTATCCGGGTTACTCGGATTGCTGGGATTACTCGGGTTGCCGGGATTACTCGGGTTACTCGGGCTGCCGGGATTACTCGGGTTACTCGGATTACCAGGATTGCTCGAATTGCCAGAATTCCCTCCGCCATTCGAACCTGACTGCGGCTTATACTCGCTCATACCGCCAAAGTAAAACTGCATGCCAAGATATGCCTGTGGTGTCGCCGACGTGATTGCTCCGCTCTTATAATATGTATCGATCGATGTCTGCACATAACTTCCCGAACAATACTCATAGGTCACATCCCCCCAGTTTCCATAGCTGAACGCACTGCTGTCATTCTTTGAAGCAAACGCTGACGCAAGCCCCTTCGCATCCGACTCACCGGACATCACATAGCAAGTATACTGTCCCATTGCCTTTCCGCCTTTCGCATAGAGAATGACATAGACACCTTTACACTTGTATCCTATTGCTGCCACCTTCTTTGCAGGCATACAGTCAGAACCTCCGTATAGTACATATCTCGTATCAAAGCTTATTCCGGATGGATCAGAGAATGTACACAGATCACTCATCTTGATACTGAAGCTCTCACTGGGACTCGTTCCGCCCACACTGGCGCCTCCGTCGTCCACGAAGTTTGTCCTCTGGTTCCCGTCGGCTCCCATGCCTCCGGATACATCCCCGTTACCGGCATCACCGCCGCCGGCTCCCGCCGCATCTGCGTCGATACCGTCATCCATATCCGTATCGCCTTTTTTCGCATCCTTATTTTTTGTAGATTTCTTAGACAAGCCGGTCTCCTCAAGCAGCTCTTCGATTCCTCCGTTCCTGGATAAGAGGTATCCGCCGCCAAAACTAAGGCAAAGCACCAACGCAGATACTGCTCCTATAATTATTTTTTTCTTCTTTCCCATGCTTTCACGCTCCTTGGTATAAGTAGAAATATTATTTCTACTCCAAATACTCCTACTTTACTCATATTTATTTTCCATCGTAACAAAAATAAATCGAAGCCTCAACGTGTTTGGTCTATTCGGAAGAAATCGACGCTTATTCGGCATTTTCCATGAACCACCTCCACTCCTGTACCACATATCTGCACAAATATCATTACAAATCTTCAATCTGCATAAGACTTGTACCTGCACCTTCCAGAGAAGCCCTGCCGCCTATTATGCACACGCCTGCCTTTTCACAAAGCTTGTCAAGAATATCGCCAACCTGCATAAGATCTTCTTTTGATGTATGAAGAATCTCTCTTCTCTCTTCAAGAAGCATCTCGCCGGTCACGCCGCTTAAATAATTTTCCGCTGCGCGAATACCTTTCTGCCGTACGCTCAACAGAGGTTCCATAGAAGCAATCGTGCTGACGATATATCTGTCAAATGATTCCCTGCCTGTGCATATGCCGCGAAGCGCGGCTCCGGCTTTATCGAAGCTTATTAATGAATCTGCCGTGTTCGGATCCCGGAATGACGTAAATGTCACATCACCGTTTCCCGATACGGCCATGCCTGTACCATACGCTCCGCCTTTTACGCGGATTGTCTCCCACAGATAGCCGTAGCTCAAGATCCTTGCCGCTACCTTCATTGCTCCGTGGTATCTGGCGCCACATATATTAAGGTTTGCACCCTTCCCTGCGAATCCAATCTCTGCCGGAATCCGGATTCCTGTCTTCCTGGCTGCTGCGAGACTGCCATATGCATTAACACACATCGAAGAACTATTTTCTGCAGCTTCCTCTGTCAGATCTGGCCTATCCGCCAGCAGACGGACAAGCCGCGCCGTCCACATTTCTTCTATCTCACCGGTCACACTGACTGCTGCGCGTCTCCGCACAAATATCTTTTTACAGAACTGTCCCATCCTGCGGGCGAGCTCTGTTCCTTCTTTCTCAAATCCATCATCTATCCTCTGAACGAACCGAAGCATCCGGATCCCCTGGAAGGCTTCCTGTACGGCGCCTCTTGCAGAGAATCCCGCTACCGCCAGACGGGCGGCATATGCATTTCCATTCATCAGGATATGCTGCTCCATGGACAGCCTAAGCTGCCGGATCCTTGTACGGATATAGGAGATGTCGTCAAACCTCGAGCCATTCAGCACTTCGCTCATCAGGCGGACAGCGTCATCCATCCTCTCTTTAAGCGCTGACACCTGCAACACCAGATACGGCATACAGCTCTCCGTCTGACCACGCCTTGCAAATACATCCACATAAGACTGGAAGCGTCCAAGCTTACCGGTAAGCTCTGCCTGAATCTCAAGCGCGCCATAATGAACCGTCCGTACCTGGCCCAGAAGCATACGCAGGAATGACACTATACTTAATTCTTCAAGCGACATTCCCGCCAACGAAAAATAATAGGACATATGGACAATCCCATCCGTCTCCAGCTTATGGATCAGAACCGTACTGCCATCCATCTCTTTTATCTCCTGCGGGATCTCTTCTATCCCCCCCGGGATATCCGACAGCTGCAGCTGGGGCAAAGCCGCAAGCTGTTCTTCTGAATCTGCCATTCCCTGCAGTCTCCTTAAGTGTGCCAGCTCCGCTATCACACCCTCCCTCTTGACCGGCAGCCACAGCTCCCTGATTTCTTCAAGACGGATCCGTTCCCTCTTTCGGCGTTCCTCTCCGATAGACTGGGACGGATACAGAATAAGCTTCGCATGATGAGGATTCTCGATCATTACTTCTTTTAGCAGTCGTTCAAAATACCCCTCGCCGATCTTCTCGCGAAGAGACTGAAAGATATTCCCATAACACAGATTCTGCGCCGGATCTCCGCCGTAGAGGCAGCTGTCAAGGATACGCATAGCATTCACGACGCCTTCCGGATACATCCCGGACTCTTTTTCCCGCATGTTGAATTCCATACGGCTTAGAATAGCTTCCAGCCTTCTGTGATCCAATCCATTCTCCGCCAGTTCTTCCAGTGTTGAGGAAATCGTTTCCCACACCTTCTCCTTTTTCTCATCGCTTGTATTGCGTATTACCAGAACAAGATACGGCTGCTGAATCCCGTCCATCCTCGCAAGCTCTACATTCTGCGCAAGCCCCTTGTCAAGGACTGCCTTTCGAAGCGGCGACTCGTTCGTTGAACACAGGATATCGGCAAGCACACCGCATGCCATATTTTTCTCCGGCTCATCAAACCTTCCATATACCCATCCTCCGGCAAGGATCATCCGGTCAGCGGGATCCTCATTCCTGCCAATCTCATAAGGACACCTGACTTCGGCATGCCGTACCGGATCCTGTATCGGAATCTCGGTATCCGGATTCTGCCGGTCATACTCGCTTAACACATTTCCAATCTTCGCAAGAACGGCAGCAATATCCATATCTCCGTCCAGTATAATGTAAGAATTAGACGGATGATAGAATCTGTGATAACCTGCCGTGAATCCTTCATATTCAAGTTCCGTAATATGCTCCGGATCACCGCCGGACTGAAACCGGTAACAGTTATCCGGAAAAAGCATACGGTTCAGATTACTGTCAATCCATGTATCCGGCGATGCATATACGCCCTTCATCTCGTTATATACCACACCGTTGCAGGTCAGTTCTCCTACCGAGTCCTCCAATTCATAGTGCCACCCCTCCTGAAGGAACGTATCCCTCTTCGTCACACACAGAGGATGAAATACTGCATCCAGGTAGACGTCCATAAGGTTCAGAAAATCCTTATCATTCCTGCTGCACACCGGATACATGGTCTTATCCGGAAATGTAAAGGCGTTCATAAATGTCTGAAGGGATCCCTTGATCATCTCCACAAACGGCTTGCTTACTGGATACTTTTCTGACCCGCAGAGAAGAGCATGTTCCAATATATGGAATACCCCCGTATCATCAGAAGGGAGCGTCTTGAATGCGATCGCGAATGTCTTATTCTCCTCCCTGCGATCAAGCCACAAAAGCTTAGCGCCGTTCTTCCCATAGTACATCTGGTAGAGGACGGCATTCATCTCCGGCAGCTTCCTGACGCCGTCTAATACGAATCCTGCCTCAACAGCCAACTGTCTGATCTTTGTCTCTCTTTCATCCATATCCTTTACTCCCTTTGTCTGCTATAACACTCCATTAACTGATTAAAGGATATAGAAAAAACGAGCAACCGTCAATATTGGTTGCTCGTTCGGCAATACCGGATGTCTATTCTGCAACAGGCAAGACATACTGCGATACAAAATCTTTGCTTTTTAAAAAGGCGAGGCTGCCGCAAAATTGCAGCAACCTCGCCACTTGTTACTCTTAACATCCTGATCGGATAAAGCACTGGAACGAACTATAATATCGTTCTTACCAGAAAATGTACTCTAGATCAGATAATTCATCATCATACCAACCGCATTATAGTTGCTCATGTTGTATGCTCCGCTTCTGGAATACATACCTAACACAGCGTATGGGTTCGTTGCAGAATTCTTAGAAGAACTTGCGCCGGAACTTGAATACACACTGGATGTATAACCATTGGTCAGTGAATTGGAACTCATGTTCAGACCGCTTCGTGCCTTATTAAACATACGTTCCGCAATCCCGCCTGTACCGGAGACCAGATCTCTGGTCAGCGACGGATCCTTTGCCATGTTCTTTTCAAATGTAGACTTACTAAAGCTTAAGGTAGCATCCTTATTGACCGTAATTCCCATCTGCTTCAGCGACTGCTCTGAACCAAGCCCGTTGAGAAGACTCTGCATCTGCCTGCCTATGCCGGTTCCTCTGTCAAAATTATTGTTGAGGAACTTTAATGAAGAGTTATATGCATCTACCAACTTACCGAGGGCATCCGCCGCCTTGCCGGTATCTACATCAGCCTTAAGCGTCGTCTGTCCTGTGCCCTTAAGCTGTGCACTGACTCCTACATAGCCCACCGAAACCGTATTGCTCTCGGACTCATACTCTGTCTTCATACCACTTGTTGTTACGGAATACTTCGCATTCGCCGCCTCTGTCTTCACATTCTCTGCTCCGGCTGCCGCGCCCATCTCACCACTTACTTCGAACGCGTTGCTGGTTCCGGTTTCCTTGCTCTCGATCTGCAGGGAAGCAACACCGTCCTTCTCAATTACACTTGCGGTTACGTTCGCTTTGCTCTTATTGATCTGATCCGCTGCTTCTCTTAACATCTGAGCGTTCGTCTTAGATCCGCCGTTCGCTTTTACAGCGCTTACCTGGACATTCACAGAATTCTTATCGTCTCCCACGGTAAAGTTCATACCGGACTGCGCATAAGCCGATGCCTTCACACCTTCGCTGACATTCATCTGTGCCTGCGCGATCTGTGTAACATCAAGCTCGAAATCCTTATCATTCTTTAATAACAGCTTGCCGCTTGCCGTCGCTACCTTCTCGTTAGAACTGGTAACCGCAAGGTCGCTCATCGCTCCGCTCTTATTCGAATTCCTCAACTCATTAGCTGCGTTCATCAGATCTGTCATACTGCTGCTGTACTCCTTCACGAACGCCACATTTGCATTCTTAGCAGCCTTCTGAGACGTAACAGACGACACAGATGACGATGAAGATGTCTGGTTAAGCTTGGGATTCCTGTAGAGAGCCTGAGACAGGCGAAGACTATTAATGGTTGACTGATAACCGTATAAACTATTCAATCCGTAGGAATTGATTCCGCTGATTGCCATATTTCTTCCTCCTTTCTTCATAGTATATATTATTCCACGATCTCCATCTATAATAGAAATCGTTGGAATACTGGTATTATACTTCTGGTATCACGTAAAGAGATCCCTTCGTTAAGATAATGAGGTATCTTCCGTCTGTCCGGAAGTAAGGATGAATCTTCCATCCTTCATTGTAATATCGACATTCTGGATATAATTGTTAAGAGAGAATGGGAATTTTCTCTTTGTGACTTTATTTCTCCCTTTAGACAAGTCACATACCAAACATTTTCAGTGTATCTGTTACCTCTTGAACCTTGCAGCCTACTTTTTCTGCAATCTGTTCGATCGTAGACTGTGGATTCCGCTGTGCCTCTTGAAATATTTTTACTGTCAATACTCTTCCTTCTTCTCTTCCTTCTATTCTTCCTTCTTCTCTTCCTTCTTCTCTTCCTTCTTCTCTCCCTTCCTCTCTTCCTATTGCCCGCTCTTCTTCCCGGATATAATCAATCACTTCTTTCTCGTCATACTCAAAAATACTCATGGCAATCACCTCCGCTTTGTTCTTTCTAAAAAAATCTTCCAAAATCCCTTCCCTGATACACTCGTCCACCGCACGCTTTACCGCCGCTTCTAATTCCATATCAGGGAGATATTTCCTGACGCGTTCCACATATTTCATGTATTCCCGCAGTGTCGGGCACTGCTCCAAAAACTTCGTATTATTGCCGGAATTGATATTCAAAACCAAGACCTTCAGCTCCAGAAACGGAGATTCCATTTCTAAAATCCGGCTCACTTCTTCGGAATCAGCAGCATTCTCATGAAATCTAAGATCCATGCCGTCCCGTAATGATGGTTCGGATTTCTCCTCGTCATTGATTTTAGCCGGCACAGCCGCCATGCTCCCGGCTTCTGCTGCAGATCCCTTATCCTCAAAAGGCACCGCGTTATTCCTGTTTCTACAGAGCGGATGTTCCTCCTCCGATAATTTATACAGGTCAGACAATTTCAGGATGATTCGTTCCGGGTACTTTTTGGTTCCATTATAAAATACGGTAAAATAGGGTGCCTGCAGTTTCACCGGCTTACTTCCATAGAGCTTCCTGCTCTCCACCAATCCCTCATACTCTTTCGAAATGTAATGCAGAAAACGCAGCGGCATATTCGGATTCACCGTCGATTGATGCTCATATAAATGTAATTCGTCGAATACAATAAATGCAAGGTCATTTTTCATGCCCATATAAATGGCGTGCTTTAATGTGACGACCTGCAGTTCTCCGGCATCCGTATAATTTTTCCCGCTGACCGCATTATAAAGCTCCATCTGCCGCTTTTTATCATCACGGTATAAAATACGAAATACGTTATCTTTATGTTTCTGGTTGACAAGTATCTGTTTTTCGCTCATGTAAAGCCCTCCTTCTCCGGGCTTCTGAAAAAACAGACCTCTTGCTCTGCATGATTCTAAAAAAGCAGTTCGCATTCACAACCTGTCAGACATCCAAAAGCCCTATGCTGTTTTTTATGTTTTGAAATAAACTTAATACAGATTTTCTTATAACTTCTTATATCTTCTCATATCTTCTTATATCTCCACGGAACCCTGTAAATCAGGGCTTCGTGGATATTTCGCTATTGGTAGATACTTCACGTATCTTCTTATATCTCTATTATAGAGACACTTCAAACGTAGTAAAAAAGTAGTAAATTCTTATTCCGCTAACCGTTCCATTTCAGCCTGTATTCCGTCTATGGTAACATGTGCGTACAGATTAAGCGTGATTTCTATACTGCTATGTCCCATGATGTATTGCAGGCTTTTCGGATTCATGTTTTTTCCGGCTAATCTTGTGCAAAAGGTGTGTCTTAATACATGCGGTGAAAAATACGGCAGTTCGTCCTCATGTGTTTTATTATACTTTGTTACAAGATTCCGAAAAGTTGCTGAATAGTATTGACCTATTACTGGATGTCCTTCTTGCGTGAGAAATAAGAAATCGCTGTAGCCATCTATGATATCCGATTGTATACCTTCACATTGCTTTAATACGTGTTTAAATGCTTCATAAGCTGTTTGATTCATGGGGACTTGGCGGACACCGCTTTTAGTCTTTGGGGTATCTATGTAATAACCGTGTTCACTGTCTTTCAATAGTTGATGGTTTACATGGATTAACCTTTTCTCAAAGTCTAAATCATTTACAGTCAATCCGCACAGTTCGGAAATTCTAAGCCCTGTATTTAGCAATATCACAATCACATCATAATACTTTTTATAAATCATATCCGTTTTAGCAAATGCAAGAAGTTTCTTTTCTTCGTCCTCTGTCAATGCTTCTCGTGGCTTGCTGTCATCTGCAATAACATCACTCATTTTGTAGTCAAAAGGATTTTTACGTACATAATCATCTTGAATAGCGATATAAAAAGCCGCTTTTAAAGAACGTTTGTAATTATTGATAGTTTTATAAGCATATCCTTTTGCTTTCATGCGGACAGCCCATTCTTTAGCGTCAGAGGGTTTTATACTGTCTATACTACGTAATCCCAGTATATCCTGTTCTAAGGCTCTCATAAGCCTCTGGCGGCCTAGCAGGGTACTTTTTTTAACATTTGCCCGGCTTGCGTTCTGCTTTTTGTAGAGTTCGCAAAGAGTCATTTTTTTGCCGATCGTATCAATTCCGTCTGAAAGGTCTTTTTGTATTTCGTTTTCTTTCTCACGGAGTGATATACAATCCCTTTTTCCTTTAGGTACTCTGTCTGTAGCGGTCAATTTCCAGGAATAAGCAAACTGTACTTTTCCAAATGCATCCATATATTTAAATGCGTATCTTCCATCTTTTCTCTGGCTCTCTCCGTTGTTTAATATCCTTCCTTTTAAATCTCTTCTTTTCTCCATTTTTTTCTCCTTCCATAATTGGAAAGAGCCTTGATATGACTTACTTATATTATAGCACATCTTGGCTCTTTTTGCATTAAATAGTATCAACTTCATCCAATATTTTTTCGAATTGTTTCCGCTTTATTTGTATACGGTTTCCATTCATAAATAGCCATTTCGCATTTTTGCTTTCTTCCGCAAAACGACGCAATTTGTTTTCACCGATACCAAAATATTCGGAGGCTTCTTTCATTGTCAGCATGTATTTTTCGCTGATAGGTACGTTTATATCGATCATGAAAACACCTTCTTTCTACTTATATTCATTCTTTGCTCTAATTATATAATTCGTATCTTTTTGGATTAGTGCACCTGTTTCACTGTCTGTTGTAAGTTTGTATAAACCGACATCTACATAATTTTTACCATCACTATCCGTTCCAACAATACCAAAATTAGGAATAAAATCATTTAATTTAGTATTATCTTCCATGCCGAAAGATACTTTTGGCTTTTTTAAACCTTGTGAGTTAAAGTATCTTTTTTTTCCATACATATCTTTATCAGTCAACAAAGCGGAAGTTATATATTTGGTTATATATGAGGATGCCTTTTCTGAGTTTTCTATTTTTTCGCAATCGTTGAATCCATATTTCCAGTCTGTCAGATTATATACTTGTCGGCCGTTTCTTACTACGGGTATATTTGTCTTAGGGTTAACTGCCTGTACAAAGTTTTCATTTGGAATTTTTCCGAGCAAGCCGTGAAAATGAATTGCACCTGATTTATGTAATTCCGGAACAAGCAGATAGTTAAATTTTCCATATTTATCACGTATTGACCGACACCATTTTAGCAGAACTGTTTTTGAAACGTCATAATTAAAACTGTTTACTTTTTGGGGATCGAGAGTCAGCGTAACAAACCATTCAAAATCATTAGTTAAAGCATAGCCTTTTATCCGTCTCCTGATGGCATGAATTTGACTACGGGTTCGTTTTTCCTGTTCTTCATCGGATAATTTAGGCTTATTTTTAGATGATGGCGGCCTTGCTCCTATATATGTTTCCTTTGGTTGATGGTAAGCAACTATTTCTATCATCCCGTTGCCATAGTCAGTTGTTTTCCGGTTGTATTCTCTGGTATCATTTAGTGGAAGAAGCGTAATTTTCATATTTATGTCTCCAACATATTTTGTAATTTGATGCTTTACGTCGCAACATTGCCTAATGTCAAGTAAGGCAATGTTGCCTGTCCTGCCTATTATGCGCAGTAGTGCGGTTGTTATTATTTATCGCATATTCGCAATCCCAATTATTGCGTATCTGCAGTGGCACAGCGCATGTGGCGGCAAGCCACCCCATGCGCCATGCCCCACCATACGCAATGATCGACATTGCAATATGCGATTGTGGAAAACGCCGCAATACTGCGCATAACAGGCGGATCAGTATTATTTCTTTTTTCGAAAGGCAGGAGAGAAATAAAAGCCGTCAGATACAACTGCCTTGTAGCCTTTTTCTGTCGGTTTAGGCTTATCACGCAGATAGTCCAATGCATACCATCGGGCCATCTGCCTTTTATCCGTACTGATAACATAAGTCTCTCCGTTATCCTGCACAACTATATATAACATCTTAGCGACCTTCCCCATATGGAGTCCCCCTATCCCTTAATTCTTTAAATAACATTATGTAGTCGCTTGTTTTCTCCGGCATCTGCGGCGTCTCGATATACGCCAATCCGTCTGATTTAGGCGTAATTGCGTAACCTTTACCGACTCCGCCTTTATAAGCGCCTGCAATGTCTTTTTTATAATATCCTGTTGCCTGGTGAAATGTTTCGTCTGACACCACAGCCCCCAAAATAATGCGAGTCTGGCATTGTTCTGTTATCGACTTAGGTAAATCCGTTGCATTTAATTTTTGCGCCGTAATCACGAGAGAAATACCTACGGCTCTGCCTTTCAGGGCTAATTGTCCCAGTAACCGCTCAATTTCCGCTTTCTGTTTTTTGTCAGCCTCTCCCAGAGCCGCCAGAACCTCGTCAAAAATGAGTATTTCTCCTTTTAATCCAAGCGAAGTGAAATTTGCGTCTATATCCGCATTATCAGCCGCAAAATATTTTGAGTATCTTTCATTCATTTCCCTCACAATGTCTTTGAGCATTTGAATAATCTCATCCGTTTCTACGGCTACTCCCACACCAATATGGCGGAATAATCTGCCAAGATCGGAATTTTTGGCATCTATTACATGTAACATGTGCTGACGCCTAAGTACCATCCCGCCCAGATAGCGTAAAAACTGGCTTTTTCCTGCGCCGGACGGGGCGATTAATAAAATGTGTAATGCTTCGCTGTTATAATTCCAAATTATATTGTCATAGATCGGTATTGGTTCATAACTCACATCCGGCTTATAATCGCCTTTATATTCATTCGGTATACCTTTTCCTATTAGCATAATTCCGTCATAGCGTTTTGGCGGATTAGCAAATATATACCGGGCTTTACCATCGGACTCTTCATATTTAAGCATTGGTAGGCCTAAATACTCGGATAGTTTTTGGCCTATCTCGACAGAATCTTTAACTAACCCATTGAAATATAAGTCAATTATAGTTTTTCTGCCTTTTATCCCGTACATCCATTTGACGGAATGAATCAATAGGCCATCTGTTTCTGATTTTAAAAATAATCTAGTAAAATTAATTATTTGCTTTCTTATTTTTAAAATCTTAACAGGTGAATATCTTGATAACAAAAAAATTAATATACTATAATTCAACAGTAAAAAGATACCTACAATAAGCATATCGTATAGTATCTCATTTAATTCTGGGATAGCTGTTACGCCGTCCCAGAAAATAAAAATTGGTAAAATTATAAATAATAATGCTATAACTAATATACTTTGTTTGATGGCAGCTATTACACTGCCATCTGTCTTTAGTTTTAATTTATGCATCTTATTTTACCTCCTCTAATTTTTTGATAAGTAGCTTTAGACCTGTAGCACTGTAACCCTGAAAATTTTTACCTACCATATTTGAGTTCATTGCGAGTTCATATTCAACAATCTTATATTTTTTGTTGATTGCATGAACCGGATCTAAAAATTGTTTATCCGTTTCATCATATATAGTACCTTGTCCATGCATTGCATCCATGATACTTTTCCCGTATATAAATTCGATTTTTTGTGTGTGGTGATCTGTTGAAGGTTTACTTACCTTTTTAATAAACATTTCATCAGGTACACAAACATGACTGCTTATTGCAGACTGTAATTCAATCTGGGATAATAAATCTTTTATCCTAACATTCATGTAATCGATTTTTTTTACAGCATTCACGGTGCTTTCCCACTTCATTGTTTCTGTAGCAGTTACACTATTTGCAATTGCTGAATCATTTACTATTTCTTTCATAGTTTAAGTTCCTTTCTTAATATTTTATTATCTAAACCATATAGCGCTATCGGTATGCGCCTAGTATAGCAGACTTATATCAGTTTGAATGGACACTACATGGGGGAAAATATAGCATTCCCCCCATATTGTGAGAAACTATCTTTTGAACCTACGATTGTAACGTTCTAAATGTTCGGTCTGCAGGATAACAAGCAATTTTTCGATTGTTACATTATCCATATTGCTACAGTTATTACGTATATAGCTATAAACACCCTCTTCTTTTATGCTTTTTAAGGTGTATATATCTGTTACAATATCTCTAATTTCGTCATATGTAAGTGGTGGAAGATTTAATAATTTGATAACTGTACTTGTGGAAAATTCTAATACCTCAAATAACTTTAGAATATCTTGAATATTACTCAATCCATTACCTGTTGATTCCCATCGTTGATAAGTTTTCTCTGATTTATCAAGCATCCGTGCAACTTCTGCTTGTTTTAAGTTCAAATTGTTACGGTGATCATAAAGTTGTTCTTTTAATGCTTTTTGAATGTGGGAGCCTTTTGATTCTGTTGATAAATTTTTCATATGAGTATCCTTTCCTCATATGATGCGCACCATATTTTTCTCTT
>OFFK01001950.1_pt1 | contig 13362 bp, 19 predicted proteins | sample 1521361 | NCBI WGS metagenome assembly OFFK01 (sample SAMEA3504096, study PRJEB24116) | mouse gut metagenome | biome: mouse gut; feature: mouse-associated habitat; material: faeces | place: Denmark | collected 2011
GGTACGTTGATATCCTGCTCATTCAATGCTACTCAGGTTGGCGGCCGCAAGAACTGGGACTGCTGGAACTTGAAAATATAGACCTTGAGAATTGGACATTCAGGGGAGGCATGAAAACCGATGCCGGTGAGAATCGTGTTGTGCCAATCCACTCCAGGATACGCCATTTGGTTGAGCGAAACTATCGAGAATCCCAAGCAATCGGAAGCAAGTATCTGTTCACTTGCAAAGATGGGCGGAGCGGCAAGCCAATCATGCTGACATACCAGCGATACCAACACGGCTTTGGTATGATTCGTGATGAGCTAAAGCTAAATCCGGAGCATCGCCCGCATGATGGAAGAAAGCACTTTGTTACGATGGCCAAGAAAGCCCAAGTGGACGAGTATGCTATCAAATACATGGTAGGTCACAAGATTTCCGACATCACTGAGAAAGTCTACACTCAGAGAGAATTTGAGTGGCTGAAGACTGAAATCGAAAAAATAAGATAGGGTGTTGAAATCGCGCGTTGTATTTTTATACACCGCGGACAGCTTCGTCAGAAGTGTAGGAATATAGGTGTAGGTTTAATATAGGAATAATACATGAGTTATCTACATTTCCACAAATCTATCCACATCTAACTACTATTGAAACCCTTGAAATAACAGCGATTAGCAGTAGTTAAAAGTCGTAATTCTTAGATGATGTTTCTATAACACAATTATATTACACAAATCAAGTTCTTAAGGGACGCAATAATGATGGCAAAAATTTGCATATAGATAGTTAGAGGTGATAATCTGGTATATGTAACACCCGCTTTCTGCTCTTTGCGGCCTACATTATAAAAATCGTCTCGGCCATCAGGGAGCCGCCAGTGCGCCCCACGTTCACGCCAATGGAGGCCATGAAGCTGTCGATCTTCTGGGACACCTTCAAAAAAGCCACGGCGCACAGGAACCAAATCAGCACATTGCCCGTGACTGCCTCATTGCTGAATGCCGCCACCTGGGCCTCTACCTCGGCCTCCGTGAGGGCGAAGGCCGGAGCGCACAGAAACACCGCCAGCACTAGCGCCAGCGGCAGAAGGGATAAAATACGTTTTTTCATGGTCTGCCTCCAAAATCAGAGTGACAGCGGGTTGGTGATGAACGCCCCCACCATACTGGTGAACAGCCGCAGGCACCAGGCGTTCATCAACAGCAGGAAGATTTGCCTAGCGAACATCCGGCACCAGCTTTTGAAGATGTTGGACGTGGCCTGGGAAACGCCCATGGCGAAGGCCACCGGGGCGGTGAACACCAGCACCCCCAGCAGAACGTACCGCTCCGCCGCCTCAAACAGCAGCTTCAAGTAGTTCCAGGCCAGAATCAGCACTAGGATGAGGAGGATGAGGGCCACCGCCCCGTTGGCGCACACCCCGATGATAGTGAGCAGCACGGAGCTGAAGTCGGCAAAGCTCAGGCTGGGCAGGGCCGACGTGAGAATCCAGCTGTATGGGGTGCCACCGATGTCCAGATTCAGATCAGCAGGATAAGCCCAATGGCCAGGGCCACAAAGACCTGGTACATGGTCTCCGCCGCGGGGTAGTAGCGCAGGAACACGGCCTGAGGTGTTGATCAGGTCCAGGCCGTACATGACTTGTTCCGCGATCCACTCTACGATGCCCATGGGTCAGGAGGGCGTCCACTGGCCCCCGGAGAAGAAGGGGGTGATGTAGGCCATGATGAAGCCCAGGGAGTTGAGGATGATCCAGGTGATGATGATGCGCTTCAGCCAGGACCGGGCCTCCTGCGTGGAGCGGTCCGTGTGGCCGAAGTTGATCATCAGCAGGGCCACGGCGGCGGTGACCACAGCGGCGATGGTGGAGATGCCCAGGATCTGGGTGTAGACATCCTTCATGATGTCGCTGGCCTTGGTCCAGATGGTGGCGGCGGAGGCCGGGCGGCACAGCAGGGGGGACAGGCTGGCGGCGGTGAACCCGGCGAACAGCCAGCGGCCCGGGTTCGGCCCACGGTTGGGCGCGGGCCGGGAGATGGTGGGATGTTGGGTCAAGTAAATTCCTCCTTTTGATGTTTGGGCGAAAACAAAGGCCAGTGCCCGGTTTTGGGTACTGGCCTGTCTGCCGCAGGACATGAAAAAAGACGCCCTCCGGCGTCCGTCCTGCGGCCGTTTTCACTTGTGGTTACATTTTCAGCATGACCATCTTAACATATATGGATTTACGGTTCAATAGCAAAACACCGCCAATTTACTGCCAATGAGTTGCCAAACGCACTTTTTTACAATTGAGCGGCAGGGCAGCATACTCTGCACTGACCTGCCGCTTAAATCTGCCTACTATTCATTCATCCGTTGCTGCGTGTTTTCCCTCTACAAGGGCCAACAATTCTTCCCGGCTCCAAATGCTGTTGGGGAACAACTCCAAAGTGCCGTTTTCCCACGCGACAATACACGTTGGCTCTCCTTCGCCCCGATTCGGCGAATTATCAAAGATTTCAAGCCTATTGCACACCTTGAAAAGCTGAGGGATTTTGGACATAGCCCGCCAGTATCGGGCCACAATTTTTTCCAAAGGAACGTCATGTCCACCTCTGTTTACTCTTGCCGCAACACGTTCAATGTTAATTTTCGGGTTTTTGGTGAGCACGTAGATGCAGTGGACGTAGTAGTTCTGACTCCGGGCCTGCTGCATCAAGTCAAACTTCCGGTCGGTCGAAAGCACCGATTCCGTTGTAAAACTTTTTCCTTGCTCCAGAAGAAACTCTCGCGTCTTGTCCGCAATGTCAGCTGCTTCCTTGGACGTACATCCTAAGTGCGCTTCGATCATATCAGCGTTGACATATGGACCGGTTGGTTTGTGCTGCTCCGTAATCATGCTCTTGCCCGAACCGTTTGGTCCGCCATATACTGTCAAGATGGACTCCATCACAGTCACCCTTTCGTTAAGTTTTGAGTAATTAGCTTTCCGGTCGCCGGATCAATATAGGTGAAATGATCCACATAACCGGTATTATTTAAATCAGCGGCAGCGGCTTTGACGGAGCTCTCAAGCGTTGCCCGATCCATTAAATGGGGGGCAGTTACAGGGCTCGGTGCTACAACGTCAAAGGGAAACCCTCGATTCGCCGAAAAACGCTTCAAAAAAATATTGATGGCGGTACTGAGTGGGATGCCAATCGCATCAGCAACGTTTTCTGCCTCAGCTTTCAATTGGTCATCAACTCTCGCCGAAATTGTTGCCATAAAATCCTCCTATTCTGAGTTTATCTGCATAAACTCCAGACACAAATTTATTTACACGTAATCATTGAGCAACATAGGAACCCACCTCCATAATACTTAAAAATTTACCTATTTTGCAATGCTCCAGGTCTATCTAAGCTAATTACTTTCCCTTAAAAGTGTTGACCATCTTTTCCAGTTTAGCCCTCCTTACGGTTCGAATCGGATTATGGGTATATGATACCACAGAGGATGGCTCATGTCAATAGTTGTAACACAAACTTAATACATATCAATACAATAGATTTGCTTTGTGTTACAAATGCAGTAAAGACAATTGGATGGACAAGAGTGTGCAAATCTCTTACCTCTTGATTGTCTCCACATTTGTCATTTGCTGCCCGGCAAAATTTTCTCTACGATGTCAGTGCTTTCCTTTGCGGTGTAGCCCCAAAGCACAGAACTTAGTGCTTCCACCGCTTCCCTCTGTCTTCTATAGTATGTGCGAAAACTGATGCCTCGGATGTGCGGCTGGAGTTGTTCCATGATCTCCTCTGCATTACGGAATTGCTGGGGAGACAGGTAGGTGTAATACAGCAGCCAGTAGTAGATTTCGCCGTTTTTATGCCGTGTACGGAGCAATTCCACTGCGTTGTCCAGCAGGGAGAGCATTTTGTGGCTCCGCTCAATGCACTGGGCATGGTGCTCCAGCTCGGTGCCGCCCAGATCCGCCCCGGCCAGGTAGATGGAATCCAGAAATCCCTCAATGTCCGTGCCGTATTCCACATGGAACTGGCCCTTCAACCGCTGTACCGACAGCTCCAGGCTCCACGTCACGTCCCGGTACTTCCTCAACAGACGCCGGGTGTCGTGGTAGCGCGGATCCTCCGTCACATTCTTTTCCTTCCGTTTATTGGCCATTTTGACCGCTTCTCCCCTTATCATTGTACTTTTCCCAAGTACATGAGTTGTGGACGGGCCTGATATTGACCCACCGGGCAAAGGCCCGCTGTTCCTCGGTGGGTTCGCCGCCGTCAAAGTCCCGGTAGGGCTGGGCAAAGGGCAGAACCCCCATCCGTTCCAGCTCCAGCACACGATGGCGGCCGTCCGCATCAATGAGCCCGATGTTCATACCGTGACGCCCCCTTTTCCAGCACAGCCGTCCCCGGCTCCGTCCACAGGGCTTGTGGAAATCTCAAATGTGTATACCGGGACGCCGCTGGAGCACAGCACATCCATGTGGAAACGCCTACACCCTGCGGCGGGGTTATAGGGGATCAGCCGTTCCTGCACCGCTTGATCCAGGCATTGCCGGAGCATGGCGTGGAGGCCGCGGATGGTCTTGTTGCTGAGGCTCAGGTCCTTCATGCCCTCGTAGCGTTTGTCCAGCCTCCCTGCGTTTCTGCCTGCTGTGACGCTTCCGTTTCTGAGGAGAAAACCGCTCCCCGCCACAGTTGCCCACAAAGGGGCCAACACCGCATTTCGCGCCTTTGGAGGTATACGGATGCCACCCCACCCCGCAGGAGGGCCACACAAGCCATCACAGAGGCTGACACGTGGTTCTGCGCTTTTGGGCTGCGGAGTTCAATTCAGATGGGCGGCCATTGGTGGAGAATATCGCGGCAGAAAATCCGCAACCTGCTTCCAGCTTTTCTGAATCTTTTGGGCATTTTCTCCTTGCCACAGAGGACGCCTCTATGATTACTGCGTGGTAGAATTTTTCCATCGGGTTTTCCAAAAACTGAACTTTTTTAAAGCGTCTACATGTTTCGGGCAGGACCTTACCTTGTTGTCATTCGTATTGTTTTTTATCTCCTCCCCAAATCCCGAAGGGGATCTCCTCCGGCAAATGGAGGGCGAAGATATCGGCACAAGAAACTTCTTTCGCCGCAAAAAACAGTCCCACAACTTCCCCACGATGCCAAAATGATGGACAACAGGTGTATAATACCATCACGGAGGTGTGCCTATGAACAAGATCCTGATTGCCGAGGACGAACCCCCCATCGCCAACCTCATCCGCGCCGCCCTGGACGGCCCGGACTACCGCTGCGCCTGGGCCGCCGACGGCCTGTCTGCCTGCGATCGGCTGGAGCGGGAGCCCTTCGACCTGGTGCTGCTGGACATCATGCTCCCCGGGGCGGACGGCTATGAGGTGCTGAACTACTGCCGCACGCTGGAGGTGCCTGTCATCTTCCTCACCGCCAAGGGGACGCTGGAGGACCGGGTACGGGGGCTTCGCCTGGGGGCGGAGGACTACATCACCAAGCCCTTCGAGCTGATGGAGCTGCTGGCCCGGGTGGAGACGGTGCTGCGCCGCTGCGGCAAGACGGGCCGGGTGCTGTCCCTGCCGCCGGACATCGAGATCGACACCGCCGCCCGCACCGTCCGCCGGGGCGGCAGCCCCGTGGCCCTCACCGCCAAGGAGTACGAGCTGCTCCTCCTGTTTGCCCAAAACAAAAACATCGCCCTCTACCGGGACCGCATTTACGAAAAGGTGTGGGGGGACGAATATCTGGGCGACAGCCGCACCGTGGATCTCCACATACAGCGGATGCGCAAAAAGCTGGGGCTGGAAAAACGTCTGGTGGCCGTCTACAAGGTGGGCTACCGATTGGAGGTGTAGGGCATGAAGCTGTTTTGGAAGCTGTTCTGCTCCATGGTGTCCGTCAGCATCCTGGCCTGCGCCGTGGGTGGGTTTGTCCTTATCGACGGGCAGTTCCGCGCCGCCCTGGAGCAGGAGATGGAGGTGCTGCGCGGGGAAAACGATATGCTGCGCTACGCCCTGTTCATGGAGGCGGAGGGCCGGGTGCTGTCTGGCCGGGAGGAGCTGGCCCGGCTGGCCCAGGGTATGTCCCCCACCACCGGAGGGCACACAATTTCCTTCCGGATCAGTGCCGCCACCGGGGAGGAGCTGGGTGGGAATCATTGTATGCCCCCGGACCTGAACCCCTCCCCCCTGATCTCCGGCTTGCTGGAAAATCAGCGGTGCTGGATGCTGCGCCAGGTGGCGGAGGGCGCGTACTACCTGCACGGGGCCAGTGCCGTGTCCCTGCAGGACGAGACGGTCTACCTGGAAAACTGCCGGTACGTGTCCCCCCTGTTTGCCCAGCGGGCCGGGCTGTACCGAAGCTTTACCGGTGTGATGCTGGCCCTCATCGCCGGGGCGGCGGTGCTTTCGTTCATCCTGGCCCGGGCCATCCTCCTGCCCCTGGACCGTCTGTCCGCCGTGGCCCGGATCATGGCGGCGGGGGAGCTGTCCCGGCGGGTGCCAGTGACCAGCGATGACGAGCTGGGGCTGCTGTTCGAGGACTTCAACGCCATGGCGGAGCGGCTGGAGGAGCAGATGGCCCAGCTCACCGACGCCGCCCGGAGGGAGAAGGACTTCACCGCCAGCTTCGCCCATGAGATCAAGACGCCCCTGACCTCCATCATCGGCTACGCCGACCTGCTGCTGTCCCGGGAGAATACCCCGGAGCAGGTGCGGGACCGTGCCGGGTACATCTTCCGGGAGGGGCGGCGGCTGGAGGCCCTGTCCGGCAAGCTGATGGAGCTTATCGTACTGGGCCGGCGGGACTTTCCCCTGCGGCCCGCCGCCATGGGGGCCTTTCTGGAGCGGATGGGCAGCGTCCTGCGCCCCGCCCTGGAGGAGGCGGGCATCCAATTCACGGTGGAGGCGGAGGAGGCCCCCGTCTGGCTGGAGCCGGATCTCATGGAAACGGCGTGCCTCAACCTGCTGGACAATGCCCGGAAGGCCACCCCGGAGGGCGGGACCATCGTCCTCACCGGGCGGGCCAAGGAGGACGGCTACCTGATCCAGGTGTCCGACACGGGCCGGGGTATCCCGGCGGAGGAGCTGAGCCGGATCACTGAGCCGTTCTACATGGTGGACAAGTCCCGGGCCAGGGCCCAGGGGGGCGCGGGGCTGGGGCTGGCTCTGTGTCGGGACATCGTGGAGCTCCACGGCGGGACGCTGGACTTTGAGAGTGTCCCGGGCCAAGGCACCACAGCAAGCATCCATCTGAGGGGAGGGGACAGAGCGTGAAGCTGGTGAAAAAATGGCTGCTCCCGGTGCTGATCTGTCTGGCTGTGGCAGAGGCGGCGGTACTGCCTCCCCACCTCTCCCTGATACGGGATCACCAGCAGTTCAGGCAGGTCCATATCGAGGAGCTGGCGGCGGACAGCCTGCCCGTCCGGGAGACGCCCACCCTGCCGGAGCGGCTGGCACTGTATGTGAGCTGGATGGATGACGAGAAGGTTGTCCCCTCCTTTCAGTCCCCGGGAGAAGAAGGGCAGGCGCAGGCCAAGGGGCTGATCCGGGCGTCACTGGAACGGCTGGCCCAAGCGGGGGTGATCCCGGAAAAGCTGTTGGTGGACAAGGCTGCTGACCCGGAGATTGCCTTCTGGACGTATTTCCTGCTGTGGAACCCGGAGAGCAGCATCGCGGGACAGACTCCCATCGGCTTTTGGCGCGTCACGGCGGATCTGGGGGACTGCCCGGTGCAGCTGGACATCGACCAGGAGAGCGGCCTGCCTGTGCGCCTGAGCCTCTATGATCCGGAGCTGCGGCTGGCCTGGAAGGATACGGCGGCCCAGGCCGCGGTGGGGCGAGGTTTTCTGTCCCTGCTGGGGCTGGAGGTGGAGGAGGCGCGGCCTGATGCCGTAGATCCCGGCAGTGTGGTTCTGTCTGTAGCGGGCGCGGAGTTTTACTGCTCGGTGATGGTGAGCAAAGCTACGCTGATCGTGGAATTGAGGCCGGGGTGGGAGATGACAGATGGGGTGAACGGCTTTGACAGATGAAAAAGGCGGTGCTTTGATGTAAAGACTACCGTCCGTTGCTGTATCCCTGCTCCACTGGCCCTGTTTGGGACAAAGCCCGCACTGTTGGAGCCTTTCCACACCTCTGCACCGCCCCCAAACGGCAGCTCCTTAGAAAGACTGCATCACCGCCGCGTCCTCAAACCCCTCCCAGTCCAGCCGCTGGCCGCAGCGGTCGCAGAACGCCTGGTACTCTCGCTCCAGCGTGATGCTGCACCGGGGGCAGACGGGATATGCGGCCTCCCCCGCGGCGGAGCGGAACAGGCGCACCGCAGTCACCCGCATAGCCACCCGGTAGTCCCCTTGATGGCTCCAAGCAGTGCTTTGGATTGTTCCTGGGTATAGAAACTGCCAACATACTTTTGTTTTTTCGGCAGCGTCACCCGGTCAGCGGGATTATATGGAATGATGTTCTTTTTTACGGCGTCCTGCAAAGCACCGCGGATCACAATATGGTGATCGTGGAGGCTTTTCCCAGACAGCTTTCCTTTGATATGCTCCCCTGGCTTCTGTGCTTTGCGGTTATAGTACAGCTGTATGTCCTGGGGTGAGATATCATTCAAGGTTACGTTATGCTGTTTGAAATATGGGCCAATATGGTTTCTGTAGTAGCTGGCATAGCCTTGAAACGTGATGCGGTCAACCTCTACGAAAAGGCAGAGGCTTTGCCAAAAGGTGTCTCTGCCTATTTAAATACTTCTTTCTTATTTCTGTTCCACGGCCCACTTCCTGCGCTCTCGTTTTAGACCGCGTATTTCCAGGCCGCGCTATGCGCTGATTGTGTGGTGGGCGCGCCGATGCACACTATCCGCCGCTCCTGTATGACTGCCGGGACAGGGTATGGGCTCGCGCCGTTTTTCAAGGTGCAAAATCTGAAGCAGCTTGGGCTTCTAATTATAAATAGGGAGCAGATTTCTTTTTTGTGCATCATACGAAAAAATAAATTTTTTCGTCAAACACAAGATATAGCGAGGCTTACTTGACACTATCGAAATATTGTGGTATAGTCTGTTTGTTATTGATTCTATGTGCGTCTCCTCTTTTCAAGAGGGCAGGCTGATTGTCTCAGCCTGGGAGCGATCGGTTTCGCATTGCACACGTTACGCGGGCCACCGGCCCTTTCCCAAGAGGCGGAGAGGGAGCTGTACGGTGCCCACGGAGTTTGTACGCATCGCCAGCGGGATTCGTCTGCCCATTTGCGGCGGCACCCACTGGCGATTTTGTTTTTAACATGGGGAGACACTCCCCAACGCGTTAAGCGGGAATGACTGGGGTTCATCTGCGGATGACCAAGCCGGCAATGCCGGAATCCAGCCGTTCCCGCTTTTTTGCTGCTTTGCAGCAAAAACTGATTTGAGTCCTGCCCCTCGCCCCTGGGGGGCAACCGGGGCAGATGGCAGAAAAACAGCCATTCGGCTATTGTTCTTTGCCCAAATGCCGAAAGGCTTTGAGGATAAATTAAAAAAGGAAAGGAGTTCGGACATGAAGTATCACGCAGTATGGAAGCCTGGAGGCCGCCCGCGCCGCGGGATGCGCTCCAGGAAGCGGGACAGCCGGCAGCTCCAGGCCCTCAAGCCCAGGGGAACTATCCCAGGAAAGGGGGCTGCGGGCCGTGGCGGAACCGCAAGGAAAACAGCCTGATGTGCTCACCCCTACCGCAGACCTGTCCCGGGAGGAATGGCTGTCGTTCCGCTGCCAGGGCATCGGAGGCAGCGATGCCGCCGCCCTACATCGAGGATGATGGCGCGCTGATCCTGGCAAGCCTGCGGCGTTGTCTGGGGCCCTCCCGTAAAGACGCGCCCCCGGCGGTACTTACGCAGACCCAGGCTGAAAACGTGCGGCGGTATCTGGAGCTTCGGACGCAAAGGAGCACGCTGAACAGCGGTGTGAGGCGGCTGGAGAAGGAAATGGAACGCTTGAAGGCCCGCATCATAGCCGGCATGAGGGGGAGCTGTTCCGCGGGCTATGCGGACGCGGGCGGAAGCTATACCGTCACCTATAACCCCAGTTATCGGGAAAGCATTTTGAAAGGCGACCTGCTTCGGCTGAAGGAGGCCCATCCGGACATCTTTGACCAATACGCCACAGTGTCCGAGCACCGGACGTTCAACGTGAAATTCACCGCCGCAGAAGCGGCGGCGTAGGAGGTGTGATCATGAGCAGTATCACAGCGGCATATGACAAGACGCTGTTCTGCAACGAGGCTGGAAAATACTGTGTCCTGCGGCTGAAAACCGCTGACCCCATGGTGCCGGAGGAGGCCCGGGACAGGTACAGGTTCGCGGACCATCTGATCCGGTTTGTGGCCGTGGGCTATGATCTGCCCCGGACGGACGCCATCAAGATGGAGCTGGACGGGGAATGGGTCAATGGCAAATACGGCCCCCAGTTCCAAGTGAGCAGCTGGCATGAGCTGGTGCCGCCCACCATTGAGGGCATTCTGGGCTACCTGTCCTCCGGACTGCTGAAAGGCATCGGCCCCAAGACCGCTGGGGAGATCGTCCAGCGGTTTGGTACGGACTCCCTCCACGTTATCGAAAATCAGCCGGAGAAGCTGCTGAGCATCTGGGGCATCACCGAGGATACCGCGGTGTAATAGGCACTCTTTTTTTCGATGTTCATAAACTCGCCTCCAAAACCGTTATATTGTCTTTTGCAAAAGGGGAGGCCATTTTTCAACATCAAAATAAAAAATCCCAACCATCCTTGGGGGTGCCAAGGATGGTTGGGATTTTGAAAAAACGCTAACGAAAGTATATCATGAACTGTGAACGCGACAAGAACTCCGATATCACGTATCAATACTGTCCAGCTTTTAAGAAGCGTTCGATTTTTGTAAGGCCCGTGGTTCTGGCTTTTTGACTGAGCACAACGTCATAACTTTTGAGCACCTGTTCAATGGCAGCTGCATCGCTTCCATTGAGAATGGCCCGAACATCAAAACCGTTGTCATCTCTGGGTAGAAACAGGTCATCCATTTCAGGCGTGCTGGCAAACCGAGCCCACATCATGTCTGCCAATTTAGACAGCAGCTCATCGCTGGACAAAATCAGCTGTGTCGCCAGCTTGCGTTCCATAGGATGGTCCCAAAAACGTCTAATGGCACCAATAGTACCGAACCGCTCCTGAGCCAACTGCCGGTATAGGCTATTTTTTTGAGTTATTTGAATACTGGGCGAACGCTCGCTGAGTATGCCATCCCGCCCTCGTTCAAGAATGGATTCTCGTTCAGCCAGTTCCCTCTGTAAATTCGCAATGATGGCGTTGGAATCGGTGGCCCCTTCGCACGGTTCGTCAAACGTCTGATATGTAGTTTGGAATTTTCCATCTTTATAGATGAATACAGGTTCAGAAAACTCCGGGGTGCCGGTATATCTTTTGAGCAAATTGATGTAGGCATATCCACTTTTTTTCATAAACTCGCCTTCATCACTGTCAATCACAGCCTGGGCCTCCGGTGTTTTTCCTATGATTTTACCGCCGCGATAGTCGAGGGCGTCTATTCCGAATCCGTATTGAGCCTTTAGCTCCCGATCCATGCGGTAGCGGTCATGGGCACTAAATAGCTGCTTCATCTTTTGAGCATAGTCCAACGGTACGGAGGCAACCCCAAATGCAGGGATCGCAGCTTTAATGCTACAGCGAAAACCGTCTACTATCCAAGGGACAAAAGCCCCATCCTCCTGCCGGTGGTTGTAGATAGCACTGAGGGTTGCTAACAGATTGTCCTCAGTATAGTTTGAGGTGTTAAGAACCTTTTCAATCAGAGAATTTTCTTCCTCTGTCCCACCCGATACAATAAACCGATATTCTGATGTGTCCAATTCAAAAGAATAAGATTTATTCTCATCAAAGGCCATTCCATTGGCCTCAAACTCCAAGCGGACTTTGTCAAAGATACGATCCATTTTCTGATCAAACGTACTATTGGCATCACCAACGCTCTCTGCTTTTGCGCTGAGAAGTTTTTCCAAGTCATTTAAGCCAACAGTAGTGGCCTTATCGCTCAGTACGACTTCATAAGAGGAAAAAACGCTGTTTTGGGCTAATGTATCTGAGCCGAGCAGCATCGCGCTAATATTGATATCCCGCCAGCTTGAAGGGAGTTCACTCTGATCCGCAAGCAGGCTCAGGCTTTCCCACATCCTTTTTGCTATCTGCTCTTGAAGTTCCTCATCCGCTAAGATAAGTTCCGCAGCCAGCTCCCGGCCCACAGGGTGATCTGCAAAATATCTCCGCTTATCCTGTGAAAACGAAGTATCCTGCCGCAGCTGTTCCGCCAATGCCTCGATTCGGGCCTGAGACACGGAGCTTCCGGCATTGGAAGTGAACAAATACTGCTGGTAGGTGCTGCTCATTGCCCACTTGTCCTGTTGCGGAGCAGCTGTTGTGCGGAGAGATCGTTGTGTTTCAGCTGCTGCGAGATTGAATGTAGAAGCAGGGTTGACAGAATTAGTTTCGATCTTCATTTGGTCCACTTAACCTTTCTGTGCACAATTGTGCGAATCCGGCATTGACTGAGCCACAATAGATTGATCGGCTTGATGTGAGTCAACATGTGCATCGTCTTTTGCAGAAAACGGTGGTAACTAAGACGAACAATGGCATCCAAAAGTGTGTCCGCAAAAGCAGGTCAATTGGAACCACCCCAGATGGGGTGGTTCCAATTTTAGCATCTCCTAAGGTTTAGCGGGACACTCCCGTACTCATTTCATTAGGCACCAAAAGCGTACAGATATTCCAGGCTTACGCGTCCGCGGTATTGGTAAGTGCCTGAAGACGGTACGCCGCTCCATGATACGCTGGCCAGGTTAACCTTGTAGGTACCATCGGCATCGCTTGTACCGAGAAGCCCCGGCATAGCATCAAACACCTGAGGAGAAGAACTTGTACTCAATGTGTTCAGACCAATCGTCGTATTTGGAAGCTTAACATTCAACCTTGCGCGACTAATAAGAGAATCACCCGTTGAGGATAACTTTTCAATTGTTACGGTGTTAACCCATGCTCTGTCAGGGATTCCATATGGACTTGATAACGAATAAGCGGCAGAGGCTGTGTAAGGCACAGATACCGTCAAAGTAACATTGCCCAACAGTGCGGTGGCCTTCCTTGTCAGCGGTGCGCCAAACCAGAAGGAGTAATGCGGCTGAGTATTCTCTGAATCTGTCGAAAATGTTACCATGCACTCGCTTTGACCCGATTGCATAGGTTTCAGCTCAATATAATAAACCGTATGCTCATTCTCAGTTGACTGTTATGGAATGACTGTTATGGAATGACTTTTGTCAATGCGCAGAGTCACCAAAAAGCGGGGCGGAAAATTGTAGGAAG
>OFFK01001951.1_pt1 | contig 13361 bp, 12 predicted proteins | sample 1521361 | NCBI WGS metagenome assembly OFFK01 (sample SAMEA3504096, study PRJEB24116) | mouse gut metagenome | biome: mouse gut; feature: mouse-associated habitat; material: faeces | place: Denmark | collected 2011
TCTCCCCGCCACAGGCGATGCCCGTGGCGCGGTCCTCTCCCAGGATTTCGGCAGGATAGCCAACGGTGTGCCGCACGTTGTCCCGGCGGATGCCGCAGTCCTTATAGCTGGTGCAGAGAAGCACCTCCGCGGCAAGGTCCGCCAGAAATTCGATTTCCTCCTCCAGGCCCGGGTCCGTGCAGACCACGGCGATCCGCTTGCCCCTGTACAGCTCCCCGTCGCAGGTAGCGCAATAGCTGACGCCCTTTCCCAGCAGGCGGCTCTCGCCGGGGATTTCCCGGCTGTTGGATACGCCGGCGGCAAGGATAACGGTTCTGCCGTCATACATTTTGTCGTTGACCACGGCGGTATAATATCCACCCATGTCATAAATTGAATTGACCCGTTCTTCCCGGATTTCGATACCCAGCCCGTCAATCTGGCGCAGGAAGGCATCGCGCATTTCCGGCCCGGTGACTGCCGGAAGCCCCGGATAATTCATGACGCGCTCGGCTTTGGCGATCTTAGGGCTTAGCAGCCTGGAGCCGAACCAGAGGAAATCCAGGTTCCGTGCTTTTGCGCTCAGTGCGGCGGAAACACCAGCAGGTCCGCTACCAATAATAAGCAGATCGTACATATGACACACCCCTTCCAGAATTTTCTGAATGCAACCATATCATTTTTTCCGGGAAAATCAATACCGCTTGTTTATTCCGCCCTGGAAACTGTCTATTCTGTACTGATGCGGACACCCTGCCTTTTTTGCCGGAACCGGCATGAAAGGGACGGAGCTTTAACGAATGAGACAGAATTGTCGGAGAAATGGACAGAATGAACCAGCCGCCTTGGAAAAACATTTATAATGGTGACACCCAAACAGAAAAAGGAAGCTTTCACTATGAGGAGGCCATTATGGAAAAGAACAGTATCCTTTCAGATTTTATTGTCCTCAACCGACAGCGCATCGATGAGCTGGAAGCGGACCTCTGGCAGCTGGAGCACCAGAAATCCGGCGCCAGGCTGGTCTGGCTGGAGCGGGCGGAGGAGAACAAGACCTTTGGCATTGCTTTCCAGACCCAGCCCTGGGACGACACGGGCGTATTCCACATTCTGGAGCATTCCGTCCTGTGCGGCTCGGTGCGCTACCCGGTGAAGGAACCGTTTGTGGAACTGATGAAAAGCTCCCTGAACACCTTCCTCAACGCCATGACTTTCCCTGACAGGACTATCTACCCGGTATCCAGCCGGAACAGCCAGGATTTTATCAATCTTCTGCGGGTCTACATGGACGCGGTGCTGCATCCGCTGCTCCATTCCAAGCCGGAGATTTTCGGCCAGGAGGGCTGGCATTACGAGCTGGACGAAGGCGGCGCGCCTTCCATCACGGGCGTAGTGTTCAATGAGATGAAGGGAGCCTTTTCCTCCCCGGACACTCTTCTGGAGCGGGAAGTGACCCGTCACCTGTTCCCGGACACCTGCTTCCGCTATGTTGCCGGCGGCGACCCGGAGCACATTCCGGAGCTGACCTACGAAGCCTTTGCCGCCGCCCACAGCCGTCTCTACCACCCGTCCAACGCCTACATATTCTTAGATGGCAGCGTAGACATCGCGCAAGTCCTCTCGATCCTGGACGAAGAATATCTCTCCGCCTACGGCCGCCGTCCCGCACCGGAAGCAATTGCGCTGCAAAAGCCCATAGAAGCGGGCATGACCACCGTTCCCTACGAGCTGTCGCCCCAGGAATCCCCGGAGGGCCGCGCCCGGCTGGCGGACGGGTACGCTGCCTGCACCTTCCGGGACCGTGAAACGCTGACGGCGCTGCAAGCGTTATCGGACGTCCTCTGCGGGGACAACCAGGCCCCGCTGAAGCGGCGCCTTCTGGAAAGCGGCCTTGCCCGGGACGTCCGGCTGAAAATTTGCGGCGGCGTCCAGCAGCCCTGGTTCACGCTGGAAGCCCGGGACATTGCCGAAAACAAGGCGGACGAGGTATCCGCCGCCCTCCGGGAGGAGCTGAAGCGACTGTCCCGGGAAGGACTGGACCACCGGAGGATCCTCGCGGTGCTGGACAACCTGGAATTTGAAGCCCGGCAGCGGGACTACGGCCAGACGCCCCAAGGGATCATGCTTGGCTCCCAGGTGTTGGAGAGCTGGCTCTACGGCGGCGATCCGGCGGTAAATCTCAGCGTCGGGACACTCTTTGACGGCCTGCGGGAAAAATGCGGGGCGGGTTATTTTGAGGCGCTGCTGAAGCGGCTCATTTTAGAGAATCCCCATCATTGCCGGGTTCTGATGCTGCCCTCCCACACCATCGGGCAGGAGCTCCAGGCCCGGGAGGCAGCCCGCCTCAGCGCCATCCAATCCGGCTGGAGCGCCGAAGAAACTGCCGGAATCCGCCGCCGCCAGGAAGCCATTGCCGCCTGGCAGAACACGCCGGACACGCCGGAGCATCTGGCGGCCATTCCCAGACTGCGTCTTGACCAGGTTCCGGCGGAACCGGAAAAGCTGCCCTTGGCGGAGGAAAACACCGCCCACATGACGCTCCTGCGCCACGATCTGCCCACCAGTGGGATCACCTATTGCAATCTCTATTTTGCCTTGGACGATCTGACGCCGGACGAACTGACCAAAGCATCCTTCATGGCGCAGTTATTCGGCAGTCTGGACACGGAGAAGTACGCCTTGGCGGACCTCAGCCGCGAGATGCGCTCCCTGTTCGGGAATATCCGGTTCATGATCGAAGCATACGGCCAGCAGAACGCTCCTGCCCGCTGCCGGACGTTCCTGTGCGTTTCATGCAGCGTCCTGGACGCGAAGCTGGAAAAAGCCCTGTCCTTCCTGACAGAACTTTTAACGGGGCAGCGCTGGGAAAATTCGGATCAGGTGCTTGCATTCCTGCGCCAGCAGCGGGCGGCCATGGCGGAACAGATGGTCATGGCGGGCCACAATGCCGCTATGTCCAGAGTCCTGGCCTGTTCCACCGGCGAGGGCGCTGTGCAGGAGCAGGCGTCAGGCATCACCTTCCTGCGGTGGCTGACGGAGCTGGAGCAGGACTTCCCCGTCCGCTTCCCCGCATTGGTGGAAGACCTGAAAGCCCTGTCCCGGCGCGTTTTCTGCCTCGCCCGCATGACAATCAGCGTCACCGCCGGGGATAACTCCTCCGCCGGAACCGCCGCCCGCCTCCTGTCGTCCGGTCTGCCGGAGGGGAGCTTCGTCCTGCCGCGCGCGGCATCCATCCTGCCCTGGGAACCCCGGCGGGAGGGAGTTGTGATCCCCTCCGGCGTATCCTACGCGGCTCTGGGCGGCGTTTTCCAGAAGGCCGGGCGGGGTGCGGCAAAGGTCATGGGCCATACCGTCTCCCTGACCCACCTGTGGAACACGGTGCGGGTCCAGGGCGGGGCGTACGGTACGGGAATGGTCCTGCGGGACACCGGCTTCGCGGGATTTTTCTCCTACCGGGACCCCAGCGCCGCCCGGACCATGGACTGCTACCGGGCCTCCGCTGACTTCCTGCGGGGTATTGGAGATATGGACCTGACTGGCATGATTACCGGCACAGTGGCGGAATCCGCCCCGCTCCTGACGCCCCGCATGAAGGGCAAAGTCTCCGACGCGCTCTACTGGCGGCAGATCAGCCACGAGGACCGCTGCCGCGTCCGCCGCGAGATGCTTTCCACCGTGCCGGATGACCTGGCATCCCTGGCAGATCCTGTGGAGGAGCTGGCGGCGCGGGGGAGCGTCTGCATCCTCGGCTCCCGGCAGCAGGTAGACGCCTGCGCCGGGTGGCTGGACAATATCATGGTGCTTTGATATGGGAAAGATAGGTTATTCAACGAAACGTTTCAAAAAAATAGCGGAAGCTTGCTCCGCGATCCTGGCCGGAAACATGCTGCTGGGATTTGCCGTGGCGGCGTTCATCCTGCCCAGCGGCGTGATCATGGGCGGCGCTACCGGCGTTGGGATCGTTCTTGGCAAGGTAATCCCGCTGGACACCGCAGGAATCGTCTTGGGTGTGAACCTGATGGCGTTGGCGTTAGGCTGGGCGGTGCTGGGGTGGCGGTTCGTTCTGGCCACCATTGCCAGCTCGCTGCTTTACCCCTTTTTTCTGGGTGCGGCGCAGCGGATACCGGGCATTGACCGGCTGACAGCCGACCCGCTGCTAGCGGCCCTGTTGGGCGGCGGGCTGGTAGGGATCGCCGTAGGGCTGGTCATGCGGGTGGGATCCTCCACCGGCGGAACGGACGTGGTCAATCTTGTGCTGCATAAATGGACCCATATCCCGGTTTCCGTGGCGGTCTACCTGACGGACATTGTCATCATGGGTGCCCAGGCCCTGTTTTCCGATCCGGAGCAGATCTTATACGGCGTTGTCCTGCTGGTAGTGGAAACGATCGCGCTGGACCGGGTGATGCTCCTGGGGCAGTCCCAGATACAGATTTTTGTAGTTTCCGGCAAATACGAGGAAATCCGGCAGAAATGCCTGACGGATCTGCAAGCGGGAACCACAATGGTCCAGATCGAGACCGGCAGGACCAGGACGCCCCAGCGCGGGGTGCTGTGCGTGATCCCGCCCCGGAAGCTGTATGCCGCACAGTCGCTGGTCCAATCCATTGATCCCAATGCGTTTCTGACTATCACGCAGATCAAGGAGGTCCGGGGGCAGGGCTTTTCCAGGGAGCGGATTTATGTAGAATCCCCCGACCGGCACGATCAACCACAACAGGAAGAAAAGAGGAAAAAGTATGCTGACAGTTGAAAAGAAAAAAGCGTATCTCACCATTTTAAGCGAGGAGCTGGTTCCCGCAACGGGCTGCACGGAGCCGATTGCCCTGGCCTATGCCGCCGCCCGGCTCCGGGACATCCTGGGCGTCTGGCCGGAAAGGATACGGGCGGAGGTTTCCGGCAATATCATTAAAAACGTGAAAAGCGTTGTCGTCCCCAACTCCGGAGGGCTGAAGGGCATCCGTGCGGCCATAGCGGCGGGCGTTGCAGCCGGTGACGCGGGGAGGATCCTGCAAGTCATTTCCGATGTCCCGGCGGAGCGGCACGAGGCCATCGCGGCCTATTCTCAGGATACTTCTATTGAGATTGCCTGCGCCGATACGCCCCGGATGCTGGATATCCGGCTGGCCGGCTGGGCCGGGGAGCATTCCGCATCTGTGCATATCGCCAACAGCCACAGCAATATCGTCCGGGAGGAACGGGACGGCGAGGTTCTGCTGGAAAAGCCGGTCACAGATTCCGCCGAGGACAATCTGACGGATAAGAGCGTGCTGAATGTGGCGGATATTCTGGAGTTTGCGGATACAGTGGATTTGGAGGAGGCCATACCGCTGCTGCGGCGCCAGATCGACTGCAACACGGCCATCGCGGAGGAGGGGCTGCAAAATGACTGGGGCGCCAATATCGGCTCCATACTGCTGGCGGAGTATCCCAGGGACATCAAGACCGAAGCGAAGGCATGGGCCGCCGCCGGGAGCGACGCCCGGATGAGCGGATGTGAGCTGCCGGTAGTGATCCTCTCCGGTTCCGGCAACCAGGGGATCACCGCTTCCGTGCCGGTGGTGCGGTACGCCAGGTATCTGGGGATAAGTCAGGAGAAGCTGTATCGGGCGCTGCTGGTCAGTGATTTGGTGACGATTCATCAGAAAAGCGGCATAGGCCGTCTCTCGGCCTACTGCGGCGCGGTCAGCGCGGGCGTCGGGGCCGGGGCCGGGATCGCTTATCTGCTGGACGGCAGTTACGAAGCCATTGCGCACACCATCGTCAACGCTGTGGCAATCATCAGCGGGACCATCTGCGACGGGGCAAAGCCGTCATGCGCCGCCAAAATCGCCGCCAGCGTGGATGCAGGGATCCTCGGCTATTCCATGTATAAAAATCATCAGGAGTTCAAGAGCGGAGACGGCATCGTGACCAAAGGCGTGGATGACACGATTGCGAATGTCGGCATTTTAGCGCAGCAGGGAATGCGGCAGACAGATCGGACAATATTGTCCATTATGACTGAACGGTGTAAATGATATTAGATGCTGTGGCTATAAAACCCATCGCTCCATGAGAAGGTCGCTTACGCGTCCCCCGGCCAGCCACACCGCCCCGCAGAGCGGGTCTGGGATTTTCCATAGATGGTCGGAATTTCAACTTTTTGCTGTGGCAGGTGGTCGGTATCAACAAATCCAGAGAGAAAACCTCCGTGTTTCACCATTCCGCAAGGTGGCTGTCGTAGGTGATTTTCCGGAATTTTACGGGAGTCGATGCGAGGGTCAGTTTTCACCCCCTGGAGTCAAGTCGGGGGTCAGTTTTTCCTCTGCCCTTAGAACCTGTTTAGTATCTATCAAACCGTCCTGGAATGCGCTATAATAGCAGAGCAGGAAGGGGCGGAGGCAGATGAGAAAAAGCTATCCGAGTGACATTAGTCGGGAACAATTTGAAGAAATACGCAAGGAATTGATCAGAGCAAAAAAGAGAACACATCCCCGCAAATATGACTTATATGACCTGTTTTGTGCGGTTTTGTATCTGCTAAAAGAAGGATGCACATGGCGGGCCATACCACACGATTTTCCAAAATGGCAAAATGTGCGCTACCATTATGATATATGGTCAAGCCCAGACGAAAATGGGGTCAGTGTTCTCGATAGAGTCCTGCGCAAGCTGGTGGAAGCAGAGCGGGAGAAAAACGGGCGTATGACGCAGACAACCATGCTGATCGTTGATTCCAAAAGTATTCAAAATGCTGATACTGCTGAAGAGAAAGGCTATGACGCGGGGAAAAAGTATCTGGAATAAAATTGCATATTGGAGTGGATATTTTAGGGCTGCCCCACATGATCATGGTAACAACTGCCAATGTGACCGACCGGAACGGAGCAATCGACATGGTTGACTATTATTGTGATATAACGAATCATTTGTCTATGCTCAAGAAGATTTTGGTGGATGGAGGTTACACCGGAGAAAATTTTGCCAACGCCATCAACACTCTTTCTGGCGCAGATGTTGAGGTCGTTAAACGCAGTGAACTCCACACCTTTGCTGTTCTGCCAAAACGCTGGATTGTCGAGCGCTCTTTTGCTTGGATCGATAAATGTCGCAGACTTTGGAAAAACTGCGAGCGCAAATTGCAGAACTCTTTTCAAATGTTTTCTCTCGCTTTTATTCGTTTGCTTTTGAATAGATACTAAACAGCTTCTGAGACAAAAATCCTCGGTCTCCATCGGTAATATCCTCGCTCTCGATAGAGAGCACATCGTTGTTGTCGTTGCCGCGAACAACAAAATCAAATTTCATTCGAAACGCATTAAGCTTATCCAATTGGCTGACATAGTTGGTTGACTCCGCCCCAGGTTTCTTCTTTTCCAGTTTCACTTTTGGACAACCTCCAAGCACAGAGGCCGTGTAAATGTGAAGGGACTTTCTGTCGTTCCCCACAAACACCATTTGGAAAAATTTTCTCACCATAATAGTTTTAACCAGATTAGGCGTTGCGTTACTCATGTAATATGTAATAGTCATACTCTTAACTCATCCAATCTACATAAAGTTATCAGCGCTCTTGTCCCCATTGATTCAGAACAGCCTGGAGACGAATATATGCCTTTTTCGGATGTTTACGGTTGACTCCTATCCGCTCTAACTTAATATCCGCTTTATCTAATCCAGCAAAAAGTTCTTCAAAAAAAATCCCTGCCCGTTTTGCCATACCGTGATATGTATACATATAAGAGACTGCACAACTGGGTGAATGCTCCACACCCAGGCAGGCGACTACATTCTTTCCTTCACGGCGCAGAGATAAAATTTTTTGTACGGCATCCCGCGCCTGTTTTTCGCAGTACTCCGGATAGCCCTTCAATGCCTGATAATAGTTCACCCCATGTTTCCCTCGAGGTATGCCGCAAAAGCCAGTCTCAACACACGGCAAAGGAAAAATCTCAACACCTCTGTTTTTCAACAGTTCAACAAAAGGCAACCCCCAGTGGGAAGGGCCTTCCGGCGGTGCCGCTTGGAACTGTGCATCTAAAATGCAGGGAGCCACCAAAACTACATCTGGTTTCTCCATAACGGCTCTGGCTCCTCTCGATCCTGGCCAACCATTTCAACCGTTGTACCGGCTGCCGGAACTCCAATGCTTTTCTTAACTGGTATCAGTGACTCAATGTCCTTTTGAAGTTGTGGAAGCAAATCAATATCATAATAGCGAGAAAGGTCTCTCCGTTCTTCTGCTGTCAACGCGTTATGCAAAGGGCATCCCAAATAGCACTGGGGCTCCAGGGTTTTTGTCGGAAGCTCCCTTTCGTCTAAAAAACGTTTCCGGGCCATATCAGACTCCAGTTCATAGACTGGCCAAAGCAACTGGATTCCATTTTGCAGACAGAGTTGTTCGTATCGTTCTTTCATTTCGGGCAGTTCAACAAAAAATCCTTGATGTTTTCTAGCTCCTTCTGACAAAAATGGGACATTATGTGCCACACAGTAAGCAATCGCATGTACATACATCGCAGTCCTGCAAGATAAACAATGGGCCTGGTAACTTTGGAGTTCAGGAAATAACGCCTCCCGCTCCTTTGACTTTCGATACCAATCTTTCATCATATAACCATGAAATGTCATACCCATCTTAGCCGGGTTAATATAAGAGATTATCTTTTCCGGATAGCGCTCTTTTAGACAAGTTGCTACCATAGACACACGGTCTATACCATCGATATGACCATTATCAAATGTTATCAGCTCTAACTTATACCCTTGTTCCGCCAGAAAAGCCGCAGCTAAAAAAGAGTCTCGCCCACCAGAAAGCATATGGAGAACACGTTGATTTTCTGTCGGAAAACATTTAATTTTTTTCATTAGACTCCCTCCGACTTGGTCAAACTGCACAGTTTCTGCAATATTTACAATACATTTTTAGATATTAAAGTATAGCACATTCTTTCTCATTATGCAATATAAAAACAACCGCATCCCAAACTTTTCTTTCGAGTGTATTGTCTGCTACCCTTCGATTGATATAGAAACTTATACGTCTCTCACTACAAAAGCAAATCCACTTGAAAAGTGTATGTTTCGGTACACCTTCAAAATACAAATTTTATCTGCTTGACAAAATAAACTATTTATGATCGAAACTATAGATTTATTTGTTTGAATCATGTATAATTAGGCAAGCAGACAAATATACAGGGAGGCTGATCCCAATGGCAGGCAACGCCAGCTTGAACAAGGCGAACATCGCCAAGCAGGACGAATTTTACACCCAGCTTACCGACATCGAAAAGGAGCTGCGGCACTATCGGAAGCATTTTCAAGGCAAAACGGTGCTTTGCAACTGCGATGACCCTTTCGAGAGCAACTTCTTCAAATATTTCGCACTGAACTTCAACCGCTTGGGTCTGAAAAAGCTGACTGCCACCTGCTATGCCGGGTCGCCCATCGCCAACCGGCAACTGAGCCTGTTCGACGTATCCGGCGAGCAGGGGGACGCTTATCTGGCCGTGGTCACCCAAGTACGTGATACTAACGGCGACGGCGGCGTGGATATGATGGATGTGGCAGAGCTGTTCCGGGTCAAGGAAAACGTACTGAAAAAGCTGAAAGGGGACGGAGATTTCCGAAGCCCGGAATGTCTGAAGCTACTAGACGAGGCAGATATTGTAGTGACAAATCCGCCCTTCTCCCTTTTCCGGGAATATGTGGCCGTTTTGATGGAGCGAAAGAAGAAGTTTATTATTATCGGCCCACAAAACTCACTTCATTACAAAGAGATATTCCCGTTGATCCGAGACAATAAAATGTGGTTGGGCTATTGTAACGGTGATATGGCTTTTCGCGTTCCAGATTATTTTGAACCACGAGAAACGCGATATTGGCAAGATGAAACGGGGCAAAAATGGCGTTCTATGGGGAATATCGTTTGGCTAACGAATCTTGATATTAAAAAGCGACATGAAGAATTGATTTTAGTCAAGAAATATCAGCCAGAGCAATATCCAACCTATGAAAACTATGACGCAATAGAGGTAGGCGTTGTTGCCGCCATTCCTTGTGATTATTCCGGGATGATGGGGGTCCCAGACACGTTTTTGAATAGCTACAACCCTGCACAATTTGAAATCATAGGCTTGGGAAGCGGTTATTTGGGTCAAAGCATCGGTGTGGGTGGCATCCCAAAAGAACATAAGGCGATGATGAAAAGCCATTCGGCGGCGGGCGACCTTTACTACATGAAGGAAGGCGCTCCAAAAGTACCCTATTCAAGAATTATTATTCGTAATCTGCATCCGGAGGAGGCGAAACAACCGTGAAGATTGAACAGCTTCATGTCACCATAGGCGAACTCTGCGAGGGCTACTTCAACGATGCCGAGGAGGGCGTGGTGGGCTATGACGAGCGCCTGGACATCCGCCCGAAATACCAGCGGGAATTTGTCTACAAGGACGCCCAGCGGGACGAGGTGATCCGCACCGTCCGAAAGGGCCTGCCGCTGAACGTCATGTACTGGTGCCGTACCGGGGAGGACTCCTACGAGGTGCTGGACGGCCAGCAGCGCACTATCTCCGTGTGCGAATATGTGGACGGCTCCTTCTCCGTGGATGACAAGTATTTTTACAACCTGCCTTCCGATCAGAAGCAGCAAATCTTGAATTACGAGCTATTCGTCTACGTCTGCGACGGGACAGACTCGGAAAAGTTGGACTGGTTCCGTATCATCAACATCGCGGGTGAACAGCTCACGGATCAGGAGCTACGAAACGCCGTGTATGCTGGTTCCTGGACCTCCGATGCGAAGCGATACTTTTCCAAAACAGGCTGCGCCGCCGGGACGCTGGCCGGAGACTATCTGAAAGGTGCGTCCATCCGTCAGGAGTATCTGGAAACAGCCATCCTGTGGGCCGCCAGCGCCCAGGGCCTGACCATTGAGGCGTACATGGCACAGCACCAATTTGACCCCAGCGCTGTCCAGCTCTGGAATTATTTCCGCTCTGTGATTGATTGGGTGCAGGCCATTTTCCCAAAGGCTCGCAAGGAGATGAAGGGGCTGCCGTGGGGCTTGCTATACAACGCCCACAGCCAACGGACTGACCTTGACCCGAAGAAGCTGGAGCTGGAAATACAGCGTCTTTTGGGTGACGAGGACGTGACGCGGAAAAGCGGTATTTATGAGTATCTGCTGACCGGGGACGAGCGCAAGCTGAGCATCCGGGCCTTTGACCGCCGGGACGCGCAGGCGGCCTATGAGCGGCAGGGGCATAAATGCGCCATCTGCGGCGAGACGTTCGACTTTGAGGCAATGCACGCCGACCACATCCAGCCATGGTCAAAGGGTGGCCACACCACGCCGGACAACTGTCAGATGTTGTGCCGGGACTGCAATTTGAAAAAAGGGGCGCAGTGAGCATCAGGAATCCCGCGATCTGCACCAGCGTCTACAAAGATAAAACCCACCTCCAACACTGCCCTATCACAGCCTCGCCAGCAGTCGTTTTAGATCCTCGTCTGTCAAGTCTCCCCGCTCAGACCGGGCCACCAGCTCCTGCGCTTTGGCTACAGCGGCGTTCCACTCATCCCTGCTGATCTTCCCTCTCTGCTTTCTGCCTTTCAGGCGATTGTAGGTGCGGTCATACTCTTTCTGAGCTGGAGTACGGTTCTCCTTGCCCTGGGCCTCCTTCCGATGGGCTCCCACCTTCCGGCAGGTGCGTAGTGTCTCACCGGGTGCGATATTGTTGCAGTAGCAGGTGTTGTACCCGGCGCTCAGCAGAAAGTACCGTCCGCAGTTGTGGCAGCGGCGGGGTGCGTTTCCCATGGCAAGCCCCCGGTAGAACTCCGTCTGCAAGAAACCCATCAGAGTACCGAAGGTCGCTTTCTCCGCGATGAAAACCGCTCCCTCCTCGGTGGGGTGCATCATGGGCACAAAGCTCACTTCCACAGGGGTGCTCTGCTCAAAATCGTCTCCGAAGACCTGAACACCAGCGGAGAGTATATGAATATAAAAGTGGGAGTACGCCTCGGCATAAGCGGAACTGTTTCTGCGCTTCAGCGGTTCGAGGCACTCCTCTGTCAGCATGGCAATTAGCTGCCGGAGCCCGCGAAGTCTCTCCGCAAAACAGATCAGCTCATACAGCATCCCATGATATCTGGCATAACCCTCCGAAGTCGGGTCCTGCACCTGTACCCATTTCTCTTCGTCTGCCATGAGTCGCTGGAACATATGGTAGTTGCACGGCTCGTCCATTTTCAAATCCCGATAGACCGGCAAAGAAAATATGATATCCCAGACAGCGTTCAGTCTCTCCTGTGCGAGAACTGCGGCACTGTCTGTTTTTTCTGTTAAGAGGGCTCTGGCCGTCGGAACAAAATCCTTGACCCGACGGTTGATCTCATCAAAAAGACTTTCATCCAGATTCAAAATGTCCACACAGCACTGTCCAACTGGGTAGTCTTTTTTGCCAATGAAAACCCGGCCACCATAGAAGAATACGGTGAATCGGTCGTACGTGTAGGTATACTCAAATTCGGTGCGCTCCTCTTCCTCTGCCATATTTGTCGCCCTCCTGTATCCGATAGAGATTTGGGATTTACCTGACCGGAGCCAAATTCATTGAATCGGTCTTTCGGTTGTGTTATCCTGCCATCACTGCAGTAAGTGTATCAGACAGAAGATCGGAAGTCAATTTGCACCTCGACAACCGAATACCCACCATCGGAGTGCATACTCCCTGAGAGAAGTAGCGCCAGGACCTCCATAGACGGAGTGAGCGTGCCAACAGGGTGAAAACGCCGCAGACGACCTGGGGCAGGAAGATGTACGGTGCGTGGCCAAAATCAAAATTACAGAAAGGAAACAAGATGAAAGTATCCCAATTCAAAGACTACAGCGAACTGCCGCTATTCCTCAACGCAGAGACAGTGGCAAAGGTGCTGGGCATCGCGCCATCCAGCAGTTACGAGTTGATGCACGAAGCTGACTTCCCTGTCCTGAAAGTCGGTAGCAGGATGGTCGTGCCCAAGGAAAAATTCGTGGTGTGGGTGTCGAGGCATACCCAAGGAGGTGCGGATTGAAGTACAAGCAGTGGCCCAAGTGTGATCCAATCAAGAACTACTTCCAGCTGCCCAACGAGATATTCCTGCTGGGCCTGTCGCCCGGCGCTCTGGCTGTCTACTCCTACCTGCTCTGCTGTGAAAACCGTAACACCTACCAATGCTGGCCCAGCTACAGAACCATCGGCAGAGCGGTGAAGATGAGTGCCAACACCGTCCGCAAGTATGTGTGCGAGTTGGAGGAACGACAACTCATCAGTACAGAGAGCACGACCGTCACCACCAAGGCTGGTCTGAAGCGCAACGGCAATCTGCTCTACACCATCCGTCCGATCCAACTGGCG
>OFFK01001952.1_pt1 | contig 13351 bp, 15 predicted proteins | sample 1521361 | NCBI WGS metagenome assembly OFFK01 (sample SAMEA3504096, study PRJEB24116) | mouse gut metagenome | biome: mouse gut; feature: mouse-associated habitat; material: faeces | place: Denmark | collected 2011
ACCTGTCAGCATCCTAAATACCAACACGAGTCCGTACAAAAACCGCAGTCTGCTCCTTCGGGAGAGGACTGCGGTTTTTTGCGTCCTCACAAAAAAATGAAAGGAGCAAAACCATGAGTGACAATCTGTTCAGCTTTCCCGGAGAGAGCACAGGCCAGGATGCCGGAGATTTTTTCGGAGGTGCAGGCGGCGTCGCATTCACCGACCTGGGCAGTGCGGATGAGGTGGAGAATCCCTTCACCAAGATGACACCCCCGACGGAGGCACCCGCCTCCGGAGAGGCCGCATCGGTCACACCGTCCCCGGCGCCCGGACAGCAGGCGCAGGATCAGCTGGGAACCACCCAGACGCCCCCTCCGGCCGCACCCCCGGCAGTCCCTGCTTCCGCGGAGACGCCAAAAACACCTCCGGCTCAGACTACGGAGGAGACCAATCCCCTGCTGGCCGCCATGGACCTTCAGGAGAAGAAGAACGCGGCGAAGACCGCCGCGCCCATTTTCGCACAGCTCCCCGTTTTCTCTTACAACGGCAGTGAGGAGCCCATCGAAAATGTTGACCAGACCTTTGAGGAGCTGCGCCTTGCCAAGGCGGATGATTTCCCGGAGTTTGACGAAGCCCAGAGCATTTCCTGGACGGTCACTTACGGGAAAATCGTAAAGAACGTGGCCACGCCGCGCAAGACCAAGATCGGCAATCTCAAGCGGGAGATTGAAAGCTCCAAGGAGTTCATGGACGCGCTGAAAAAGGCCGCTGATAAGCGGCCCAAGTGCATCGTGAAGCCGAAAGTGACGATGCAGAAGAAGGGGGAGTGCGCCTACAAGGGTATTTTCCCCCGCCTGGCTGACGCCAGAGCATCGAAAAAGGCCATCTCCTTCATCCCTGCGCAGGACGGCCGGGTATATGAGCGGCGCGTGACATGCGCCGGCGAGTTTATCACGCCCACCAGCGGCGTGAGGTACTTGGACGACATCAGGGCCGGTTTTGCTCCGGCCCTGCCCCTCATTCCCTACAGCCTGATGGAGCAGGCGGTCACGCTGTTTCGCTGCCTGATGGATAACGGGAAGGGCGGCTGTCCGCTGGAGGCTCTGGTGCATATCTATTGGGACCGGGAGGAGAAACGGTTTTTCCTCTATGTGCCGACGCAGACGGTGGGCAAGGAGTTCGTGGATGCGGTGCTGGATGACGATCTGCTCAATGACGAGCGGTATCTCCACTACGCCGATCTGCACTCCCACAACGATATGCCCGCCGAGTTCTCCCCTACGGACGACCGGGACGAGCGCGCCAATCGGGTCTATATGGTAATGGGCCGTCTGAACCGCTACTATCCGGAGCTGTCTGTCCGCGTGTGCAACGGAGGGCATTTCTGTGAGATTTCTCCGGCGCAGGTGCTGGAGCCGATGCCAGAAGGGGATATTCCGCTGGCATGGCTGGACCGGATCAAGCCGGCGGAAGATGTAACGCGTCGATTCCTTGAGGCGGCGGCATGATCTTTTCAAAAATACGGCCGGTCAAAATCGTAATGATCGGCGCGGGCGGCACCGGGGGCCACATCGCCCCCCACCTCTACCGCCTGCTCTACGCGCTGGAACGCCCGGTCCAATTTGTCATCTGCGATGGGGACATTGTGGAGGAAAAGAACCTGGTGCGCCAAAACTTCACGAAAGCCGACCTGGGGCTGAACAAGGCCCGGGTGGTGGCGGAGCGGTATTCCAATGTGTTCGGCCTGGAGACCTCCTATGTCCCGGACTTTATCGAAAACGCGGAGAAGCTGGAGGAACTGATTGCGCCCCGGTCCTGGCGTACAGGGCGTTTTGTTACCGACCCGAAAACCTATGTGCAAACACCCGAGACCATTTCGGAGCTGGTGATCCTGATCGGCGCGGTGGATAATAACCGCTCCCGCCAGCTGTGCCATGAGGTGTTCCTGCGCACAAAGGAACTGGTCTACATTGATTCCGGCAACGGAGAGTATACCGGACAGGTGGTGTGTGGTATCCGCCGCGGCGGAAAAACAATTTATAAACCGGTGGGCGCGCTCTATCCCGATATGGCCCAGCCGGACGACCTGTTTCCATCCGAGGTGTCCTGCGCGGACGCGTCGCTGTCCGCACCCCAGACGATTGCAGCCAATCTCATGGCCGCTACAGCGGTGGTGACGATCATCTACAACATTCTGGTGGTGGGCAGCAGTACGGTGCAGCAGGCTACCTTTTCCACCAAAACGGTAAATATCCGCGCCTATCAAAAACAGAAAAAGCGGAGGAAAGCAGCATGATGGATGCAAGATGTATTGTCAATGCGGGCGAATTTCAAAAGGCACTGGAAAAAGTCCTGAAAGTGGCTCCTAAAAAGTGCAGTATTCCTGCTTTAATGGAAGTCCTTGTTCGGTTTGACGGCGATGCCTGTACGCTGACCTGTACGGATCTGGAATTGTGGTGTCAGGCGTCTATCCCCGCGGAGGGAGGTTCCTGCGCCTTCGTCCTGACTGGCAGCAGGAGGCTTCTCACCGCCTGCAAGTTTTTGTCCGGGGAACTGGAGTTTTCCTATCGCAAGGACCAGCCACCGGAACACGCCCCTACAAAGACGGACCTGGACGGGGACTTGTGGATCAGCTGCGGCGGCAAAGAGATCTGCCAGCGGGTCACAGCGGCCGAGGAGTTTCCGGAGCTGCCCGATGTGGAAGCCGAGCACACCTATACCGTCCAGACCGCATCGCTCCGTAAGCGGTTTGAACGGATCAAGTACGCACTGTCTGACGACTCAATCAGGCCGTGCAACCGGTGCGTGAAGTTTTTCGACAATCGGATCGGGGCTGTGGATGGCTACAGGCTGGCAATGAACCGGGACGAAGCGCTTTGTGTGGACGCCCCCTTTCATATCCCGCCCGGCGCGATGAGGCTGCTGCCTGTCTTTGAGGGAGCGGACTGCCAACTGTTGGTGGGTAAGCGCCGCGCCGCCTTTGACAGCGGCGATATTCGCATCATTACCAAGCTGCCGGAGGGCGAAAGCCTTGATTTTGATGCCGCCATCCCCCGGCATTATCCAGAGGGGTATACCGTCAACATTTCGGATTTTGTCGGGAACTTGCAGTATCTGGAGAAATTCATCTCCAATCCCAGCAGGGAGCCTATCCGATTTAACGGCGGTGTACTGTTGCTGCATACCAAAAGCGGGGACTACCGCTCCCGGCTGAACATGGAGGACGTCCCCCGGCAGGAGATCGGTTTTCGGGCCAGCTATATGCTGGACGGACTCCAGCAGTTCCGGGCGAAAAAGCTGGATACGGTGTCCATGCAAATGAACACCCCGGTATCGCCCATCATTTTAACAGACCAGGTTGATACCGCGCTGGTCCTGCCGTTCTACCTGAACAGGGCGGCTTAACGCCGTTACCATTATTTTATGAGAGGAACATCTGTTATGAAAAATCTCTACATCCCCAAGGGGAAGACCCTGCACTATGAAGCACTGGCCTGCCGGAACATCGTCAACGACGGCGTGCTGATCGTGGAGAACAGCATCCAGGCCCGTCACATCTCCGGTAAAGGCGTTTTAGACGCCGGTTCCATCGCCTGCCGGTCTCTGTCTGCTGCGGATATTGACGCGGCGCATATTACGACCGGAAAGCTGGCTGCGGAGCGCGTGTGCGCCTCCGAGGTCAGGGTATCCGGCGCGGCGGTGGTGTCCTGTTGTCTGGAAGCGGCCTATGTGGAGACCACCAGGCTGACGGTGGCTCTGAGCCAGATCGGTGAGCTGCGCGCCCAGGAGGTAGTGAATCTGTCCGACAGGCGTAGGAGCATTCCCGGCGCTCTGCTGGCCGGCTTTTTCCGCCGGCTGTGGATGTCGCTGACGGCCCGGGTCCCTGTGGACGCCGAATATGTCCCTATTGAGGACACGCCGGAATCCGCCCCGGAGACGCTGGAGCCTGACCTGGGAAACGGGGACGCCCCGGATTTTGAGGCATTCGCGCCGCCGCCTGGCGCGCTCAACGCCGACCTGTGGGACGACTTCGAGTTTAAGCGGCTGGCGGCGCTGTACCGCCTGCTGAAGCCCAGCGGCTATGCGCTGCGCCTGGCGCCGTTCCCGGCCGGGGAAGATATTCACGCCGTGGAACCGGGTTTTCGCGATGCCGCCTGAAAAACAGCGGGTGACGATCCGAAAATACCGCGAGGTTACGATAAACGGGAGGACCGTCGTATCGGAACTGTACGCGGAAGGATTTCTCGGTACCGCAGGCCGGCTTTGCTTGACCTGCTGTGCTGGGTGCGTTCAGCCCTTGCACACAGGCAACGCACATACGCACAACGCCGCGTAAGGCGTTTACCCCGCGGGGGCTGTGATTGGATTCGCAGCCCCCGCGCGATTTGTTGTAAAGGAGGACATTCCTATGGAAGACCCGGCTATGACAGCAGAACTGACAAAACAGGACGCGGGCGCAGTAGAACGCACTGACACACAGCGCTTCTTCGCGCTGGAACAGCTAACAGACCAGGCACAGACGATCTCCCTTTTCGCAGATGCCCTGCCCGTCTATCGAGAGCAGACCGGAGAAAAGCTTGACGCGGAAGAAAAGGCACAAGCCTTTGAGATCTATAAGGTTTTGGAGCAGCAGCGCAACGCGCTGGTAACTTTGATTCACGCCACCCGCCCGTTTTTACTGGAGTTGGAGCACCCGCTGGCCGGCACCGCTGAGAGCCTCGCAGCGCAGGTCGCGGCTTTTCAGCTGATGACAAAGGATTACAGCAAGCTGACAGCGGCCCTCAAACGCTTCGCCGGCAGCCTGCCCACCAACCAGACCACCAACGCTTCAGTGATCGGCCGACTGATGAACAACGTCCGCATGGGGTATTATCCCACCGACCCGGACCATGTGACGCTGATTACCCGGGGAATTGCCTTTCCCAGCGGCATTACCACCAATCTGCTTGATCCCTGCTGCGGGACCGGCGTAGCCCTTCGGAGAATGGCCACAGGAAACAACTGCTTCTGCTACGGCGTCGAATTGGACCGCAGCCGCGCCGAGCAGGCCCAGGCCCAGCTCCACCGGGTAGGCTTTGGCAGCTTCTTCGGCGCGCATATCAGCTTTGGGGCGTTCCATGTGGTATTTCTCAACCCGCCCTATCTGTCCGTCTTGTCGGAAAACGGAGGACGCAGCAGGGATGAAAAGCGGTTCCTGCTGGAAAGCCTTCCGCTTCTGACCCGGGGCGGCCTTATGGTCTATATCGTTCCCTACTACCGCTTGACCGAGGATATTTGCCGCGTGTTCTGCGACAACTTCGAGGACGTGTCCATCCACCGTTTTATGGATGGGGAGTTCAAAAAGTTCAAGCAGGTGGCGGTCATGGGCCTGCGGCGGCAGAGGACAGACAACGAGACGGAGGCAGAGCGGCTGTGCAAGGCCGCATCCCATCCGGAACAACTGCCCACATTGGATAAGCTGGAGGCTGGGCGCTACGCACTTCCGGCATCTGCTCTGAAAGTGGAAAACTTCCGCGGCGCCGAGTTCAATGAGGACGAATTGGCGCGGCAGCTGAAAGCGTCCTCCAGCTTTGAGCGTATACTTGCCAGAAGCAAACTGGACAGCGAGGTCAAACGTCCGCCACTGCCGCTGAGCATCAGTCAGGTCGGACTGATTGGGGGTTCGGGACTCATTAACGGTCTGATGGAATGCGATTACCCCCACATCATCAAGGGACGCATCATCAAGGAGCGGCGCAGCATGTCGGAAGAACACCGCTCGGAGGGCGGGCGTCTGATCTCCACAGAATACCGGGACACCATCTCTAACCGGATGATTTTCAACCTTCTTACGCCCAATGGCTTTCGCTCTCTGGCGTAAACCAATTTCCAAGGAGGCTATGTCATGCCGAAATCAATCAGTTATGGACATTTTGCGCCCGGCCGTCTTTTGATGACCGCCGGCGTTGCAAATGTAATACCCAAACCCCAAATGCTGGATGCCGTCCGCCGCCATTTAAGCTGCGACTGGGGCGATGTCAGCGACAGGGACAAAGCGATGAACGATCAGGCACTCAAACATGGAGGGCGGCTGGTATCCGCCTACCGCTCTAACGGGCGCAAATTCCTGATTATTACGGAAGAAGACCGTTCGGCTACCACGATCATGCTGGCAGAGGACTATTGAATCATCAAATTCTGATAAGGAGAATTGCGATATGGATAACAAAAACCATTTTACTGTTGTATTGCCGCTGGGGGATACAGGCCAAGCCATGCTCCGGAATGAATCCGACCTAACGGATCTCCGGGCCATGCTGTGGAATCGGGCGGCGGACGCCATGAAGCCGCTGCTGGGCCGGATCTGCTCAAGAATTTCCCCCGCTGTTTTGCCCGGCCTGCCTCCCTATAGTGTGGCGCTGGGCCGGACGGAACCCAATGTGTTCCTCATGCGCTATCTGGCCGCAAGGGAGGCGCAGGAAATGGAGCTGGCAAATCGTAACCTGCGGATACGCAGCAGAGGCCGGACGGTACTTTTCCAGCAGCTTGATGAAAGCATCGGTATGACCGTTACGGCGTTCCGGCGCGATGACCCGGAACTGTGCCTGGAACTGGAGCGCGGCAACCGCTTTTTCCAGGGTGACATCACCTGTGCGGCCTGTCTCTATTACTTGGGACTCAACAAGAGCTATATCGAGGAGAAGCAGGAACAGCAGATCCTGTCCCAGGTTGACCGGTACGCCATCTGTGTGGCCGACTTGTGGCCTGTGGAGGGCTGAAACCATGCCGGCATTTACAGATATTGCTCTGCTGTCTGGTTTGCTGCGCGAAGCGCCCGAGACGCTGGTGGATGAGAAGGAGCAGGAGGATGTCAGTCCGTACCTGCTGGAAACCATTCTTCCCATGCTGGCAAAGGGCTGTTATCCCCGTCTGCGGGATATTGACTTTGAGCAGTTCGAGCTTTATGACCCGCCTCAGTTGGTGGAGTACCTGCAAAAGCGCAGTTGTCGGGAATACCAGCTGACGCAGCTGAACCAAACACTGTGCGAAGCCTTACCTATCTGTGTAAAAGACCGGACATTTTTGTGAGGAGGCCACTGTATGAGCCTTAATTTTGACATAGAATATCCTATGCAAAGTCTTTATATCGCGAAAATCTTTTACGACCACGACAAGCTGAACGAGCTACTGGACTGTCTGGACGATGACATTACGATCTCCTGGGATGAGCTGTCTCAGCTTGAACAAACCGCCGTGGGGTGTATATTCGCGGACAGCCGCTACCACTATCAGCCGGAGAAATATATTGACCGGGACCATTACAGATCGGATCAAGACGTCTATGTCCTCCGCGACCCGCTTCTGACCCGCTATGACAATCTGTGCCGGAGGCTTGAAGCGGCTGAGGGGATCACAAAGGTGGAAAACCCGTTTGCGAAGGATCTGGAGTCCGCAATCCACAGGCATATGCAACTTAGCAGCTACTGCTACGACTATCGCTGGATCGACAGCACACAGGACAAAAAAGGGGCCAAACTCGTCCTTTTCCTGTTCGAGGAGTTTGCGGTCTACTATGATCTGATAGAAGCTCTTTTTTCTATCCTTGATTTCTGTGAGGAGACGATCCCAAAGCTGGAAAGCCGTCTTGCGAAGCAGGTCGGAGCGAAGGTGATCCGTCTGCCTGTGCCGGCTGCAACGGAGAAGGAGGCCGCGTGATGAACGCCGAAAATGACATTAAAATCTGTATTTCGCCCCGGCAGGGCAAGATCACCATTGAGGAGCAGGAGGGGTTGGTTACTACCCGGAAGGAAATCGACCGGCAGACCCTTTTAAGCTGCTTCAAAAACAGCCTGCGGACAGAAGATCCAGGCTATTCCAGCGGGTTCCTGCCGCTGAACTGCCTTTCTGTCTGGCAGGGACGGGAGGGAAAGCGTTTCGTGCTGTGGCATCCAAAGCTCTATGCGGATATGACGCTGTACGACACCCCCTACTCTCATTTCCCCATCCCCCGGATGGTATTCAGGTTTTCCACCAACGCGGAAGGGAAAGTATCCGACTGCCGGATCGGCGTCGTGGCGGATGAAACGCCCACGCCGGATACGGTGATGTATCACTACCCCTTCTCCAACGTCAGTGAGGGAAGCGGGCATTTGTGCGTGGGCGCCAATACCATGCCCACCTACAAAAAGCTCCACAAGGCGGTGAATCTTCCCGCTTTTCTCCTCAGTATCCCCAACAATATGCACTCCTATTACAAGACCCACAACAAGCTGGGGCTGGAGTACCGGGATCTGATGGAGTTCCTGAAGGATAAAGAGCCGTCCTTCTATTATTCAGACGTCCTGATCCCCAACGAATGGACGCTGGGGCGGTTTATCGAAGCTATGTGATAAGGAGGAAGCCTTTATGTGGCAGAAAACACCGGAGGAGCTGCGCCAGGCGCTCACCGCGCCCTTCCCCAACGGGGATATTGAGTGGCGTGTCTCGGCAACCAACAAGGAGAAAACCAAGGGTCTCGCCGTCCCCTATGTCACCAACCGGGCCATACAAAACCGCCTGGACGATACGGTGGGCATTGACGGCTGGCACAACGAGTTTAAGCCCTGGAAAGATGGAAAGGCCCAGCTGTGCGGAATCTCCATCTATTTCCATGAGCGGAAGCAGTGGCTGACCAAGTGGGACGGCGCTGACGACAGCGACATCGAATCGGTCAAGGGCGGTCTCAGCGACAGTATGAAACGGGCCGCTGTGGAGTGGGGCATCGGGCGCTATCTCTATGGCATGACCCAAGTGTGGGTAAGTATTGAGCAGCGCGGAAAAGGCTTTGTCATTGTGGATGCTGAGCGGCAAAAGCTGGATCAGACTCATGAGAAGTGGGTGCAAAAGCTCCAGAACAAAACTGCCGTCCCACCGCAGAACGCCAATCAAGAGCAGCAGCAAAAGCCCCGGCCGGCGCAAAACCCTCAGAGAACCGGTCCGCAGGGACAGCAGCGGCCGCCCCAGCCGGCGCCGCAGCAGGCTTCTCCTCCGCAAGGAACGCCGGGGAACCGTCCCCAACCCCAGCCCAATACCCCGGCAGAGGCCGCCGGCCTTCAGGAGGGCATGTATCTGGTACGCGGCGCGGTGCTCAAGCCTACGCTCAACAGCGGCTCCCGGACCAGCGTACAGCTTCAAGATTGCGCGGGAGAATGCCTTCAGGCGTATACCCATGGCCCGGACTCCAATCTTGCGCCCGGCGTCATTCTTTACAATGTGAAGCTTCAGAGCAAAAGTCAGCGCGGGGTCACATTCTACATCTTGGACACCTATGACATCGTAACCTTTACCGCGCAGGACGCGGCATAATCAGGAGGAGACAGATATGATTCAGGCATTGAAAAGCTTTTCCGTGCGCTCTTTGACCGTCAAAGGCTTTAAGGGCTTTGCGGATGAAACCACATTTTCCTTTGACGATATGAACACCATCACCGGACACAACGGCCAAGGGAAAACCAGTATCGCGGACGCCATCGCCTTTGCCATCACCGGCGTCCCCTTTTATGGCGGGGCCAAACTCGACCACTTATATTGCCAGAACACCAGAGATATTTTGGTGGATATGGAGTTTACAGACGAGACCGGCGCAGTGCGGCGGCTCACCCGCCAGCGCGTGAATGATAACATGGACATCCTTCTGGATGGATGCCGGATTACCCAGCGGGACCTCACCGTCATGTTTATGGAACGGGACATGTTCCTTTCCATGTTCAATCCCCGCTACTTTATCGACGTGATGGGCAGCAAGGGCCGCGACCTGCTGGAACGGTATTTGCCGGAGGTTCCCCACGACAAAATTATGAACGCCCTGAGTCCCCATGAGCGTGAATTGCTGGAAAACCAGCAATTCCTCTCCGCTGAGGCGTTTGCGAAAAAGCTGCGGGAGGAGATCTCCCAGTTGGATCGCGATATAATCTACAACCAAGGCAAGCGGGATCTCCAGGCGGATCAGATGGAGGTATGTACCGGACGGCTGGCCGAGAAGCAGCAACGCCACGCGCAGCTGACAGCCGAAGCGAATGAACTGGAGGCCCGCCGTACCACCGGCTTTGACGGAAGCAGCTTAAACGAGAAGCTGCCAGATCTGTACGCCCGGCATGAGGAATTACTGAAAGAGAAGCCTGACGGACCGGAGCTGACGCAGGAGGTGGACGCCCAGATACAGGCGGCGGCTCAGGCGTTGGAACAAATCCGGGCAAGAGAGTACCAGAGCCAATATACCAAGCAGCTTGCTGATACACAGGCCCGAATTGAAGGACTGCGGCGGGAGGTTTCCCGTCAGCGCCACATCCTTTCCGGGCTAAAGCCCGGCGTACAGTGCCCGATGTGCAAGCAGACAGTGACAGAGGAAACTTTGCCACAAGTCCGCAAGGAGTTTACGGTCTCGGTAAACGAGTTGTGCCGTCAAGGGCAGGCGCAGACCGGGCAGTTGAAAGAGCTGCAAGAGCTGGACGCCAAGGCCCGCGCGGTTTTTGAGCAGTTCCGGCAGGAGGACGCCGCCAAAGCGAACGCCGCGCTTTCTGCATTGAAAGAGAAGCGCGGCCGCATGGTGGAGGACTCTCAAGATAAAAGCGCGGAGCGCCAGAAGGAGATCGACCGGCTCCACGCGGAGATTCAGAATACCGAATTGGATCTGGAGTATGGTCTGCTCTCCCCAAAGGAGGGGGAGCGGCTGCGCCGGATCAAAGAGGAACTGACTACCCTTTCCGCGGAGATCAACGTGCTTACGGAGCAGACCCAGGCGGACCCTGCCGCAGAATTGGACATCGCGCCGCTGGAAACAGCCAAAAAGGAAAAGCAGGCGCTCCTCTCCGCAGTGGCCTCCTATATTGCCAAACGGGTGGAGCTGCGCCTCTCCAGGCTTCAGATGAACCGGGTGGCTATCTCGCTTTACAGCGTGATGAAAACCACCGGCGAAGTTAAGGACGCCTTCAAGTTCGTTTATGAGGACCGGCCCTACATCTGTCTGTCCGGCTCCGAACGGATTAAGGCGGGCTTGGAGGTCGCGGAACTGCTAAAAAGTCTGGTTGGCGTCAATTTCCCCGTATTCATTGACGACGCCGAGCGGGTGCCCGTCATCGACAATGTACGGCCCACCGGCCAGATCTTTATCGCGCAGGTGGTAAAGGGCGCCAGGCTGACCGTGCAGGCATCCGGCGGCGCCGCCCCCGCGCAGGCCGCGTAAGGCGGTAAGCGCCCATGGGCAGGCAGCACACCGGCGCAATCTATCAGGAAATACCGATTCTGGAAGCAGCGAGGCGGTGTGGGCTTGTCCTGAATAGCCGCACATTGGAATGGGATGAGGTGGAAGCCTCATGCCCATTCTGCGGCGACCATGGAGCTGGGAAATACCATCTCAGTCTGAACACACGAAAAAACGTTTATCGCTGTAACCTCTGCAACGCCAGAGGCAACAGCGTTTCGCTGTTCGCCCGCATAGAGGGTATTTCCAACCGGCAGGCGTTCCATGCGCTATCGGAGGAGGGCCGCCTCTACCGATTCCCGCAGCAGCCCCTGTCAAAAAAACCGCCGGAGCGGGAGCCAGCCTCCCTCGCCGCGCGGCACGATACCTATTACGATATGCTCTCCCATCTGGAGCTGTCCCCCAAGCACAAGGCGGATTTACTATCCCGGGGGCTCTCTGAGGAGCGTATCGCGCAAAATCTGTACCGATCCCTGCCGGACGGGGACCGTCCGCGCCGCTTTCTGGCCGGGATGCTGGCCGACTTCCACGATTTAGAGGGCATCCCAGGCTTTTATGTGGATGACGGCGGCTACTGGAATATCTCCGGCCACAGCGGGCTCCTGGTCCCCTACTGCGATAAAGACGGTTATATCCAGGGGATGCAGGTCCGTCTGGACGATGAGAGCAAGCCTGACCGGAAATACCGGTGGCTATCCAGCAGAACGAGAAAGCATGGGACCCGCAGCCTTTCCTGGATTCACGTCACCGGGAATATCCATGCGAAAACCGCTTACCTGACGGAAGGCGGGCTGAAAGGCGACGTGGCCAGCTTTTTGGACCATGATTCGTTATTTCTCTGCTTCGCCGGCGTCACCGCTATCGGCGGCCTGAAGGATGCTTTGAAAAACCTCTCCATATCTGAGGCGGTGATTGCACTGGATATGGACAAGATGATGAACTGGCGCGTCCGAAAAGCGCTGGATAATATCATGGAGCTGATGGCCTCCTTCCCCGGCGTGAAGGTCCGGCTGATGAACTGGAATGCCACCTTTAAGGGGGTGGACGACTTTTATCAGGCCCGCAACTACGCAGCAAGTAAGGGAGTGAACATTTTGGATATGAGGTCAAACTTTATCACCCGCTATCTGGACGATCTCTGGAAAGCAGAGTATCCCAAGCAGGACCGGGGTTTTATTCACGCCTGTGAATGGGAGGAACTGACAATTCCTCTGAGCGAGTTGGACTGTGACCCGCCCCGCGATATGAAAAAGGCGAAACGGTACCAGCAGCTTCTTTTGGACGGCCATACTGAGTTTCCACCGCTGGTCTGTGTCAACCGCATGGTCATCGACGGCCAGCACCGCTTCTGGGCCTACCAGCAGTTGGGGTATCAGACCGTCAAAATCTATCAGAACGTGCCCTGGGCCTTGCCCGCGGCAGCGTAAAATTACTTTATATGAGGAGTACGATTATGAAATTTGGAGATTTCAACAAATTGGCCTGCGGCGACCGCGTGACCCTGGTCAGCGCTATCGACATCCTGATGCAGGTGGGCCAGAACTATGTTCGGGAACTTTGGACGATCAGTTTACCTCCCTGCGCTATCTGTCTGAGGAATTGCAGATTCGCGCCCGCGGCCTGCGTGTGAAGAAGAACGCCGCGTGATTTGCGGAAGAGGCATTGCCGCTAACACAGGTCAGTGCGTTGCCGTCTGCCATTAGGATCGCTGCCGGTAAAACGGCTCGATAGATTGCCGGGTAGGTTTATGGCGGAGGTGTCCTGGACGGCGAGGAGGCGGATTCTGAACGGCGGGCCACAACAGCAGATTTACTGTAATCTGCTCAGGTTGGTACGATATGGCCGAAATGATCCGCGGCGCGTCCACCAAAACCACCCATGGCGTCGATAACAGCAAGAAAGCAGGAGTTTATATGCCAAAGAAACAGCCGGAACCCATCATTACCCATGTTGAGATTTACGCCCGTGCAATTCGGAACATTTCTGATGAGATCAAGGTGTGGGAGGATCGCTGTAAAGATTTCCCGCAGGAACAGCGAGACAGCATAGTGAGCAAATCCACAGCCCACTTGCTTCCCAAGTTGGAGGCGCTCAAAGAAATGTATCGCATGGAAAGCGGGAGCGAGTACAACTAAGCTGAAAATGTTCGGA
>OFFK01001953.1_pt1 | contig 13351 bp, 12 predicted proteins | sample 1521361 | NCBI WGS metagenome assembly OFFK01 (sample SAMEA3504096, study PRJEB24116) | mouse gut metagenome | biome: mouse gut; feature: mouse-associated habitat; material: faeces | place: Denmark | collected 2011
CTTATAATACAGGACGGAATCCGCCAGCGCCGACGCAAACACCGTCTCATGTTTCTTCGTCAGCTCACGGCATATACTGACCCTCCGGTTGCCCAACGAATCAAGAAGCGTCTCCAATGTCCTCACAAGCCTGTGGGGAGCTTCATACAGCACCATCGTCCGCGTCTCCTGCTTCATTTCCTCAAGAATTGCCTGCCGCTCCTTCTTATCTGCCGGAAGAAACGCCTCGAATGCAAATCTTCTGGTGGGCAGTCCAGATATGGTCAAAGCTGTCACACATGCGGCGGCTCCCGGAACTGCCGTCACGGCGATCCCAGCCTCACGGCACATCCGTACCAACTCTTCGCCGGGGTCTGAGATTCCCGGAGTCCCCGCATCCGTAATCAATGCAATATCCTCTCCGTCCAGAAGCCGCTCCACTAACTTGCGTCCTTTTTCTATCTTATTGTACTCGTGATAACTGGTCATAGGAGTCCTAATCTCAAAATGATTCAGAAGTTTGATGCTGTTGCGGGTATCCTCCGCAGCAATCAAATCTGCTTCCTTTAAAATCCGGATACAGCGAAACGTCATATCCTCCAGATTGCCGATTGGCGTCGCACATAGATATAATGTTCCTGGCATGGTAATTTCTCTCCTCTACTTCTAATTTTACTGCCGCATACCGTAAATTCTCAGCAGCTCCTCCGTATAACGCCCGTCCTTTTCATACACGACCAACGGCGGCTCCACCTTCATCCGGGGATTCCCGCCCCTTAGTCCTTCCACCAGTACCATATTCGGCTCCTTGTCAACATAGGGATGCACCAACCGCATCCGTTTCGGCTCAATCCGGTATGCCGACATCTTCGCCAGTATCTCCGGCAGCCGGAACGGTCTATGGACCATATAGAACCGTCCCTTAGGCGTCAGGAGCCTCGCGCTCTCCCGCAGCACATCGTCAAGCGTACACAACACCTCATGCCTTGCGATATACAACGCTTCATTCTCATTTTTCAAGCCATGTTTCCCTATCATATAAGGCGGGTTCACGGTAACGACCTGAAAAGAAGCCGCCCCGAACAGCCCCGATGCATTCCTGATATCTCCCGCCTCCACATCTACCTTATCCTCAAGCCCATTATACTCAATGCTCCTTCGCGCCATATCCACGCTCTCTTTTTGAATCTCAAGCCCTGTATAATGCTCCCCTTCATTCTTCGCTTCCAGCAAAATCGGCAAAATTCCAGTCCCCGTCCCAAGATCCAAAGCCCGCTCCTGCTTCTTTATCTTCGCAAAAGAAGATAGGAGAACCGCATCCATCCCAAAACAGAATTTCCCGGGGGTCTGTATAATCCCATACCCCTTAATCTGTAAGTCGTCCAGGCGTTCTCCCTCTTTTATATATCTGCTCTTCCTATTATCCATCACTTCATCATTCATCATCCAGCTTCGACGCCGCGTTCTTCTCTTCCAGCGCCCTAAGCTCCGCCAGTTCTTCCCGGGACAGCTTCATATCCTTCTTCCTCCGCCTCGACTTGAACCTAAGCTCCTTCGCCTTGTACTCGCGGATCTCCTTCTCGTCGTTATCAAGCGTCACAATCACCTTCACAAGCTGACGCAGCACCTTCACCGACTGCACATCACCCTTCAGCCCATCCGGTGTCGTCACACGGTCCCCGTTAGACGGCAGGCGGCTGTTCAGCTCCTCGTAAGTCTCCTCCTCGTTGGTCAGGCAGCACATAAGCCTGCCGCATACGCCCGAAATCTTAGACGGATTCAGGGACAGATTCTGCTCCTTCGCCATCTTAATAGATACCGGGGCGAATTCTGTCAGGTAGGTATTGCAGCATAACGGACGCCCACATATTCCAATTCCGCCGCGGATCTTCGTCTCGTCCCGCACACCAATCTGCCGCAGCTCAATTCTTGTACGGAACACGCTCGCCAAGTCCTTCACCAGCTCCCGGAAATCGATCCTCCCGTCCGCAGTAAAGTAAAAAAGCACTTTATTATTGTCAAATGTATACTCCGCGTCGATTAGTTTCATCTCAAGTCCATGCTTGCGGATCTTCTCAAGGCATATGCCAAATGCCTCCTTTTCTTTTTCACGGTTCTTCTCTTCCTTGCGGATATCCTCCTGCGTCGCAATCCGGATCACGGACTTCAAAGGCTGCGTAATCTTATCATCTTCCACATCCTTAGGTCCCGTGACCACAGAACCAAACTCCACGCCTCTCGCCGTCTCGACGATGACCTTATCTCCCGTATTGACTTCATATTTTCCCGGCGCAAAGAAATAAATCTTCCCTGCCGGCCTAAACCTCACTCCAATCACTCTCGTCATTTGATTAATTCTCCTTCATTGTCAGGAACAAAAGCTCCATGACCAAATCAAAATTCACATTCGCCTTTAAGCGCGCCTTAGCCTTATCAAGACTGCTGATAATCAACTGGATTCCCTCGTAAGAACTCTTCCTCGCCTGCTCCCGGATATCGTCAATCTGATCCTTGAACACGACCGTATCCATGTCCCTCGTCGCCTTATACAGCAAAACATCCCGATACCAAACCGCGATGATATCCAGATAGTCCGTAATCTCCAACTTAAACGCCGTAACGCTGTTCACAGCCTCCACGATCTCACTCAGTTCCATATCATGGACATGCCGCAGAAGATGTACCGCCGCCTCGCGAATCTCATTAAAATGCTCCGAATTCGCAAGCATAATCGCATGTCCCATATTCCCCTGGGCAAATGCAGTACACAGATCCGCCTTGTAATCCGGCACTTTCAGACTCTCCATCAAATATTTCTTAATCAGCTTGTCCTTGATATAGCGAAGCCTCAGCATGACACATCTGGAGTTAATTGTAGGAAGAAGCGCCTCCGCATTCTCTGTCAGAAGCATGATCACCGCATACTGAGGCGGCTCCTCAATCGTCTTGAGCAGTGCGTTCTGGGCCTGTGGAGTCATAAGATCGGCATGGTCGATAATATAGACCTTGTACGGTCCCTGATAAGGCTTTATCATAATCGTATTATTAACCTGTTCCCGGATGTCATCCACACTGATAGAATTCGGCTTCTCATGGGTGACTCTGATAATATCCGGATGATTGCCCGTCTCCGCCTGGCGGCAGGAATGACAGGTATTGCAAGGCTCCTCTCCTCCCTCCTCGCACAACAGCGTCATGGCGAAAAGATATGCCAGAAGCTTCTTCCCGGCGCCCCTTTCCCCATTCATGATGTACGCGTGGGATACCTGATCCATCTTCACTGCATTCTTGATATAATTGATTATGTCTCTGTGTCCTACCACATCTTTAAAGCTTCCCATGTTGTATTTCCCCTATCATCTCTTCTAAGCATCTAGTTCCGTCATGATTCAGGATTCTTTTGGTAATCCCATACCTTGCAAGGTTCTCTTCGGAATAATCCTCGGAATCTGCAAGAAAACGCCTGCACAGTTCCTTATAATCCGGGATCTTCCGTATCTCCTCCCGCCTAATGGCACGTTTCAGCCGTTCTCCGTCCTCCACTTCGATATAAAGCGGAACTACGTTATCCTCTCCATAGTATTCCCGCATCCTGCCATAAGATTCCAGCGTCCCGATTACAAGATAATCCCCACTCCCAAGCTCTACCTGCCCGTCATCGACCGTCGCATACCTCCATACCCCATGTACCGTATTGTAGGCGCGCTGCTCAATCACCCTGCCCTGCTCCTCGTATACATTTAATGTATCCTCCGACACAAAAAAGTATTCCACACCGTTTCGTTCCCCGTCCCGTTTCGGCCTGGTGGTGTAGGGCGTTATGGTCTTTAGTTCCGGCAAGGCTTCTTTGAGTTCTTTCTGCAAGGTATCTTTTCCGGAAGAGCTTTTTCCCATCATATAGTAAATCTTACCCATGCGTCAAAACCTCTATATAAGAATCCCTCTTCAAACCTTCAATCGAAAATCCCATCTCATAATACCATTGTAACACATTTACCGCCTCTTGTGATACCCTTTCTCCCGGAACAATGAAAGGAATTCCCGGGGGATACAGATATGCGTACTCCACTGACACATATCCTGCACAATCCCTCCAATGACGGGATTCCACCGGACAATCCATCTCTTGTATTTCCGAACTATTATATACCATATCAGGGGGCGGAAGGCAAGGAATATTCTTCCTTTTCCGCAAATCTCCCGCTGCTTTTTCCTCTCTGTGGACCTTTACATCTTCTTTCCAGTTCCTTTCCTCTGACGGATAAGAGCCGTCTATCTCCTTCAAGGCACAGCTAAGCCTTCGGAAACCTTCCGGCGTATCCCCGACGGATGTCATGGCAAGCGCATACCCGCCAGCCGACATCTCCATTTGAAGATGATATTTTTCCAGCAAAATTCGGGAAAGGTCCCTCCCCGTAAGTCCTGTATTTCCCGCAGAAATCACCAATTTAGAAGGATCATACCGATTCGTATGCACCAATTTCAGCCTCCTAAGCCCCGCCAGCTCTTCCCTGAGTCTTTGCAGATTCTTTGCATAAGGCACAAACAGCTCATCTCTTCTATTTTCGAGAAGAGCAATACAGGAATCTATACTTGCCATCAACACATAAGAAGGGCTGCTGCTCTGGAGCATATGAAGATATCTGCGAACCCTCTCCCGCCTGACAAGACTTCCATTCATATGCAGAAGGGCAGTCTGGGTCAATGACGGAAGCGTCTTATGCAGGCTGTGAATCACGATATCCGCACCTTTCCGGTTAGAATTCTCCGGAAAATATGGATGAAATCCAAAATGCGCTCCATGGGCTTCATCAACAATAACTGGAATTCCCTTCTCATGGACCGCTTCCGATATTGCTTCCACATCCGACACCACCCCTTCATAAGTCGGCGACACAATCACGGCTGCCCGAATCTTAGGATTCTTCTCCAAAGCGATCCTGACATCTTCCGCGGAAATCTCCGTATTCATATACTCAGACACATGAAATCCCGGCGCCAGATACACCGGGTTCAATCCATTCATCTCTATGGCATGATACACAGACTTGTGGCAATTTCTTGCCACAAGTATCGTATCACCTCTTCGCGTCACACCTGCAACGGCGCTCAGGATTCCCACACTGCTCCCATTAACGAGGAAATGTGTCTCCTCCCCATGGTACACCTTCGCCGCCCGTTCCTGAGCTTCTTTCAGAATCCCGTCCGCATGGTGAAGGTCGTCAAACCCTTCAATCTCCGTAATGTCAATAGCGAAGGCTGGCTCGTCTCCCAGCATATTGAGCCGCCTCTTATGCCCCGGCATATGAAAACCATAGTAATCCGACCTTCCATACTCCGATAGCCTGTCATATAAGCTGCCCATTATAACCTCTTCAGAAGCTCTTCTCTCTCCTTCTCAAATCCCGGTTTCCCAAGAAGCGCAAACATGTTCTTTTTGTAACTCTCCACGCCCGGCTGGTTAAATGGATTCACACCAAGAATATATCCGCTCACGCCGCACGCAAACTCGAAGAAATAGAACAACTGTCCCAATGCGAACTCGTCCTGCTTAGGAATCTTAACCACCAGATTCGGAACATTTCCATCTGTATGGGCAAGCATCGTCCCGTTCATTGCGCTCTTATTGACAAAATCAACCGTCTTTCCTGACAGATAATTCAAACCGTCCAAATCCACCGGCTCTTCTTCAATCACGATTTCCTCTGTAGATTCTTCCACATTCAGAACCGTCTCGAACATGATACGGCTTCCGTCCTGAATGAACTGCCCCATCGAATGCAGGTCTGTAGTAAGGTCAACAGACGCCGGGAAAATTCCCTTCTGATCCTTGCCTTCGCTCTCGCCGTAAAGCTGTTTCCACCACTCGGATACATAATGGAGGCTTGGCTCATAATTGGCAAGAATCTCCACTGCTTTGCCCTTCCTCAGCAAGACATTACGTACTGCCGCATACATTACCGCATCATTCTCCTCATAGGCATCCTTCAACGCATGCTCCCTCGCGTCAGCCGCGCCTTCCATCAGCTTGTCAATATCTGCGCCGCTGACCGCAATCGGAAGAAGCCCAACTGCCGTTAATACGGAGAAACGTCCTCCTACATCGTCCGGTACAACAAATGTCTCATATCCTTCCTCGGTCGCCAGGTTTTTAAGCGCCCCTCTTGCCTTATCTGTGGTCGCATAAATCCTCTTCGCCGCCCCGTCTTTGCCGTACTTTTTCTCAAGCATTCCCTTAAAGATACGGAAAGCAATCGCAGGCTCCGTCGTCGTCCCGGACTTAGAGATGATATTTACAGAGAAATCCCTATCCCCAATTACATCCGTCAGATGCTTTAAGTAGGTGCTGCTGATGCTGTTGCCCACGAAATAGATCTCCGGTGTCTTGCGTATTTCCTTCGATACCATGTTATAGAAATTGTGACGCAGGAATTCAATCGCCGCCCTTGCGCCAAGATAAGAGCCTCCAATACCGATTACCAGAAGAACTTCCGAATCTCCTTTGATTCTTTCCGCAGCTTCCTTAATCCTTGCAAACTCTTCCTTATCGTAATCCACAGGAAGATCAATCCATCCAAGGAAATCATTCCCCGCACCTTCTTTGCCAAGAAGTTCGGCTTTCGCGTTCTCTGCAATCTTCTTCATTGATTCAATCTCATGCTCTGAAATAAATGTCTTTGCTTTAGAATAATCAAATGTAACTCTGCTCATTTTAGGGCTCCTTCCTTCTATGCGGTGAAATCTGCCGCCGGCATGTCTCCCGCTTATTATATGGTAATTTTATACATCTATTATTTTACCAAATCAGACGGCTATAATCAAGCCATAAACTTTTCGGCTCAGCACTTCTAAAAGTAATATTTTTGAGCCAGCCATCTTGCCATGCTTCATATAATTATTTATAATGTAAGAACAATAAAGAGACAATTTCTACATAAGGAGGCACTATATTGTGGGAACAGATGAGAATCCAACCAAAGATAAAGCTACTGCAAATAAGAATGCCGCCAAATCACAAGAAACAACTTTTATTAGTAGAAAAGACCAATTAGTAGAAGAAGCGAGAAGTTTTAATCTTCTAAGCAATGTTTTTATGAGCGTTGCGTTAAACGACATTCCAGCCTGTCAACATGTTATCCGTATTATAACAGGTCTGTCCGACTTGGTTGTGAAGGAGGTAAGGTCACAGCACAGAATTTCAAAAATTACGGCACATGACGCCATCCTTGACATACTGGCAGAGGATAGCCACAGACGATTAGTGAATTTGGAAATCCAAAGAAAAGACACGATTGAACATGCTAGAAGAACCCGATTTTATGCAGCAATGATTGATAGTGAATGTTTACAAAAAGGAAAAGAATATGACCAAATGCCGGATGTCCATATCATATACATTAGTGAGACGGATTTATGGGCGGCAGGAAGAGCTCTCTATAAGGTAGAAAAGAAATTTAAAGGAACAGAAATTACGTATGATGATGGTATCTATGTAACATATGTAAACGCTGAGATAAACGATGGCAGCGATATTGCTAAATTAATGGATTATTTTAAGAAGGCTGATCCAGAGGATATGAGCCAAGGAGATTTGTCCGCAAGAGTCCATTTTTTGAAATGTGAGGAAGGAGGTTATCCGGAAATGTGTGAAGTTTCTGAAAAAATTTATAAGGAAGGGATCATCGAAGGTAAAAAGGAAGGGATCATCGAAGGTAAAAAGGAAGGGATCATCGAAGGTAAGAAGGGAACTGCATTTAATATGAAAAAAAAGGGATATTCAGATGCCATAATTGCAGATATTTTAGAAGTTGGTTTAAATGTTATACAACAATGGTTTGCAGAAATCTCCCCCAATTCCTGACACCTGCTTTAAACAGCGGCGGTATGTCACCTCTTCAATGGTAAACATACCGCCGCAGTCATTATACTCCCAAATCAGGCATCCATAATCAAGCCATAAACTCCTCGAGTATCCTCCTGATTACTACATCCCGGTTCACCTCATCTTCATTTTTTTCTTTTTTCGGCATCCGTTCCTTCTGCAATGTCTGCCGGCTTTGGGTGTTCTTTACTGAGCTTGACGGGGTTGGTGGCTCTGGCGAATCGATTACTATGGAATTCATGGCTTCCCCAGACGACTCTGGAATTGGGATTTCCACAATGTTCTCCCTGCGTTTTTCTCTTCCCTTCGGAGTTTCTATTTCCACCGACTCCTTTTTCCTGGTTTCCGATGCCCGAAATAATTCCGTTCCCTCACCCTGTCCGGGTTCTGGCATCCGAAATGCACTGATTCCGTCATTTTGTTCCGTCCCTTGCCCGCGAAAGCCTCCTCCTTTCCCCTGTGTCGATTCCGCCATGCGAAACGCATTTGCCACTTCGTCAACCCTCAGGTCAGCCGTCCGGAATGCATTGACCTCCTCATTCTCCCCTGTCTCAGGAGCTTGGAAAACCGATTCCCCAGCTTTCAATTCTGCCGCAAGAAATGCGCTGACTGCACTCTGTTTCTGTATCGGCTCATTTGACGCATATATTTTTTCATCTGATAGTTTCTGACTTTTTGCCGCATAGAGGCTGTCGTCCGCCTGCTCAAGATTCCTTACCGCAAATAAATCCTCCGGAGTTTCCTTCTTTCTCACCGCATATGTATCTGCGCCATTGGCCTGCCCATCGGTCGGCATTGCTCCAAACTCCGCTGACGAACCATCCTGCGCCAATACCTTAATTTCTTTCTGGTAAGACTTCTCAAATCTGTGACGGCATACATTTTCCAGAAAATCCACCATATAATTCCGTACTGCCTCTAACTGGTATTTCTCATCTGTCAAAAGATGTACCAGATATACAAATGCAGCAAGCCCTCCTCCGACTGCGCCTGTCTTCCATACTAAATCACTCATCCCATTTACACCGTATTCAAGTCCTGCACCCACTGCTCCGGCAAGCAGGCATAACGCTGCAGCCGCTTTCTCCATTCTCCTCCAGCTGTGGAGACGTAATCCCAGCACCTTATACTCATACAGGTACTTTTCCACAAATACACTCACATTCTCTACTTTGTCACTGACCATGCTGGCGTGTTCAAATTTGGCACGTACCAGGCGCATCAGCGGATGGGTGCTTTTATTCATATTTCCCGCTGCACGTACCAAACGTTTCAAAGAGACGTTAACAATAAATTTACTCATAATCCCTACGGCTGTCAGGATTCCCATTAGCACGAATATCATGTGCCTGTCCAACATTGTTTCTAACATAAAAAGCCCTCCTTTTGAATAGAATTATAACTGAAATTCAAAAGGAGAGATCAAAAACCGTTCAACAGATTCCGCATTCCCCGGAGGGAGAATCTGTCAGTTCCGGCAATATCATGAGATATTTTCTTCTTATATAATTGTCAGCAATTCCTTCATAAGTCTTACACCATGCGTAATTGCCTGCTGCTCGAAGGTCGGATAATCCATCGTCGCACTATTGTCAGCTTTGTCCGAAATGGCACGGATTATGACATACGAAACTTTATTCAGGTAAGCCGCTTGGGCAATCCCAGCTCCCTCCATCTCCACACACATCGGGTGAAAATTCTCTACGATCTTAGCCTTCACATCTTTCGATGCGATAAACTGGTCGCCGCTTGCAACCCTCCCGGTAAATGTATGGATATCCGGGTTCGCTTTCTCGTTCGCCTGTACTGCTTTCTGCACCAATGCCTCATCCGCCGGGAAAAAGAGCACGTCCATCCTCGGAACCTGACCGATGGGATCCCCGAATATCGTTGCGTCCATGTCATGATGTACGGCGTCTGTGGATATCACCATATCCCCGATATCAATCCTCGCATCCAGTGAACCTGCAATCCCAGTATTGATCAGCGTATCTACCTGGAAGCGGTCCACCAGGATCTGCGCGCAGATTCCGGCATTGACCTTCCCGATCCCACTCCTTACGATCACTACCTCCTTGCCGCACAGCGTTCCTTTGCAGAACGTCATCGCCGCCTGTTCTACCGTTTCTTCAATCTCCATGGCATCCTTTAAAGCCGCCACTTCCTCTTCCATTGCACCTATGATTCCTATCATTATATTAATCTCCTCCTGTATTCTTTTTTCTCTTCAATCCTTGGGTTTTTGCCTGATAGCTGTAAAATATCCCGCTTTTTATTATCTGGGGGTATTACGAAATACAGTGTACCATATTCAGCATAAAACCTCAACGATTAGAACTGGTATTTCAAACCGGAATACCTTGGAAAATACCTTGGAAAATGCAGTTTTATCTTAAAGCGTCAGACAAGGATCTAAAGCAGCCCCTTGAAAATCCCGGCGATAGCATTATTCTTTGCAAGAGTAAGGACAAGGATGTTTTGGAATATGCCTTGAGCCGAAACATGCATCTAACCAGAACTGGAGTTGAAGGATATCTCCATATGCCAAAGCGGGATACTGAAAAATCCGGTTGTGAAAAGGGTGATCAGAGGATATGATATATAATAGATTTTATTATTAAAGATATATGATACACATTTGCGTCAAGTGATTCTATTTGGGTCTTATGCCAGAGGCGATTTCAGACCGGATTCAGATGTAGATATTATGATATTGCTTGATATGTCTGATGTGGACTTAAAGGCATACAGCCAGCAACTTTCTTAATATGACCTACGATTTTAATCTGGACAATGCTCTTGATATAAAGCCTATTGCCAAGAGTGAAGAGCATTTTAGAAAATGAGTAGTTAATTATCCGTTTTATGCAAATATTAATGAAGAAGGAGTGGTTTTGTATGAAGTTTCCTCAATCAAACTTTCTTTATCGGTATCCAAACTTCATACTGAGTATTGTTCGGGTCGAGATTATAGTAAAACATAAAAAATTCTTGCTGACAAAAAGCTTTCATGTAAAATAGTCTACAAATCTGCAAAAAATAGGAGTGCCGAAGCACCCCCATTCCCTAAACCCTCTTGCAAAATTCGCAGTGTTGGTTTATAATCATCTTAGAAGCCGAAGGATATTAGCGTGTCCGACGGTTGCACAATCGGAAACTTATAAAGCGTAAAAAATACGGATTACAAGGCTATCCTCTATGGCAGTAGAAGATAGCCTTTTCCGTTACTTGCGGTTGTGTTTATTGTCTATGTATGTCAAGGCTGCAAAAATCACCAGCACCAACGTAAGCACTTCTAACGTATTCATACCGACCTCCTTTCCGTTTCCAGAAAGGACAACCGCAGACTATCCCTACTCGTTCTAATCTGACTAAAAAAATTATAGCATGTTACATCGAATAATGCTATAAAAGATTTGCGTTAATCACTCCGCCACTTCCAATATACCTCTGCAAATTCCACTTCGCTCATGGCTTCCATATTTCCCTAAAACCTATCCGGCAAGCTCCACCATATCAATTACTATATGCAAGGAATCACGTTCTTTATATCGGCAATCATGCCTTTTCTGTCCTGCCCCTCAAACACACACATTAAATTGATTTCTTCCATTGTAAATTTATCTATCACTTATATCTCCCACTCTGATTTATCTCTGTTCCCTTTTCAGGAACTTCCTTATCTGACCTATCCTTCTGCTCGATGACCGCTTTTTTCTCCGCCAGTTTGTCAATCAGCTCCGCAATAACCTTCACTGCCTTCAGATTGTCCGTAATATCCGGCGCATAATCCAGAATCTCCAAATCTGCAACTCCGCCTAAAAAATATCCATTTGCGTGTCCTCATAACTTTCTATCCCCTTTGTATGGATATTGTCGAATAAGTACAAAGTAGAACAGACTAAAATGAAATAAGCTGTATAAGAAAACCTAAGAAAGAGCCTATGAATCTATAGAAGATATATTGCAAGAAGTCCACTTCAGACTACGGGAAGCAGTACCGCATTATGAAACGTTTACTAATGCCTTTGAGAACCTTGTAAGAATCCCTACAAAGGGTTCTCTTTCCAATAATATATCAGTGGATAATTCATATCACACATTATGTAAAATACATAAAAGAGTAGCATTTCCTCTGTTTTTTTGTTATAATCCTTATGGTAATCTAAGTATCATTTACAATGTCCCCCTTAGAAATCCTACATACTTGCTTTAATGTTATTTCAAGAGGACATCGTAATCAGGAGGAGGAACATAAACATGGAATTTACACCATCCGGAGTCTGTTCTAGATTGATCAAAATTGATTTAGACGGGGAGACAATCAAGAAGGTTGAATTTGTCGGCGGCTGTGCCGGTAACACACAGGGAATCGCCAGCCTGGTAGCCGGCATGAACGTACATGACGCCATATCTCGTATGGAGGGCATTACTTGTGGATTCAAGCCCACATCCTGCCCTGACCAACTGGCAAAAGCGCTGAAACAGGCAATTAGCCAGGCATAAACCCCCAAAGGCATACCCCAACTTAATTACCTTACCGTTTCGGTGAGTATGCTTTTTCGAGAATACGTGTATAAAAACGCAGGCGCAACGGACTACGTTGAGGCTTTTATACACGTGCTCTCGGAGAAGCAGACCAGCGAAACATAAGGTTAATTGAGTTGGATTATCTAGGTACACAAAATTCACAATCTTGCTTAAAATACTAAGAAGGATACGAAGTATCTACCTCATATCCTTCTTAGCGTTCTACGTCCCTTACATCCGGCAAGGTTGTGGGAAGTGTCGTCTACGACGGCTTTGACCCGTATCGTGGGCCTACGGTTTCTCAATGTAAGGCCGAAATTATATCAATAGTTTCTGCGGTGTGCACCGTAAACGGCGTCTCCCACAGCCTTGCCGGATCTTCATCCTTTTTTCCATATTCAGTTGTTAATTTCTAGATCCCACAACCTTGCCGGATCTTTTTCCGCTGTTTTTCGTTACCTTTGTTTTTCCGTCTTGTTTTTAATCCTCAGATTGCCATTTCTGAATTTTGCTTTTGTTGCCTCCGCCTCATAGGCTACTCAAGCTCTTAAATTTTCTTTTATACTTTGGACTGGCGGCTTTTATGGTTCTTCAACATAAACTCCATTAGTAAATGAACTACTTATATCCTCATTAGCTGCATGAAAGCATCTCACGCGATAATAATAACCACCTTCGACATCTAACGCTCTGTTTGACGCTGCACGATCTGCATTAAGATTTTCTTTTTCCCAACTATCATAGTATTCCCAAGCTGTGTCACCTTTTTTTGCTCTTTCAACAATTACTGCAATTCGAACACTTTTTACAGTATGTGATGCGATAGTCGTTCCACCTGCATAAATTTTTCCAGGACCCTTTTCTATGCATTTAGAATATCCCGTAAGCAAATCTACCCCTCGAGTTATTTTCGTGTCATAACCAATTGATTCATCATCCTGTGTTAAATAGGAACCATCC
>OFFK01001966.1_pt1 | contig 13287 bp, 12 predicted proteins | sample 1521361 | NCBI WGS metagenome assembly OFFK01 (sample SAMEA3504096, study PRJEB24116) | mouse gut metagenome | biome: mouse gut; feature: mouse-associated habitat; material: faeces | place: Denmark | collected 2011
CGGCGTCACCTCCGCCGTGGCGGCGGCAGGGATACAGAGGGGCGGGAACATGACGCACCACCAGTTCTTTCCCTGGGCCTCCCCAATGGTGAGGCGCAGGGCATCGTACTCCCCGGCGGGGAGGGTGGAATCCTCGTATTCCCGCGTGTTAAAGTACATCCGGGTCAGCTCCGCCCGCACCGGAAGCTGGCAGCCGTTTTCCGCCAGGGTACGGCGGGCGGTCTCCTCGATGGCGGGGAGGCAGGCCGCCGCTTTGGCCTGGGCCTCGGCCAAGGTGGCCGCGCCGGAAAAGAGATCTTCCGTCTCCAGCAGCACCGCGTCCCGTACCTGGAGCTTCAGGGCCTGGTCTTCGGGGCTGTCCGAGTTGGCCAGGATATGCAGGCGCAGCACATCCTGCCGGACCTGGGCGCACTGCTGCCCAAACCCCGCCAGAGGGGAAAGGAGCATTGCCAGCAGCAGCCCGCCCCCCAGGGCGGCGTCCAAGCGGCGGCGTCTCCTGCGCTCCTCCGGGAGGGAGGCAGCGTCCTTCGGGGTGGAAAAGAGCTTCTTCAGGCGGTATATTTTCATCTTCCTCTGTCCTTTCTTTGGCGGCGGTTGTGTCGTTGCCAGCAGTATGGGCCGAGGAGAAGGAAATTATTCCCACCCATGGAAAAAACCGGACGCCTCGAAGGAAAGGCGCCCGGCTTTTCATTGGTTTGCTAGGAGGAGTGGCCGCCGCAGCTGTGCCCCTCCCCGTGCTGGTGATGGGTACAGGAGGTGTCCGGGTCGTACTGGAGATTTCCCTTCACCAGGGCCAGGGCCGCGTCGTCCGCCGCCCCCGTCACCCCAGGGTATAGCTGGATTTCTGCCTGGGCCAGGGCGGTGCGCGCGCCGGCGCCGATGCCGCCGCAAATCAGGTGTGTGACACCCTTTTCCCGGAGAAATCCCGCCAAAGCCCCGTGGCCGCTGCCGTTGGTCTCCACCACCTGGGCGGAGCGGATCTCCCCCGCCTCCACCTGGTAGAGCTTAAAAGCCTCACTGTGGCCAAAGTGCTGGAACACCTGGCCATCCTGGTATGTGACTGCAATTATCATGATTGGTTCCTCCTTTGTTTCCCTACAGCCCTGCTAAAAGCGGATAAGGCGCGTTACAGCTCCCGGAAGTGCCGCGCCAGGCCGGTGCGCTCCAGGAGGGCCACCAGCAGCAGGCCCAGCCCCAGGCAGGCGGCCAGCTCCCCCAGCCCCACCCCCACGGCGGAGGTGACAAACCCCACAAGGGAGGGGGTATCCAGGAAGAAAGCATTGATTTCCCAGCCGATGATGAGGGTATTGGAGACCACCGGGGCCAAAGCGGAAAGCACCGGCAGCCCCCGGAAGCGTATCCCCCGCAGCAGCCAGGTGAAGACGCACCCCACCAGGGTGGCAAGGGTGCCGAAGAGGATATCCTGGGGGAAGGTAACTCCCATCAAAAAGCCGATGGTATTGGTGATGAGGCAGCCCACCGTCACTCCCACCCCCGCGACGGGGGAGAAGACTGGCAGGAGGGTGAGAGCCTCCGAGACGCGAAACTGCACCGGCCCGAAGGAGAGAAGGGGCAGCGCCAGTGCCAGCACGGAATAAATGGCGGCCAGCAGGGCGCTGGTCACCAAGCGTTTTAGCTTGCGGTTTTCCATATTCATTTTTCCTTTCGTAGGGCCTGGCCCAAAACAGCCGGCCCCTAGTATTTGTTTAGCGTCAGGAATTTTCGACTGACGGCGGGTCCCGCCCGCGGGAGAAGGGTCTTTGCAAGGGCTGATAGGATGCTTCTTATCTTAGCACATTCTTCGGAAAAAGGGAAGAGGATTTCTGCCACGGGAGTGGCTAAATTGCGCAGTTTTTGCGAGCACAAAAAACTACGCAATTTGCACCCTCCCCCAGGCGGGTTTTCCCTTCCAAAAGGTTTCCAGATGTGCTATAATTGGCAAAGTGTGATTGCATCCAAAACCAAAGGGGGAGCGGTGGGCATTATGAAAAAGGGCTTTGACCATGAAATTTACATCGAACGGCAGTCCAAATACATCCTGGAGCGGGTGAAAGGCTGGGACAAGCTGTACCTGGAGTTCGGCGGCAAGCTGATGTACGATCTCCACGCCAAGCGGTGCCTCCCCGGCTACCGGGAAAACGCCAAGCTGGAGCTTTTGCAGTCCTTGGGGGACCAGGCGGAGATCCTCATCTGCGTCTACGCCGGGGATATCCAGCACAACAAGCGCCGGGGGGACCTGGGGAACACCTACGAGGCGGAGGTGCTTAAGCTCATCGACGACCTGCGGGCCCTGGGTCTCACCGTCAATTCGGTGGTCATCACCCGGTACGAGGGACAGCCCGCCGCCCGCATCTTCGCCAACAAGCTGGAAAGCCGGGGCATCACCACCTACACCCACGCCCCCATCCCCGGCTACCCCTCGGAGGTGGACACCATCGTCAGCGACCAGGGGTATGGCGCCAATCCCTATATCCGCACCGAAAAGCCCATTGTGGTGGTCACCGCCCCCGGCCCCGGCAGCGGCAAGCTGGCCACCTGCCTGGGGCAGCTCTACCACGAGCACCAGCTGGGCAACCGGGCGGGGTACGCCAAGTTCGAGACCTTCCCCGTCTGGAACGTCCCCCTAAAGCACCCCCTGAACGTGGCCTACGAGGCCGCCACCGCCGACCTGAAGGACTTCAACATCATTGATTCCTTCCACCTGGACGCCTACGGCGTCACCACCGTCAACTACAACCGGGATATGGAGATGTTCCCGGTGGTCCGGCGCATCATCCAGCGCATCACCGGGGATGATTCCATCTACCGTTCCCCCACCGATATGGGGGTGAACCAAATCGCCGCCGCCATCGTGGACGACGAGGCGGTGCGGGAGGCCTCCTGCCAGGAGATTATCCGCCGGTATTTAAAGGCCGCCGCCGATTACAAGCGGGGTGCGGCGGAAATTGATACCCTCCACCGCCTCCAGGTGCTGATGGAGACCATGAACCTGCGGGTGGAGGACCGGACTGTGGTTCCCGCCGCCCGGGAGTACCTTGCAAGGGCCAAGGAGCGTCTGGGCAAGACCGAAGGGGTGTCGGCGGTAGCCATCCAGCTGGATGATGGCACCATCATCACCGGGCGGAACAGCCAGCTTATGTCCGCGGCGGCAGCGGCTATCCTTAACGCGGTCAAGCACCTGGGGAATATCCCGGACGACATTCTGCTGCTGCCCCCCATTATCATCCAGCCCATCCTGAACCTGAAAAGCGGCCCCCTGAAGATGAAAAACTGCCACCTGGGGGCGGAGGAAATCCTCATGGCTCTATCCATCTCCGCCGTCACCAACCCCACCGCCCAGGCGGCCATGGAGCGGCTGGGGCAGCTGGACGGCTGCCAGGCCCACTCCACCAGCTACCTCACCCGCAGCGACGAAAAAATCTGCTCCAAGCTGGGGCTGGACGTCACCTGCGACCCGGAACACCTGAGCGAAAGCCTCTTTTATATCTAAAGACAGAAAAATCCCCCTGGAAAACCAGGGGGACTTTTGCGTTTTAAGGCCAGTTTTGGTTTTGCAAGGAGGCAGGGGCCGGGGGAAGGGGCCAACAGCCCCCCTGAAAACCCAGCCGGCTTTCCTTACATATCCCGCGAGGCTACCCAGGCGGCGCCGGTGCCGCAGATATCCGGCACCACCACCTCCCCCACCTTCACCGGGGAGGTAAGCTCCACGGTGTCCAGCAGGGCCATGGCCTGGGAAATCATCCCCTTGGGGATGTCCCGATCGGTCTTCACCGGCAGGCGCTTGTGGATGCCCCCCTGAATCTTCACCGTGGAGGTGATGACCCGGGTGGGATTTGTCAGCTCCTTCTTGCCGTAGTCCACGCCGCGGGCGCAGCCGAAGCCGGTGACCTCAAAGTCCTTCTCCTCGTCCACCGCCAGGTGGCAGCCCTTGGGACAGACGATGCAGATGAGATTTGTCATGGTAAACCCTCCCTTACTGCTTTTCCACCGTGATGGTGATATTCTCCCCCTGGACCTTGTCCAGATGGACGCGGGGAATGACAATCTTCTCCATCTCGCCGGGGGCCATATGCTCCCGCTTAAACTGGCAGAGGAGATTCTCCCCGTCCTTTACCTGAATTACCATATCCCGGTAGACGTTGCCCACCCGGAAGAAGACCTCCACCGTTTTTTCCACGTTCTCCCGGCGGATGTGCTGGGGGACGGTGTAGGTGACGCAGTTGCCGGTCTTCACCTCCAGGACAGGGCCTCCCGCCTCCTGGCCGGCGGCGTACTGGGCGGCGGCGGCGCCGGCCCGCATGCTTTCGGCGGTGACGAAGTCCACCAGGTCATGGACATGGACCACGTTGCCGCAGCCAAAGACGCCGGGGACGCTGGTCTCCATATTTTCAAAGACGATGGCGCCGTTGGTGCGGCGGTCCATGGCGATTCCGGCGGAGCGGGTCAGCTCGTTTTCCGGGATGAGGCCCACCGAAAGAAGCACCGTGTCGCAGTCGAAGACAATTTCGCTGCCGGGGATGGGGGCCCGGTTTTCGTCCACCTTGCTCACCACCACCTTTTCCACCCGCTCCTTGCCCTGGATGTCGGTGATGGTGTGGGAGAGGTAGAGGGGAATGTCGTAGTCGTTGAGGCACTGGACGATGTTCCGGTTCAGGCCGTTGGAATAGGGGCAAAGCTCCACGCAGGCCAGCACCTTGGCCCCCTCCAGGGTCATCCGACGGGCCATGATGAGGCCGATATCCCCGGAGCCCAGAATGACCACCCGCTTGCCGCACATCCAGCCCTCCATGTTCACGTACCGCTGAGCGGCCCCGGCGGTGAAGATACCGGCGGGCCGGTCGCCGGGGATGGCGATGGCCCCGCGGGTCCGCTCCCGGCAGCCCATAGAAAGGACAATGGACCTGCCCTCCAGGGCCTGGTATCCCTCCCTGGTGCTGATGCAGTGGACCACCTTATCCTGGCCCACCTCCAGCACCATGGTGTCCAGCTTTACCTCCACGTCGGTTTTGCGGAGCATCTCCACAAACCGCCCGGCGTATTCGGGGCCGGTGAGCTCCTCCTTGAAGTAGTGGAGGCCAAAGCCGTTGTGAATGCACTGGTTGAGGATGCCACCCAGCTCCTTGTCCCGCTCGATAATGACAATTTTCTTGGCGCCCTTTTCGGAGGCGGCGCAGGCGGCGGCAAGGCCGGCGGGGCCTCCGCCGATGATGATAACATCGTATTTCATATCACTTGCCCTCCTTTGTAGGTTGGGTGAGGATGTAGGAGCCTTCCTCGTCCATGAGGATTTGATCCAGGGGGAGATTCAGCTCCCGGGAGAGGATCTCGTGGACGCGGGGGCCGCAGAAGCCCCCCTGGCACCGGCCCATTCCGGCGTTGCAGCGGCGCTTGATGCCGTCGATGGAGCGGGGGACGATGGGGCGGTGGATGGCCTCCACAATCTCCCCTTCGGTGACTGTCTCGCACCGGCAGATGATCCGGCCGTAAAGGGGGTTCTCCGCCACGATCTTCGCCTTCTCCTCCGGGGAGAGGTGGCGGAAGACGGTGCGCTCCCTGGTGTCGATGAAGGTTTCCTTCTTGTGAAGGGCAAGGCCGCAGCTTTGGAGCAGCTCCACCGCCTCCACGCCGATGGCGGGAGCGGAGGAAAGGCCGGGGGATTTGATGCCCCCCAGGTTGATAAAGCCCTTTGCGGCGGGGGATTCCTCGATGATGAAATCCGCCTGGTCGCTGTTGGCCCGGACCCCGGCGAAGTTGCGGATGGAATCCCGGAAGTTGACGGCAGGCACCGATTTTACCGACATTTTGCGGACAAAGGCGAGGCCGGCGGCGGTGTTGTTCACATCCTCCGCTCGGTCCACCCCCTCGGCGTTGGGGCCGACGATAAGGTTGCCGTGAACGGTGGGAGCCACCAGCACCCCCTTGCCGTCCGGGTTGGGGCACTGGAACACCACCTTGTTTACCAGCTCCCCCTGGGCCTTATCCAGCAGGAAGTATTCCCCCCGGTTGGGCAGGGTTTTGAAGGTGTGGCCCCCTACCATGGCATGGACCTTATCGGCCTCCACACCGGCGGCGTTCACCACGTATTTGGCCTCTACCTCCCCGGCGGCGGTGTGCAGCAGGAAGGTTTCCCCCTTCTTTTCGATGGATTCCACCTTGGCGGAAAGCTTTACCTCGGCGCCGTTTCGGACGGCGGTTTCCGCCAGGGCGATGCAGAACTCCCAGGGGCTGACAATGGCGGCGGAGGGGGCGTAGAGGGCGCCCACCACCTCGGTGCTGATGGCGGGCTCCATAGCCCGCACCTCATCCCCGGTGAGAATCCTCATATCCGGCACGCCGTTTTGGTTCCCACGCTGGAAGAGGGTATGTACCGTTTTCATTTCCTCGTCGTTAAAGGCCAGGACGAAGGAGCCGATCTCCTTGCGCTCCACCGCCAGCTTTTCGCAAAGCTCCTTTGCCAGCTTCACTCCCTCCACGTTGAGGCGGGCCATCTTGGTCCCCGGTTCCGGGTCGTACCCGGCGTGGAGGATGGCACTGTTGGCCTTGGTGGTGCCGTTGGCTACGTCGTTTGCAGCCTCCAGGGCGACCACCTTCAGGTCGTACCGGGAAAGCTCGTAGGCGGTGGCGGCGCCGATGATCCCACAGCCGATGATTGCTACATCATACATCATCTTGGATTCCCTTTCTTTCCAAAATTGGCGGCCTCTCCGGCAAAGCTGCCGGGGAGGGGGAGCCGGATTTCTTTTTCCTGCGGCACAAAAAGAGCCAAGGAAAACATGACCCAGGAACGGGTCCGTTTACCCTGACTCAAGCTCTCACAAGATAAAAAGACAATGCTATTATACCATGCTGCCCTGCGGAATACAACGGGCGTTTTCAACAAATTTTGGGGGGCGTGTTTGGAAGGCGTTATCCCTGCTCCGCCAAAACATCGCCATAAAAGGCGTCCATCTCCTCCTGGGTGGGGAAGACAGCCACATACATCTGGTTGCCCATGGCCCCGGCCAGAACGTCGGGGATCCGCTCCACCATCCGCAGGTTATCCCGGTACTTTTCCACCAGCTCCTGGTGGCTAAGGAGAAAGGGCTTGCCGTCCCGCCGCCCGGCGTAGGCGCAGAAGGCATGCTCGCCGTCCTTTAGAGTGGACTTGTCGAAGGCGATCATGTCCGCCCAGATCTTGTAGACGTTGGTGGAGTTGGCGAAGTTCATCATGTCCGGGCTGAACCCGCCGCAGGGGCGCATATTCACCTCCAGGGCCACCACGTCCCCCTGCTTGCCCATGCCCGCCTGATCCCGGGTGAGCCGGAAGAACTCGAAGTGGACGAAGCGGCTTTTCACGCCGAAGCTCTTGACGGCGGCCCGGCCCGCCTTCCGGGTGTCGGCGGGGAGATCCTTGACGATATAGTAGATGGAATTGTCCCCGTCGTTTACAATGTCCATGATGGACATGGGGGTGACGTTCCCCGTCTCGAAGATGGGGTTGCCCTCAGAGTCGATGATGGCGTCGTAGGAATTGACCTCGGCGTGGATGAACTCCTCCATGATATAGGGGACGCCCGGCCCCCGGTGCTCCAGGAACCGCTTCAGCTCGGCCTCGTTGGACAGCTTGTGGGTGTCGGAGGCCCCCACGCCGTTGTCCGGCTTCACCACCACGGGCCAGCCCACCTGCCCGATGAAGGCCAGACAGCCCTGCTCGTCGTCCACCAGATGCCAGCGGGCCGCGGGAATGCCCGCCTTTTCGTAATACGCCTTCATTCCGGACTTGAACTTGATCCGGGGGATGTCGTCCGCCTGGAAGCCGGAGGTGATGTGGAAGTCGGTGCGCAGCTGGGCGTCCCGCTCCAGCCAGTATTCGTTGTTGGATTCCAGCCAGTCGACGCGCCCGTGCTTGTGGATGAAGAAGGCCACGGCCCGGTACACCGCGTCGTAATGCTCCAGGCTGTCCACCTTGTAATACTCGCTGAGGCTGTCCCGCAGCTCGTTGGACAGCCCGTCGTAGGGCGCGTCCCCGATGCCCAGCACGTTCATGCCGTTGTTCTTCAGCTCCCGGCAGAACTGCCAGTAGTTGGTGGGGAAGTTGGGGGAAATGAAGATCACGTTTTTCATGGGGGTTCCTTCTCTCTTTTGGTTGGGTTCGGGGATAGGGGAGGGGCGCGCCGGAGGGAGCGATCAGGCGTAATACGCCCGGAGGATTGGCTCCAGCTCCCGCCACTGGATCTCGTACTCCTGGCGGTAATCCTCCACGGTGCGGGAGGGCGTGACCAGCCGTTCCTTTCCCCGGTATTTCATGGTGTAGGGCTGGAAGACACTGGAGTCCGGGTCCAGGCCGTACAGCCCGTCCAGCAGCTCCCGGCCCTCCTCCGCATTCCGCAAAATGATGGAGGCAGCGGGCAGCCCCCTGCTGCCGGAATCCCTTCTGAAATCGTGGATGTCCGCCCCGTGCTTCAACAGCTCGTCCAGCACCGCCTTGAGCATCTCCCGCAGCCTCCGGTTCTCCTCCTTGGCCGTCTCTACATTGTAGCTGGGATAGGATCTGTGGGCGAACTGCTCGTACTGATCCAGGGCGTGCTGCCAGGCGGTGACGCCATAGGAGGTTTTCTGGTTGGGGTCCATCCCCATGCCCAGCAGGCGGCGCAGCAGCAGGAAATAGCCCTTAGACCGCTCCGGCCCGGGGCCGACGGTATGTCTCGCCCGCATGAAGCACTGGCCCACGGCGTCATACCAGATGGGGGCGGAGAAATTGATGCCGTAGGGGTTGACCGCGTCCGCGAAATTTACGTCCGCCCCCCGGTCGAGAAGCAGGTGGGCCACCTCCAGGTTGTCGCTCTTGATGGCCACCATCAGGGGGGACTGGCCGTCGTCCTTCTTGGGCGGGGCCTTGGCGAGGCAGGAGATCAGCTCCGGCTTTTTGTCGAGAAGGGCGGCCACCTCGTCCAGATTGCCCCGCCGTATGGCCACAAACAGCTTCTTCACGAATTACCCCTCCTGATCCAGCAGGTAGGGCACGAAATAGGCCACCTGCTTATACCACCACTCCCAGTCATGGGACACGTCCCAGCCCCAGAAGTCCACCCAGAGGTGGATATCCTTTTCGTGGAAGATGTGGGCCATCTGCCGGGTGGTTTCGGGGATCTCCCAGGGCCCCTGGCCCACGCAGACAACCCCCTTCTTCCGGTTGTAGAGCTGGATGAAGGGATGATCCTTGGGCATCGCCGCCAGATAGTGGACGGGGGAATTGCGGTACACCACGTCGTCCATATAGTTGTCAAAGCCGTAGACGGCGGAGTAGATGCCGCTGAGGGCCAGCACCCGGTCGAACAGGTCGGGGCGGCGCAGGAACAGGTTGAGGGCGTGGGTGGCCCCCAGGCTGCATCCGAACACCATCACCCCCGGCTCCCCGGTCCAGCCGTTGCGCTGGTTCACCATGGCCCGCATGAAGGGCACCACCTCGTCGGTGATGTAGGCGATCCACTGCTCATACCGGCGGATGCGCCAATAGGGGTCGCTCCACTTGTCCGACCAGGTCTCCTTGTCCACGGTGTCGACGGCGAACACCATCACCTGTCCGGACTCGAGCCAGGGGGACCAGGCGTCGGTCATCTTGAAGTTCTCAAAGTCGAAGAACCGCCCGTCCTGGCAGGGGAGGAACAGCACGGGCCGTCCGCCGTGGCCGTAGACCTTCATCTCCATGTCCCGGCCCAGGGTAAAGCTGTAATCCTTGAAATACTGTGTCTCCATCAATTATCCCTCCAAATCTGGGGCGGGTCAGTCCCGCCCGTACAGCAGCGCGTGGATGAAAAAGGGGATCTGCCGCTCCCAGCTGGCCTCGCAGTGCTCCCCGCCGGGGACGATCCGGAAGTCCAGCCCGATCCGCTTCTCCGTCAGCAGGGACGCCGCCCGGCCCAGCAGGCGAAGCTGCTGGGGGTGGTTGTTCAGCTCCTCCGAGCCGTAGTCCAGGTACAGCGCGGTGTCCGGGTCCACCTGGGAGGAGCGGATCAGGCTCTCCACCCGGGAAGGGGACACCCACAGGGAGGGGGACAGGGCGGCCGCCCGGGAGAACACGTGGTTATAGGCCAGCAGGGCGTACAGGCTCATGAGGCCCCCCATGGAGCTGCCGGCGATGAAGGTGTCCTCCCGGCCGGGGAGGGTGGGGAAGTCCCGGTCGATCCCGGGCTTGAAGGCGCGGGTCATCCACTCCATGGTGATCCGGCCCCGGCCCACCACCCGCTTGGTCTGGGGGGTCCGGAAGGTGAAGGGGGAGTATTCGCTCAAACGTCCGTTGTCCGGGTGGTGGTTGCACTCCACCGCCGCCACCATGATCTGGGTTCCGGCGGCGTCCAGGTAGTCTCCCAAGCCCCAGCTCTTGCCGTAGGTGGCGTCCTCGTCGAAAAAGACGTTGTGCCCGTCGAACATATAGAGGACCGGATAGCGCAGGCTGGGGTCCTCCTGGAAGGAGTTGGGGAGGTAGACATAGGCCCGGCGGGGTTCGTCCCCGGTGAGGGGGGGTATGGTGAGGTTCCATTGATGGATCATGGGCAAAAGTCCTTTCCCGCTTCAAAGCGTTGATAGATCACTTCTATAGTTTAGCACAGCGGCGGGGAAAAATCAATCGGCGGTTTGTGCGCGTTTCGCCCAAAATTCCGGGGAAACGTTGGGAGGAACCCTGGTTTTCCCAGGAAAAGGGAGATCAGGGGTAGCAGACGCCGAGAACAGCCGCCCACAGCGGGATGGTAAAGGCGGACAGCAGGGTGGACAGCAGCACCGTGGCGGCGGCCTCGAACTGGCTGTCCCGGCTGGGATCGTACTGGATGGTAAACGCCGCCAGCAGGGAGGCGGTGGGCAGGGCGGTGAAGATCACCGCCACCCGGGCCAGCTCCCCCTCCAGCCCCGCCAGCAGGCACAGGCCCAGGGTGAGGGCGGGAAGGGCCAGGGTGCGGATCAGGGGCGTCCACAGGTACTTGGGCCGCAGCAGGGCGCGGAAGTCGTACTTCCCCAGGGAGATGCCGCACAGCACCATGCCCAGGGGGGAGGCGCAGGAGCCCAGGGAGTTGATCACGCCGGACACCGGGGCCGGCAGCTTCCATTGGGTGATGTACAGCAGCAGCCCCACGAACACCGCCACCACCGGCGGGGAGAACCAGCCCTTCAGCTTCTCCGGCAGGGTGCGCGCCCTGCGCTCCAGGCCCGGCGGGGAGAGCAGGGGCTCGGCGGAGCTGTAGTAGATCATCCGGTAGGGCACCAGGAACACCACAAAGTAGAACACCCCCGTGTCGCCGTACAGTGCCTCCACCACCGGGATGCCCACGAAGGTGAAGTTGGTGTAAAGCATACTGAACCGGGCGATCCGGGCAGAGGCCCCCCTGCCCAGCAGATGGAAGGCCAGCTGGCCCAGGGCGAAGGTGACGGCCCAGAGGATCAGGGCCGCCGCCACCAGCCGCCCGCAGTTTTTCAGCTCCTCCCAGGAGAAGGCCCCGGACATGGAGCGGACGATCATGCAGGGCAGGGCGATCTTCATCAGCAGGGAGGTGAGCTGCTTGTCGAAGTCGCCGGAGACGATGTGGGTGCGCCAGGCGAACAGGCCGACGGCCACCATGAGGATCAGCTGGACGGACAGGGACGCGGCGGTCATGGGGATCACTCCTTGATCAGACATCCCGCTTATTATAGCAAAAGAATCCGCCCCTGGCAAATTTTTTCCCGCCCCCTTGCTTTTTGAGCGGAAGTATGGTATAAATCTTTCCAATACCTCCTATATGACAGGGGGCAAATCTGTACTTAGAACCTGTATTCACAGCCGAGGATGCCGGCTGGCCGAGGGATTTTTCCGTCAGGCAAGGCGAATTTTCGCCGGAATACTTTGTGTATTGCAAGAAAATTCAACGCGGCATGGCGAAAAAAGACCCGGCCAGACGGCGTTTGAGGTTGTGAATACAGGTTCTTAAATATTAGGAGTTGATCTGTCCAAATGGACCCAGATAGTATGATGCTGCTGGCCGTAGTGGTGCTGATGGTGGTGATGTCGGGGTATTTCTCCGCCACCGAGACGGCGTTTACCTCCCTCAACCGCATCCGCCTGAAAAGCCGGGCCGAAAACGGCGACAAGAAGGCGGAAAAGACGCTGGAGCTGGCGGAGGACTATGACAAGCTGCTGTCCACCATTCTCATCGGCAACAACATCGTCAACAATGTGGCGGCCACCCTGTCCACCCTGCTGTTCATCAAGCTCATCGATCAGACCAACGGCCCGGCGGTGTCCACCATCGTGCTGACGGTGGTGGTGCTGATCTTCGGCGAGATCTCCCCCAAGAGCCTGGCCAAGGAGTCCCCGGAGAGCTTCGCCATGTTCTCCGCCCCCCTGCTGCGGCTGTTCATGGCGGTGCTGACGCCGCTGAATTTCCTGTTCAGCCTGTGGAAAAAGCTGCTGACCCGCCTGTTCCACAAGGAGCAGGACGAGGGGATCACCGACGAGGAGCTGGTGACCATCGTGTCCGAGGCGGAGGATCAGGGCGGCCTGGACAAGGAGGAGAGCCAGCTCATCCGCTCCGCCATCCGCTTCGACAACCTGGAGGCCGGGGACATCCTCACCCCCCGGGTGGACGTGGTGGCTGTGGAGGACACCTCCACCCTGGAGGAGGTGGCGGCGGTGTTCGCCACCGAAGGTTATTCCCGCCTGCCCGTCTACCACGAGAGCATCGACGATGTGGTGGGGGTGCTCCACCAGAAGGACCTGTTCTCCGCCCGCTTCCACGGACGGGCCCAGCTGGAGCCCCTGGTGCGCCCGGTGCTGCACATCACCTCCGGCACCAAGATCGACGATCTGATGCGCCAGTTCCAGCGCACCAAGACCCAGATGGCGGTGGTGGTGGACGAGTACGGCGGCACCGAGGGCATCCTCACCATGGAGGACATTGTGGAGGAGCTGGTGGGGGAGATCTGGGACGAGCACGACGAGGTGGTGGAGGAGTTCCGCAAGCAGCCCGACGGCAGCTACCTCATCGCCTGCTCCGCCGACCTGGACGACATGTACGACCTGTTTCAGGTGAAGGGTGCCTGCGACGCCGCCACCGTCTCCGGCTGGGTGCTGGAGCAGGTGGGCCGGGTCCCCGAGCCGGGGGACCGCTTTACCTGGGAGAACCTGGACGTGACAGTCACCCGGGCGGAGCACCACCGGGTGCTGGAGATCCGGGTGGAGGTTCTGCCCGAGGCGGAGGCCGGGGAGTCTGGAGAGGGCTGACCCCGCCGCCCATACTGCGGCAGATTCGGCGCGGCCGCCCGGTGGCTCGGGCGGCC
>OFFK01001972.1_pt1 | contig 13254 bp, 8 predicted proteins | sample 1521361 | NCBI WGS metagenome assembly OFFK01 (sample SAMEA3504096, study PRJEB24116) | mouse gut metagenome | biome: mouse gut; feature: mouse-associated habitat; material: faeces | place: Denmark | collected 2011
CCTGTATCATAAAACCGTTGATGACTCTGTGAAAAATTAACCCGTTATAGTATCCGTCCTGAATCAGGCTTAAAAAATTATTCACCGTATTGGGGGCGGTTTCCGGATAAAGCTCCGCTTTGATTTTGCCCCCGTTTTCCATTTCGATTGTAACAACTGGATTTTGTGCCATGCTTGTACGCTCCTTTTCCTAAAATTTGTAATCCCTATTATGATAAGATAAAACAAGCGGATAGTAAAGTAAAAAACGTCCTTTTGCAGAAATTTTTGGAAAATCCTTGTATACAAGAAACAATGGTGATACGATATTGTTTAGTAGGACGGAAACGATACATTTTGAACGGGTAATCAGACATGAGCACAGAAAAAATTGATGTAAAAATAACCGACTCGCCAATACAGGCAGCGGATTACGCAAAAAGAAACATACCCTATATCGTGGTATTAAATGAAGAAAACAGAACGGCACAGTTCCCAAGCGGCGCATACTGCGTCGAGGGCATGGACGCGGTTGACGACACCTATAAGGAGCGGGTGTACCGCCGTTTCCACGGCATTCCGTGGGATATTACGGAGACAGTGCGGCTAAAAATAAGGGAGATTACGGTAGACGATGTGCCGCGCCTGTACGAGCTGTACAGCGGCGAGGGAATTACGAAGTATATGGAGCCGCTGTTCCCTGAAATGCAGAAGGAAATTGTTGCATTAAGAAAGGAAATTGACAGAATTAGTAATACTGCAAACTTCAATGGAACTTCTTTATTTAATAATGGTACTCAGGGAATTGCTATTCATGCAGGTGAAACATCCAAAACAGCTAACCAGATTACCATTACGCTTAAGGCAATGAGCGCTAGTAGCATGGCTGATAGCAATAATAATACGGTTAACCTTAATAGTGAGGTAGATATTTCGACAGCTACTCAGGCTCAAGCGTCTATAGACGTTGTTAATAAGGCGATTGACATTATTTCTTCCATGCGTTCCGACTTTGGTGCACTGCAGAATCGTCTGGAGCACACCATCAACAACCTGGGTGTTCAGACAGAGAACCTCTCTGCTGCTGAGTCCCGTATCCGTGACGTAGATATGGCTAAGGAAATGATGACTTACACGAAGAACAACATTCTGGTTCAGGCTTCTCAGGCTATGCTTGCTCAGGCTAATCAGGTTCCGCAGGGAGTTCTTCAGTTGTTACAGTAATCCAGTAACATTTGGATTGAATTACAAAAATCAAAACGACAGAAAGCGCCGGTCCATTGGATGGGCGCTTTCTTCTGCACATAGGGTTCATACTTCTGTGTATGGAAGAAAACGCCCTTTCTCTTTCTGGGAATACCACATACAGGTTCATAGCTAAGGAAGGACAGTAAGCTTATGGAAATAACATTGAGTATCTCGTTGTTGGCATCAAACCGGAGAGAATCGCTGGAACGCTGCCTGGATTCTTTAAAGCCTCTTCTAACAAAGGTTCCATGTGAACTGATCATTGTCTTTACCGGGACAGACGAAGAAGTAAAAAAAATTGCCGAAAAATATACCCCTCAGGTCATCCCGTTTCAGTGGTGCAGCGACTTCTCTGCTGCGAGAAATGCCGGACTGGAAAAAGCAAGGGGGGAATGGTTCCTTTATCTTGATGACGACGAATGGTTTGACGATATAGAAGAAATCTGCGCCTTTTTCCTGAGCGGTGAATATAAGGATTACCAGAGCGCTCATTATATACAGCGCAACTATCAAGATTGGGAGGGGACAAAGTATTCTGATTTTTCTGCGTTTCGGCTGGTACAACGTTTTCCGGGGACGCGATTTCAAAATCCGATCCATGAAGAACTTGCTCCCCGTAAAGAACCCTGCAAATTTTTTCAGACATATGTTCATCATTATGGATACGTAAAGCTGGAAACGAAAAAGAGCAGCAATCAGAAAACTACACGGAATATTTCCCTTTTGAAACAGTCTGTCCGGGAGCAGCCTGCCTTTGTGAAGAATTATCTTCAGCTTACAAAGGAATATGACCTGGAAGGAGACTGGAAAACGGCGGAGAAATATTGCAGGGAAGGACTTAGCATATGCAGTAGGTCAGGTGATTCCTGTTCAAAAGGATGGCTGCAGACATACCTCTCACATTTGCTGTGCAGTAAGCCTGGAAAACAGCAGGCAATAACAGAGATTGAAGAAATCATTAAAACTGAGCATCCTTCGAAACTGACCCGATTAATTTTATACCAGCAATTGGTTCATTTATATAAGGAAGAAAAGGAACACGAAAAGGCAGTCCATTATGGAATCAAGTTTGAACGGCTGTTGGCCGATGTGGAGCGAAAACCAGAACTGTGGGAAAAGCAGGGGTACGGCGAGTTCGACGAAAATTATGTAAAAAATCCGGAACGTCTCTATGCGTTAAGGGCAGACTGTACAGCCTGCGCCCTGGAACTGGAGGACTTGGAACACGCATTTTATTTTATGAAACTCTTTCCATGGAAAGAGGAAAACTTACTATGCAGGTATTATCCCGATTTTGAAAAATGGAGGGAGAACTTCGGTTCTGGCTTTGCAGCCATAGCATCACGCATTTTAGATTTTCTGGCGGATCATCCGGATTCGCCCGACTTTTCAAACCACATAAAGAGGACGGACTCTTTTGGCAAGTCAGACCCTTTGGATATTTCTATAATTTCCGATAGTGCAATTCCTGTCTATCTTGTCTTTATAAGAGCGCTTGGCTTATTGAAGGAGGGCAGAAGAACCCAGGGGGAAAGACTGAGTATCTGGTGTATGGAACATTCAGACGTCTCGTATCTGCAGCAGGTAATGCTTCGGGAGGCTCTTAGATATTGCCTGGATATATCAGAATTGGCTGCACGAATGGATCTGTATGCTTGGGATGCGAGTATGTGTGAGGTTGTGAAAAGCATACCATACACGCGCTTGAGTTCGATTCTGGTTAATATGGAAAAACTGCGGGAAGGCTATCCATTTCATGCCCTCTGTCTGAAAAAGTATGTGCTGAAACAGAGACTTTTCAAAGGTTTTTTCATGTGGGAGGAGCTGACAGGGACACTGGAAGATTATTGCCGATGCATCTTGAAATTTTATAAAGCACAATTTAATAATGAAATGTTTGAGGAAAAATCCCGGGCGCTTCTTCCCGGCGAATGCAGTTTTGCACTGACTGCGCTGGATGCCCTGGGACAAGTTGAGGGCGGGCAGCTTACAGAAGCCGTACATTCATTCCGGAGATGCATCAAAATTTTTCCGTCTATGACAGGGGTGCTCAGGGAATTGCTCCGGCAGGCGGTACGGCGGGTCAATGATCCTGGATTGCATATGGGGGAGGAATTCTACGTGCTTGCAGGACAGATGAAGGGAACGTTGTCTGCGCTGCTGTCTGCGGGAGAGACAGTACAAGCTGCAGGGATTCTTAACCAGCTTCTGCCATTAATGCCGGAAGATGTGGAATTGGTCAGGATGCGCCAGGAATTGATAAGGAGAATAAAATTATGAATATACAGCTTTCAATTTCTTTACTCGTATCAGACAGAATGGAAACGCTCGGGAAGTGCCTGGCTTCATTAAAGCCCCTTCTGAGGGAACTGGACAGCGAACTAATCGCAGTATTTACGGGAAAAAATGAGGAGACACTGAATCTCTTGAGGCAATATACTTCACAGGTCATCCCTTTTACCTGGTGTAATGATTTTTCAAAAGCCCGTAATGTCGGACTAAAGGAAGCCAGAGGAGAGTGGTTTATGTATCTGGATGATGATGAGTGGTTTGATGATACGACAGAGATCATCCAGTTCTTTAAAAGCGGTGAATACCGGAATTATCAGTGTGCATTTTATGTGGAACGCAATTACATGGATTTGGAGGGAAAACGTTACTACGATGCGGATGTAGGCAGAATGTGCCGTCTGACGCCGGAAACAACGTTTGTGTTCCCCATTCATGAAAACCTGTGTCCGTTTCATGAACCGGATAAGAAGCTAAAGGCATTTGTACATCATTTCGGCTATGCCAGAAAAGATAGGGAAAATCTGGAGAATACAAAGACCAGCCGGAACCTCCCACTGCTCCTGGAGATGCTTGAAAAGAATCCGAAGTCTCCCCAGAGCTGCATGCAGATCGCACAGGAATACCGCAGTATTGGAGAATATGACAATGCGATCCGTTACTGTCGAAGAGGGCTTGAATATGCCCGGAAAGAAAAGCGAATTTACAATTATGAATTATGGCTCCAGGTCAATCTTCCAATGCTGATCTCTTATACCGGAGATTTGGAGCTTGCCGTAAAAGAAGCCGAGCAATTGCTGGTCTTGCCGCGAACCCTGGAAGTTGCGTCAGCCTATTTGTGCGTAACTCTCGTTGCCTCCTGCCGGGATCTTAAGAAATACCGGAAGGGATTAAAATATGTCCGGCTTTATCATGAAAAAATTTTGTATCTGCGTAAAAACCCGGATGCTGCATTAAGGCAGAGAGCTGTAGGCGTTACTATGGACAATGTTACGGAGGAAGAAGCACCCGTTTATGTAGAAGGACTGTTTTTTTCAACAGAGGCAGGCGATTTGGAATCTGTCTGTGAAATTCTTTCCTGGCTTCCATGGGAAGATGAAAGCAGGATTTCTCCCCTGTATCCGCGCCTGGAAGAATGGAAAAAGAAATATCCCCAAATACAAAATGAGATTTTAGCCGGATATGACAGGCTCTATACGAATAATCTCTATGTATGCCTTCAAAAGTGTCTCCATGCAGAAAAGTGCGGAGAAATCCAAAAATCATTGAATCTATGGACGATTTGTGCAGAAAGCTGTCCTCCCGGGTTTCAGTGGGAATTGATCGAAATTGCTGTGCGGAACAGTTTTTCACTGAATCCTCTGGTCAGCCGGATGAGCCCGGAAGTTTGGAACGAATATACCGCTGCAACTACAAAACATAAAGAAACCAAAACACTGGAACAATTTTATGAAAAGATAAACCCATTATTAGAAAAATACCCGTTTTATGCCCGGAAATTAGAACAGTGCTGTTTAGAAAGGCTTCTTACCAGTGAACTTTTGGAATCAGCTCGCCCGACAGTGCTTCTGGAACAATATTGTGAGAGCGTGCTTACTGATGCGGAGGCATTATACCGGCCGGAGGTGCTTGCAGCCCCGGAAACATATGCCCTTCCTTCACAGTATAGATTTGCTGCAATCGTGAAAGACGCTTTAGTGCTTTTCAATAAAGGTGACCTGACTGGCTGTATACCACTCTTAAATGCGGCAGTCCAGGTTTATCCCCGGATGTCTGTTGCCGTAAGCCAACTATTACGTTCTCTGGAGGAACAAATGCATTCTTCACAGCGAACTGTTCCGGAGGAATTTTTGATCCTTGGAAACCAGGTAAAACAGGTACTTTATGACCTGATGGAAAAGAAACAGTGGGAAGAAGCCTATGGCGTATCGGCCCAGCTTGTCTCACTGCTGCCGGATGACCTGGACGTCTTACGTATGAAACAGGAAATTCTGCATCATGGGACACCGCCCGTCAGAAAAAATTGGTAATAAGGAGCGTGAAAAAATGAGAATTGCATTATTTTATTCAGAAGTGGAATCTTTTAATTGCTTTACAGATTTGTTGGCACATGAATTGCATACACTTGGGCATAAAACTTTTATACTGGATCTGAAAACCCCGCCCGCAGAAAGCCCCCATTCCCTTGCACATTTTTCAGAATTTATCGCCGAGAAAGTGGACGCAGCCATCTGCTTCGACGGTCTTGGAACCAGGGAAGATATATTGATCGATATCTGGAATGCTTACCGGACAGTTGTCGTAGATATATTGATGGACCCTCCTTTGCGTTTCCATCCCACATTAGAAAAGCATCCCCAGAATTACCTTCTGTTCTGCTGTGATCGGGATCATGTGGAATACGTAAAAAAATATTTTGGACAATCCGTAGCTTTTGTGAATTTTATGCCCCACGTTGGGATCATGCCGGATAAAAACGCTCCCGCTATTCCGTATAAAGAAAAGAAATATGACATTTTGTTTTCAGGTACTTATTACCGTCCGGAAAGTATGCTTGCAAAAATAGAGGAGCTGTTTGAAAAAGGTACGGATGTATATGATTTTTATCTTTATATTTTTGAGTGTCTTATAAAAGACAGCAGCCTTACAATAGAACAGGCTTTTTATAATGTGGCAAAGGAAAAAAATGTTTCACTCGGAGAGGAGAACCTGAAAATCCTGTTAGGCTACTCGGAATCTATCGACTGGGCTATCCGCATGTATCAGAGGGACCGTGTAGTAAAAGCCCTTGCCGATGCCGGCCTTGAACTGCACCTTCTTGGACGCGGCTGGGAAAACCACAGTTCAGCCGGATATCCAAATGTACACCGAATTGATGACCGTATCCCCTATATGGAAACGCTGGCTTATATGGCAGACGCCAGGATCAACCTGAATGTATTTCCATGGTTTAAGGCAGGAACGCATGACCGGATCTTTAATACACTGCTTCAGCATTCCCTGCCCCTTACCGATTCCAGCAGATGGATCACAGAAAATTTTACAGACGGAGAGGACATTGCCCTGTATGATCTCAAGCACCTGGAATTGCTTCCGGGGATTGCGGAAAAGCTTCTGCATGATACCGAACATGCAGAAGCGATTATCACCAGAGGGTATGAAAAGGTACTTCGCCATTTTACCTGGAAAAACTGTACGAATTGGATTTTGAATGCGATTCACGCAGCGTCCGAAGCCTATTCAGCCCCTCTCTCCTCTGCCTCGAGAATCCAGTCCATACGCTGAATATACACGCGGTAATCCCGAATCCCCATCTGCTCCAACTGCTTCTGGATTTCCTTGTAATAGAAGCTGCAGATGATCAGCCGGCGTTTCTCTTCCGGTATTTTCAAAATTTCCTCCGGCGGCCTGACAGGAATCCCCAGCCGCTTCCGTCCCCAGCGATTCTTATCATTGTCTGCCAGGAACTCCGGAGGATACTTCTTCCCCCACTTTTCCATGTAGTCCTCGAACATCAGCCCTGTACCGAATAAAATAACCTTCTTTCCTTCCGCGCCGTCCAGCATGTGGGTCAGCATCCGCTGGTAGTCCGTATAGGGCCTGTCCGGGTTGAAGATCCCGGAGTGTTTTGGCTTCCGCTCCTCTTCCGGAGGATACTTCATATAGTCCTTTCCGAGCGTCATAAACAGGTAATTGTCATACCCTTTTGGAGCCGGAAACTTACGGTTTTCAAAGTCAAGCATCGTAATTTCACGGAAGTCCTCTGCATTCAGCCTTCTGTGCTTATGGTAGCCGCTAAAAAATGCCACATCCTCAGAATCTTCATCCGTATACAGACGCATTGCACCATTCAGCATGCGGCAGAGCTTTTCATGGCTGTAAAGGCTGGCAAGCATCCGGTAGTTTTTCCATTGCCATGCGTTCATGTCGCCATATGCCTTATAATCCTTCCCGTAAATCTTTGCCAGTATAAGGCGGTGACAATGCCGTATCAGCTTTTCCTTTTCCTTGAACTTTTTATCATCCATGGTACATACATCCAACGGAAGGATATCGATCCAGATTCCCAGATTGCCTTTATGCTCCAGTTCCCTCAATTCAATTCCCGTCGTCCGGCTGTTCCGCACCCGTGCAAACCCTCCCCAGAATATATCCTTTTCCGTCTCCGGAGTGTGGAGGGACAAGGGCTCCTTAAGTTCCTTCCGGGCATATGTTAAAAATTTATTATAATCTTTTCTCGGCATTGCAATATCAATGTCGTCATCCCATGGGATAAACCCTTTGTGGCGGACAGCACCCAGCAGGCTCCCATGCACCATAAACCAGGTAAGTCCATGTTCTTTGCAGATACGTTCCACCTCTTCTAACATGGCAAGCTCTATCTTCCAGATTTTTTTCATCTTGTCGGAAATTTTATAATCCGCAATAACTTCTTCCTCTGTACTCAGATGCTTTACATTTTCCCGTATTTGATTCTGGTCTACCGCTGCCCAGCGATAAAACTGCCTGTATTTTCTGTGGTTCCTCACTTCATCCAGAAAGCGGTGTTCCTCCTGCATATAGATGTCCCAGGTCTGCTCCATGCCATATTTTTCAATCAGCTTCTTCTTTGGGTAATACTGCTCCGCATTCGGGGTAAAGCAGTAAATATAGTGTATAGCACGGAACAGGACATATTTCGCAGGATAATTTTCCCGTACAAATTCCTGGTCAAAATAAAGAAATTCCTTTGTATCCGAGTTATAAAAGCAATTCAGAGGAATCAGTTCCATGTAAGCCTTTTTTAAGATCGGACCGCAGTCCAGATCCTGCAGCCCCGGCAGTTCGGCATCTGTCCCTGCAGATACAGTTTCGGATGCCTGCAGGATATATTCGTAAATCCGGTCTATCAGAGATAAAAATTCCTCCTGGTCTTCCCTTATAATTCCCTTCATATAATTGGATAACGTAGGCCATGGTACAAAAGGCAGTTCCAGGCTCCCATCCGGCAGTATTGTATGCTCCGCTGCAGGAATCAGGTGCTGCTTCAGATCGCTTATATTCTCATACAGACGGCGGGCATTTTCTTTTCCCTCCGGAAACAGCGGTGCTTTTCTCACTATGCCGTTCTTTTGGATCGCAGTCGCATACCCCCGCTCACGTCCCCGATCTGTGGAAACTGCAGCATAGATTACACGATTTCTCTCTGCAGAATGTCCAGCGTCTGCCGATATGTTCTCTCCCTGGTTCACTGTCTCATAGTCAGAAATTTCCTGTGCCCGGAGTCCCTCCCTTCTGCCGCATTCCACGAGAAATGAATTTGCAAAAAAAGGAAATGTCCCATTTTCCACTACATCCCGATACAGCTCCTGCTCCGACACCACCAGCGTATTATGATCCAGGTAATATGGAATCAGCCGCTCTTTTAAGTTCTGCTCCGGCAGAAAATCATCCGAATAGATCAACTGGGGCAGTTTATAGTCAGGCAGCGGATAATAAAACTGCATCTGTACAAGCCCCGCCCGGTTTATGATGTCCTTCAGTTCACTCCGGCTGAAAGAGTAGGCGCGTGTCCCCTGCGGATAATGCGCAATTCCTTCGAACGCTTTTCCTCCGTGGGATTCTTTTGCCCCGCAGAAATATTTCAGCCCCAGACGGTTGTCAACTGCCAGAAGCAGAACGCCGTCTTCCTTCAGAAGGCCTGATACCTTTTTCAAATACCGCGCGTAATCATTCCTGTCTGCCGAACCGCCGCAGGCACGTTCCATGATTCCGGTGATCACAATATAGTCAAACTTTTTTCCAAAGGCGATCTCACTCCATTCGCCGGCATAAACATGCAGGTTCTCCTTCGATCCCCAGCGCCTGGCAATCGCAGACGCGCGGTGGGCAGAGCGTTCTGTAGCAGTCACTGTCATGCATTTATCACACAGCATTCCCGTCAGGGCGCCGAATCCTGCTCCGATCTCCAGCAGGTCTGCATTTTTCCGGAAAGGATACCAACTCAATAAACCCGTCCTCAGGCTGGAGATCTGATACCACACCGGAAAACGGTATTCATCGGAAATCTCCTCGTCATAATAATCCTTTGTCTGCACGTCCAGATAGTTGAAGATGATCTGATCCATCTGCGTGCGGCGCTGGGTACTTAACTGTTCTTCATTTACATGCAATGTCGCCATGTTTTCCTCCCTGTGATCCGAAAGTAGTTTTTGGGTGTGCTCTCCCTGGCTCACTATCCGATCAATACTTTCTTCCCTTCAAATGCTCTTCCTGCGTGCGTTTTGGAAGCAGGTATCCTTTATGGATGCAAAAGACAGACTAATGACCGGAAATGTCCCCTGCAGCTCTTGGTACTCTTTCTCTTCCCATATGGCAAGCCCTTCAAACAGATCTCCCCTGTCCGCATACTTTAGTGAAAAGAACTTTTCTACCATGTCAAGAGTAAGCGTCTTGCCGAAACGGCGTGGGCGGGTGATCAGGGTAACCTCATCCTTATTCTCCCACCACTCCTTGATAAACAGCGTCTTATCCACGTAAAAATTATTTTCCGTAATCACCTTTTCAAAGTCCTGCATTCCAATGCCAACTGGTCTTGACATAATATTGTGCCTCCTTTCCCAAATGCTGAATCCGCTTTCTTAAAATTATAGCATAAGAAAACAAAGACGCACAATCGTTACTTTCTTCCTGCTGCCGGTTCTTTCCTTTCATCTGTCTCCGAGATCCATCTTCCCCCTGATAGCAGTCGAACTGGTTGCTGTTGTATATTCAAAAAATTCCATATGCGCCCCCACTTCCCGAAGCTGCTCCAGGTCACGTGTCCAGTCCGCACCATGATCATTGCCGGAAAAGTGGCAGTCATAATGATATCTTTTCCAGGCGTCAATCTTATAAGTGTTGGAAAAGTCTACTGGTACTACACGATCTACATAGGAAACAGCCGACACGATCGCCGCCCTTTGTTCGTAAGGGATCACCGGCTTTCTCTTTTTAAAATGTTCAAACAGCTCATCTGTAAGTACCCCGGCAATCAAATATTCACATCGGGATTTTGAGCGGCGCAGCAGGTTCAGGTGTCCCACATGGAACAGGTCAAATGCTCCCGGGACATAACCGATACGGTAGGGCTTCTGTTCTTCTTTCAATACCGAATCTTCTATCGGAACGGGCCTGTAATAATGATAATCTGTAATCTCCATTGATGCCAGCTGCTTCTCAATGGATTCCTTCTGTGCTGTACAGATCACTACATAAAATGTGTCCCTGTCCATATCGCGCAGAACATCCGGCGGCTTCACTTCCACGCCGTATCGAATGCTGCCCGTCCTGGACAGGTCATTATCTACAGCAAACAAAGGAGTCCTGCCCAAGCCCCCGCCCTCGCATATCATATAATTTTCGAAATACTTTCCCGTACCGAACAGTACGATGTCTTTTTTGACCATAGGTTTTCTCCTTAATTGCAAAATGCGCATGACTGCCCGGAACAGCAGTATAACGTTTTCTATATGGCATATAAGATCGTCTCGTTTCTGCTTAATTGATAATGCCTTATATAAAACGTGTATTCCTCCGACAGGGAAAGGATATACGACGGTATTTCCCATATATCCTCCGGTTTATGGTAAATGGATATCGCCAGTCTGGGATGATTTTCGAGAATCGTTCTTTTGGCGCCTTTGAGTGCTTCCAGCTCCGCTCCTTCTACATCCATCTTTATAAACGTAACTTTATCATTCCCCACTGCTTCATCAATCGCAGCCACCGGAACGGTTGTTACATTCTGCTCCTGTCTTTCGGTAATTTTTGATCCCTGATCTGCGTTTCCCGCAAAATACAGAATCTCCTCCCTGCTCCACAGGCCCTTATTGATCAGCTCCATATTCTGAATATTTTTTGCTGCCTTCTGACATCTTTCATAGTTCACTATATCAGGTTCAAACGCATAGATTTTTTGATACTCTCCTCCGCACCATTGGACAAACAGCCTGTCCGTGCTGCAGTCATAGCATCCGCCGTCTACAAAGATCTCATTCTGGCAGGGCTTCATGATATCCTGGTCAAAATATTGCTGCCGGTACAGTTCTGATGTAACTTTTCCTGCATTGAATATCTTTTCCTGATCCCAGCCATTTTCTGTCAGGAAATCATATATTTCCTGATGAAATCCTGTAGTGCTGATAAACACATAATAATCCTGAAAGTCCGCCACTAATTGATCCGGTGAGATCACATGATATCCTTTCCACCCGTTTTTTTGTTTCTTGGTATCGCGGTCGCATAAATAGACACAAGATAAATCCGGATATAACATACTAAGCAGCGAGAAATCATTACCCGCGCCATATATGACCAATTTTTCTTTTACATGTTCTGCCTCTTTTATCATGATATCTACACTGTGTTTCTGAGGCAGGGATTCGATCATCTGGTGGATGAATCGCTCGTCCCTTGTCAGGCTGTACATCAGACGGAGTTGGAAAAACTGTCTGGATGGTTCATCCTGTAAATGTAAATATACATCTTTAATTTCTGTTTTCCACATATCTTTACCATCTCCTGTATTCTTTCCAATCTCCTGTCGGATTCGGATGATCACATGGGCAAATCCATACTATTCTTTCCTCATCCATCCCCATCTGCTGCAATTCATTTCGAATTTTCTGCGCCATGTCTTCTGCCATAACCGCAATCACGATCTGCGCATCAGGTAAGTGGATAATTTCAGATATATCGCGTACTTCGCCCATACCCTTTCGTTGAAATTCAGGCGCCCTCTTATCCACCCACAATGCTACTTCATGCTCTTTATCTGATTTTAGTCTATGATACAGATCTTGTCCAAATTTTCCAGCACCATAAACTATGACTTTTTCTTCCAGAAGTCTGACTGGGTAAAACGCAGCTCTGCCAAAATTTTTGCGCTGCTCTTTCAGCTCTCTTTCAGCCTCCTGTCTATATAGCCTTCCAAGAGTTGAATCGCGTTCCTTCTTATATTGTTCCATCAAAGCCTTTTCTTCATCTGTCGCACGCATAACTGAATATTTCAAGTCTGTCCCCTGATAGAATAAAGATATGGGTTCATCAACTCTTTTAAAAAATATTTCTTTCATATCTTGCTCTGTCAACTTGGGAGCATACTCCATAACCACTCCTTCTCTTCCAGTCTCACTGCTTGGCATAGAAGCAAAAAATTCTAACAATTCCTTTGTGGGCTCCTGCGCAATATGCTGCAAATATAACAATACATTTTTCAAAGAACCAATTCTTTTATCGCATTTTTCTGAGGTTTTGCACATCAGTTCTGTAAATTCCATAATCCCATTTTCATAATCATAAAAGCCATGTTCTATCAGATGTTCCGTTTCCAATCCCTCTATTACTGGCACAACCTTTCCTTTTTTGGCCAAATACCCTTTTGTCTGACCATGAGGGGCACGGCAAAGCATTTCAATGGCAACGTTATTCTGTAAAAAACTGGGAAGAAATGTGTCTGTTATAGAATCTTCTATCAAATTCACCCTGTCAATTTTAAAAAAGAATGTACGTATCGGTTCCTTATATCTTTCTTTTAAAAGCTGCCTGAGACATCCTTGGGTCATCCCGCTGCCCGCTACATCCACGAAAGCAAAGTGTCTGTCGGAAATATCAATTTCCTGTTTCAGATACTCTAATACCAACTTTCGCTCATATGCCAGTTTCTGCAAGTGGAATCTCTGAAACTTCTTATCTGCCGATAAACTCTGTGCGATAAAT
>OFFK01001975.1_pt1 | contig 13243 bp, 11 predicted proteins | sample 1521361 | NCBI WGS metagenome assembly OFFK01 (sample SAMEA3504096, study PRJEB24116) | mouse gut metagenome | biome: mouse gut; feature: mouse-associated habitat; material: faeces | place: Denmark | collected 2011
CCATGATGCTCCCCCGCTTCAGATCCAGGTTGATATGGTCAAGCACCCGGTTTCGGCCGAACGACTTGCTCATACCACGGATCGACAGGACGACATCGCCTTTTCCATCAGCCATACTCGTCACTCCCCCTGTTTTGCAGATTAGCAGTCCCGGCAAACAACCGGACCTGCCGCGTCGTTTCTAAAACGCGTATCAGGGAGAGTTCCTCCCGCCGGACGGAGCGTTATTCCCTCCGAACGGAGAAGTCCCTCTCCCTGATAGCGAGTCATTCACTTGTCAGCGCGGGGATTCCCCCAGACGCTTACAGCCCATTACTGGTTCAGCAGGGCGGTGTAGGAGGCAGAGTTGTCGGTCTTCACCATGTTGATGGCAAAGGCGTCATACTGGCTGGGGTTGGACAGACGGTTGGTGATGTTACCCTCGGTCTGGCCGTCGCCACCGATGTACTCCACGGTCAGGTTCAGCAGGTCGTCGTACTTCTGCAGCAGGGGCTGATAGGTCGCGCTCAGGAAGTTATCCGCCGCGTTGTAGATGTTCAGCCACACGCTCTTGTTGGGATGGCTGTCGGTGCTCAGCTGGTTGCTCACGGGGGCGTAGGTCACGGTGGCGTCCAGGTAATCCTGGTAATTGTCCGCGGTAACCGCCACGTTCAGGGCGTAGTAGGAACGCTCGGACTCCACATACTTGAACACATCGCTGCTCAGCACGTTGCCCGCGTCGTCGGCGGTGCCGATGCCGGTGTCGATATCCACGCCGTCCAGGGCGTTACGCAGCACGCGCAGGGTCAGGTAAGCCTGCACGTCGGCGTGCTGGCTGATGGTGCCGCCGTAACCCTCGGCGATGGCTTTCACCGCGTCGGAGTTGGCGTCATAGCCGAAGGTGGGAACCTTGTTCTCCTTGGACCAGGCGTTGAACATGGCCATGCCCATGCCATCGTTGTTGGAGGCCACGATATCGATCTGATCACCGAAGGTGGACACCCAGGTGCCGATGGTGTTGCCGGCGGTGGGGGCGTCCCAAGTGGCACCGGAGGCGTTCTTCATCTCCTGGGAGGCCAGCTCGCGGACGGTGTACTCCTTGCCGTTGATGGTCAGCTTGCCGTCCTTGACGGCGGTGGCAGAGCCGTCGGCGTTGGTGCCGATGGCATCAGACTTGATGGCACCGTTCTCCTCCACGGCGGTGTCCAGAGCCTTGCGGACGCCGCGGGTACGGGCGATGGAGTCGTTGTGGCCGATGTCGCCGATGGCCAGCACGTAGCCGATGACGCCGTCGCCGTTGCGGTCGATCTCGTCGATGTGGGCAGTGATGTAGTCCAGAATCATCTGGCCCTGGAGCTCCGCGCCCTGGTTGGCGTCAAAGCCCACGTAGTAGGTGTCCTTGTTGAAGTTCATGGCGGTCATGTCCAGCTCGCCGGTGGAGCTGTTGGAGGGCTGACGGTTGAACCACACCAGGGGCTTGTCCTTGTTGGCGACCTCGCCGTCAGTGGGGCCGTCGTCGGGCTTCTGGGTCTCGGGGGCGGAGGTGTTGGGGTTCTCGGGGCCCTTGGTCTCTGTGGGCTCGCCGCCGCAGGCGGCCAGGCTCAGGACCATCATCAGGGCGAGGATCAATGCAAGAGCTTTCTTCATAACGATTCTCCTTTTCCATATTGATGAAAGCTGGAATGTTCCCTGGGGTACGGCATCCTGTTCTGTTCCCCGGCGGGAGCCGGGGAACAGAAGGGACGCGCGTCCCTTCTGTAAAAGCATTCCATTTCATCTGCGTCTAATCTTAAAGGAAAACGCGGAAAAAAGCAAGGGGAATTTCACTATTTATTGGTTAATTTTTCATCCAGTTCATCATTTTAGACAAAAGCTCCGGCTCACAGTTGTGAATTTCGCCAAAATCATCTTGCCGATTCAGACGGAAACACGCAGAGGGAAAACGCCGCCCGTTTTACCGCAGAAACAGGCGCACCAGCTTACCATACCGTCCCTCCTGATAGGGCTGGTAGCGCATGGGAAGATCCACCCAGGTCTTTTTGTCCACGATGCTCTTGGCGTGGGAGAACGCCTCGAAGCCCGCCCTGCCGTGGTAGGCCCCCATGCCGCTCTCCCCTACCCCGCCGAAGCCCAGCTCGCTGGAGGCCAGGTGGATCACCACATCGTTCACACACCCGCCGCCGAACCGGAACCGGGACATGGCCTCCCGGACCCGGGCCCGGTCCTGGGAGAACAGGTACAGGGCCAGGGGCTTGGCCCTGTCCGCCAGGGCGGCGTACAGATCCTCAAAGCGGTCGTAGGTGAGCACGGGCAGGATCGGGCCGAAGATCTCCTCCTGCATCACGGGGTCGTCCCCGGCGACGCGATCCAGGATGGTGGGGGCGATTTGCAGGGTTTCCGGGCGGGACTGGCCCCCCGCCGCAACCTTGTCCGGGTCGATGAGGCCCAGCAGACGCTGGAAATGCTTCTCGTTGACAATCCTGCCGTAGCTGGGGTTGTCCAGCGGCTCCGCCCCGTACTGCCGCCGGATCTCCCTCCGCAGGGCGTCCACCAGCCTGTCCTTGACGCTGCTGTGGCACAGGATATAGTCCGGGGCCACACAGGTCTGCCCGCAGTTCAGGTATTTGCCGAACACGATCCGCCGGGCCGCCAGGGGCAGTCTGGCGGTCTCGTCCACAATGCAGGGGCTTTTGCCGCCCAGCTCCAGCACCGCCGGGGTCAGGTGCTCCGCTGCCCGGCGCAGCACCTCCTTCCCCACCTCCTGGCTCCCGGTGAAGAAGATGAAGTCGAACTTCTCCTCCAGCAGGGCGGCGTTTTCCCGCCGCCCCCCGGTGACGGCGGCCACATACTCGGCGGGGAAGCAGTCCCCGATGATCTCCGCCAGCAGCGCGCTGGCGGCGGGGGCATACGCGCTGGGCTTGACTACGGCGGTGTTCCCCGCCGCGATGGCGTCCGCCAGGGGGTCCAGGGTCAGCAGAACCGGGTAGTTCCAGGGGCTCATGATCAGGGTATTGCCGTAGGGCGAGTGCTTCCGGAAGCTCCGGGCGGCAAACTGGGCCAGCGGTGTGCGGACGGCACGCTCCCCCGCCAGGCGGCGGGTGTGCCGGAGCATATAGGTGATCTCGGTGCGGGCCAGCCCGATCTCGCACATAAAGCTCTCGTACGCGCTCTTTCCCAGGTCGGCGGACAGGGCGTCCGCCAGGTCCCGCTCCCGGCGGTCCACCGCGTCCCGCAGCTTGCGGAGCATCTCCAGCCGGAAGGACACCGGCAGGGTGGCTCCGGTGCTGAAGTACGCGCGCTGGGCCTGGACTGTCTCGTGGATGTTCATCTCGTTTCAGCTCCCTTCAGGACTGCGGCGGCAGGGCCGATGGCAGTATTTTATCAGAAATCCCGCCCTTTTGGAAGTCCCTTCCTGCCAATTTCCCAAATCTGTCCGGCACGCCATCATTCCATCTTGCCCCGGCGTTTTCTTTATGATAGAATAGCTTTATGGCATCAGGGGGCCGTCAAGGCCCTCCGATCCCGCCTATATCGCGGATACAATTACCACAACTGACTAATTGGGGGTATTATAAACATGACCAAGAAGAACGACGACAAGACCGCCGCCAAAAAGAAGGCTCCAGCCAGGACCGCCGCGGCAGGCCGCAAAGCCAAGGCTGCGGAAACGCCCAAGGCGGACGGAACCGGAACCCCGCTCGAAGCGGCCCTCCCCGAGGCGATCCCCGCGGAAGCAGCCAAGGAAACGCCGCCCAAGGCGAAGCCCGCGCCCCGCGCCAAAAAGGCCGCTCCAAAGGCAAAGGCGGAGAAGGCCGAGAAAAAGAAGCCCGTTAAAAAAGCGGCGGAGCCTGTAGAGGCAGTCAAGGAGGAAGCCCCGAAAGCGGAGGCCGCGGAGCCGGTCCAGGAACAAACCCCGGCGGCGGAGCCTGCGGAGGCCGCCGCGCCGGAGGAGTTCCCCGCCACCCCCAGAAGGAGCGTCGTGTTCATCGGCTCGGAGTGCTACCCCTTCGTCAAGACCGGGGGGCTGGGCGACGTCATGTACGCCCTCCCCAAGGAGCTGGTGAAGCAGAACTGTGATGTGAAGGTCATGCTTCCCCGGTACAAGTGCATTCCGTGGGAGTACCAGGAGAAGATGGTGTTCCGGGGCTCCTTCGACATGGATCTGTGCGCCGACGGCCGCTCCTTCTACGTGGGCATCATGGAGTACGTCTGGGACGGCGTGGTCTATGACTTCATCGACAACGAGGAGTTTTTCAGCAGCGGCAATCCCTACACCAACCTCGTCGATGATATCCCCAAATACTGCTACTTCGCCAAGGCGGCCCTGGCGGCGTTGAATTACATGGACTGGACGCCCGACATCATCCACTGCCACGACTGGCAGGCCGCGCTGGTCCCCGTGTACCTGCGCACCCAGTTCGCCAATACCAAGCTCACCACCGCCAAAACCATCCTGACGATCCACAATCTGCGGTTCCAAGGGATCTACGACATCCCCACCGTCCGCTACTGGTCCGGCCTGCCGGATTACGTCTTTAACAAGGACGCCCTCAAGACGGGCTACCGGGACGCCAATATGCTCAAGGGCGGCCTGACCTACTCCAACAGCATCACTACTGTGAGCCAGACCTACGCGGGCGAGATCCAAAGCCCCTACTACGGCGAGACGCTGGACGCCCACCTGCGCTACCACTCCGGCAAGCTGCGGGGCATTGTGAACGGCATCGACTGCGACATCTGGAACCCCGCCACCGACGAGCGGCTGCACGCGAATTATGACGCCGCCAGCGTGCTGAAGCGGAAGAAGGAAAACAAGCGGCAGCTCCAGGAGGAGCTGGGGCTGGAGCAGGACGATCACAAGTTTGTGATCGGGCTGATCTCCCGGCTGACGGATCAGAAGGGCCTGGATCTGCTCAACGCCATCCTCCCCCATGTGATGGACGAGCACACCCAGGTGGTGGTGCTGGGCACCGGGGACCGGGTGTATGAGGACTCCTTCCGCTACTATGAGGACGCGTACAGGGGGAACGTGTGCTCCAGCATCATGTACGATGAGACCCGGGCCCACCGGATCTACGCGGGCGCGGACGCCCTGCTGGTGCCCTCCCGGTTCGAGCCCTGCGGGCTGACCCAGCTCATCGCCATGCGCTACGGCACGGTGCCCATCGTCCGGGAGACCGGAGGGCTGAAGGACACGGTGGAGCCCTACAATATGTATACCAATGCCGGGAACGGCTTTACCTTTGACCGCTATGACGCCGGACTGCTGCTGGACGCCATCAACCGGGCCAAGACGCTCTACTTCGAGGCCCGGGCGTGCTGGGACGACATGGTGCGGCGGGACATGGACAAGGACGTCTCCTGGGAAAGCTCCGCCAAACAGTATAAGGATCTGTATCTGGAGCTGACCTGGTAACGGCAGATCTGACGCAGGCACAGCCCCGCCGTCCCCGTTCACGGGCGGCGGGGCGGAACTACAGAGCCTGTATTCGCGGCCGGGTATGCCGGACGGAAGGGGATTTCCCCGCCGGACGGCGTCTCAGGCCGCGAATACAGGCTCTTGGACAAGCGAGGGAATACCATGAACCAAAAAGAAGTGGGCGAGCTGCGCCGGCGGCTCCGCCCTGGGAAAAACAATTTCAGCCACGTGTACGGCTGCTATGTCAGCCCGCTGAAGGAGATCATCGCGGAGGTGGACCAGCCCCTGTCCCTGCTGAACGAGGACGATGTGGAAAGCTGCCTGGCCCTGCTGCGAAAGGCCCTGTCCGGCGGGCTGGGCCGCAACCTGGTGGACGTGGCCTTCTCCACCCGGCAGGTGGCGGAGAGCGAGGAGCTGAAGCGGCTCCTGGCCCTCCGGGACGCCAAGCTGAAGGATGCCGCCGCCCGCCGGGAGTTTTACGAGACGGTGATCCAAAACCTGGAGCTGGGGGAGGACAGCTACCTCATCCTGCTGGCACAGGAGAGCTATGACGTGCCCTTCCGCACCAGGAACGACGAGGTGCTGGACGACTCCTCCGACACGGTGTACTCCTACCTGCTGTGCGCCGTCTGCCCCATGCGGGAGGGGAAGCCAGGGCTGGGCTACGTGCCCAACGAAAACGCCCTCCACGTGAAAACCGCCGGACGGCTGGCCTCCCCGCCGGAGGTGGGCTTCCTGTGGCCCGCCTTTGACGACCGCGCCCCCAACCTCTACAACGCGTTGTATTACGTGCGCAAGCCGGAGCTGCTCCACGGGGAGTTCATCAGCGGGGTGTTCGGGACGGAGCCGCCCCTGTCCGCCCCGGAGCAGCGGGAGGCCTTTGAGACCGCCCTCACCGACGCCCTGGGCGCGGAGTGCAGCATGGAGCTGGTGCAGGCCGTCCACGAACAGCTCCGGGAGCGGATCGAGCTGCACAAGGAGAGCAAGGACCCGGAGCCGCTGACGGTGACGGCCCGGGACGTGGGCGGGATGCTCCGGGAGTGCGGCATTGAGGAGGAGCGGGTGTCCGCCTTCCAGGACTACTGCGGCCAGCGTCTGGGCCAGGAGGCGGCGGTGGACCCGGCCAACCTGATCGACAGCAGACGCTTCCAGATCAAGGCCGGGGAGATCACCATCACCGTGAAGCCCGAGCTGAGCGGGCAGGTGGAGTCCCGGGTGCTGGAGGGGCGCACTTACCTGCTCATACCCGCCGGGGACGGGGTGGAGGTAAACGGCCTTCCGGTGGAGCTGGAGGCCGAACCCGCCGCCCAGGCGTAAGGAGGGATATCCATGCTGAAACGGATCTATGCCTTTTTGCTGGCGGCAGTCTGGGCGTTGGCCCTGGCGGGCTGCGCCCTGGGGACGGGGCCCGTCCAGTCCCCGGCGGAGACGGCGTTCCTGCCGTCCGCCACCCAGACCGTGCCGCCGGAAACCCACGCGCCCGCCCCGGAGACGGACGCGCCCCCGTCGGAAACCCCGCCGGAGGACACCCCCGCCACAGCCCCGCCCGCCACCGAAGCCCCGGCACTGGACGCGGACGGCTTCTACCACACCAAGGACGAGGTGGCCTTGTACCTGCACCTATACAACCGCCTGCCGGACAACTACGTCACCAAGCGGGAGGCCCAGGAGCTGGGCTGGACCGGCGGCAGCGTAGAGCGGTACACCGGGGAGGGAACGGCCATCGGCGGCAGCCGGTTCGGGAACTACGAGGGGCTTCTGCCGGAAAAGGAGGGCCGCACCTACCAGGAGTGTGACATCGACACGGTGGGGAAATCCTCCCGGGGGGCCAAGCGGATCGTGTTCTCCAACGACGGGCTGATCTACTACACCGGGGACCACTACGAGAGCTTCGAGCTGCTCTATGGGGAGCCTTGATATGAGACGGATTGAGCTGGACGGGGCCTGCCTCACCCGGCGGGGGCAGGCCATGGAGTACCTGGACGGTCGGCTGGAGCTGCCGGAGTGGTGGGGGCGGAACCTGGACGCCCTCCACGACTGCCTGACGGAGCCGGGGGAACCCACCGCGCTGGTGCTGGCCCACCGGGCGGAGATGGAGGGGACTATCTTCGGGCGCAGGCTGCTGCGGGTGCTGGAGGACGCGGCGGCGGAGAACCCCTTTCTCCAGTTGGAGGAGGACGGAACGGATAGCGGTTGACAAGCGGGGCAAAATTTTATATGATAACCTTTGAACCAACCCCCACCGCACCAAGGAGAGAAATCATCATGAAGAAGTCCTTCCTCACCCTGGCCCAGGCCCGGGAGATCAAAAAGACCTACCCCACCCCCTTCCACATCTATGACGAGCGGGGCATCCGGGAGAACGCCCGGGCGTTGAAGGCCGCCTTCGCGTGGAATCCGGGGTTTAAGGAATATTTCGCCGTGAAGGCCACCCCCACCCCCGGCATACTCAAGCTCCTGCGGGAGGAGGGCTGCGGCGTGGACTGCTCCTCCCTCACCGAGCTGATGATGGCGGAACGGTGCGGCTTTTCCGGAAGCGAGATCATGTTTTCCTCCAACGAGACCCCGGCGGAGGAATTTGAGCTGGCGGACAGGCTGGGGGCCTATATCAACCTGGACGACCTGACCCACGTGGAGTTCCTGCGGGACACCCTGGGCCGGGTGCCGGAGACGGTGTGCTGCCGCTTCAACCCCGGCGGGGTGTTCGCCCTGGGGGAGAGCGAGGAGGGCTTCCAGGTGATGGACAAGCCGGGAGAGGCCAAGTACGGCATGACCCGGCCCCAGCTGGCCCAGGCCTTCACCCGGCTGAAGGAGCTGGGGGCCAAGCGGTTCGGCATTCACGCGTTTCTGGCCTCCAACACCATCTCCAACGAATACTATCCCGCCCTGGCGCGGCTGCTGTTCCAGACCGCGGCGGACGTAGCCCAGGAGACGGGGTGCCGGGTGGCGTTCATCAACCTGTCCGGCGGCATAGGGGTGCCCTACCGCCCGGACCAGCCCGCCAACGACATCGCGGCGATCGGCAGGGGCGTGCGCGGCGCGTATGAGGAGATCCTTGTCCCGGCGGGGATGGGGGACGTGGCCATCTTCACCGAGCTGGGGCGGTTCATGCTGGCCCCCTTCGGCCATCTGGTGACCACCGCCGTCCATGAAAAGCACATTTATAAGGAGTATATCGGGGTGGACGCCTGCGCCGCCAACCTGATGCGGCCCGCTATTTATGGGGCGTACCACCATATTACGGCGTTGGGCAAGGAGGACGCGCCCTGTGACCATGTGTACGACGTGGTGGGGTCGCTGTGCGAGAACAGCGATAAGTTCGCCATTGACCGGGAGCTGCCGGAGCTTGAGGCGGGCGACGTGCTGGTGATTCACGACACCGGGGCCCACGGGTTTTCCATGGGGTATAACTACAACGGCAAGCTGCGCTCGGCGGAGCTGCTGCTGCGGGAGGACGGCTCCGTAAAGCTCATCCGCCGCGCGGAAACGCCGGAAGACTACTTCGCTACGGCAATCTGGTAAAAATCGCGGAAAAAGCGGGGGCCATGCCCCCGCTTTTTCGCGCCATATGATATCGTGTCAGCCATTTTTCAGAATCTCCCGGCGGATATAGGCGATAGTTCGCTCCTCCCCCTCGTCCCGGAGCATAAGGAGCATTTTCTCCAGTAACGCCTGGGTCCTGGGGTGGATAATGTAGTGGTCCAGGCTCTTGGCGTAGTACTCCCAGGGGGAGGCGTCGGTGTATTTTTCCTTCTGATAGATCTGGCAGGCGGCGATGCGGTCGCAGAACATTTCCACCACGTAGTTGACCGGAATCTCCATGCCCCCCATTTGATAGCCCAGCTCCGGCGCGTAGTCGATCCAGTATTCAAGATGGTGCCGGTTCCGCCCCTTGTGGTGGAGCCAGGCGGCGGAATAGCCCTTCTCCAGCCGTTCGATCTCGTTGGGGCTGCGGGTCCCCTGGTAGTACCTGACGCCTGCGAGGAACTCGATGGGGGCGTATTTGCTCATGTCGTGGAGCAGGCCTTGCCGGTACAGGCCGGCCTTGAAACAGTATTTCATGACCCGCAGCTTGTGGGCGGTGATGGTTCTGAAATGTCCAAATAGGTTCGACATACTGCATCCTTCCTGCCGTTGTGATGGATTGGGGGATGGCTTCATTATGAAAGAGAACGGGAGCGTTGTCAAGACAAACTCCCCCATGCCAGCAAATTTTCAGCGGCATGGGGGAGGAATGCGGGGGGCCGGGCGAATACCCGGCCCCCTTGACTTATGCGTATACAATGGCGTTTCCGCCTGCGAGGAATTAGCCCAGCAGCTGGAGCACGCCCTGGGGCACCTGGTTGGCCTGGGCCAGCATGGCCTGGGCGGACTGGACCAGGATGTTGTTCTTGACGTAGCTCATCATTTCCTCGGCCACGTCGGTGTCGCGGATGGTGGACTCGGCGTCCTGGATGTTCTCGGCCATCACGGACAGGTTGTTCTGGGTGTGCTCCAGACGGTTCTGGACAGCGCCCAGGTCGCCGCGCACGCCGGAGACGTAGTTGATGGCGTTCTTGATGACGTTGATCGCCTCGGCAGCACCAGCCTGGTTGCTGATGTCGATGTCGGCGATGGTCTTGGTGATCTTGACTTCCTTGCCGTTCTCATCGAGATACGTGCCGGTGCCCATGGCATCGGTATGCATGTCGCCCACCTGGACCTTCATCTGGTTGAAGCTCTCGCTGGTGTCGCCGATCTGCAGAGTCAGGGACTTGCTGTCGTCCTCCGCAACAGCGGCCTGGGCGGCGGTCTTGAAGCCGAAGGACTCCTCGATAGCCTTCAGGTTGGTCAGACTGCTGGTTGTGCCGTCCTTCTCCACGAAGTCGGTCTGGCCCTTCTTCTCGGTGAAGGTCATACGGGTGCCGTCGTGGCCTACGGTGTAGGTGCTGTTGGCGTTGGCAACCTTGGTCAGACGGTCGGCGGCCTCAATGAGGTCCTCCTTCTTGCTCAGGTCCAGATCGCCCACGTAAACCTTGTTGTCGGCGTTGGCATCCAGCTTGCCCTTGTCCGCCTCGTCGGTGGTGAAGGTGTAAGTGGTCTTGCCGATGGTGATCTGGTTGCCGTTGGCGGCCATGGCGGCGGACAGGTTGAAATAGGTGCTGGCCAGACGCTCGCCGGCGGCCTCGCCCTTCTTGGCGATGTTGGTGGTGGACACGTTGTAGTCGCCGCTCAGCTTGGGATCGCCGCCGGCCTTGCCAACGGTGGTGGCAACCTTGGCATTATCAGCTGTTCCGGCATTGTCGGCGGTAAAGGTTACTTTGTTTCCGGTGCTGGTGGGGGTGACGTCAGTAGGCTTGGCATTATTCGCGGCAAGCTGCAAGGCTGCGGCGATTTCAGCGGCGGTGGCATTTTCAGCAATATCGACCTTGGTATTGGTGCCAGTAGCAGTACCGCCGGTCTTGGTAAACTCATAGGTTTTATTGCCAACGGTCAGGGTGCCGCCGATGACATCCTTACCGGTCTTGCCGGTGAAGTCTACTTCGGTCTTAGCGGCAACGGCGGCACCACCGACGCCGGTGGCGGTCAGGGCACCATTTGTAATGCCGGTCCAAGTGGCGGCAGTTGCCGAATCCGCAGCGGTAGCAGCTTCGAACTTAACTGTGGTGCCTGTTACAGTGGCTGTCAAAGCCTGACCATCCACCGTAATTGTCTTACCATTAAACGCAGCGGCGAGCTTGGTAGCATTGGCCTTATCAGCATCAGCAACAGCCGCGCTGTCAACAGTCAGGCCAGTGCCAAAGGACAGCGTCAGCTTGGAAGCTTCCTTGTCCAGCGCAGCGCCAGCCAAGTCAATTTCGATGCTCGCCTTGGTATTAGTAGTGGTATTGCCCTGTGTCACAGTAGCAGTAGTAGCGGTAGGAGGCGTTACGGTCACAGTGGGAGGAGTACCGGCGGCAGTGCCGGGGGTGGTGGTAGCGGTGGCAATCTCGGTGGCCTTGGCAGTGCCGGCGGAGACGCTGACCTTCAGCTCGGGGTCAAAGTCCACATCGTCGGGGTTGGTCTGGGTAAAGGTGATGCGGTTGCCAGTGGCAGTGGCAGTGAACTCAGCGCCATCCGTGCCAAACTTCACAGCAGTGTTGCTATAGGCGGTGCCGTCTTCATAGGCGAAGGATACCTTGTTGGTAGTGCCGTTGCCCAGAGCGCCGGCAATGTCCGCAGCGGACAGAGCGGTGGTAGATGCATCAGCGGTAAGCGTACCAATCAGCTTGGTGCCGCCAACATCAATGGTAAAGCTCTGGCCCTTGGTTCCGCTGACCGCCAGGTTGTGCAGGTCAACAGACATGGTGGTGTTGGCAGCAGCCTGACCGGCCTCGGCATGGAGGACAGTGTCCTTGCCCAGGATGTTGCCCACATCGGGCAGCATTCCGGAGGCGGTACTCTCCGTGGCCTCAACAGCGGCCTTGCCGGAGCCGTCCAGAGAGCCGTCCAGCAGCTTGATGCCGTTGAAGTTGGCGGAGTCGGCGATACGGTTGATTTCGGTCTTGAGGTTGTCAACTTCCTTCTGGAGGTTGGCGCGGTCGACCTCGTTGTCGTAGGTGCCGTTGGCGGACTGGGTGGCCAGGTAGTCCATGCGGTTGAGCATGTCCTGGATTTCCTGCATAGCGCCCTCAGCGGTCTTTACCAGGGACACGCCGTCCTTGACGTTCTTCTGGGCGGCATCCAGGCCGGTGATCTGGGCACGCATCTTTTCGGAGATTGCCAGACCGGCGGCATCGTCGCCGGCGCGGTTGATTTTGTAGCCGGAGGACAGCTTCTCCAGGTTGCCGGACAGGGCCTTGGTGTTGGTGTTGTAGTTGCGATAGGCATTCATAGCCATAATATTGTGTTGGATACGCATAGTTCTAAGCTCCTTTTAGAAATTATTTTTCGTGTTTCGGTTATCCCTAACCTCCACACATTTGCTGGGATAGAGACACCACGCTTTTGGTCAGCCGGCCGGACTGTCCCAAGGCTTGGATGCTCATGATTTATTTCAACCGGTCCGCGAAACCGGGTGAAACCTCAGGGAACATATGGTTCAGCTGCCGACGCAGGGCCTGCACATCGCTGTCTCGCCCGTCCATCTCGGACAACAGCTTGCGCATGGCTTCCAGGGCCTGGGCTTTGCTCTGATTCCAGGTGATTTCCCGCTTGTGCCAGCGGGGCGCGTCGAACACGCAGTCCGGACGTTTTTCTCCGGCACGCTCCAGGACTTCGCCCCGTACAATGGGGATTTCTCTGGGGGCTTGAATGACCAGCTTACAGCGGTCGCCGACAAGGCGGTCCAGTTGGACGACGATGTCGCTGCCGATGGTCAAGTAATCACCTTGGTTCAAAGTTAAACTGAGCATATGTGAAATTCCTTTCTGTGTTTGGCGGCATGATGTTCCGTTCTGCCGCACATATTTTGTTTAGGCGGAGTTTTCGGCGCGGATTGCTTTGGAGTAAAATGTTGCGACCGGCATGGAGCAAGCGTCCGCCGCCTGCTGGAGCGTGAGCTTTTTGCTGCGCCAGTCCAGGCGGACCTGCTGGAAGTTTTCCGGCAGCGGCGTGGGAGGCCGGCCCAGACGTACGCCCTTTTTCTTGGCTTCCGCGATGCCTTCAGCCTGGCGCTGGCGGCGCTGTTCCCGGAGTTCTTCTTCTGCGACTACGGCGAAGAGTTCTGCGACGAATGAGCCGAGCAGTTCCTTGCACTGGAAGGGTTCCAGGGCGGAGATGTCGGAAACGACCTCTTCGGCCAAGGTCCGCAGGTACTTTTGGGTGTCAGTCATAGAGCGGCCGCCTCCCTTCGTTTCTGCGCAGGAAGTACACAACCTGCGCAGG
>OFFK01001976.1_pt1 | contig 13243 bp, 10 predicted proteins | sample 1521361 | NCBI WGS metagenome assembly OFFK01 (sample SAMEA3504096, study PRJEB24116) | mouse gut metagenome | biome: mouse gut; feature: mouse-associated habitat; material: faeces | place: Denmark | collected 2011
ATATAAAGAAAGGGGAACCGGATTTTGTCCGGTCCCCCTCCTCTGTCCAGCGGAAGTTACAGGTTCTTCTCGTAGGACTCGATCATCTTCTTGAACGTGTGACCCGTACGACTTCTGAGGTTGGCAAGGTATTTGTCGGTGGTCTCGCCGGTGAAAACCTTGATTTGCAATCGCAGGGAGCCGTCCTCCTCCGGGGTGGCGAAGATTTTGTCGATATACCTGCCCACAAACTCCTTGCTGATGAGGCCCTGGGCGGCATCCCGCTCCGCCTCCCGGAGCACCCGGCGGATGGTGTCAATCCGCTTGCGGAAGTCCTCCTTGGAGAGCTGCTGCTGTTCCAGGTCGTAGATTTGATGCTCCGACTCGCTGATCTCCCGGTCGCACTCCTTGTTCATGGAGAGGAAATCCCGGTCGGAAAGCTGGCCGGTGGCGTTGTAGCCCAGGAGCTTGCTCTTCTTCTTCTGGGCCAGCTCGATCTGCTGACGTAGTGCGGCGATCTGCTTGGCGATGTCCTCCCCATCCCCCAGGGATTTATACATTTCAATGTATTCCTCAATGAGGGCGTCGGCATCCGCTTCTGTCTCCCGGAACACCTCAAAGAGCAGGGGCTTCAGCTCCTCCTCGTAGATGGGAAAAGAAGGGCAGGAGTCCGCGCCGTTTTTGATCTTGCCGGAGCAGACCCACTTGCTGTTTTTGTTCCCCTGCCGGTCCACCGACTCCCGGCGGTAATAGGCTGCGCCGCAGTGGGTGCAGTAGAGCTTGCCCGTGAGGAGGTTGGCGTGGTTGCAGATGCCCTGGCGGCCCTTTACGTCCTCGCTGCGCTTTTTCAGAACTGCGTTGGCCTTGTCCCACAGCTCCTCCGAGACGATGGCCGGGACGATCTCGCCGCTCTCGTCCTTGAACATCACCCACTCCTCCGGGGGCAGGAACTTCTGCTTCTTGGTGAACAGGTCGATGACCTTGACCTTATTGCCCACATAGTATCCCTTGTACTTTGGGTTGGAGATCATGCCCGACATGGTGGTGTGGGCGATCTTCTTGCCATTGTGGTTGCGGTAGCCCTTGTCCCAGAACAGGGTCTCAATCTGCTTCATGGAGTAGTCCCCGGTGGCGTACAGCTCGAACAGCTCCCGTACCATGGGGGCCTCGCCCTCGTCGATCACCAGCCGCCCCCCGTCCTTGACATAGCCGAATATCCGGCTGTTGCCCAGGACGACGCTCTTCTTGATCGCCTGGGCATGGCCGAATTTCACCCGGCTGGAGAGTTTTCGCAGCTCATCCTGGGCGATACCGGACATGATGGTCAGCCGCAGCTCGCTGTCCTCGTCGAAGGTGTTGATGTTGTCGTTCTGGAAGAACACCCCCACGCCGGCGTTGAGCAGTTCCCGCGTGTAGAGGATGGAGTCCAGGGTGTTCCGGGCGAAACGGGTGATCTCCTTGGTGATGATAAGGTCAAAGAGCCCCGCCTTGCCGTCCTCCACCATGCGGTGGAAGTCCTCCCGCTTTTTGGTGGTGGCGGCGGACAGACCCTCGTCTACATAGCCTGGCACATACTCCCAGGCGGAATTTTTGCGGATGAACTCCTCGTAGTAGCTCACCTGGTTGCCCAAGGAGTTGAGCTGTTCATCGCTCTCGGAGGATACCCGGGCATAGAAGGTCACCCGAAGAGGGATATCGTAGACGGATTTTGTGCGCAAGGCCTGACGAATGCTGTGTATATCCATGTCTCATCTCCTCTATAGTTCGTTTTATCATTTTCTATTTTGCAGTATATCACAGAATATGAAGCAACGCAAGGGGGACCGCAACAATCGCGGTCCCCCTGTCTGTCAGGTCATGGTCATTTTCCAGCCGTCGATTTTCAGCGCCATCTTGTTGCGTTCCCGCTCCGTGATGATGCCTTTTTCATACAGCACCCGGTTGTAGTAGGACAGCCAAATCTTTGCCGCTGTCTCCTTCCTGCGCTGTTCAGTGGACCTTTGCTCAGACATGACTGTCCCTCCATTCTATGAAATAATTTCCGTATTTTACCTGATTTATACGGCTGTCGATAGGCTTCACCTTTCTTCCCGCACCAACGGGATAACAAAAAGCAGACCATCATCACATGGTCTGCTGCCAGGTTTGCTCCTCTTCATGGTCGTCCTCTTTGTGACCGAGGGCGATTTTCTTTTCCCGCTCTCTGCGGAGTGTCTTGCTGTCGGCGTGCTTGTGTGCAGTTGCGGCGTCGCTTACGGGAACAGGGTTGTCAGACCGTTCCAGAGCGTGGCCCAACCGTACCACAGTGCCAGCAATCCCAACAGCAACGCCGGAATCAATAGCCATTCCGGTGAGGGGCGGGGCAGTGGGATCGTTGGCAGAGAAAAGCGCCGCTCTCTCCGCTTCCCAGCCTGTTTGGCCAGACAGCATATCGCTTTCGCCTCCCGAATCAACTTCTCCAGCTGTTCCCGCGTCGCCCATGGCTTGGGTGAAGCAGTCAGCTCCGACAGCAGAATCGTCTGCTCTGCCAAGAGTTCTCCCATCGCTGTCAGTGCGGCGGTCAGCTCTTGCCATTCCTCCGCTGTGGGATGCTGTGTCTTCATTGCTGATTTCTGCATATTCCGCCGGCGCAGCTCCTCCATGGATAACTGCCTGTCGGATTCTGAACTCAAGCTCCATCCTCTCCTTCAAATATTTTTCGTCGTGGAGCCGGTCGTCCCTGCACCTCATGCCACTGGGGGTAGTGTAGGTGATATTCTTTCGGCTGTCCGTCCAGCGGACATCGTAGCCCTCACTACGCATGAGTGTGATGAACTCCTCCCTGCTGCGGGCGTACCGCATACATGCGTCGATGGTGTTCATCAGCCGGAACTTCCAGCTCTCTCCCCTGACGGCAGTGTGGTACTCCGCCCCGGACATAGACTTACCCTTTCGTTTTTTCTGAGGTTGGAACACCGGCAGACCGAAATCCATACACACTTGGTCGTTGCGCTGACGTAACTCCGCCAGCTCCGGTTCACTAATGTGCAGCTTCTTTCCGTCCTCGAAGCTGACACTGTTAACGAGGAAGTGGGAGTGGATGTGGTCCCGATCCACGTGGGTACAGACCAGCACCTCCCGCCCTTGGAACCACTCGGCCAGCTCCAGTGCGGCGGCGTGAGCGACGACAGGGTCAACCTTCTCGTCCGCCGGGAAGGACTGCACCATGTGATAGAACATCGTGCCGCCCTCCTTGTGGTACAGCAGCTTGGTACGCAGGAAGTCATCGTAGACGCTCTCCGGACGGCAGTTGATTCCGCTGACCAGCCGGCGATCTTCCCACAGCGTTTTCTTCTCCTGCTGTGTGTACCTCATCACCGCTCCCATACAGGCGCGGTTCTGCCCCTTGGGGTAGTTGGTGAAGTGTATGATGGCTATCTGCTCCACCTCCTCCGCTCCTGGATCTCCCGCAGAGCGGCACTGATCCCGGCCAGCTTCTGTGTCATGCTGTCCAAGTTGGCGATACTGACACGGCCCATGTTCGCCAGCATCGTCAGCTGGTTCAGGTTCCCGCCGATGGCCCGGAGCTGTTTGGCCACTTCTTTCAGATCTTCGATCACCACCACCTGCCGTCCCAGGCAGCAGCGGGTGACATAATCGCTCTGGGACATCCGGGCCTGTTTTGCTTTCTGCTTGATGGTGTCCAGATCGCCGGACGCAATTCGGATGCTTAATGTGGTGTCCTTGTTCATTGTTCCTCCTGTTCTACGGGGTGTGGGGCAGCGCCCCACATTGGCATTTGGTGGGCGGCGGCGGAAGCCGGTGTCCAGACAAATGCGATGCTGGCTTTCTCCTAAAGGAGAAAATTTCGCTCCTCCCAGCCTGCCGCATAAGGGGGCAACCGGGCAGTGTCTTTAACACGTTACCCCCTTACCCTCTTGACCTGTGTCCGGCAGCTTGGCATACCAGCGGTCGCCCCTTCGGAGGGAGATCACGCCACGGTTCTGCTTGGCGATTTTCAGTGTCCGCTCAGAGATGCCAAGGGCAGAGGACTGTTTCAGCAGTTCTTCAGAAGCGACCTCACCACCTTTCAGCAGCTCCAGTAGCAGACGTTCCGCCCGTTCTGTCTTTGTGGTGCTGGGACCACTGCCGGAGAGGAGTTCGCTGGCGGTGGTATCGCAAAACCCGCTCCAGGAAAATCCCGTGTCCGAATGCAGAGAGAACAAAATAGACGCCCCCTCCGGAGCCAGACTGCTTTTGTCGTGTACCACCACTCGGGTTTCTGGGTCATCCTTGGAGCGCCCCACCAGCAGCACGCTCCTCGCCGCCGCTCGAAAGTCGATAGAGCCCAGGCCTCGATACGCAGACTTGGCGCCCTGCATTTTGTTCATGTGTCCCACCAACACAATGGCGCAGCCCGTCTGCTCCGCCAGCTGCCCCAGCCGCTTGAAGATGGGACGTATCTCATTGGCTCGGTGCATATCCACGCCCTCTCCCAGATACGCTTGGATGGGGTCGAGGACTAACAGTCCCGCTCCGGCCTCTTGGATCGCCTGGGCAAGACGCCGGTCGCTCAGTGTCAGCTCCCGCTCACTCTCGTCGATGACCAGCACCTTGGAGCAGTCCGCGCCCAGTGCCGTGAGCCGAGGTTTGACCGTATCCGCCAGGCCGTCCTCCGCCGTCTGATAGATGATGTTCATGGGCGGCAGGCTCTCTGTACAGCCGGGCGTCGGCAGTCCGTGCGTCAGCAGCGCAGTCAATGCCAGAACGAAAGTGGTTTTACCCTCGCCGGGATCACCCTGGATGATCGTAATTTTTCCTTTTGGGAGATATGGATACCAGAGCCACCGTACCTCCTCTGTCGGAATATCACTCATGGTGAGCAATTTCAGTTTATTCAAACTTATTTCCTCCTCCATTTCTGTTATCAGGCCACACACCATACCCGTTCCTGCGCCAGGCTTCTCTGCCGCGTAGTGTTCTCTCTGGTACGCTCACCCGCATCTGCGGAGTCGTGGCGATACTTGAGCCGGAGGCATATCCTCTCTGGTGGTGGGTATTCAGTTGTCGAGGTTCGTCCGGACTTTCTTTTTCCTCGCTGTCATGCTACAATCATTTCAGATATTTTTACATCATGAAGTGATCTTGGGGAGGGCGTGCCATGGCAGACAAGAAAATCCCCAGTCTCTGGATTGAGACTGGGGACGACGGAAAAATTTGTGTTGTGATGTCTGGCACGTACGGGCCGGAGACACATCTTCCTTTTGTTACGCCTGCGGAGGACTTGGTGGCCGCGGCGGAAATAGATTATACAGCATACCGCCGGGAAATCCAGCGGCTCTATGAAGGGCACCCGCTGTTTGAACCCAAACTGGATATTTCAGTCTCTGAGCTGGAGGACTTAGCTGCTGAGGCGCTATTGCTCCCATCCATGCTCCACGAGATTGACCCACTCGGTTTCTTTGAGCTTGGAAATCTACTGGAGCAAGTTCTGCGGATGCGGGACGACAGCTCTGCGTCGTTCCTCCTTCACGCAGGGCGGCGCTTACTGCAAGCTCTGGAGGTTCCCATCTACACACAGATCCGGCTTTGCAACATCATGGAGATGACCTTCGACGGGATGGAGCGGGCTACCCAACAGGAGCGGTTTGAAAAGCTACGTGGCGTTTATCCCAAGATTGCAGAGTTCTGTGACCCCGCCCAGCTGGCTGACCACGAGAATATTCCATCACCGTTCCGCGTTGAGTCTGTTTTTCAACTGCGTTTAGCAGAACTCTTTCTGTATTTCCGGCAGGATAAAAAGCGTATTGCCCGCTGCGACTACTGCTGGAATTACTTCGTTCCGAAGACACAGGCGAAAGCGCTTTACTGCGACCGGGTCTTTGAGGGGCAGACCTGCAAAAAGCGGGGAGCCAATCTCAAACGCAAAAAGGGTCCTGAGCAGGACGATGCTCTAAAGCTGTTCAAGCAGCTGCGGGACCGGATGTACGCCCGAATGCTCCGCTATCAGGACGCGCCGGAAAACCAGCGGGGCAGGCTGATCCCTATGATACCAGCACAGTATGACGAATGGGAGGCGAACGCACGTCAGGCTCGCCGGGAGTATATGGCGGGGGAGATCAACTCAGAAACATTCCTGCGCCGCATCGACACCACGTATGAGCTATCCGGTTACGATACCGTCAGGCAGGAGCTGCCGCCAGAGGAGAGCGTCTGGCAGAAGCGGGTAGCTGCTGATTTGGACTTCAATCCCGAGCAGGGCTATCCGGCTTCTTTTATGGCACTCGACCTTGCTGAGGACACCGATGATCCGCAGTGGCAGCACTTCACAAGGGAGGACTTGATCCGGAAAGATCAGGAGGGACATCAAAGTCTTCGCAATCAGTATGAAACAAAATCAACAATATGTTCCACCGAACCGGAAAATCAATAATTTGCCCTAATCTATTTCCACGGGCGCGTTATCCGTCCACATCTCACACTGGCTCGTCACCGTCTGCACAGCATCATCCATACCCTCTGGCGGATACTTGTGGCGCTTCAGCAAACGCTTAACCAACTTACGCATGCCAGCACGGGCAGTCTCCTTCTTCTGCCAGTCAATCGTGCGATTTTTTCGCAGGAGGTCAGTCAACTCCTTGGTGATGGCAATCAGTTCCTCGTGTTCGTAAAAATCCTTAATGGCCTGGGGCTTGGTAAGAGCATCGTAGAAAGCCAGTTCTTCCGCGTTCAGCCCCAGCGCTTTTCCCTCCGCGTTCGCCGCCGCGATGTCCTTTGCCAATTTCAGAAGCTCTTGTATGACCTCTTCGTTCGTGAGCATCCCGTTGAGGTAACGGTTCATAGCGCTCCGGATGATCTCGGAAAACTTTTCGGACTTCACAAGGTTCGTCCGGCGATAGATGGAGACCTGCTCCGCTATCAGCTTTTTCAGCAGTTCAACGGCAAGGTTTTTCTCCTTCATATTGGCGACTTCTTCCAGGAATTTCGGATCGAAGAGAGAAAACTCTGTTCCAACGTCGGAGAAAAGATTGATGACTCCTTCACTCTTGATGCTGTGCTTCAAAAGCTCATTGATGCGCTCGTTCACTTCGGGAAGGGTGAATTTCTTGCCTGTTCCGCCGGATTGCAGGCGGACAATCATGGTGCGGACCGCGTCAAAGAACGCCGCTTCATAACGTTCCACCTCACCCACCAGACTGCCGCAGAGGGAAAGCGCCTGCCGGAGGAGCAGGGCCTCCTTGATATAGATATTTTGTGTCCGCTCATTCTCCGGCAGGTCGTGATCCGCAAGACTCTTACCCAAAATAAAGTTTACGCCGCCGGTAATCGTTTTGGCCTTCTCCAGGTCGCCACCGGACCGGAATTTCCCGTAGTCATAGCCGTGGAAAAAATCCCGGCAGACAGAGAGCTTTTCCAGGAATTTTGGATAAGCGGCCTTGCTGACATCGGTATCACCGTAATTCTTCTGATCTCGGGTAGTATAGTCGTTCATGGCCTGCTTGAGTGCGGCGGCAATGCCTACATAGTCCACCACCAATCCGCCCTCTTTATCTCGAAAAACGCGATTGACCCGGGCGATGGCCTGCATCAAATTGTGGCCGGACATGGGCTTATACACATACATGGTAGCCAGCGATGGCACATCAAAGCCGGTCAGCCACATATCCACAACGATCGCAATTTTCAAGGGCGATTCATTGTCCTTGAAGCTCCGGGCCAACTCGTCCTTGCGGGCCTTATTGCCGATGATCTCCCGCCATTCCTCCGGGTCGTTGTTGCCTTGGGTCATCACAACCGCCACTTTTTCTGTCCAGGCCGGGCGCAATTCCAGAATACGTTTATAAATCTTCATGGCAATGGGGCGGGAGTAGGCTACAATCATCGCTTTTCCGGTGAGAATACCGGCCCGGTAGTTTTCATAATGGCCGAGAATATCATTCACCAGGGAGTGGATGGTCTGGTCCGCCCCCAGAATTGCCTCCATTTGCCCCAGCTCTTTTTTGCTTTTCTCAATCACATAGGGGTCGGCGTTTTCTGCCATGATGTCATATTCGGTGTCGATCAGGCGTAAAGTAGCCTCGTCCAGCTTCAGATGAATAACCCGGCTTTCATAGTAGACCGGCTTTGTGGCTCCGTCCTCTACCGCCTGGGTCATATCGTATATGTCGATGTAATCGCCAAATACTTCCCGTGTGCTCCGGTCCTTGGAGGAGATGGGCGTTCCGGTAAAGCCGATGTAAGTGGCGTTTGGCAGGCTGTCCCGAATGATTCGGGCGGTTCCAATTACCGTGCGAACCTCTAACTCGCCATTCTCTTTCTGCCGTGTTATCACTTTCTCGGTCAGGCCGTACTGTCCCCGATGGGCCTCGTCCGCCATGACCACAATATTCCGGCGCTCCGAAAGAGCTTCGCCGCTCTCCTCAAATTTTTGCATGGTGGTAAAGATAATGCCGTTGGCCTGGCGGCCCGCCAACAGCTCCGTCAAATGCTGGCGGCTCTCCGCGTGCTGGGGCGTCTGCCGCAGGAAATCCTTACAACGTGCAAATTGGCCGTAGAGCTGATCGTCCAAGTCGTTCCGGTCAGTGATAACAACGATGGTCGGGCTCTCCAGCGCCTCTTGCAGACAGTGTGCGTAGAACACCATAGACAGTGACTTGCCGCTGCCCTGGGTATGCCAGAATACGCCGCCCTTGCCGTCTGCCTGGGTAGCGTGTTGGGTGGAGGCAACCGCCTTTTTAACGGCGAAATACTGGTGATACCCGGCGAGGATCTTGAAAGTGTTCTGCCCGTCCACATTGAAACAGATGAAATTTTTCAAAATATCCAGGAAACGCTCTTTCGCAAATAATCCCTCAAAAAAGGTGTCAAACTGCGCGTACTGGGTATTTTCGTAACTTCCATCCGTAGTTTTCCATTCCATGTACCGGTCCTCGCCGGAGGTGATTGTCCCGGCCTTGGAGGTAGTCATATCGCTCATGACGCAGACGGCGTTATAGATGAACAGAGTGGGGATTTCGTGCATATAGTTCCGCAGCTGGCGATAGGCGGCGGAGGTGTCCGTTTCTTCACGGGATGGCGACTTGAGTTCCACCACCACCAGCGGCAAGCCGTTGACGAACAGGATGACATCCGGGCGTTTCTCGGAGTTTTCGATGATGGTCCACTGATTGGCAACGGTAAAGTCGTTGTTGGCTGGATTTTTGAAGTCAATCAGATAGACGAGGGGAGAACGCTCCTCGCCGCTAACAAAGTATTTCACCGGTACGCCGTTTTGCAGATAGTCCATGAATGTCATATTCTTTTGCAACAGCGTTCCGTTTTCAAAGTTTTTCAGCTGATAGACCGCCTCGTTGAGGGCGTCCATGGGCAAGGTGGGGTTAACCCGCCCCAAGCAGGGGAGGAGAATGTCCTCATACAGTGGGGAGTGGTAGTCTCGCTCTACGTCTGGGCCATAAATATAGCGGTAGCCCATGTTTTGGAGTAGTTCTATGATGGAATTTTCATAATCCGCTTCCGTATAAAATCCCAGCATGATGTTCGCCCCTCCTATAAAATATCTGCGTAGCAATCATTCTTTCTCTTTGTAAATACGACCTCAGATGGGAAAAGGCTTTCACTCATATTTGCCATTCCAACAACGGTCAAAGCCCATCCCCTTAATTGTTCCGGTAATCTGTAACAAATATTTTCATTCTCCTCCTCAATTGTAACTAAAGGCTGTCCTTCTTTTGAAATGCCAACCGATACAACCTCGAAACGGTTTTGGCCCTCCTTGAGTCGTAGAACTGGTTGTTTGCTAATATCAAAATAGACCTTTGCACCCCGCTTATTTCTGAAATACTCGCTTGTCTCTGGATATATGGGCTCGACCGGGAGCTTATTATGTATTTGTTGAAAATGTTTTTCAAGTCTCTGGCACATATAACTATTGCAATACTCCGGTTGCATATCAAGTTCTTTTTCAATATCTTTTACATTATCAAAATGATTCATAAATTCCAGCAATCCCAGCAAACTTATAAGATCATCAGAATAATTGCCCCCATATACCTTATACCAATCAATGTTAATTTCGAGGATAATGTGATGTAACATTTTATATAGTCTTAATTGGCTTTCGCTTAACTGAAACCACTTTTTATCAAGAAGAGTCTTAGTTATATTTACATTACTTCCACTCGGACGCAAAGATTGACACAAAGACTTCATTAATTTTGCGACAACACCTACCAGCATATCTGCTATTCGGATTCCGAAATGGTCTTTTGAGTCTAATTCGCTACAGTTTTTTAGACCCACCTCTGTTGCTGCAATAAGTGTTTTACTGGCTATCCCTGCTTCACCTTCCTTGTCTATGATCAGATAGTATTCATTAATTCCTTTGCTTCTCAGGAAGTAATTAAATCCGACAAATGGCATATGGTAGTCCCAGGCAAGAGAAGCTGGAGGCTCTATATTTTGCAACACCAAAAGGATATTTTTAAACGCTTCGTTTTCTCGTTTTTTCAATTTTATTTTCTTTTTGTTACACTCTAACCGATCTGTGAGAAACTCTATTAAAGAGTCTACAAATTCCTTTGGGGTTTTATAAATGCTGCGGATCACTTCTTCGGGCCGGTATGAAAGTATAGCTTTAATTATCGAATAGCGGAGAGCATCCATGTCTATACAGGAGCTATTATGATAATCCTTGAAAAGTTGGGCAATAATAAATTCCATCTTGCTTGCCACACATAAATAGACATAATAATCATCGCTAAAAATAGAGAAAAACTCAGTTAACATTTGGATATTGTCTTTATTAAACGAGGCAAACCCATAAACAAACTGATTTCCCTTAAAGGTATCGCTTTTCAACTCACCTTTCTTCTTCCTATAAGCGTACTTTTCCTCAAAAGCAGAATAACGGCGTTTTACTTCGAGCTCCTTGCTATTAGACCATCCGACAATAGCTACAAGGAAACTATCATAGTATGTATCGCCGATTACAGTAGAAAGATTGATAACTCTGCTATGCTCAGACTCATCATAATAAAAGCAGTGTTTCATCTTATCCCTCCTAATATAAACGATAATTTAGCGGCTTAGAGTTGGATGCCGGATACGTCGATCTCGCCGGACATGAGCTTGGGCAATAGACTATCACGAAGCCGTTTTAGCCTGTCGTTTTCAATAGCGTTATTTCTTATTTGGTCGTACATTGGCGAGACAAGGGCTTGATACTCCGCCAGTTCATTCTCAGGCGGAAGAATCAGTTTAAAGCCGAGTGTATCGGACGGTGTTGTTCTTTGCCTGCTTCCTGTTGAGCCGGTTACATGGCTGCACATAAAGTCAGAGAAGGAGCTACTGTCGATGACTGAATACAGATAATCTGTTATGGATTCATCTTTTGCTTTGTAAACTATGAACTCCGTAGAACAAACAGCATTTGCAGACAGGCAATATGGTTTCCATGCTCGTTTCAATGTCGGATTGAGTTTGGAAATCATAAAGCATGAGGTATCAACGACGTACTTATTACTCTTGATAGATGTGGAAGGTTCAAAAACTGGAAACCTTGCCCCATCAAAGGCCGGAATACTATAATGTTCAAGTAGTGTCTCAGGCTCCTTCAACGGATTGAAGCTCTTATTTGAAATCATTGCTACTTCGTCCAAAGTAACAACACACCAGCCGGGGGGCATATCATCAAAAGGAATGCCCTCAAAACGCTTGTGATAAATCGCCCGAGCTTGCTGCTCTAAATTATCGTTTAGCTGCTGATTAATGGAAATCTTCTTGTCGAACATATGCAGGTAATCTACAATTTTCTTCTGCTCAACGATGTGGGGAAGAGCAAGTGTAACTGCATTCAAATTTGCTTGGCTTAATTTGGGTTGAGCCGATCCGGTGACATACCCAGACAAATCCATGCTATTCAGCAAATAACAAAGATAGCGAGTGTCACACAACTCGTTGCCTTGCACGATGTGAGCATGGTTATTGACCCAGAATTGTCCCTCAACAACTTGAGCTATATTTTGCTTTTTGGATTTAAGATTTTCACCATCTTCGGCAATGAGAAGATATGTTCCATCAAAGATAAAATCATCAATGTAATCAATTATGCCTTGTGCACCGTAATAACGATACTTGCCTTTTCGTTTTTCGCGCTGTGCGCCCGAAATCGGAACTCTCTTCTTATCAAAATTGATGGTTACCTCATCAAACCTGTATTCTGTAAGCTCCATATTACGCTCCTATCCGATGTATTTTCTGTGCGCCAGCTTCACATTCTGTTGCTTTACCATAGCGTAGTGCATTGTGGTATCAATTTTCTGATGTCCCAGGAGCTGCTGGACTTGCTCTATGGGCATTCCCTTGTCGATGGCGGTGGTTGCCATTGTCCGGCGGAATTTGTGCGGGTGTACCTTTTGCAAATTCAGCCGCCTACCCAACTCCCGCAGCCGTGTTTCCACACCGCCAATCATCAAACGTTCACAAGGAGCTTTGAGGGACACAAACAGTGCGGGATTATCGTCTGTCCGGCCATCCAGGTAGTTCTGTAAATGGATTTTTGTTCTTGCGTCAAAGTAGACCAACCTCTCCTTGCTGCCCTTGCCAAACACCACGCACTCGCGTTCGCTGAAATTGATATCCTCACGGTTGAGCGCCACCATTTCCCCCACACGCATTCCAGAAGAGGCAAGCAGATCGATGATTGCCAAATCCCGGATGGAGGTACAGCTGTCCCGCATCAACTCCAGAGCTTCATCGGTGTAGGTATCTTTGACTACCTTAGCCGTTTTCACTTTATGTATCCGGCGCACTGGGCTTTTGATGATGAAATCCTCATCCTCCAGCCACGAGAAGAAGCTGGAAAGAATACGCCGGATATTATCTATCGTCACCTTGCTGGATTTGCGTTTTGTTTGATAATCCGTTAGATACTGGCGGAGATCATCCGTTGTGATCTGCTGAGCCGTCCGGCCTATGCTGGAAATCATGGCCTCTATGGTCTTGCGGTAATAGGCCAGGGTTTTCTCGGAACAGCCCTCAATACGTTTGGCCGTAATGAACGCTTCCAGCGGGTCACGCTCCTTTGGCTTAGGTGCAATTTCATCGTTTTTGACTATCAACCCACAAAGGGCAGTATCTAACACATCCTTGAGCCTCAAAAGTTGTTCATTGTTGAGATAGGGCAGCATTCGACGCTGCACTTCGTTAATCAGTTCTTCTTTCATTGTCGTTCTCCTCATACAGAATTAAGAGAGCGACAAACAGTGGCGATCCCTTTGTTGAAACT
>OFFK01001981.1_pt1 | contig 13232 bp, 14 predicted proteins | sample 1521361 | NCBI WGS metagenome assembly OFFK01 (sample SAMEA3504096, study PRJEB24116) | mouse gut metagenome | biome: mouse gut; feature: mouse-associated habitat; material: faeces | place: Denmark | collected 2011
GGCGTCCTTGGCGGACTGGGTGTAGGCCCGAACCAGCCCGCCGGCCCCCAGCAGAATGCCCCCGAAATACCGGGTGACAACGCACACCGCATCGGTCACATTTTCCCGCTGGAACACGTTGAGCATAGGCTGCCCGGCGGTGCCCTGGGGCTCCCCGTCGTCGGAGTAGCGCTCCACGCCCCCCTCGCGGAGGCGGTAGCACCAGCAGTTATGGCGGGCGTCGTAGTACTTCTTTTTTGTCTCCTCGATCCGAGCTCGGGCCTCCTCCTCGGAGTTCACCCGCCACACCTGTCCAATAAACCGGGACCGTTTTTCCACCAGCTCCGCCTGGCTGCGGCCGGTGGGGATGTAATACTCTGTCATGGAATCACCTCTCGTCCGGGAAGACCTGAATTGCCAGAGCCTGGCAGATACGGAAAAACACCTCAATGGAGGGGCTTTTTTTGCCGCTTTCTATCTCGTTCATAAAGGATTGGGTAATGCCTACAAGCTTTGCCAGCTTATACTGGCTCCAGCCCAGCGCAATCCGCTTGCTGCGGATGATTTCGCGATAATCTTCCATTTCTATCACCAGCAGCTATTATAGCTCAGAGCTATCATACTGAAAATATATAGCTTTCAGCGATTAACCAAGCGTAGCAGTTCATTTCTCAAGGCGCAGATGGAGGAGTCCGGCGGAAAGCTGATGAACAGCCTGGGAAAGGCGGAGGCAGAGGGCCAGGTGCGCATGGCGTCCATGCAGGCGGCGCTGAGCGCGGCCCTGGCGGAGCGCCTGGAGCGGGATAAGACAATCCCCAGGACCCTCTGGACGGAGGGGTTCTCCAAAGAGGAATTTGCCCACTTTCTCATGATGAACATGATGCTGCTGCTGAAAACGGGAGCGCCCGACATGTCCTTTCTACTTCAGATTGTCCGGCGCACCATCTACTGAAAAACGGGAGGAAAACATTGTGATACAGGCAATTGCAGAGACGATTTTCGACATTTTATACCTTGGCTTTGCCCTGACCGCAGGGCTCACCATGCTGAGAAAGGGGAAGGAACCGCTGGTGCGGAAGGCGGGCCTGATGGCCGCCGTGCTGGGCGCGGGGGATGCCTTCCACCTCGTCCCCAGGTCCTACGCCCTCTGGACCGCCGGCCTGGAGGCCAACGCGGCGGCCCTGGGGATTGGCAAGCTCATTACCTCCATCACCATGACCGTCTTTTACCTGATTCTCTACTACATCTGGCGGGAGCGGTATCAGATTACAGACCAAAAGGCGCTGACCGGGACCATGTGGGGTCTGGCCGCGCTGCGGGTCCTGCTCTGCCTGCTGCCTCAAAACCAGTGGCTCACATACCGCCAGCCCCTCCTGTTTGGCGTCCTGCGCAATATCCCCTTCGCCATAATTGGCGTTATCATCATCGTCATCTTCGCCCGGGAGACCAAAAAAGCGGAGGACCCCGTCTTCCGCTTCATGCCGCTGGCCGTGGCCCTCTCCTTCGGGTTTTATCTGCCCGTCGTGCTGTTCAGCGGGGTGGCTCCGGCTGTGGGAATGCTGATGATCCCCAAAACAATGGCCTATGTATGGATTGTGTCGATGGGCTGGAAGCTATACCGGCAGGGGTCGTAATACCGGCACAGAACAGAAGGTGGTTCTACCACTACAGCCCCGTGCCGGACGTAGACGAGCAGGCCTGTCCCACCTGCCAGAGAATGCCCCCGGCCTGATAGGCCGCAAAGTCCCAGGGGTCGAAGACGGCCCCCGGCTTCCAGACGGGGGCCAGCACCTCCCAGACCAGGCCGCAGGCCAGCAGCAGGGGGGCGGTCTGCTGCCAGGAGCGGACAGGGGGCAGCCGTCCCCACCGGAGGAGCAGGTCGGTCCAGGCCACAATGGCCGCCCCGGCAAAGATATCGTTGGCGTAGCAGGACAGAAACCAGCCCGCCGGCCCGCCCGCGGCCCGAGACAGCCACAGGCGGTTGACCAGGTAGAAGCCCCCCGCCGCCAGAAGAACGGCCAGGTCGAACCGCTTTTTTCTCATAGAAGCATCAGCAAAAAGACGGCCCCCACCACGCCCAGAATGACGGCCAGCACCACCATGCCGAAGGACAGCGGCTCCCGGGAACCGGAGATCAGCGTCTCCGGATCGACGCCGGGGTAATTGGCCAGCACCAGGGGGTCGGTCTCCTCGCAGTCCTGGAAGAAGGAGAACAGGCCGGGATAAAGCAGCTTGTTCCAAAGCATGTTGACCTGCTGGGCGGACAGCCCCCGGGCCAGGACGACGGGGGCGGAGTGGGCCAGCGTCTGGACGTCAACCTGAGAAAGGGGCTTGTGCAGAGGGGAGTCCTCCGAGAATTTCCCCAGGTCAGACAGCCGTGCCAGGTCCACCTGGGATAGGGGGTCCTTCTTTTTTAACAGCATCGTATAGCCCTGATGGTGTTCCGCCCCGTCCCGCAGGGGGCGGCCGCAGCCGGGGCAGAACTGGTCCAGCCCGCTGACAATGGCCTTGCAGCCAGGGCACCGCTCCGGGGCGGCGTTCCGGGCGGCTTCCTCCCCCAGCAGCAGCCAGTCGGAGGACACCCCCAGCAGCCGGCACATCTGGGCCACATAGGCCACATCCGGGTTGGTCTGACTGCTTTCCCACTTGCTAACCGCCTGCCGGGACACCCCCAGCTTCTCTCCCAGCTGCTCCTGAGACAGCCCGGCCTGCTTCCGGGCCAGGGCGATGCGTTCTCCCAATGACATGGACAATCCCTCCTTTTTCTGCTTCCAGCATAGCAAAATTCGGGCAGTTTGACAAGACAGGAAAGCTGGAAAGTTGTCAACGCCAGGTTGACACCCGGCATTTTCCCGCCCTTTCCCCCGCGCCCGGAGCAGAAACGTCTTCTGTAGGGGCGGACATTGTCCGCCCGCGAAATGGCACGCCCACCCATAAATTTGGAAGGTTTCCCCAATACCATCCGGTACGTTATGTAGGGCAAGGGCAGACCGGAATAAGCCAAGACTTGACATTTCTCCCGGAGAAGTATATGATGGTGAGAAATTGCGAACTGGAAACTGGAGGCGGCAGGACAGATGGATATTTCGCTGGTGATCCCTGCGTACAACGAGAGCGGGATCATAATGGACACCATTCAGACCGTATCCGCCAGGCTGGCGGAGCTGACGGCGGAGTATGAGGTGCTGATCGTGGACGACGGCAGCACCGACGGCATGGCAGAGCTGGTGCGCGGCTGCGGCGACCCCCGCGTCCGGCTGGAGGGCTATGCCTCCAACCGGGGCAAGGGCTGTGCCGTCCGGACGGGGATGCTGGCCGCCCAGGGGGACCTCATCCTGTGTACCGACGCAGACCTGGCCTACGGCGTGGACGTCTTCGCCGGGCTGCTGGAGCGCCTGCGCACCGGGGAAGCTGATCTGGTCATCGGCTCCCGGCGCATAGGGGGCGAGGGCTACAAAAACTACCCCCCGCTGCGGATTTTGATGTCCAAGTGCTTCGGCCTGCTGTCCCACATGATCTCCGGCCTGCCCTACGATACCCAGTGCGGCATCAAGGCTTACCGCCGGCAGGCGGCCCGGGCCATTTTCAGCCGCTGCACCACCGACGGCTTCTCCTTCGATTTCGAGGTGCTCATGCGGGCGGACAAGCTGGGGCTGAAGGTGGAGCAGTTCCCGGTGTCGGTCATCAATTTCCGGGAGTCCAAGGTGAACGTAGTCCGGGACAGCGCCCGGATGTTCCGGGATGTGTTCCGCATCCGTAAAAAAGTCAGGAGCGGGAAATGAGAGAGAAATTTGTATATCTGATCCAGCTGTTCGACCTGAAAAAGTTTATCAAGTTCGGCCTGATCGGGGTGCTCAATACCCTGGTGGACTTCGCGGTGTTTTACGCGATGGACCGCTGGGTGATCCGGGAGGGCCCAACCCTGGTGCTGCTGGGGATGACCGTTGTGGCCGGCCCCTATCTCTCCAATGCCATCGCCTATGTGGTGGCTAACGTCCATTCTTTTGTGTGGAACAAGCTGTGGACCTTCGAGCGGCGGGACCGGGTTACCAGAGGAGAGGCGGTGCGCTACCTGCTCACCAGCGCGGGGTATGTGCTCATCTCCACGGTGAGCCTGGCGGTGTGCATCCGCATCCTGTCCCTGCCTGTGATCGCCCCCCTGGTGCCCCAGGGCTGGACCAACCTGCTGGCCAAGCTGCCCACCGCCTGCGTCACCATTTTTTACAACTACCTGATGAATAAGTTTTGGGTGTTCAAAGCGTAAAAATCCCGGCCCGGAGGGTGTTTCCTCCGGGCCGGTTTTGTCAGTTGAACAGATCGACCATCTGGATCATATAGACCACGTCGTTGACAAAGTAGAAGTACAGGTGCGGACCAATGCCGTTTACATCGTCGCAGTACCACAGGTAGTCGTCCGGGTAGGCCCAGGTCCAGTCTTTCTCGTCGGAGAGGAGTCCGGGGTAGGCGGCCAGCACCTCCTCCCGAGTGGCCCCCACCCGGATGCCCCGGGGGGTGACCATGTCGGCGCGGCCTGTCTCCATGCGGTTAAGGGAGAAGCTCCCTGAATCAGCGCTGTAGTACCGCAGCGCGGACACCCCGCCTGCGTCGCCGCCGCCGTCTACAGACCAATTTTCCCAGTAATCCCCGGGCTGATAGATGGGTTCGCCTTCCTTAAACACTGATGTCTCCGGTTCAAAGTCTGGGAACATGGAATCTGTCCAGCTGCCCGGACCGATGGGGGTGGAGAAGCCGTCCCGGTACAGGCAGACCTCCGGGTCATACGGCTCGGGAGAGGGCGTATCGACCGGAACAAAGCCCCCAACCGGCTCCTCCCCGGCGAAGTACCACTGATTCCACAGCGGCGGGTCCAGCCTGTCGGTCTCCTCAGCGGGGACCAGGGGAGCGTTCAGGCTGTACTGGTCATAGACGGTGACGGCCCGATTCTCCCAGATAAACAGCTGGTCCGCCCCGCTGACGGCGTCCAGCACCGCGTCGTCCACATCATCCATCCGCCCGGTGAGATAAAACACGGGCTGGCCGTCAGCCTTGATGCGGAAGCCCTCCAGGGTCAGGCGGTGAAGGGCGATTTGGTATCCCTGCCCCTCCGGATTCATCTCCGGTTCCATCTGCTCCGTCACCTGGTCCAGCAGCGCCTTCTCGTTCAAGCCGGCCAGAGCCAGAGCGTCCCCGGCAGACACCAGCGTCCCCTCCTTCCGGTCGTAGACCAGGGAGAAGACGTGGCCGGTGTTCAGGTCGGTGGTGAACTGCGACCGGAAAAACAGCAGATTCAGATACCGGTCGGTGGTGGAGGGGTAGAACAGGCACTGATTTTCCCGGGCATCCGTTCCCGTCCGGGAATCGAGTTGAGCGTACTCCCCCCGCAGGTCGTTGAGCCCGGCGTTGATGGCGTCCACCGCCTCGTTCTCCTGTCCGGAAGGGAGGGCCAGAGCGGGGATTTCCACATAGTTGCCATAGCTGTCATAGTACTGGGTCTCCATCAAAAGGGAGGGCTCCGGCGGCCGCTGGCGGCAGGACACCAGATTGCCGCAGAAGATGGCGATGGCAAACATCAAAATCAAAAAGGGCAGCGGCGGCCGCTTCTTGGGTCCGGCAAAGATATTGCGCAGTCGAATTTCCGTCTCCCTGGCCGACCCGGACAGGTGGGTGGAGAAGGGGGTGCGAGGCATTTGTTGATTCATAATAAGCTCCTTTTAATCGGCAATGGGTTCAAAGTGGGAATAGCGCCATTTTTCAGGCAGGGGGACGTCATTGTATTCCGGGTTATAGAGCTGGAGCCGGTACTGGGGGTCGATCTCATACACCTCCAGCCCGCCCTCCACCGGGACCACCCGCTCCTCATACTCCCGGCGGTCCAGCTCCTCCAGCGTTTTGCCGTCGAAGCGGTAGTGGGCCGAAGTAAAAGCACCCTCGTCGCCCTGATAGATGGCGGTATTGGCGCACAGGATATGGAGGGCTCCGTCCGGGGCCGTCCAGGAGGAAAACTGACCGTCGTCTCCCCCCACCTCATAAACGGGTCCGCGCCACTCCTGCGCCTCCTTGTCCCACAGGCCCAGCATCAGATTGCCCAGCCCTGCGGGGTGCTGGCAGCCGTTCACCAGGGCCAGCCCCAGCGTGCAGTCCTCCCCCTCCTGGGACAGAAGCAGCCGGGAGAACATGTTCTCCGCGGAATAGGGGTAGTTTTCATGCTCCCGCATAAGCAGCCAGGCCAGGTCGGGCTCGTCGGACGGGAGGGGCGTCTCGTCCACCATCCGCAGGGCGTGGTATCGCTCCTCGCCCTCCAGCAGTATCGTATCCGCTTCAACGGCCAGCCGTCCCTCTGACAGCTTCCGGCCGTCTGTGTACCGGAACCTGGACACCTGGAGCTGTCCGCCCTCCAGGGCCAGGCCATAGTCGAACATCACCCGGCTTTGCAGCATAAAAGTCTCTTTGGCGGAAAAGTCGTATGCGATAATGCGGTCGTCCACCATCCCGGACCCGAAAGACACCACAGAGCACAGCTCCCGCAGGCCGTCGCCGTTTAGGTCGCAGAGAAAAACGCTCCATACGGGCATTCCAGAGAACAGCACCGTTTCATTCCCGTTCTCCACCGCGCAGACCCGGTCTGCCGTCCAGCGGAAGGTCACGCCCGGATACTCGGGCAGCCCGGTTTCAATGCTGTCGTCCCAGGGCATGTCTTCCCCCGAGCCGTCCCTGAAGTCCAGCCACACCTCCGCCGGAGGCCCCTCCGGCCCGCCGCCCTCCTCCGCCATCTGGCACGACACCAGATTCCCGCAGAAGATACACACGGAGAACATCAAAATCAAAAAGGGCAGGGGCGGCCGCTTCTTGGGTCCGGAGAAGATGTTGCGCAGTCGAATTTCCGTCTCCCTGGCCGACCCGGACAAGGGCAGGGAAAAGGGCGTGCGGGGCATTTTGTTGTTCATGGGGTGCTCCTTTCATCGTCAGAGGATGTTGCCCATCCACGTGGCCGGGCCCAATTTATACCCGCCGCCCTCATAGACCACGGGAAAATGGACACTGGCCAGACATTCCAGGCTCATGCAGGATAAGTCCAGGGTCAGGTCGCAGACAAGCCGGTCGTCTTCCTGTTTAAAGCGCACCTGATCGCCCACCTGCGCAACCCCCTTGAAAGGCTCATACAGTTTACCCAGGTCCACCTCCCACTCCCGCTCCCCGCTGGACATACGGGCAGTGGTCTCGCCGGGGCTGGCGGTGATCTCCAGGGGGATGTCGGAGAAGTCCGGGACGGTGTAGGTCATGGTATCCAGGTCGAAGATGTACAGGCTTTCCGTGTGGACCCCGGTGCCCCAGCCGTCAGTCAGGACCAGGGCCGCTTCGGGCTGGCCATCGCCGTCCAGGTCGTCCGCCAGCAGCGTGGGATTGCTGGCAAAGTGCCCATTGCCGCCCCAGTAGAGGTGGAAATAGGCCGTCCGCTCCCCGTGACGCAGGACGATGCCCCGCTGCTGTTCCAGGTCTCCTCCCCACAATATAGGACTGACCAGGGGCTCCACGTTGGGCATACTGTCCGGGTTCACTACAAAGTAGACGGTGACATCCTCCCCCTCGTCGTAGGCCACCGGCAGGAGAGTGTCCCGCCAGTAGTCCCGCCGCATGGCGTAATATACCTCTACCGCCTCCCAGGGCAGCTCCGCCCCGGGGAGGTTGTCCAAAACCGCCATCTCCTTCTCAGAAGGGCTGTAATTCTCATAGAACCAGTCACTGGTCTGCCCGATATATTGGAGCATCCCGGTTTTTAGCTCCACCGGGACCCACGGCTGTTCCTCGGAGGTGTCCGGGGGCGCGGAGACCGACGCGGAGGAATCCTGGGCGGCGGGTGTGTCCGTCTCCGCCACCTGGCAGGAGACGATATTGCCGCAGAAGATGCACAGAGAGAACGCCAGAATCAAAAAGGGCAGCGGCGGCCGCTTTTTGGGCCCGGACATGATGCTGCGGATACGGATTTCCGTCTCCCTGGCCGACCCGGACAGGGGGGTGGAGAAGGGGGTGCGGGGCATATTTTCGTTCATAGCGATTCTCCTATTTCAGACGGCTGATGTTTTCTTCTGTCAGTGGCAGATACTCCAGCTCCAGGGGCCGGGCGTCCCCCAGGATTGGCTCCAGCCACGCCAGATAGACCGACTGGTCCACCGCATCCTTGCTGTAGCCGGTAAAGGTGGGGCCCATGTCCTCCGCCGGGGTGATGTAGTAGAGAATACCCGACCCGCTGGCGTCCCTCTCGGTGGGGAAGGGGGGCAGGGACTCCGGGTTGATATCGGACATCACCTTTTCCCAAGCGTCCACATGACCTGCCAGCTCGTAGCTGTCCGAACCGGACAGATAACGGTAGATGTCGTGGGGCCAGAACTGACTGGTCCAGCTCCCCTGAGCGTGGGAGTCGTCCTCTGTAAACGCTCCGTTGCTGTAGAAGGTGAAGGAGGGGAAGCCCGAGTGCTGAATTACCAGCGTGTTGTTGTAGTACTCCAAAATGTAGCCCCGATAGCCGGCGTAGATGTTGGGACGGGTGAGCAGGACCAGTTCCCCCCGCCCGTCGCCGTCCACGTCGGCCACGGCGAAGGTGTTGTCTGCCATGTCGCTGAAGATGCCCGTGCCGTCTGAGTTGTCGGGCAGGATGGAGTTGTTGAGCAGATTTTCCAGCACCCGGACATAGGCCGCCCGGGTCTCCGGGTCGGGGACGGCGGCGGAGGGGAGCGGGGCGCGGACCTCGGCGTGGACCAGTTCGCTGTAACTCCGGGGCCGGGACGGCTCCGAATCGTAGCTGAAAAACAGGTCAGTGGTGAAGGCCCCTGTGCCGTTGTCCATGCAGGCGGTGAGGGTAAAACAGTCCATCCGGGCCTCCAGGTCGGCCCGCTCCCGGTTGGGCTTCAGGGAGAGGACCCGCCAGCCGCCGGGGTCGTTGGTGTAGCCCACCAGCCAGCTCAGCGACTGGAAGTAGATGGGCATGGGCAGGTTTGTTTCCTCAGCTTCCCAGAAGGCCTCGTTGTGGTCCAGTTGCCAGATGGACCAGGGCTCGTCCCCGCCCCATTCAAAATCCGGGTTGACGGCGTACACGTCCACCCCGCCGGGGGCCGCGACGGCCAGGTGGCCGGTCCAGAAATCCAGATACGCCTGACCGGCCGGGCTGTCCGGGTCCCGCACGTCCCCCTCCGCCGGCCACTTCCAGGCGAGGTCCTTCCCGTCCAGGCAGACCAGCCCCGCCTGACCGGTATACTGCCCGTTCTCCTGGCCGTTGAAGGTGTAGAGCAGACAGGGCCCCTCCTCACTGTTGTAGTTGTAGAGTTTAGGGTAGACGATGACGACGTTGGGGAAGCCATTCTTTACGGCGCACCGGAAAACGGGGCCGGTCAGCGCGCAGGTCTCCCGGTCCATCACCCCCAGCAGCAGGGTGTTTTCCAGGTGGTCCTCCACAAGGGCCGCCCCCAGGATCAGGTCGTCGGTCTGGACATAGTCCAGCAGGCGGGCGGTGGGAGACTGAACGGGTTCCGCCCCGCCGGAGGCCTGGCACAGTGCTTGAAGCAGCGCTTCCTCCGCCCCATCGGCGGGGAGAACGCCCAGGTCCGCGGGAGTACCCTGGACCTCCTGAGAGGAGGAGCCGCCCGGCTGAGCGCCCTCCGTCTCCTTCACCTGGCACGACACCAAATTGCCGCAAAAGATACAAACGGAAAACACCAGCGCCAGAAACAGCACCGGCGGCCGCTTCTTAGGCCCGGACATAATGTTGCGGATACGCAGCTCCGTCTCCCTGGCCGATCCAGACAGGGGAGTGGAGAAGGGCGTGCGGGGAACTGGTTTATTCATGGTTAAAAGTCCTCCTTACATGCGTCTTGAGCCTCGACCATGGTATCCCAGGTGCTCTCCAAAATGAGCCAGCCCCGATTGTTGAAGCTGTAGATGTTATAAAGCTTGTCCTCCCAGTCCTCTGTCCAGCGCGCCTCAATGAGCTTCTGCCCTTCGGGGACCAGCTCCACTTCCCCGGCCAGGGAGAAGGCATATTCAAACCGTCCCTGCCCCTCATTCCAGCGGAACCAGCGGCAGCCCTGATTTCGGGTGCTGTCGCAGAGGACGGCAAAGTCCTCTGCGCCGTCGAAGTTGATATCCTGAATCCAGACGTGGGAGGGGTTGTCGGCCACGAAAATCTGATCCGGGAAGCGGTCGTCCCCCGGGATGTCCTCCGGAAGGATGGTCTGGAGCAGCTTATTCGGGTTGAACATCATATCCCCGTCGAACACCTGAATCTGGTCGTAGATCAGGTGGGGTCCGAACTGCTCGCCGGTGACGCGGCCCCGCAGCGCCAGGGTCAGCACCCGCCCGCCGGTGACGGTGACCGTCTCGGCGTCGGTAAAGTAGCCGTCCCCCACAAAGTCCCAGCCGGTTCCGTTCCAGCTCAGGGTGTAATACTCCGGATCGTGCCACTTGTCCACCAGGACGGGAATGCGGACGTCGCAGAGGGGGGAATCCTCCCGGCCTGTGAGGTAAGCGCCGGATATGGTGGTTTCATCCTCAGTTCGATAACGCTCGGTCAGTTCGCCGTCGATGAGCTCCAGAATGTGCGTTTCGGCGGCGCCGTAGTTGCTGCCGGAGACCTCCAGCCCCAGGACCAGAGCGTCCCGGTCCGGGCTGGTGAGGTATCCGGCCATCAAGTCCCCGATACCCAGCCAGCCCTCCTCCGTCCATTGGCGCTCCACCGTTTCGCCCCGGCCCAGGGCGGCGGTGAGGGTGATGATCGTGCTGCCGCTCTCATTCTGTGGGTCAAACCGGGTGGTGGCCGTGACGGTGTCCGCCAGGCCGTCCCCGTCCAGGTCGGCATCTTCATCTTGCAGCACCACCTGGTGCTCTTGAATCTCCATCTCTAGCTTCTGCTTCGGCGGGTCGGGGAGGGAGATGTCCGGTATCTCAGGGAGGCTGGCAGAGATGTCGGGGAGCGCGGGTGTGTCCGGCTCCGCCATCTGGCAGGACACCAGATTCCCGCAAAAAATACACACGGAAAACATCAAAATCAAAAAGGGCAGGGGCGGCCGCTTTTTGGGTCCGGAGAAGATGTTGCGCAGTCGAATTTCCGTCTCCCTGGCCGACCCGGACAGGGGAGTGGAGAAGGGGGTGCGGGGCATTTTATTCTTCATGGGTGTTTTCCTTTCTATTTTGTAATCGGGCCACAGCGGCCAAAATGGTCTGGCCGTAGCCGGAGTAGTCCTGGGGGGACAGCCGGCGCAGGGCGTCCTCGTCGCAGGCCAGCTCGGTGTCCCGCTCCACCAGGCGGATCATATACCAGGCCAGCGGGTTAAACCAGTACAGGGCGTTGACCCACATCGCCAGTGTTTTCAGCCAGATATCCCCTCTGCGGTAGTGGGTGAGCTCGTGGAGCAGGGAGAAGCCCAGCTCCTCCCCGGTGATTTTCCCCTGGGGCAGGAGGATCGCCGGGCGCAGCGCCCCGGCCAGCATGGGCACCTTCAGCCCCTGGCACACCAGCAGCCGGGGCCGGGTGTGGAGCTGGAGCTGATCCCCCAGGTGGTTAAAGGCGGCCACCGCGTCCCAGTCCTCCACCGGGGCGGACCACCGGCGCAGGTAGGACAGAAACCGCAGGTGGGCGTACCCGCTCCAGAGCAGCATGGCCGCGGCCCCTGCCAGCCACACCGCCAGCAGCAGCCGGGCGGCGTCGAAGGACGGGGTCTCCTCCGGCCGGGGCGCCGGAGAGCCGGCGGAGGAGCTTGTCCCGGGCTTGGGGAGGATGGTCCCTCCCTGAGACCCCGCGGCGGGGCCGGAGTGGTCCCGGGTATTGGGCGGGGCGGGGACATTAGGCGTGTTTGGGGGTGTAACAGGCTGGGTGACAGCGGGGGGATTGGGGACATCCACCTGAATCGGGGCCCGGGTCTCCCCCCGGAACACCAGGGGCAGAGGGACGGCCAGCCGCAGACACAGCAGCAGCCAGGCCCAGCAGCGCCATTTTGCCCCGTACCGCCCCCGGGTGGAGCTGCCCATCCAGGCCAGCAGGAGCACGGCGGCGGAGCCCCCCAGGGTGAGGGTCCCCAGCGTGAGAAGGATCTGATTCATTTCCCCTGCCCCCCGTTCAGCTGGTCCAACAGGGCCTGAAGCTCCTCCAGCTCGTCCCGGCCCATCCCCTCCCGGGCCAGGGCGGCCACAAAGTTCCGTGGGGAGCCGTAGAGCCGGTCCAGCACCGCCCGGCTGTCGAAGGCCTGGTACTCGTCGCGGCCCACCAGGGGGGTGTACAGGTTGCTTTTCCCCTCCCGGCGGACGGCCACAAAGCCCTTGTCTGCCAGGCGGGCCAGGTAGGTATTGATGGTGTTGGCGGCCCAGCCGAAGGGGGTCAGCTTGTCCTCAAGAACGGTCCTGGACGTGTCCGGTCCGGTGGCCCAGAGGGCCTTCATAACCTCCAGCTCAGTGTCGGGCAGTCGTTTCATTACAGATCACATCCACTTCAAATGTAGTTGATTATCATACTACACTTGAAGTAGGTAGCCGTCAAGTTACAGTGTGGTTACAAAAATCACAATTTCCTTTCCCAACTTAAAAAAACCTTCACGGAATTTTCATAGACTTTTTGTCCAGAACATGGTAGAATAGCGGAAAGTATAAGGAAAAGTGTATCCGCCCCTGTTTGAGCGACTGTCCGGCCGGGAATCATCACCAGGAGGGACAAAACAGGCGCGGAGCGGGAAGCGCCCAGGGCGCATGGAGGTACGTTTGAAAAAAGAAGTGTTAGGCGTCAACTTTGACGATCTTACCCGGGAGGAGGCTGCCCAGGCGGGGGCCGCCCTGCTGGCGGAGGACAAATTCCACTATGTGGTAACACCCAATCCGGAGTTCATTCTGGCGGCGGAGAAGGACAGGGAGTTCCTTCAGGTGCTCAACGGGGCCGACCTGGCCCTGGCCGATGGCATCGGGGTGGTCTACTCGGCAAAAATCCAGGGCACCCCGCTGAAGGGCCGGGTCACCGGCATCGCCTTCGCGGAGGATATGCTCACCTATCTCAACGGGCAGGGCGGGCGGCTCTACCTGCTGGGGGCCAAACCCGGCGTGGCCGAGGAGGCGGGCCGCCGCATCCTGGAGCGGTACCCCAGCATCACCCTGTGCGGCGCCCAGGACGGCTACTTCAAGGACGAGGAGGCGGTGCTGCTCAAGGTGGCGGCCGCCCGGCCCGACCTGCTCTTTGTCTGCCTGGGGGCCCCCAAGCAGGAGAAGTGGATGGCCCGGTGGGG
>OFFK01001992.1_pt1 | contig 13170 bp, 9 predicted proteins | sample 1521361 | NCBI WGS metagenome assembly OFFK01 (sample SAMEA3504096, study PRJEB24116) | mouse gut metagenome | biome: mouse gut; feature: mouse-associated habitat; material: faeces | place: Denmark | collected 2011
CCGGAACTGCGCCATGGACGGCGCATTTCCGGCGGTTGCGTCCGCAATCCAAAACCTGCATGGGAAACTTTAGAGCCGGTTAAACCTGTTTCACAGCGAAAGCCGCACCCTCTGCCCTCTGGCTGACGGAACTTTGCCAACAATATCAGATACAGCACCCAACACTCCGACTGACGGAACTTTGCCAACACCCCCATACAGCAAAGGAAATTACGCCTCCCCCTCCTTCGACGCCTCCGAAAAAGAAATCACCGCGTCATTCTTCTTCATAAACAGCAAACCAAACGAAGCCGGCCCGCAGTTGCTCGCAATAGCAGAAGAAGCCTTCTGCAGATAAACCCGTTCAAACGGACAATACTGCCGCACCAGATCCTGAAGATACTGCAGTTTCTCCTTATCCATCCCGGAATACGTAATAAACAAAATCCTCCGGTCCACATTCCGCGGCTCGATAAAAATCTTCCTGACATAGCGTTTCGCAACGCGCGCAAAACCGCCCATCTCCATATAACCAACCGCCATCCTGCTTTTTCTCAAAACAATAATCGGATGCAGCAAAAGCGTATCGCACAAAACCTGAATCCGTTTCGGTATCCTTCCTGCCTGGCACATCATATGCGTGCTGTGAATCACAAACGCAGAAGAAATATACTGCCTTATTTTTTTTACCGTCTTAACAATTTCTGATTTAGAAACATGTTTTTCCGCCATAGAAGCAGCGTACAGCACCACCAGGCCCATACTGCTTGACAGATGCCCCGAGTCAAGCACCGTAACATTCTCAAACGATTTTGCCGCTTCCAGCGCATTCCGGTATCCGTCGCTGACATATTTTGCCATTGTAATATGTATGATATTCTGCGCTTCCGTCAGCCTTTCCGCAAAAAACCGCTCATAATCCTCCACGGCCGGCGCCTGGGAATATCCGGTTTTCCCGGCGGAAATATGCTCAAGCAGTTCGTCCGCGCCAAGTTCCAGATCATCCAAAAACCTGCCTTCCTCCGTGCAGACATAATACGGACATGTAGAAATACCAAATTCCTTTTTCAACGCCTCCGGCAAATCACATACGCTGTCTGTCGTCACAATCAGGGAGCGCTGCTTGGCCTGCTCAAAAATCAAAACATCCTTCCCTATCTCCGTCTGTTCGGTTTCCTCGCTCAGCTCCACCAGATTTTTCGGCAGAATACTCAGCACCGCCGCCTCAAGCAAAGCGCTGTTCACCGGCTTGGCCAGATACCCGCTGAACCCCTCTTTTCGATAAAGAAGCTGGTTGTCGCTCCCCGCATTTGCGGTCAGAGCAATCACAGGCGTATCCTGGCACAGCCCTCCCGGCTGCGCGCGCAGCGCATGCAGGCATTCAATCCCATCCATTTCCGGCATCAGATGATCCATCAAAATGCCGTCGTAGTGCTGGAGCAGCGTCATTTTCAGGCAGTCCGCGCCGCTTGCAACGGTATCGATCTGAACCTTTGTCTCGGCAAGCAGCTTGCGCACCACCATCAGGTTCATTTCATTATCATCTACGACAAGGATATGCGCTTCCGGCGCGTCAAAGCTTTGCCTGTACTGTTCCCGGTCGCCGTTTTTGATATGGGAAGACAGCGTAAACGTCCCCAGTTCATTCTCGTCTATAATATCCTGATCCAGCACGACACTGAAAATAGAACCCTTCGTATAGATACTGTTGACGCTGATCTCCCCGCCCATTAACTCCACAAGCTTATGGACAATGCTAAGCCCCAGCCCGGTTCCTTCAATGTGGCGGTTCTTCTCCTCGTCTACCCGCTTAAACGCATTAAAAATATACGGGATATTCTCCTTTTTTACGCCCATCCCGGTATCCTCTACGGAATACCAGACGCGCACCCGGTTCTGCGCGATGCGTTCGCACCGGACGGAAAGCGTAACGCTCCCCTCGCTTGTGTATTTCACGGCATTGTTCAGTAAATTGATCAAAACCTGTTTGATACGCACCTCATCGCCGCAGAGCATACTCGGAATCGAAGCGTCCACATGCAGGCGGAAATCCAGCCCCTTTTGCTGCGCCTTGATCCAGATCATATTGACAATTTCCGAAAAAAGCGCGCCTGTCTCATAAGAAACATTGACAATATCCATCTTTCCCGATTTGATCTTGGACAAATCCAGAATATCGTTAATCAGAGTCAAAAGCATCTTGCTGGCACCCTGAATATTTCTTGCATTTTCGGCAACGTCCTCCGAAATGTCCCCGCGCAGAATGATTTCATTTAACCCGATAATAGTATTGATCGGAGTGCGGATTTCATGGCTCATACTGGAAAAAAAATGATTTTCCGCCTTATTCAGTTCTTCAATTTCCTTTTTCTGCTGCCGGGAAATCTCGTATTCCTCTTCGTAAATCCTGTTCAGAAACAAAAGCAAAACGCTTGTGAGCGTTCCCACCATAATAACCGAAGCCGCCGAATCAAAAAAGGAGTGCCCCTGCGTATTCTGCGCAACATACTGCGGAAAATAATAGGCAATGTAATAGCAAAGCAGCGTCTCCGCCGTGCACATCAGAAAAAACGCGGCTTTCCGCCTGCCCGTCAGCGTAATGTTAATATAAATAAAACAAAGCACAAACCATTCCGGCATCCCGCTGTAAAAGCCTCCCACCGAAAAAAAACTTACCGGAAAAAGCGCTAAAAGCAGCGCCGAAATCAGCGTAGCCCCGCAATTGATGCATTTTCTTTGAATGCTTATCTTTACTATGAGCCAAATGCCGACAATGCTTACCGCCAAAATCAGCAGATTTACAAGATTCCTGCCCATGGGCAGAATAAACATCAGCGCGACCATACATATGCCCGTAACAATCCGGAACATACGCTCCTGCAGACTGATCTTATGGTCAAAGATTAGTTCCAGCCATTTTTTGAACACGCAGTATTTCCTCCTTTCAAAACATACACGCTCTCAAAAAGCAGCAAAAAACTATATTTTTTCAATGCTGCTGCAAACTTTTTCGTACAGGCCAAGCAGCTCGCCATGGTTTTGGGCGATATATTCCGCATCCGCTTTCTTGCCCGCCGCTTCAAGCATCCTTGCACATTCGGAAAGCCGCTCCGCGCCGATTGTCAGAGAAGTGCTCTTTAGGGCATGCACCTTAATCGCATAATCGTCCCACGCCGAAGCCTCGTACAGGGAAACAATTTCATCCCGCTTTTGGGGATACTGCTCGGCAAACATCTGCAGCATCTCCCGATAAAACTCTTCCTCGTCAGAGCAGTATTCCATTCCCAGCTGCACGTTGAACCCGTCCCGCGCCAGCTTTTCAAGAAACGTACCCGAATCGCCGTCCGGCCCGTTCTGATGCTGCGCCGGCTCTTTGGGCGTATCCGAATCCGTTTTATGGGAATCCGAATCCTCAGAAATGGAACGATACCGGATACAGTTTTCGGGAAGCGTCTTGCGCAGTACCCGTTCAAGCACGGTACGTTCAATCGGTTTCGGAATAAACTCCGTAAAGCCTTCGTTCCGGAACATTTCCCGCGCGCCGCTGATCGTATTTGCCGTCAGGGCAATGACCGGAAGATCCTGATACTTCCCGTTCTCGATTTCCCGGATATGGCGCAGCGTTTCCACGCCGTCAAAGCCGGGCATCATATGATCCAGGAAAATAATATCATACGAATTTGTTTTACACCGTTCCACTGCCTCCCTTCCGCTCAGGCAGGTATCCATCTGCAGCCCGTAGCTGCCCAGAACCCCTCTTGCCACCACAAGGTTCATTTCTTCATCGTCCACCACAAGAACCCGCACTCCGGTACATGAAAACGGCCTGCGGCCTGCCGCCTGGGCTTCTTCAAACCCGTTTTCGCTGACCTCCCCGTTTAAAAGATTGACGACGGAAAGTGCAAAAAACGGCTTGCGGATTACAAGCAGCCGGCTGCCGCTGTCTAACGTAAAATCCTTTTCGGCAATCACGACCACCTGAATATGCCCGGGCGCCTGTTCATAAAAAGAGGTATTCTCCTCATATTCGGTCTGCGCAATAAAAATATGCGTCAGATTATGGTTTTTCAGCAGCTTGAGCAGCCCGTCAAAATTGTGGGCCTGGTATCCTTCAATGCCAAGTCCTTCCACCATATGTAAAATCATTTTGTCATAGTAACCTCTGACCTCGTCACAGCTGTATTTTTCCGTCCTGAAATAGCATGCGATACAAAGCTGCTCCACATTGGCAATTGAAAGGCTGGGCGTATCGTCTTCTACCTCCTGCGGAATCACAATATGGACCTGCATGCCTTCCTGGTTTTTACTGTCAAAATGAATAAAACCGCCCATCGCATGCAAAAGGCCCCTGGCAATCGGAAGACCAAGGCCGAGGCCCCCGGCAAAACGGCTGCTTCCCGACTCGGCCTGATAAAACTCATCGCACATCTGCGTCATCTGGGAATCCGTCATGCCGATTCCCGTGTCATAAATATCTATAATCAGATTGATTCCGTAAGTCTCCTTGCGATATTCAATACAGATGCCGATACCGCCCTCTTCCGTAAACTTAAGGGAATTTTCCAGAAGGATTTTAAGGACATGGGAAATCTTTTCCACATCTCCAATCAGTACCGCCGGTATTTTCGGATTCATATCAAATACGATTTCCAGCCGGTGCCTGCTGTTTTGCATGGAAACGGTTGTAATCACGTCATTCAGCAGGGACGTAATCATATACGATTCTTTTGCCGAAGTCAGCGTGCCCTCCACAATCTCGGTATAATCCAGAATGTTATTGATCTGATTGGACAGACGCTTGCCCGCCATCTTGATGGACAAAATATCCTCCCGCAGTTCCGGGGAAAGCTCCTTTTCCAGCGCAACCTCGCTGATACCAAGCACCATATTAATGGGCGTCCGGATCTCATGGGAAACATTCGACATAAATTCAGCGTTCTGCCGCCCTGCCGTTTCTAACTGCGCAAGCGTGTTGTCGTACTTCTTTCTTGCCGCATTTCTCCTGTCGATCCGGTACCTTGCAATCAGCGCCGCGCCTGTCACCACCATCGCGCCGATGCCCAGGCGTACCGCATTCTGAAATCCCATCCCATAAGAAATCGTGCGCAAAATCAGAAAATGATACAAAAACACCAGAAGATACAAAGCAGCCATCAGATACAACAGCCGCTTTCGGTCAAACATGGAAAAAATCAGAACTAACAAACAGGCCACGGCAGACACGTCAAAAAGAACGGCGCCATGCACCCCAAAGAAAAAAAAAACCAATCATCAACAGCCCGATACACAAATTCTCATACAGCACATTGGAACCGGCTCTTCCAATATGAAGGAACCAAACAATAGAACTTCCGATTACAATAATCGGTATCATCCACGGTTCCCACGACATAGTAATTGTAGTTAAAATAAGCATTATGCCAAACACCGTGACAATGCTGGCTAAAAGCAGATGAATGCTTGTCTGCTCTTCCGTTTTCATTTCTTCTCAAGCCCCTTTGCAACCCGTTTCAGTAATTCCTGCGGTACGTATGGTTTTTTCAGATAATTCACCGCCCCTAAACAAAGCGCGCTCAGCACGTCATCTTCATCCCCGGATGCTGTCAGAAAAATGACGGGAATGCCAATCTCCGCCTCCTTCATGTGCTCAAAGGTTTCAATTCCGTTCATTTTGGGCATTGCAATATCAAGAAGAACCATATCTATTTTTTCGCTTTTTAACAGTTCCAGGGCTTCTTCTCCCGACTCGGCAAATATCACGTCATAATACTTCTGCAAAATCAGCTTGGTCCTTTTTAAATTCATCGCGTCGTCATCGACGACTAAAATACTTTTCTCCATACAACTGCCTCCTTCTAAACAACTCCATATAGAGTTTATTTTAAAACAGAATCGCAATAAAATCAAGCCCAATGCTTTGATTTTCGGGAATCCGATCCCTTTGCCGCAGGCACACTTTAAATAGGCCGGATTCTGTAACAGCGAAGCCGGAAGGCTGAACTGTTACCAATTCCGCATTTTGCCAAAAGGCGGAGAAACAAGATAGAGCCAAAGCTTATGCCAGGCATCAAAAAACAGCTGTAAAGCCTTTTGGTATAAGGACTTTGCAGCTGTTTTTTTATAATTGCCGCGAAAGGCCGGCTCCGTTTAAAACAGTTCCGCAATACGTGTGACGCCTACATAAATTTCGGATATTTTATACCAGGTAGCGTAATCCACCACTCCGGTCACCGGCAGCCCGAAAATAGACTGGAATATTTCAACGGCTTCCGCCGTCCTTGGCCCGTAAATGCCGTCTGCGGCGATTACCGGAATTGCCGGATACGCTCTTGCTATCCGCACCAGCTGCGACTGCATCTGCCTCACCTTTTCGCCCCTTGAGCCGATCGTTAGATCTTCCCTCGGCCACGAAGACGGAATCCCTGCAATTTCATCCGCCTCATTGACATACATATCGCTTCCGTAATAGTACCGTAAAATCTCAATAAAACTGTACCCCTGATCCCCCAGATCTTTTGAGCCCCACTGGCTCATCCAGTTCGGGCAGCTTACCCGCTGGCCATCGCAGTACTGCGTCAGAATCGGCTGCTTGACATTCGGCCTGGATAAATAGTTCTGGAATATATCGTCTACAATCCTGGAAATGTTCTGGAAAATATTCCTGCCGTAGATCCATTTATGGTCAAAAGCGGTAGACGAAGTAATCGTAAAATCGTAGCCTTTATTCCGGTACCACTCCGTATATACCCGGTTCAGCGTAAATGACATAATTGCCAGGATATTCGCCCGAAGCGTCGCATCCGGCCAGGTCGCATAGATTTCACTGGAAGCCACATTTTTAACATAATCCTTGTAAGTCACATAATAATCCCTTGCCGTACTGTCCGAAGGCGCGCCGTCATGGACAACGATATATTCCGGCACAACAACCCGGCTTAATACGATTTCCCCGCTTTCTTCTAACGGTTTTATCTCATCCTCCGGAATTTTGGGTGGGAAATTCCCGAACAAAGTATTTGCCGGAATAACAATATTATCCACCGGATTAATATCCGATTCCTGAGGCACTAAGCGCACCCGCTGGACTGCCGTTTCTCCAGGCAGCACCTGTATGCCGGACACATTTACGGGAATAAAGCCTTCTGCCGTCACCTGGATCGTATATTCTGCATACGGCTGCTGCTCAGACGGTTCCATACTGTACTCTAACGGAGGCGTCCGCAGCCCTATCTGCGCCGTCTGTCCGGAAGAGTTGGTGACAGCCTGTTCAATTTGCCTGTCCGGTTCGCCCGTGAAAGAAATAGCAATCTTTGCATTTTCAATCGGCAGCCTGCCGGATGGCGTTTCCACATTTATCTGCAGGTTTCCTTCATCCGTCGAATCATTCTGCAGATACCTGATATTTTGTTTGGACATAACGATTCCTCGTATTGCTTCTTACGTACAATATATGCAAAAACCTTGATTTGGTGACTGCCGCCGTATCGTTCTTTTCCAAAAACCGCAATAAAAAGCGGCATCAAATCGGTTTGAATTGATGCCGCTTTTAAACTATGCTGTCCATTGGATTGTACCTCCATCTTTTATTTTTCATTACCAAATCCGTAGAACAATTTCTTATTCCCCGAATCTGTTCTCTGAAAACAGCTGCCTTGCTGACAAGGATTTTGAGATATTACTTTACTCTACTGGTGGCCCGTACCTCCTTTGCTTAGATTTTGTATTGCTATTTGGGGGCATACTCTCACTTTGCTGGCGGTCCGTACCTCCTTTGTTACTGTTTTGCATTGCTGTTTGGGGTATTACTTTACTTTGCCGGTGGTCTGTACCTCCTTTGTTAGATTTTGTATTGCTATTTGATGTGTTTATTGTATCTGATAACTTCTGTTTTGTCAATGCAAATTTGCATTTTTATCTATTAGTATTTGTTATAATCGGAATATTTTTTATAAAATCCAGAAAATTTCAAAAATTCAAAAAACATATCTTCAGGACACCTTATTCCTGCCTGTCAGTGAAGGCGGGCGGGACTCGACCCCTTCTGCCATAACCTCTTAGTCAGCCGTCACTATCGGAAGTAGCGGCGGCTATCTCTTTCCCTTAAAAATCTGATTAAGCAGACTGATAAGGGCAACGATGAACGTACCGGACAAAAAGAAATCCGCAAACCCTTTAAAACCAAGGGGTTGCGGTTCTCATCTTAAGAGCGATAGACGGGGCTCGAACCCGCGGTCTCGACCTTGGCAAGGTCGCGCGTTACCAACTACGCCACTATCGCATTTTTTGTTTTCTGTGCTTTGCTGTATCTCTCAAGCACAATACATATAATACACGAGGAATTGTATTTTGTCAACATATTTTTTAAAAAATTTGAAAATTTTTTTATTCCCTTTTTTTGCAGCCAAAAACAGGCTCCCAGCCTGCTGTTTTACTGCATAAACCGATAGCCCACCCCATATACCGTTTCCAGTTTGCCGCCTCTTTTGGAAAGTTTTTTCCGGATCTCCTTAATATAATTGTCCACATTTCTGTCATACCCTTTATACATACCCGGAAACGCCCCTGCCAATAATTCGTCCCTCGTAAAAACCCTGCCAGGCTGTCCCATCATAAACGAAAGGATACGATATTCGTTTGGAGTAAAATGCGCGCCTTCCCGCAATCGCTCTTCGCAGCCCTTCTCCGCCCTGCCTATACCTAAAATCCTAAAAATCCTTACGCCTGCCACGTCCGGGCTGACCGGAAAAACCATATAGTCCTCCGCTCCGGCCTGAAAGGCTTCTAAAATTTTCTCTTCCCGACCGTCTTTTGATACTACAACAAACGGAATCCCGGCATACGCTCCCTGTTTTACCCACTCAATCGGATAATCCGTCACCAAAAGGCGCAAATCTGCCGCTTCGGTTTCTTTTTCACATATAAAAATATTATTTTTACTGCAAATTTTCTTTAATTCCGAAACCCATTTTGTTTCCAGTCCCCGGACTAAAACATCCATACCTAACCACCTGCCCGCATCCTTTGCAGTGTAATCCAAAAGCCCTGCTGTCTGCCGCAGGGCTTTTTCATATCATACAGTATGGCCTTTTGTTTTGTTTTTTATACAATCCTTCTGACCGAAAGAATCGGACGATACCCGGCGCCGGATACCTTGATTCCGGTTTTTGCGGAACTTGCATGCACAATCTGCCCGTTTCCGATATAAATCCCGATATGCCCGGAATAAGATACCAGATCGCCCGGCCTTGCATTCTCAAGACCGCCTACATTTGTCCCGCACTGCCCCTGTTCTCCGGACGTACGCGGCAGGCTGATGCCAAAATTCTGGTAAACGCTCATTACAAACCCGGAACAGTCCGCCCCGTTTGTCAGGCTGGTGCCGCCGTATACATACGGATTCCCCACAAACTGCAGTGCAAAGTTGGCAATCTGCTGTCCTAATCCCGAGGATGCCTGCGCCTGTCCCCCATTAGACGCCGGCACAGAAGCCGATCCATGAGCCTGCCGCTTTCCTCCGGAAGACGCTGCGGACTGCCTTGCCGCAGCCTGTGCCTGCGCCCTTGCCGCTTCTTCCGCCGCGCGTCGTTCTTCTTCCTCGCGTTTTAACCTTGCTTCCTCTTCTTCGCGCGATTCCGCTACCGGATGAACCGTATATAAATCCACATAATCCGCAGAAACGTAGCCCTGTTCTTCCCCGGCGTCCACTTTTACCCAGCCTTCTAACTCTTCTTCCACCTGAACGACTTCTTCATTTGGCAAAAGCGTAATAATTTCCGACTCTGTCGATGCTTCTGTGCGCAGGCGCAGCGCATCGGCTTCCACTTTGGCCTGCCGTACGCCTACCTCTTCGGCTTTTGCGGCTCCTTCTTCTCCGCGGATAGCATATTCCGCTTTGATAAAACCTTCCACGGTACCGGAAGTGATTTTTAACCATCCGCCTTCTTCTTCGCCGATAATTTCACCTACGGAATCGTGATAAAGTTTGCCCACCACTTCGCCTTCCAGTCCCGGCTGATTACGTACATTAAGATAAGAAGATACCTGGGCAACCGCAAGTTCCGGCTCTTTTTCTTCCTCTGCCGGCTCCGAAATCTCTTCTCCTGCCAAAATGGCCTCCGAAAGTTCCTCCACTTTCTCTTCTACGGCTTCCGCCACTCCGATATGTACGGTGTGAGATTTTTTCTTTTTTTCTTTATCCTTTTTTATAACCTGTTCCTTTTCAACCACCTGATCCTTAGATTCACGGGCAACTGCCGTCGTTGTATTTACTGTTACAATTAATGCGGCTGTAATACACAGGCCTGCAAGTTTCCAGCTTCTTTGTTTCATGTGTTTTGTTCTCCTCTCTGAATATGTTACGATTTTATTACATAAATGTGACCAAATTATATGAATCTGACTGGAAATAAATAGAAAAAACAACGCCGATGCATATTTTCATGCATCGGCGCTGCCCATCCTTTCCTATTCATAACATTTTCCGTTTTTTTAATACCACAAGCGCAAGCATACATATTGCGGCCGTCAAAACACAGATAATTGCAAATCCATGCGGCGTTTCTGACAACGGCATCCATTTTCCGCTTACATTCATCCCGTATATACCAGATATAATAGTAGGAATCGCCATCACAAGCGTAATGGAAGTCAGAAATTTCATTACATTATTCAGTCGGTTATTGATAATCGTAGACACCAGTTCCCGCGCGCCGTGGATAATATCACGGTAAATATTCGTCATTTCAATCGCCTGGCGGTTCTCCACGATAACGTCGTCCAGAAGTTCCTTATCCTCCGGATACTGTTTAATCCGTTCGTAGCGCGTCAAGCGGTCAAGCACTACTTTATTCGCGCTTAACGAAGTGGCAAAATAAACGAGGTTTGTTTCCAGTTCATGCAGGTTGATCAGATCCTTATCCTCTGTCGTTTCGGATCCGACCCTTTTTTCAATTTCACTTCTTTTTTTATCAATGACACGCAGCAGCGCCTGATATAAATTCGTCGTGCGCAGCAAAATCTGGTAAACAAAACGCATTTTCTTCTTTGTGGAAAATCCGCGCATACGGTTATTGTAAAAATAATTTAAAATCACTGTGTCCTCGCCGCATACCGTAAGTATTGCATCCTGCACCAACAGAATGCCAAGCGGGATCGTCGTGTATGCGCGCTGATCATTCCGGATTTCTTCTAATGGAATATCCACAAGAATCAGCGTATAACCGTCTTCTATCTGTACACGGGAACTTTCCTCTTCGTCAAGCGCAGCCCGAAGATCCGCAATATCGATATCGTAATATTCTGCCGCTTCCGTCAATTCATCCATATTCGGCGAAATCAGGTTCACCCAGACATCCGGCTCGAATGCTTCCTTCTGTGAAAGAATCCCGTTATCTGTTTTATAAATATTTTTCATATCCCGCCTCCATATTAGAGTTTCCACAGACGCTCTGACCGTGAATGACTGTATCATGTATGGAATACTTAAGATCCCCCAAATCCCATCCACAATGCCCCTGCCACATCCTCTGCCCTCTGGCTGCGGTTTTGGCAGACTTACAGACGGCTGTTTTCAGTTTTCCGAATCCTGCCCGAATGGAATGTGCCCCAAAAGATATGGCGGGAATTTAACGGTAGCTAAATCAGTAAAGATTATTATACCACAACCGCCCAAAAATGAACACAAAAATTTATTCCTGCTCTGGCCGACCGATCTTAACTGACAGTGTTCCCTTTTTCCCGGACATATGTTACAATAACTTTATCTGAACACAGGAGGAACACCATGGCTCTCAATAAATCGGCGGAAGATTATCTGGAAACTATCCTTATTTTAAGTAAACGGCTCCCGGTCGTACGTTCCGTGGATATCGCGGCAGAAATGAATTTCAAAAAACCCAGCGTCAGCGTAGCCATGAAACATCTGCGCGAAAACGGCTATATCACGGTCAGCGACGCAGGGTTTATCACCTTAACCAAACAGGGACAGGCCGTTGCAGACAGGATCTACGAACGCCATACCTTTCTGACAAACTGGCTGACAGCGCTTGGCATCGACGAAGGCACGGCAGCCGCTGACGCCTGCCGTATGGAGCATGTCATCAGCCCCGAAAGCTTTGCAGCAATCAAAAAATACGTGGCGGACTCCGGGTTAAAGCATATTTGACCAACCATTCCCCCCTGTTTCCCTGGAAAAGTTTTATTTCACAGGAAAGCCAAAAACTTTCACGCTTCACAGCAGAACGTTCTTTCTTACAAAAAAAGAACCCTGGCATACAGGATTCTTTTTTATGTAACGGTTCTCTATTTATTTTCCAAGCGCAACCTTCTGTTCCACTTCCGTTTTTTCCTCATAACATGCAAACGCATTATCCACAAGCTTTTTGTCGGGCTTTGGCGTAATAAGGCTTACAGCCGGGACGATAACAAGCCCTGCAAGCATTGCAATGGCGCCGCAGTTAATCGGAGACTGCATTATTACCGGAAAGGACGGACGCCAGAAAATATTTGCAACCATCAGTACGGAACTAAACAAGAAGCAGGCCCAGCAAGACGCTTTTGTAACTTTCCTGGAATACAGCGAATACATAAACGGCGCCAGAAACGAACCTGCCAGAGCCCCCCATGATACGCCCATCAACTGTGCGATAAATGTGACGGAACTCTTATACTGGATTAAAGCAAGTACCGAAGAAATAATAATAAACACAACAACCAGCACCCGCATGGTAAATACCTGTTTTTTATCGTCCATTTTCTTAAAGAATAATTCTTTCAAAAAGTCTATGGTCAACGTAGAACTCGACGCCATAACGAGAGAAGAAAGCGTGGACATCGAGGCGGACAGTACCAGGATCACAACCAGGGAAATCAAAATCGGCGACAGACCGGACAGCATGGTAGGAATTATGGAATCAAATCCGTTTGCTTCCACATCAATCTGATCGGAAAACAGCCTTCCAAAGCCGCCCAGAAAATAACAGCCGCCCGATACAACCAGCGCAAATATGGTAGATATAATCGTCCCTTTCTTAATGGCTTCTTCATTTTTAATCGCATAAAATTTCTGTACCATCTGAGGCAGCCCCCAGGTACCTAAGGAAGTCAAAATAACGACAAATAAAAGGTTCAAAGGATCCGGCCCGAAAAAGGAAGAAAATGTACCGGGCGCCGCGGATACCGTTTCGTCTGTAA
>OFFK01002001.1_pt1 | contig 13147 bp, 17 predicted proteins | sample 1521361 | NCBI WGS metagenome assembly OFFK01 (sample SAMEA3504096, study PRJEB24116) | mouse gut metagenome | biome: mouse gut; feature: mouse-associated habitat; material: faeces | place: Denmark | collected 2011
CACAATTCATATTATTTAGACGAGCCAGCTTGATGTATGCAATCGAATACGCATCGACAAAAACGGAGTAACCAACAGGCCACTTGCGCTCATTTTTTATATGTTGGACGAGCTGATGATTGAGTGCCTTTTCATCCTTTTCTGCCATAGCTTGAACAGTCAGCCGCTCTGCGTCGCTCATCAATACTGCGTATGGTTGTGCCGCATCATATTCGGAAAGCGTAGTGGGAAGTAATTCTACCGCCTTTTCAAAGTTTCCCAACAACATTTGAACATAGGGATGTTCAAGAGAGTTCAAATACTGTGGGAGATAATTTTGTACTGCAAATAGTTGTAAAAGACCATAGGAAAAGTCTCTTACCATATCCTCCTGGTCTGTCTTATCACGATTTACTGCCGGATGCGCTATATCAAACAGGTAAGCAAATATTGCCGCTATTCCAGAGAGATATGTGTAGTGAATAACCTGGCTATCGGAGTTATTCCTCAGATAAGTCCTTCCTGCCAGTATCTTATAGCTTAAAGAAAATAATGAATAATACCTTACATAATCACGACTATCCGCAGATTTAGCAAGTCCACGCTTTATTACACTCTCCATGTTAGTTTGCGCTGCATATTTTCCATTGCATTCTTTATAACGCTTTTCGTTATTCTGTCGTTCTTTTTCCCATTTAGAGGATTGATATGCTAATTTCGCTGCCATAAATGAAATCCTTTCAAAAGCCGTTTTATTTATCGGATCATTCCTGCTTCGAAGCATTTTATTCCAAAGCATAGCCCACCCTGCCAGCTCTTTTAGCTCACTCGCCACGGGTGGGGAATTTGCATTTTAAAAGCCTTTTTGATACCCCACACAATCACGGCTGCGGCCACGCATACAGCAAGCCGGAGCAAAACATCCAGCATCCAGCTTGCTTTCCCATGCTGGTACATATCCAGCACATAAACTGGATTCACGTCATAGTCCTCCACCATCTGGTTCAACATCCGGCGTTCCTCGGTAGTTGTATAGCGTACATATCCGGTTGGATAATTGTCTGCCCCTGTTAATGCCAGATAATCGTCAAAATACACACAAAGCCAGGAACCATCTTCCAGCTTCAGCAAATGGTAACGGTTGTAATAGCCGCCCACGAAGCCCTGTACAAATCGCTGTAAAGGCGGAATAGGGTAATCGGCATAAATGTATTCCGAAACGCTTACTGACCTTTTCACGCCGCTATTATGATGCGTATGTACGCCTGCCTGCTCCGAATCCCGCAGACGTGCCAACGGGCAAGCTACCAATTCGCTATTGTTCACGGTAACCGGGGTATTGCTCAAAAAGCAGGTTTCTATATCCTCCTGCTGCCGGAGCTGCTGAACATAAACACCAGGCCGCTGCCGCTGCCCCTGCTCTGTTCCCTCCCCGGCCCACAAATCATACAGCCAGCCAGTGGGAACGGATAACAGTACCAATAAAGCAAGAGTGATGCATATAATACTCCGAAAAATAGTAAATAAAGAAGATAATCCTTTTTTCATATAAGCTACATTCCCCTCTATATTTATCCGTACATAGGATTTATCTCATCAGCAGGGCACCTATGCGATACCCACTCTTCAAAAAAATCATTGAAAAACGTACAATACTCAGGAGATATAAATTTTGTCAGCAAAGCCCCGCCACTGGAGACAATGAGTGTATTAGTATCTCTTTCCTGTTTCATAATCAGGACTTCCCCACCTCCGCCATAACCAATAGCTATATATTCCGGACAAAACTCATCCATTTCATATAACTTGCGCTCCTCCGGCAATTCCTCTAATGAATAGAGGATGATATCCCTATATCCTTTACAGTATTTTTCAGGCTGATTGTCACAAATAAGCAGAAAATTTATATAGCTTTCCGGTAATATATAATGGTGTGCTTTTTCAAAAGCCTCTATTATTTTCCTATCCATTTGCTTACACACCTCCTAATATGTCTTTGTAAATTTTACCTATATAAGCTATACTCCACGTAAAACACCATGTAGACGTAAGTTCGCCTGCTCCAACATTTTAATCAAATGGGCATCCGCATTTGTAATTTCTGCAAAATCAAAAGCTGTTTGCCCTGGTTTGTCAGCTAAAGAGGGATCTGCGCCATATTCAATCAGTAATCGGATAATTTCTTCCCGATTATCTGTATTCTTTAAGAAGACTACCGCTAATGGGCGGACTCCATCTTTACGGCCACGATTTGGATCTGCGCCAGAAGTATTTCCGCCATTTTACAGATTCCGGATCAATTTCTTTCAGCTTATTTAAAATTGGTATTTCTACAGAGTTTCTTGATGCAATGTCTAAAAAAGTGTTTTGAAGATGATCAGGAATTAGAACCTTTCTGCAAACGGCAGCACCGCAGACACGGACACTTAGACATAAGAAAATATACGCCAATCCCATATATTTCACCCGTTTTTTTGTTTTATTGAAATACTATATCCCCTATGCCTGCACGATAAACACTAATGCCAGCACCATGATACCAGCCATCAAAACCAGCGAAACTTTAACCGGCGAACGCTCCCCGCTTTGCCAATCGGAAAACAGACCATTGTTGTCATCATCCATACTGTGTCGCCCGTTTCGGTTCCAAAGTATAAAATGATAAATTGCGGAAACAAGGTCTATGGCTCCAAAGAGCAGCACAATGTTACGCGCAAGAAAAATAACCATGCCCAAAGGTATTTGATCTCCACCACTCCCCAGCATAACACTTCCCCATATCAGACGGATAATTGTCATAATGACAGCAACTAAGATACAGATTAAAGCCGCAGCTCCGTATTGCTTCGCTTTCAATTTTTCACTGGTATTCTGTTTTTGAGGAAATCTGCCGTTCACTCTCTATTCCTCCTCGGATTATTGTTTCGTAGAATATTTTGCTTCATCATATTAGTAAAATGTGTGTTCTATCTATATCAGAATTTACTCCTTTGTAAAACCATAATAAGTGCCAGTCGTCATATTTGTGAATACTTTTGTTATGCCTTTCCAAACATTTTTATTTTCTCCGCCAGACACCAAACAGGCTTTTCTTGTAATGCTTTAACGCCTCCATTGCCGGCTCATAATTCCCCGCCGCTTTCAGATACTCCACGCCCTTTTCAATGTTCTCCCGTACACCAATCCCTTCGGCATACATCATCCCCAGCCCATAGCTTTTATAGGGCGAATCCTGACTTTTCTCCAGAAAGGCTTTTCCCCGTGCCGGGTTTTGCTGGCAGCCGCGCCCCAACAGATAGCAGATTCCCAGAAGATCGTACTTGAAATATTCCGCTTCCTCATCCCGCTCCAGCCACTGAACCGCCCGCGCATAGTCCACTTGTGTCCCCCAGCCATGGAAATACAAGCGTCCCAACTGGCGGCAGGCATAGCTGTCATTGCCATAGCCGGCGGTTTTTTCGTAGCACTCTAAGGCATAGGGCAGATTGCGCTCCACCGCCTTGCCGTTCCAATAAATATCCCCTATGATATGCCAGCTCCAGAGATGTCCGGCCTCTGCCGCTTTCAGCGCCCAGGGAAGAGCTTCTTTATCGTTATCCTCTGTATAGGCCAGATAATGGGCATAGGCATACATCCACTCCGGGTAGCCCCGTTCCGCGCCCTGGCGCATAATGGGAACTTCCTTTCCCGGCTCCGGCGGAATGTATTCTCCCCGTCCATACTGGTAATAATGACCGTAATTCCGCCCCGCCAGTATCATACCGCCGGAAAATGCTTTCTCAAACCAGGGGAGGCACTGTTTTATTTGCAGGCGTTTCCATTCGTTCCAGGCTCCCTTATTTGCGAAATTACTTTCCTTTTGATCTTCAATCTCTATGATATCCAGAAAATAATAGGTGTTCCCGATCATGTACTGGCAGAATGCACAGCCCTTTTCGGCTTTTTCATAGATGACATCCCATGCTTCTTTTATGCTGTCAAAGGGCATGATCTCCCGTAGCTCTGGTGTCAGCATATCCATACGGAGCGCTCCCAAAACTGCCGCTGCGCTGCCTAATGAGATTGCCTGATGAAGCATGGCATAAGCTGCCGCCTCATTTTCTTCAAACGGGTGGTATTCCCAGCTGTAACAGGAACCGGAAAAGCAGCGGGAAAGGAAATAGCAGGCATCCCCATCGTCTTCCTTTGCCGCAAGCAATAATGCATCTGCAGCCGTCTTTGCCTTATCGTTATTACAACAATAATAAAGATCCTCAATGGCCTTATCCACCACATCGCTAAAATACTTACCCATGCTTCTTTTTGTCCTTTCTGCTTGCTTTTTCTATTTGGTCTGTAATATCAGCCCATCCGCTCATTTCTTCAAAAACACCGGAATTCAAATAATTGACCAGCCAGAATTTCACCTGCGTCGCGGTTCCTTCTTTCGCCAGAAATCTGGTATCCCCTTTTCCCGTATTATTGGTACACCGGATCACCATCAGGTCATTTTGAACGCCGGGGAAGAGATCGATTGCCCATGTTCCCCATTCCAGGAATACCTTTGTGTATGTTCCTTCATGTATACCGTCAATGGCCAGTTCCACATCTCTGGCGGAGAAAAATGTGTGTTCATCATGCCAGCTCTCTCCAAAAATCACCAGAAGCTGACGCCAGTTCCGCATTTGGCCTTTCTGTTCTCTTTGAAGCTGCTGCCAGAAAGATTTTATGTGTTCCTCCGTCTGCCGGGTATCGGCTTCGCTTTTCCCCACCCCAGCTTCTTCTGTATTTATCATAGAGTCTGAAGTGCTGCTTTCCTCCCATTCGATGTCCTCTTCCTCGCCGATGTCCTCTTCCTCGTCATATCCATTCTCTATTTTTTTCCATCCCGTAAGATCAGCTCTGCCGGTCAGGAGTTTTTCAAACCAGTCCTTCGCCTCATCAAACTCTGCACTTTTATGGTACGATTCATATCCACCCTTAGGTTCGTCCAAAAATACTGTTAATCCAAAGAGTTGGTGATACATGCAAAAAATCTGGCTTATATTCCCTGTCTCCTGTACGGCAAAAGGCGGCAGGATCTGGAGTTTGAAAATGCCCCCATTCTCACTTCCCATCAGGCTTTCCATCTGTTTTTGTAAAGTCTCCACCGTAACATTGGAACTCCTGTTTCCGGATATATCCGTAAGAATAAACTGGCTGACTGATACCTGCTCAGGCTTTTTATCCGGCCCCTCCAGATCTCGTACCCCATCCCATATTCCCAACAAGCCGAAGCCCGCCATGCCAATCCCGATCAGGAGCCGGACAATGCCGATTCCTTCTTTCATTTCAGCAAGTCCGATCACGATCAGACCAAACCCCAGAAATGCGGCATAGACTCCCAATATAAGAGGAATCAGCCGCAGCCGTTTTCCTGTATTGTTATTTTTTTTCATCATCTGCTCCCTGTCAGTTTTCTCATTTTCCTGTCCTGCCGACTTGTTCCTGAAATCCCACAAGAAAAGCCCGGACAGGATAGTGGCTTAAGCTAGTTTGATACATTGTCGTGCTGTAATGGGTTTGATGTCTGTTATGTGTTTCAAATATTTATCAATGATAAGAATTGTCACTGTCCAGCATATCGCTCAATCTATTCATATAAGGATAAACGCAATCTGTTTTTTCGCTTTCTTTTTGTAATCGCTGTAGTGCTTTGTAAGCAACACTATTCTTTTTATCGAACAATAATTCAAAGGTTTCTGCTATATTAACTGACGCGGCATACTCCTTTACAAACCAGAATTTATCGTTTCTCTTTATATGCATATCCAAAATTAACAGGAGGCGCTGTTACTGAAACATATACAAATTCAGTGGCTCCATCGTTTAATAATCCGTGAACATCTTTATCAGCAAATCGAACTACATCACCCGCTTTAAATTCCTTTTCCTGATCATCTGCCAGCAAAAGCTTTCCTGTACCCTGTGTGGCATACCAAATTTGTTCGGAAGCATCATGTGTGTGTCTTGGCTGACTGGCGCCTACTTCTAAATGTACTTCTGTTATGGTTACCCTTTGGCTTATAGAATTTTCAGTATTTAACAGTTGCCTTGATACCACCCCCGGATTTGCTAATTCCTTGATATCATTCTTTTCAATAAACTCCATGCTCATATACCTCCGTAAATCCCGATTTTTTGTTGGTTCCATTATACGCTATTCTATCAAAAAAGCATAGCTGGATTCAGGAAAACTTGTTAGGCGGGAGCGACTTGTCAGCCATCGCCGCCGTAAGAGTGCGTCCTCCTTTCTCCCAGATTTCGGGCAAAAAAATAGCAGGATACCTTTTCAGATTTCCTGCTTGGGTGTGCCGCTGATATGCGGATGGTTATTTAGTTTTTTGATAGGCCGTCAGTCCGTTAAACTGAATTTATTTTTTCTGGCATAAATGAAAATACCTACTATAAGCAAAACAATACCTACTATTATTCCTATAAGTATTGAAGTATCTCCAATTTTACCAGCAATGAATATTGAAGTTGGACCATCTGCCCCACCAATAATAGACACTGATTTCGCCACTGACATATGCCCCCTTACTTTAAAAATCAGGCTTATTACTGCCGTAATGATTCCTATCACTGATAAAATGATTCCTGTAATTCTTTTCATACATTACAACTCCTCAAACTACGATTTTACTGTATCTCTTCGCCTATCAATTCCACTTTTTCTATATCCTCAATCTTAACTACTTCACAGTTCACCAAAACTGACGCATCTTCATAAAACTCATCGTTATATGAACCAACTATCTGCTGTCCATTTTTTAATGTCACCCTAACGTTTTTATCATACATATCATCATAATATTTTTCGTGAAATTCTTCGCTTATCGCAAAACTGCTACCATCATTTGAAATCAGCGCCATGCCATAGAAAAAATCACAATTCCATTTATTATACGCTTCGTCTAAAAAGTAACTACATGGGTGTTTAAATCTAACTGCCATTCCGTCAATATCGCAAAGAAAATTATCCGTTGCATATAGTTCCACATCATTTGGACAAATTATAGGAAATATATTTTCCAAACCTTCTTTCTGACTTTTTGGCAGCCCCACTACATTTCCTGCAATATAAAACTTCAACTCAAAGCAAGCTAATTTACTTTTAATCAATATTTTAGATGTATTTACACCAAGATTCTCAAAAAAGTCTTTTTGCCTTTTTGTCATTCTAGCCATCACCATGTTATTGATTTCCCTAGCCATAGACATGTCTTCTGTCTGATAGTATTTAATGGTTTTCTCTTTATTAACATCTATTTTCCAAGGATAAAATTCAAATATCATGGTCGTTTCCTTTCTGCGTCAGTCGAGTAGACAGGCACCTCACGATGCCAGCCCCTCACAGATCCGTGCAGGAGGGCATGAGTGAGAGCCAGACATTAAAGACGATGGTGTATGAAACAGCCCATTCCATGCTGCATAATAAGGAAGTCAACAAAGAAGATATTCTTGCGCCCGCAAAGGACAGGAACACCAAAGAAGTGGATCGTCACCCATTATAGTACACATTACACCTGCTATAAATATAAACGCTGATATAATGGATAGAGCCAAAAATAAATTTTTCTTCATTCTTGTTTTCTTTAAATTAAGCATTTTCATCACACTCCTAAATTACTGTTTTTACTTGATTTTGACTTCATTATAAGTTCATAATTCATCGGCTCTGCGTCTTATGCGTATGGCTCTTTGATGATAATTTGCATGAATATAGTAAGTTCAACGATTTCTAATATTTCTTATAGATGTATTCGGTGAAAATCCGATAAAAGCAATAAACAATCCAGACCACCCAAGTTATTTCCCACTTTTGTGTTATTATACTAATCAATAAATAAAGGACAGCGACAGTAATAGCGATAATCCAATTCGATATTTTTTTCTTCTTGCTTATTTCATTCTTTGATACTTTCACAACATCTGATAACAAGTTCTCATACTCGTTAGCATCGCCGTTTTCTATCCTTTCGCCCTTGAATAATTCCGCTATGGTAATCCCCAAAGATGTAGCTAATGGCTCAATAAGAGATACATCTGGAAATCCAATCCCTCGTTCCCATTTTGAAATAGCTGCACTTGATACTCCTAATTCGTTAGCTAAATCCTGCTGAGTACGATTTTGTTCTTTTCTGATAGCAGCAATCAAGCTGCCTGTTTTTTGAGCATTCAATTTTTACACCCTCTTTCTACCTCTTATATTACCACAAGAAATACTATATTCAACAAACGCTCCGTTGAAATGGTAAACGCTACATTGAATTTCTGATAAAAAACCGATAATGTGTGGTTTCTCACTTGTTCATTGGCTCTGTGTCTTATACGTCTGGCTCTTTGATAACGGTTACTTGTAAATCCTTTACTTCAATCAAAGTTTTCTGCTTGCACTTCGGGCAGTAGAGAGGATAATTTTTCAAAACCGTATCTTTCCGCATTTTGTCACGAGTTTTATTACCACATATAGGACATAATATCCATTCACATTTTTTCATAAATTCACTCCACTAAAAATAATTTTCTTTTTTTGCAATTCCTTTGCTTAAATACATTTTTTTAAAAATGAAAAATACCACAAATAAACTAATACTTTGCTGCCCCCAGTCAAAAATACCTGTAAGAACTGCATTTTGAGGAAGTAACTTTACTAAAACAATAGACAACATCATCACCAATATCGGATTAACCCAAATAAACCACTTTGCAGTAGACCACACGCCTTTTATAGCTGCAATAAACATAACAAATGACAGCATTGCAAATCCTACCGCTGCTAATGCAGAAACAAATATAAATGTAAAAAAGAACTCTTCACTAATTTGTTTTGCACATATTACGTTATAATTTGTCAATCTATTGTATAACCATGCAGTAATTGCAAATACGCAATGATACAATGTCCCTACAGCAACAAATACAAATGATGATATTAAAAATATTTTTCTATATAATGTATTCCATTTTTCCATTAATAAATAAATAGCAAAAAATCCCCAAAATATTAGTAATAGCGCAACTACCCCGCATATACCGCCAAAAACAAATCTTATGGCATTTACTTCAGACCATTCCTCAGAAAACGCAGGGAAAAACTTTGCCATTCCTTTTGAACCAGATGGATTAAAACAGCCTAAAAGCATATCACCAACAAAACATATTATTGAACCAATGATTGCAATCTTAAAATACATAGCCAGTGTCTTATCTTTATATTCCTTTTGTAATTTATTCTTTTTCATAATTTATTCTCCATAAAAATCAACGTCATCCATAATCATTTTCCATCCACTGTCAAAAAATTGAGAAACAACTTCCAAACAACTTTCTGCTTCTTCCTTTGAATACCCATTTTGAATAACTTGTTTATAAACAGAAAATTGTGCAACAATAATTAATTCCAGCGCTTTTTTATTGATACTATCTCCCAAAAAACTATAATAAAATTGTTGTGCTTCTGTTATAATTCGCTGAATCGTTTGCTCAAACCAATTTTCTACAGAACTGCCTTTACTGCAATTTAAAAGCAAAATGCAGGCATCATAGTTTGAATACATTAGACTCAAAATATTTTGTGTTTCAAGATGCACAATTTGAACATATTTATCAATGCTTTTATTTTCAATAGCTGTATAGAATAGTGGCATTAAATAAGTGAATTGCTCATCAAATTTTTTACAAACATCAGAAACAAGGCTGCAAAATAATTCATCCTTATTTTTATAGCGAGTATAAAGTGCTCCTGTAGTAATGCCTGCTTTTTGAGCAATTCTCCGTAAAGATGCTTTTGTAAATCCCTCTTTTAAAAATTCTTTATTCGCAGCATTTATAATTTTTTTATCAAGTTCAAAATTTCTAATCGCCATATTCCCTCCAATAACAATGTTATTGATAACAACGTTATTATACTTGAAATTTTTTAATTTGTCAAATGAAAAGATAAAGTGATAACTGCAATTTCACAATGCTGCTACTGCTACGGAATTCATTGCATACTTCATATCTTTTTATATCCAAATCTGAAAGATACCTATCCGATATCGCTCCGTATCCCATCCCGTCATGAATATGAAGTTCTATTGCTTCAATCTTCTCTTCAATTGTAAATTCCTTTTTGCCCATAAAATCACTCCCCATAGTGTAGTCTCGAAATTTTTGTTTTTTCGAGCGTCTACTCTATGGGGAGCATATCAACCCTCTGCCGCCTGTCTGTTATGCGTAGATTATTTCCTCATTCACAATCTCCATTGCACAAGCCCTTATGTTATTCATTCTTCCTGTCCATTCTAACGCATTTTCAGCCTTTAGCTGTTCCGTTATGCCTTGTGCCTGTTTCATGCCCTCTACGAGCCATTCCAAGCGTTCCTGCGCCTGCCTGTCAATGTCGGCAAGGTATGTATTCAGCCTGCCGCTTGTGAGAAGATTGGTGTATGTAACCTTACGGTACTGTTTCAGATAGTCCAAGTGCCGCTGTCCCCATGTGCCTATCAGCTGTTCTTCTTCGGCTGGTAAAGCTATACATGGAATTAGATAATCTCCTTGCCACTCGTATTTGCCGCCTAATTCCTCAAAAAATGATTTTGCCATTTTGTAATTCCTCCAAATAAGATTATTCTCTCCACCTTATTATGTCTGCTGTCTTAAACACAATTTTAAGTTTTCTCCTTATCTGGGTTCATACATATGCAACAAATATAGAAAAATAGAAAAGTCAATTACAAATTGTAGTCTCTTTTGAAGAAACCATGAATCTTGGACGGGAAGGTTGTTTGCATTCGTTTTCCCTTTTGCATCAGTAATGCAAACAACAACAATTTTTTCAGAATTATTTATCTTATTGTTTGACATCACTAATACAGGACGCATCTTATTTTTCTCTGTCCCGATATTATAACCCAAATCACACTACCAAATCTGTCCATGCAGAACCTGCCTGCGTTTGTTTGCGTTAAATTTAGAAATAATATTTTATACTACCCTTCCAGCACTTAGATTTGTAATAATTGCTGTGATCCAATCGGTTTTTAATAATTCCTTCACATTTTCAGCCGAATTAGCGCTTTTCTCATTATTTACAACATTGTCTTTTGAAATAAATGAATGGATTATTATTTACAACAAGCCTGATGGAAATAAAAACTTATGAATGAAAGCCGAAGAATTCCAATCGATCGCATTTACAATGTTCCCTGAAATCTGTCCTGCCCTGGATTCCTCTGTTATATCTGCCAAGCGCATAACAATAGAGGTAAGTTCTTTTTTGCAGAATCAATCCTTTCTTTACTTACCGCGGTCATTTATATTCAGCTCCTTTTTCAAATTCCTTTCCATAACAATCCCTATTTCAATATTCACTATCTTTGGAACATTCCAGGTATCTTTCTTCAACAGAAAAATACCGGCACCACTGCAGGTATTCAGACTGTTCAGATTCAAAATATTTAACCAGATCCAGAAAATCATCTTCTGTCTGGGCCTTTTTTAATGAGGCGATGTACCTGCTTCTGTTGCTGTCCTGTATAATAAACGGACAGATGCCGCCTGCAAGGCATTCCCTAAACATAATGATTCTTCCGGTTCTACCGTTGCCGTCCTGAAACGGGTGGATTAATTCATAATATGAATGAAGCCTTGCAATTGATTCAAGGCTTTTCTCTTGAATGCCGTGGTACCAATCCAGCAATTTTGCCATTTCCCCTGCTACATCTTTTGGATGTACGGTATGCAGGTTATTTACGGTATTGGCCCTTCTTTTATAATCACCGATTGCATATCCGTTTGCCCTGTCTTCAAAAACACCCGCTTTGAGCTCATAATGAAACTCTCTGATTAAGTCTTCGGTTAATGGGCTGCCTATTGTTGTAAGCATATGGTTAAACATAAGGAAATGCCCATTCATTTCCTCAATATCCTTTGCCCGGTAAGCCTCATCCGATGCAGGCAGAAATCCCTCTTCAAACAATGCCGCCGTCTGGTCTTCGGTAAGCGTGCTTCCTTCAATTTTGTTGGAATTATATGCAAGAGCCCTTTGTGTAAACCCATAAATCCCGCTTCTGTCATTATGCTTTCTTTCAGTTTTCATGCACCATATCAAGGCATTTGAAATTGTCATAACATTTTCTCCTTTTTCAGATATGCTTTAAATTTTATAAGTTTAGACATCCCATGTATTTTAAGATTGTTCAGTAAATCCTGCCGTCTTTTCCATTCTTTTTCAAGATGAAAGGAGCCGTTATGGATTATCCTTAATCCGTGTTTCCTTATATCAACCCATAAAAGTGAAAGTCATAATTTTCTTGTATTTTATACCTGCTTTTGTTCTCTGTCAATTACAAAAGGAAAAGGGATTCAGGCATTGGCGCAGCCGCATTTTTGCGAGGGAATATATAAAGAATCATTTGCCGGATCCGGCAGATGTTGCGATGTCGCAACCCTGCGGCGCCGCTCCCATGGATGCATGCCCTGCCATGGCTCATCCATCCAGCGGGCCATAAATCATTTCCAGAAGGTATGTCTCAAGGAAGAACAGCCGGGAGAGGCATTTCCGCCTTTCATCCGCATCCACCGTCCCCGCTGCCGTTTCAAGGGCCTCCTGAAGACAGGATTCCAGACAGTCCGGGCGGTCAGCCGCCCCCGGAAACCAGCATTTCCCGCCTCCCTCCCGTTCCATTTCCATGTTCATGGCGGGTTCAAGCTCACGGTGCAGAAGCTCGCAGAAGTCAAGCGCCGCTTCCACCGCATCTTCCCCTTCCGCCCGGAAAATGGAAGGCAGGAGAAGGAGCATCCGCCCCGCCGCATATGCGGTCCTTTCAAGGCATCCTTCCGGCCTGAATGCATAGAAATCCCGGTATCTGGCCGGGAATGTGTCCGCGGCCTCCGGCTCTTTCCCTCCCGCCGTTTCCCGGACAGCCTCCATGACGGCCAGAGCCGTTTCACCCGCCTCCCCGGTCCCGCATGAAAATCTGTGTGAAGCCGTGCGGAAGGCCTCCATCTTCCTTTCAAAAGCAGAGTCCCCCTTCTCCTTCCTCCTGTGCCGCCCAAACCTTGCAATCTTTCCCACAGCCGGCCCTCCTTTCCTGTTTTTCCCTATTTAGGCGTTTGCGAAACGCCAGAACCCGCATAAATACGGGATTCTTTTTGTCAC
>OFFK01002002.1_pt1 | contig 13138 bp, 9 predicted proteins | sample 1521361 | NCBI WGS metagenome assembly OFFK01 (sample SAMEA3504096, study PRJEB24116) | mouse gut metagenome | biome: mouse gut; feature: mouse-associated habitat; material: faeces | place: Denmark | collected 2011
AGTTCTGGCAATGGAGCTTTATGAGACAAAACTTCGGGTGTCCTTTGGACCGTATGAAATAAAGTCTTTTTTGTATCGATTCCATGAAAAAGAGTGGATAGAAGTCACATTACTGGAAGAAGAAATCACAAGAGGATAAGGAGGCAGTATAATGGGAAACGAGTTGGCAATCAATGGAGGAACACCGGTTAGGAGTAAGCCGTTACCGGGGGCTTATCCGGGGGCAAGCGTGTATGGCGCAGAAGAGATCAATGCGGTGACAGAAGTGATCACGAAAAAGTCCCCGTTCAGGTATTATGGTGTGGATGTGGCAGGTAAGGCGGAAGAATTTGAGCAAAGAGCCTGTGAGCGTTTTTCTCGAAAATACGCCCTGGCGGCAAGCTCGGGGACCTCCTCCCTGATCATTGCTTTGGTAGCAGCAGGAGTCGGGAGCGGGGATAAAGTGATTATTCCGGCCAATACTTTTTATGCCACGGCAGGCGCAGTGGTAGCAGCCGGCGGCGTGCCGGTCTATTGCGAGATCGATGACAGCATGAATATCGATCCGACGAAAATAGAGGAATTGATCGATGAAGATGTAAAAGCGCTTGTTATTGTGCCCATCCTGGGGAACGCCTGTGATATGGACCCGATCATGGATCTCTGCAACAGAAGAAATCTGCTGCTGATCGAAGATAATGCCCAGTCTTGGGGAGCCACTTACAAAGGAAAGAAGTGTGGAAGCTTCGGGGCGATTGCGACGTACAGCTTACAGCTTAACAAGATGATCACTGCGGGTGAAGGCGGGGTTCTGGTAATGGATGATCCCAGATACCTGGAGAGGGCAACAAGATTCCATGATCAGGGGCAGTTTAGGAAGAAACAAAAGAATGAGGGGACAAAAAATCTGCCGGATCAGATCCTCATCGGACAGAATTATCGTCTAAGTGAGGTGGCATCCGCAATTGCCTGCGAACAGATGAAAAAGTTAGATTATATTATTGAAAACCTGAGGCGTGTGAAGCAGACTATAAAATCCGAGATAAAACCTGTGCTTGAGCGTAAAGGCGTCGTGTTCAGGAGGATTACGGATGAGGCCGGTGATGTGAGTAATACGATCATGATGTACTTGCCGAGCCCGGAAAAGGCCGTTGCGTTTAAAGAAGCGCTCTATGCCGAAAATATTTTCTGTTCTCATCTTTATGAGCGGAAAACGATTTATCAGGCGCCATCCCTGCTCGATCCTAAGCCGGCCGATAAAAAGGGGTATCCGTTCAACCAGTTCACCGGAGACAAAGCGCCGCATTACAGTATGGGGATGTGTCCGAAAGCGGAAGACTTACTGGCAAGAAATGTTATGATTCCCTTAGCGCCGGTATTCACAGAGGAGGATTGCCGGGATATTATCAGGGCCGTTTGCAAAGTGGCCGAAGCGGTGCTGTGAGTTTGGAGAAACTACCCATACAGAGGGAGGGGTTCAAGTTGATGGACGATAAATTTTTTGATGTCAATATAGTAGTCGGGAAAAGGGCTGTCTGCTATCCGGGTTCCTATTATGATCGGGAGACGATAGAGAAGAAGATGGCGCAGTATGGCATAGCGAGAGCTTTGGTCTACCATGACGCGGCGAGGGAGGATGATCCGGGGAAAGGGAATCGGCTCACCCTGGAATTCACGAACCAAAGTGATAAGTTCTATCCGGTGTTTGTGGCCATACCGCACCATACAAGACCGGAGTTTGCACCCTGTAAGTTCCTGGAAGAACTGCGTGCGCACAAGGTAAGAGCAGTCAAGATCTTCCCCGGAGCAGACGCGCATAATTTCATGCTTCATAAGGTGGTGAGCGGCGAATTGTTTGAAATGCTGGAAGCCAATAGGATTCCGCTTCTGATCGGACACAATCAGGCGGGGCTTAATGATATTTACGGCATTGCCCAGGAGTTTCAGGATCTGAGAATGATCGTGACGGATTTCACCTACAGACAGGACAGGAATCTGTATGCGTTGATGGATAAGATGGAAAATGTCTACATCGAAACCATAGGCTATAAGACATTCGGAGGCATCGAGGAATTCTGCCGGCATTTTGGCGCCCATCGTTTGCTGTATGGCAGTGGAATGCCGCTTTATTCGGGCGCGTCTGCCGTATCGATGATCCGCTATGCCGAAATATCGGAAGAGGAAAAAGAAAAAATAGCTTATAAGAATTTGGACAGGCTGCTGTCGGAAGTAAGTTATTTACAAGGAGGGACAGGATGCAGACCTTATTAGAAACGGCCAGACAGGGGAAACCCTTAGATGTAAAAGTGATAGATGCTCATTGCCACATGGGCGTCTATCATGCCTTCTATATACCGGATCCGTCAGCGGAAGGCATGTTGAGAGTGATGGACCGGGTTGGAATCGATCAGGCTTGTATTACGCCGCATTTGGCTTCCTGCGGAAGCGATTACAGGGCAGGCAACAGTGAGGTGATAGAAACCTTAAAGAAATATCCGGACAGATTTTTGGGCTATTGTACGATCAATCCCAACTATCCGCGAGAGATCAGAGAAGAGTTGAAAAGATGCTTTGCGGTCAGGGGATTTATGGGAATAAAGCTGCATCCGTTTTGCCATGGCGTCAATATCGAGTATAAAGGGTATGAGCCGGTATACGAGTTCGCGCATGAACATAAGCTGCCAATTCTCTTTCATACGACAGGGGAATCCGATATCAGGTTCATTGAGCATCTGGCGGAGACGTATACGGACGCCAATTATATTATGGGACACGCCGGGTTTGGCGTGAGGGCACAGGAATACGCAATGGAGGCTGTAAACCGGCATACGAATATTTTCGTAGACATTGCGATTTCCTTTACCTATGAATGTAACGTGGAGTGGATGGTAGAAAGCGTAGGATCCGAAAAGGTGCTATACGGTTCGGACATGCCGTTTTTTGACCCGCGTCCGGCAGTGGGAAGAGTCGCCCTGGCAGACTTATCCGACGAGGCGAAACAGAATATATTCTATCACAATATTTATGGTTTGATAAAGCATCTGAATATATAGAAGAAAAGAGAGTATATGATGAGAGTATGTATTGCCGGAAACAGCGGACATGGGCTTTCCATCCTGGAATCGCCGGAAAGTCTGGAGAAGATTGAAGTTGTGGGATATTGCAGAACTTATGAGGGTGAGAAACTGACTGCTCTGAGAGAGGCCTTTGGGGATCTGCACAAAGAGCTGCCGTTTTATCAGGATTACAGGCAGATGCTGGATGAAACAAAACCGGACATGGTAGTGGTTGACGGTATGTTCTGCGACCATGCGGGACTTGCGATCGAGGCCCTGAAAAGAGAGATGCATGTCTATTGCGAAAAGCCCTTGGCGACAGAGACAGAGTCTCTGGAAGAAATGAGGCAGGTATTGGCGGCCGGCAGGGGAAAGATCTTCGCCATGCAGAGCCTGCGGTATCTTTCCTGGTTCTATACGGCGAAACAACTGGCGGATGAGGGCCGTGTCGGCGACGTGCGCATGATCAATGTGCAGAAATCCTATAAGCTGGGAAAGAGGGATGCCTTCTTCAAGAACAGACAGACATATGGCGGCACTATACCATGGGTGGCCATCCATGGTATTGATCTGATCTTATGGATAACGGGAAGAAGGGTGACAGGGCTGCAGGCGTTTCAAAGTAAGGCGCATAACTTCGATCATGGTGATTTGGAGACTACGGCGGTCTGCAATTATATGTTGGAAGATGAGATCGTAGCCAATTTACAGGCCGATTACTACCGGATCTCGACGGCGCCGGGCCATTCCGATGACCGGCTGCGAATCGTAGGGACGAAGGGGACGATAGAAGTGAGGGCAAACAAGGTATTTCTAACCAATCAGGCGGGGAATGAGCAGGTCGTTCCCCTGCTGGCGCCGCCCGTCATGTTTGAGGATTTCCTGGGATATCTTAAGGGTGATACAGAGAGTCTGAACAATACGGAAAGCAGTCTTTATACTACGGAAATCGCCCTGCTGACAAGACAGGCAGCAGAATCGGGAAAACTTATCCGCTGTGAAGTGCCGTAGAGAAAGGGAACGTCTGACATAATTGCATAGGAGTCTTGAAGATGAAGGAATGTGGATTATTTACAACACAGGAAAATATTGAACGCATCAAAGAAGAAATGAAAATCCATCAGTGGTATTATAAATCCTATGAACATATCAAATCCGAAGTGGATCGTATGCTTCGCAAGGGATTTCAGGTGCCGAAAGAAAAGGGGTTTGTTTTCTATACACACTGTAAGAGAGACGGGGAAAGACTTATCTTTGATCCCTATCAGGAGGAGAATATTTGTCCCAAATGCGGTATGCGGTATACGGAGGAGAATTTTCAGCGGGCAAGACTGTGTAATTACCATCATTGGCTTTCACAGATGGCTGTCTTAGGAGGAATCGTATATCTTATATCGGAGGAAGATAAGTATGCGCAGCTGGTGAAGGATATTTTGTCGGACTATGCGGCATATTATTGTACCTACCCTAATAATGACAACGAATTAGGGCCTACAAGAGTCTTCCAATCAACTTATATGGAATCGGTGTGGCTTACCTATCTGGCAGGCGCTTATGATATGGTGAAGCATTGCCGGCTCTTTGGCAGGCAGGACGAAGAGCGTATCATAGACGGCTTATTCCGATGCTCAGCACAGGTTATAAGGGATTATGACGAGGGCCGTAATAACAGGCAGGCCTTTAACAATTGCGCGCTTTGTGCCGTTGCACTGCTCAGCCAGGATCAGGAGCTTCTGCAATATGCGCTAAAGGGTGAACACGGATTTACTTATCATATGACACGGTCAGTCCTGGAAGACGGCATGTGGTATGAAGGTGACAATTATCATTTCGCGACAGTGCCCTCTCTTGTCAATATGGCAGAGATGTGCCTGCACTATGGCATTAATTTATATGATAAAACCTTTGGCGGACACAGTATTAAGGATTTATTTCAGGCGCCGCTCGTTTCCCTGCAGCCGGATCTGACGTTTCCGTCGAGAAAGGATTCGCCTTATCAGACTTATATAGGCCAGAGGTGGTACGCAGGACTTTATGAGGTTGCGTACAGGCGTTACGGGAGCAGGCATTTTGGGCGGCTTCTTAACAAAATGTATCAAAACGAGGCGCATTTTGATGGTAAGCTTAACAATGCAGCCGGGGTGATGGATATATTCCCCTCTGAATTGGCAGACCGGAGCAGACTGGACTGGCGGGGATTCTTGAATGCGCAGCCGGATTTGGGTAAGGAGACGGCGCTGCCTTATACGCAGAGCGTCACCATGCGGGGAACGGGACTTAGTATTATAAGACAGGACGAGGATCAAAGTTACAGCAGTCTGGACTATGGACACTATGGCGGCGGCCATGGGCATCCGGACAGACTGCAGCTTACCTTTTTCGCCAAAGGCAGAAGATGGCTTACGGATTACGGAACGGGACAATATTATTTTGACAATCTGAAATGGTATCGCTCTACGCTCAGCCATAACACGGTGGTGGTAGATGGCGTCAATCATGAAGCGGTAAGCGGAACGGAGACGCTCTTCAAGGAAGAGAAAGAGTTCACGCTGGCAGAGGCCGTGGTGAAAGACATTAAGCCGGGTGTGACCATGAGCAGAACGCTGATCAAATTCAGAGAAGGTCCTCTCTTAGATTATGTGGAAATGACCAGCCATGCGGAACATGACTATGATTATGTATTACATGGCAGTGGCGAACTGGAGTTGATGAATCAGGAAGTCTGCCCGCCGTTCCTGTCTGCTGCGGGGAGCTATGCCTTTTTGGAGGATGTGCAGAGCTTTAAGGTCTTAGAGGATGTACAGGCAGTTTTTCAGGATGGAGAAGGCAGACTCAGGCTGCATATGTTAGGGCAGGAGAACACCTTTGTATATACGGCCCGAAGTTATGGATCCCCCCATAAGCTGACACAAAGGTTTCCGCTGATCGGTGTCAGGACCAGAGCCGCCTGCTGCCACTTTGTTACTTTGCTGGAAGCGCTGGAAGGGGCAGAAGAGCGTAAAGCAGTGACATTCAAGCGCGTGCGTCAAAATGCCTGTATTCTTATGGCAAAGGACAGGACTTACACAATAGAAAGAACGGAGAGGGGCTGGGAGATTCAGGTGGAAGTTCATAATGGCCCGGAACCGGAACCGGTCGTAACCTATCATTACAATGATACAACATGTGACTTTGATAAAGCGCAGCCTGCAGAAGAAGTAAGGGCAGAAGAAATAAGAGTAGAAGAAAAAGGGAAGAAAGCAGTTGTGCCGCTTGTACGGGAAAGCTATGAAGCACTGTATGGAACCGCCTGGACTCCGCAGCTGCAGCTTGCAGAGGAAACACAGATCATACGGGCAGAAACATTCTGGCGAGGGGCAAAGGACTTATCGGCTTCGGCAATGCTGTGCATCATAGGGCAGGAGCTGGTAATGCGGATGAAAGTGAAGGACGATACTCCATGTTTTACGGGAGGGAAGTTTCTATTTGATAATGACAGTGTTCAGCTGTATTTCAAAAGAAGAAAAAGAGACCTTTACCAGTTTCTGGTGCTGCCGCAGACAAATGAGGGGTGTGCCTGTGTGCTGGAAGGCCGGGAACTGGCGCAGAACAGCGTAATCGGGGTGTCCAGTAAAGTGACAAAGGATGGTTATGAGCTTCTGATCAGCATTCCCTTTGCGGTGATCGGAGGGACGCCGGAAGACGGTGAGGAAGTGGAATTCGATCTGGTGATCAATGATCGTGATAAGGGAGTAAGACGGGATAAGCAGATGATCTGGTCGGGAGCCCGCAAAGGAGAAAGAACTTATTTAAAAGAGATCAAACACCCTGATGAGTGTTATGGAATCCTTCGATTTATAATATGTTCTACCAATTCAAGATGGCATGACGGGAAGTAAACACCTTTTGCCAAGAGAGTTTATGACTAGTTGCGTACGGATTATGGAGGTATCATTCGGAGCTTGAACTTGATGGTAAAAACTATGCAAGAATGAAATAATATTATATTTACTACTATCAATAAAAGCACTGTGATCTGCACATGGAGACCACAGTGCTTAAGCTAATTATTCAGCGGGTTCTCAGCCTTATAACATACAGTAGGTTGAATGATGGTAATGATATAGTTATGTTTATTTTTGAATTGTTTTCTGGAATTTTATCTTTCCATGGTCATGAAATGGAAGGTATGCTATAATCTAAATGTTTGGTTATAATCGTTTTAAGAAGATTCACGCAGAGGTGAGAATGAATAAGCGTATCAAAGAAATAGCATTACAAAACAGCATAGAACTGACATTGGAAGAGGCGTGTTATTTCGGCTTCTTTATCCTTTTGTCCGTCACCAAGGGGCTGGGGCTTTACGAAGGGCAGAAGCTCTTTGAACTGCTGGTGATTCCGGCTTTTTTTCTGGGAGCCGTCAAGCTGGCGGTCACGCCTTATATGAGAAGACAGTGGGTGATGCAGGCACTTTTGGTGCTGCTTGTGGGAATCGTGTACTGGAATTCTCATGAGCGGGGCATTCTGTTTCTGGCTTTTACGGTGCTTGGCATGAAAAATATTTCCGTGAAGAAGGTTTTCCATGTGGGATTGTGGGTCTGGTCGGTGTGTGCGGTCTTTCTGAGTATCTTTTCCTTTCTGCGCATAGAACATACGGTGTACCGGGTACATGCCAAGATGGGGCTTGGGCCGATCTTTCGCTGGAGCCTGGGATTCAGCCATCCGAATATCCTGCATATCACGTATCTGGCCTTGTGTGCGTTTCTGCTTTATCAGCTGGAAGAGCGTTATAAATGCAGACACTTTTTTCTTCTGATGGCAGGGAATGTGCTGGTGTTCTTTTATTCCGTCAGCTATACCGGCTTCGGGATCGTGTCGGTGCTGCTGGCCGGATGCCTGTATGTGCGGATCAGACCCCGGTTCTGCATTCTGGAGAAGCTGCTTGCGAATCTGGTGCTGCCGGTCTGTCTGGTGTTGTCTTTTGTGGCGCCTTTTTATCTTTATGATCTGAAATACGGATATTATGTGCAGCAGTTGAATTTTAAGCTCAATACAAGGATCTGGTTGGCGGAGCAGTTCTTAAGGTCGGAGTACCGGAGTCTGTTTGGGGCGGATATTTCGCAGATCGTGAGATCCTCCATGACGATGGACAATTCCTATGTGTGGGGTTATATCAATTATGGACTGATCTTCTTCGGGCTGCTGCTGGTGGGATATTTTGTGCTGCTTGGTTACGATACCCATAAACAGAAAACAAGAGAGCTGGTGATCCTGGTCTGCTTCCTGGGAGCAGGGTGGACGGAGCCCCTTTTGTTCAATACATCCTTCAAAAATGTGACGCTGATCTTTCTGGGAAGCCTTCTGTTTCTGCAAAAAGACGGGGCAAAGGAATTCTGCCTGTTTCCAAAGCTGCAGGGAAAGATCCGGATTCCTTTCGTCGGCCTGCCGGATCGTCTGTGGGGAGCTATCTGCCGGCTCTGGCGATATGAAAAGAAAAAGATCGTCTGTCTGATGGCGGCAGGTGCCGCGGCGGGCGGCCTGCTGTGCGGTATTTTGTATCAGGTGCCGGCGGGCTATGTGGTGCCCCGCTTTTATACGGACGGCAGAGAAGAGACTTCTGTCTACCTGAGCAGCCCGGAAGATCCGGCCTATGCGGGATGGAGAGTCATGAACTATCAGGATGGGGAGACGCCCATGCAGCTGGTACAGGGGAAGGCTGTCATGCTGGAGACCGGCCGGTATTACGCGGGGAGTATTTTGATTGGTGCGTTTTTTGGAGGCGCGGCGGGGATTCTATATGCCGGAACCGGAAGGAACAAAGAGCGCAGGAAAGTGACATGATCGGCAGCAGACCGTAGAGCAGGCGGAAGAAACCGAGTAGTGTCCGATAGAAAAAAAGGAGTCAGGTGCGACAATGAGTAAAGAACAGTTACAGTACTGTACGATCTTAAAAACCAGGATCAATGTGACAGATATGGAGCAGACCATTTCTTATATCACGGACAGGCTGGAAGACTTGAAGGGCAATTATATCTGTGTTTCCAATGTGCATACTACCGTGATGGCCTTTCGGGATAAGGCGTACCGCAGGGTGCAGAACAGCGCGGCCATGGCGCTGCCGGACGCTGTCCATTGTCAGCCGGCTTAGAGGCTATCCCCAGGCACAGCGGGTGCCGGGGCCGGATCTTATGCCTGCGATCCTGAAACTTTCCCAGGAAAAAGGGTATACCCACTACTTTTACGGCAGCACGGAGCAGACGCTGAAGAAACTGGAGAAGGTACTGCATACAAACTATCCGGCGCTTAAGATTGCCGGTATGTATGCGCCCCCGTTTCGAAAGCTGACGCCGCAGGAGGATGAGGCGGATGTGCGCAGGATCAATGAGAGCGGCGCGGATTTCGTCTGGGTGGCTTTGGGTGCGCCCAAGCAGGAACAGTGGATGTATGCGCACAGAGGCAGGGTAAAAGGGCTGATGATCGGCGTAGGAGCGGCTTTTGACTTCATCGCCGGCACGGTAAAACGGGCGCCCGGGTGGATGCAGAGTCTGTGTATGGAGTGGATCTTCCGCATTATGCAGGATCCCGGCCGGATGCTGCCGCGGTATTTAAATACGAATTTTTCTTTTGTCTACCATGCCTGCAGAGAATCTCTGGAATTACGCAAAAAGGCTGGAACCAGTGCTGAACCTGGCAAAAGAGCAGGCAGACAAAAAGACAGGCTGCGCATCGCCATGATCGGCCATAAGCGGATCCCGTCTAGGGAAGGCGGGGTAGAGGTCGTGGTGGAGGAGCTTTCGGTGCGGCTGGCGGCCATGGGACACCGGGTGGATGCCTACAACCGGTATGGCCATCATGTATCGGGCAAGAAATACGATGAAGAATATGGCTGGAAGGGCCGCAGATTTTATAAAGGGGTGCGGGTCTATATCGTGCCTACTTTCCGCAGGAGCAGCCTGAATGCCATTGTGTATAGTTTTCTGGCGACGCTGCGGGCGCTTTTTGGCCGCTATGACGTAATCCATTATCACGCGGAAGGTCCCTGCGCCATGCTCTGGATCCCGAAACTTTTTCACCGGAAGATCGTGGTGACGGTCCACGGCCTTGACTGGCAGCGGGCCAAATGGGGGAATCTGGCCTCCTATGTGATCAAATTCGGAGAGAAAATGGCGGCGAAGTACGCCGATGAAGTGATCGTATTATCCCGGAATGTACAGCAGTACTTTGCGGATACGTACAACAGACAGGTCACCTACATTCCAAACGGCATCAACAGGCCGCAGCACCGGGCGGCGGAACTGATCACGGAGAAATACGGGCTGACGGAGGGGGGCTACTTCCTGTCTCTGGGCCGGATCGTGCCGGAAAAGGGCGTCCATTATCTGATCGAGGCTTTCTCAAAGCTGGACACGGATAAGAAACTGGTCATAGCAGGCGGCAACAGCCATGCCGTGGAATATATGGAAATGATCCATCGTATGGCGGCGCAGGACGAGCGGATCATCATGACGGATTTCGTGCAGGGACAGATGCTGGAAGAGCTGTATTCCAATGCTTACGGCTTCGTACTGCCAAGCGATGTGGAGGGAATGGCGCTGACGTTGTTAGAGGCGATGAGCTACGGGGACTGCTGCCTTGTCAGCGATATCTGTGAAAATACGGAGGTCGTGGAGGAGCAGGCGCTGGTATTCCGGAAGGGCGACGTGAAGGATCTGCAGGAGAAGATGGCGTATATGCTGGAGCATCCGGAAGTTGTACATGCATGCGGCAGCAGGAGTGCGGATTTTATCTGCGGGAAATATAACTGGGATGAAGTCGTGGAGGAGACGGCAGAAGTTTACAGGAAGTGCTGCAGGTAAGATGCTGTGGATAGAGTCAGATGTGTCCGACGTGTCTGCAAAGGTCGGGTCGGGACAGTCTGCGTACTTTGATGAAGAAGGCTGTAGAAGATGATGAAGATATTGATGGTAAATAAGTTCCTTTATCCGAATGGCGGATCGGAGACGTATATCTTTAAGCTGGGGGAACAACTGCAGAAAAAAGGGCATGAGGTACAGTATTTCGGCATGGAACATGCAGGGCGGATCGTGGGGAACCGTCTGGAGTGCTATACAGCGGATATGGATTTCCATGCCGGCGGGGTGGCAAAGCTGCTTTACCCCTTCCGGATCATCTATTCCGGGGAGGCGAAGCGGAAGATGCGGCGTGTGCTGGAAGATTTCCGGCCGGATGTGGTGCATTTGAACAATATAAATTTTCAGCTGACGCCTTCGATCATCTATGCCGTGCGCGCGTTTGAGAAAAAGCGCGGGAAGCGCATAAAAATCGTGTATACGGCTCATGACTATCAATGGGTATGTCCGAATCACATGATGCGCATACCGGCCACCGGGCAGATCTGTTTTGCCTGCCGCGGCGGTGATTTCAAGCAGTGCAGTAAGAACCGGTGCATTCATGATTCCAGGGTCAGGAGCCTGCTGGGAACGATTGAGGCAGCTTTTTATGCCATGCGTAAGACTTACGGAATGGTGGATGTGATCATTTGTCCCAGCGAATTTATGAAAAAACAGCTGGATACGGACCCGCTGCTGGCGGAAAAGACCGTTATGATGCATAATTTTATCGACAAGGATACGGCTGTGGCCGGTAAGACACACGGCAAAAAGAAGAAGCGCCGGGAAAAGGCAGAAGTTTTCGGGGCAGCAATAGACGGGGATAGACCGGCGGGTGATTATGTGCTGTATTTTGGCCGTTATGCAGAGGAAAAAGGAACCTTGACGCTGCTGGAGGCATGCCGGGCGCTGCCGGAGATCCCTTTTGTCTTTGCGGGAACGGGGCCCCTGGAGGGCAGGGTGAATCAGGCGCCTAACGTGGAAAACCGCGGTTTTGTGGCCGGAGAGGAACTGCGGCAGTTGATCGCAGGAGCCAGATTCAGCGTATACCCGTCGGAGTGGTATGAGAACTGTCCGTTCTCTGTGATGGAGTCCCAGATGTATGGTACGCCGGTACTGGCCTCCGACCTGGGCGGTGCCCCGGAACTGGTGCAGCCGGGCCGGACGGGAGATCTGTTCCGCGGCGGCGATGCACAGGAGTTGACAGAGCATATAAAGGAGCTGTGGGAGGATCCGGAGCTGTGCCGGGCCTACAGCGAGAACTGCCGATCTATAAATTTTGACACAGCAGAGGAATATTGTGCTAAAATAGTGAGGAATGTATACAGATAAAATCGTGCTTGCAGGATTTTATCTGTATATATGACGAACATCCGGCATGAGCAGGGAGCAGGCGTGCGGGCTGCGAATGCCGGAGGAATGTATACAAGGAGTAGTAAAGAATGGCAAGAAGAACATTATACGGCACTGTCATCGTGACCTACCGATGCAATGCCCGTTGTAATATGTGTGACTGCTTCAAGGATCCTACGCGGCCGGACGAAGAGATTACGCTGGAAGATATCAAGAAGCTGCCCGAGATGGCGTTCACCAACATCACCGGCGGGGAGCCTTTTATCAGACAGGATATCCCGGATATTGTGAGGGAACTGTATAAGAAATCTGACAGGATCGTCATATCCACAAACGGTTATTTCACCGACCGGATCATCGCTCTGTGCAGGGAATTTCCAAAAGTGGGCATCCGCATCAGCATCGAAGGCCTGCAGGCTACCAACGACGCTATCAGAGGCATTCCCGACGGGTTCAACAGAGGCTATAAGACGCTGAAAACACTGGTGGAGATGAAGCATCCGGATGTGGGATTCGGCATGACGGTACAGGATATGAACTGTGAGGATCTGGTGCCGCTCTACAATATCGCCAACGATATGGGGATGGAGTTTGCCACGGCTACACTGCATAACTCCTTTTATTTCAGAAAGACGGACAATAAGATCGATGACAAATATAAAGTGGCGCAGAATTTCGAGAAGCTGATCAACGAGCTGTTAAAGAGCAGATCGCCGAAGAAATGGTTCCGGGCTTATTTCAATCACGGCCTGATCAACTATATCTATGGCAACAAAAGGCTTCTGCCCTGCGATATGTCGAGAAATGCCTTTTTCATAGATCCCTTCTGTGATGTGATCCCCTGCAACGGCATGGAGAAAAAGGCGGTCATGGGGAATCTGC
>OFFK01002008.1_pt1 | contig 13113 bp, 8 predicted proteins | sample 1521361 | NCBI WGS metagenome assembly OFFK01 (sample SAMEA3504096, study PRJEB24116) | mouse gut metagenome | biome: mouse gut; feature: mouse-associated habitat; material: faeces | place: Denmark | collected 2011
TTTGAGACTTCCGAAGGAAACAAGACAGACATTGATGGAAAAGAGAGCGTACTTTGCAGACAAGGCGGGAATCATTGAGTAAATACGAAGGGACTGCGTGGGGCAGTCCCTTCGTGTTTGCAATCGTATGCGGCAGGAATGGCGCGCTATGCTCTGGCAAGCGCTATAATTTTTTTCAGATCGGCAATCAGCTCACTAGAGTAGGCAACCGCTTCATTATACACTTGCAAAGCCATGCCGTACTCCTGATTGTTGATCGCATTGATAACGACCTGACCATATGTATGAAACTTTCTGTGCTTGCCCTCGAGCTCCTTCCAGATTGGCAGAACGCCGGGAATATTGGGGGTTACAGCATAGTAAAAGTGTCCAAATCCACATCTTGAGGAATCTAATTGTAAAGGTATGATGTTTTTGGTATCCACAATCTTTTTGAGATTGCTAAGCCATGTCTGGTGTGCAGTTATCGCAGCGTTAAGATATTTGATAAATTCTTCGTTCTCTATATGGTAAAACGCGTCCTCGGACATGTGTCCCATTTTTTTCACAGAATCATCGAGTGTTTTTTCGATATTGACAACGGGTTCTGTCGCCTGTTTGAGATCGTGGCCGACAGAGCGCATAAATTCTGTGCTTTCGTTTAATTGGTTTTCCATCTCTGCCATAGCGCTGCTGATCTCCTCGCTGACAGATGCCATCGAGCTGATCGAGTCGTTAATCTGCGCGATGTGCCGTTTGCTCTCGTCATTCAACTCCCACACATTTGTGATTTTGTCCGCCATGGATTTGAGAGACTGAATCGTGGTGTCAGAGCTCTGCACGCTCTTTTTGGAAGCGTGGCGCATGTTCTCTACAAAGGTGCCCATATCTTTTGTCAGCTTCTGGGTCTCCTCCGCGAGACCGCGTATCTCATCCGCCACAACGGCGAACCCTCTTCCGGCCTCCCCCGCGCGTGCAGCCTCAATCGAAGCGTTGAGCGCCAGAAGATTGGTCTGGAGGGAAATCGAATTGATCCCGCCGATCACCTCGTTCATGCGGTCGATCACCTCAAACAGTTCATCCATGTCCTTTTGCATCTCGCGGGAGATTTCAATTGCCTGGGCAGAAAGCTCCTTGATATTGGTCAGTTCATTCTGTCCGGATTCAATCTTCTTATATACTTCCTCTGTCTGCTCGGAAGCCCTGATTATCGTATTGGTCAGCTCCTCATGCGGGTTGTGTCCTCCCGCCCCTGCTCCGTCTGAATCCGATCCGAACATCATCGCAGTCGCTTTCGCCACATTGCGGGAAATCTCCAGGATTTTATCCGTCTCATGCTGCAGCGTCAGGTCAAGCGAACTGATCTGCATGACTGCCCGGATGTTCTTTTCCAGGACATCCTCAAACTGCTTTCTGCCTTTAAGCAGTCTCTGGTAAACCTCAGCCAGTTCCGGTTCACGGGAATAATCCGCGTCCTTTAATTCTGCAACTGACTTTACAAGCTTCTTATTGTTCCATCCAAGTCCCATGCTCATTAACCTCTTCCAGTGAATTGTTCGCAATGTATAATTATCCCACTCTATCTATTTTTTATCATAATCCGCCCTTTGTCAATGTTTTTTATGTTTTTCCGATGTATTTTTTTGTTTTTCCTTCATCTGAAAGGTCCTCTTCCACTCTTTCGTGCCCTCCACCTTATGTACCTCGGAACGGTTCTTATAGAGAAAACGCGTCAGATTATAGCAGTCCACCCAGATTTCGTTGTTCCCTTCCTTCTGGGACTCGTCAAAAATCAGCTGAAGACCCCAGTGCAGATGCACGATCTTGATATTGTTCACATTCTCCTTGGTACTGTACCCGGTATGGCCCATATAGCCGATCACATCCCCGGCCGTCACCACGCTTCCCTCCTGGAGCCCCTCCGCATAAGGATAATTCTGCCGTAAATGTGCGTAATAATAATACCTCTTCCCATCAAAACTACGGATCCCAATACGCCATCCCCCATACTGATTCCATCCAAGAGCCTCCACCACACCAGACTCTACTGCTATAATCGGAGTACCAACCAACCCCATCATATCATGCCCTAAATGTGGTCTACTGTATCCATAACTTCTGTTTACTCCAAAATCATCATAATGAGTATAGTCAAATCCCCTTGCAAGAGGAAAATATCCCTTTAGTCCATAGCACTCCTCATAACCCTCTCCAGCAGAGTCCCCATTCCCCTCCCTGTACTCTCCTACCAGGCCCCCTATTGCAGCGTCATAAGCCTCCAGATAATACGCATAATACTTTAACCCCTCTGCCAGTTCCTCCATGGTACAATCTCCCGCCGCAAGTTTTTCCGCCGCTTTGTCCATGATCTTCAAGGCATCCTTTCCAAATTCCCCACCTGTCTTTGCCGCCGTATAGGCCAGAAGTTCCACCCAGTGAATCTGGTGCTCCGTGCCATGGGTTTCCACATCCCAGTCATAAGCCTTGCAGAGCGCCTCATAGGACACTGTAAAATCCACCCATTTTATGTAATCATCCTCTATGGAAAGTGTATTTGTGCTGAAGCTTGCCTCAGTCTCCTGCTCGCCATTCTTCCAGATCACCAGCAAAGCAAGCACTGCCACCAGCACACACTCTGCAAATATTCCCCGCTTCAGCCATCCTGTAAATCCCTTTCCCTTCCCTCTCTCCATGTCTGCTCCGAATCCTTCTCACTCCATCACTGGAAATATATGAAGAAAGGCATAAATCCATGCCTGACGCGGCACTGTTCCCTAAAGCTGGTTCACCGGCCCATCACGCCACCCTTCGCCCACAACTCTTCTCTGCCTACTTACCCTCCCCCTCGCCCACAGCTCTTCCCTGCCTACTTACCCTCCCCCTCGCCCACAGCTCTTCCTGCCTACTTACCCCTCCACCCCTCGCCCACAGTTCTTCCCCGCCAACTTACCCCTCCAATCCTCTCCCACAGTTATTCCCTGCCTACTTACCCTCCACCCCTCGCCCACAGCTCTTCCCTGCCAACTTCCCCCCTCCAACCCTCGCCTGCAGTTTTACATCCTTTTCCTTCAAAACACAGAAAAGCTCCAGGATCCTCTCCTGAAGCTTCTCCAAATCTGTTGTTCCAGATACAGCCCACCGGGCACAGAGAGCCGAATACAGCCGCATACCCCATGCCGACCATGCCCGGACTCTTTGCCCATTTCTAAGCTGTCCCCCTGTAAACGGCCCAAACTCTTCCGCTCAGCTCTCGGGCTCAATCAGTCCATATGTATCTCCCTTACGCTTGTACACCACATTCACCTGGTCCGTCTCTGCGTTGATAAATACAAAGAAATCATGTCCCAGCAGTTCCATCTGCACACAGGCATCTTCCGGATACAAGGGCTTGATATCGAACTTTTTCGTCCTGACAATCTTGACATCCTCATCATCCATATAGTCATTTTCTACATACAGCTTACTGAAAGATTCCGCCGCCTGCTGCTTGTCCACAATCTTGTTCTTGTATTTCTTCAACTGCCGCTCAATGATTTCCTCCACCAGGTCAATGGACACATACATATCATTGCTGACCTGCTCAGAACGGATAATATTCCCCTTTACAGGAATGGTCACTTCGATCTTCTGGCGCTCCTTCTCCACGCTCAGAGTCACATGTACTTCCGCATCTGTGTTAAAATACTTTGCCAGCTTGCCAATCTTCTCCTCAACAGCTGACTTTAAGCCGGGCGTCACCTCCAGGTTTCTGCCAACGATAACAAACTTCATACTCATACCTCCTTGCCCGCTCCACCGGGATGCTGCGCCTGAAGCTAAAACGCGCCCTGCATCTCTCCGGCTGATTATTGTATTTACATTATAGCATGTTACCCCACTCCTTTGCAACAATTTCATAAAATATTCAGAATGCATCAAAAAAAGTTTGAAGACAAAATAAGCCGTTTTTCTCCTACTTTTACATGGAAAAAACGGGAAACTGTTCTGTGGATAATGTGGATAAGGTGGATAATTCAGTGCATAAACCATGTTAAGCCACTTTTCTCCCAAAATTCTGTGGATAACTCTGTTCATACCTTTTTCTGGAATAAACGAATTTACGCCTAAATTGACAGTTATATTACGAACTTCTTAATTTACACTATTCTTCCCTGCCACAAAAAAGACCAACCCAACTTGGAAATACAAAAAAGAGTAGGGGAACAGCCTTCTCCACTCTACTCGCTGGACGGCATATTTTACCTGCACAGGCCTGTGTAACAAAAAAGTGCTGCACCCTGCTGGATGCAGCACCAGATATTTTTTAGAATATTCTCCTGATTGCCAGGATCTTCCTGTAGCTTGCGCCGGAAACACAGATTCCCTTGGTGGGGTTGGAGGCATGAACGATCTGTCCATTGCCGATGTACAGTGCCACATGGCCGGAGTAGCAGATCAAGTCACCCGGCTGCGCCTCGTCCAGACTGGCCACAGCAGAACCCTGAGAACGATCCGCCTTGGAGGAATGAGGCAGGCTGACACCGAAGTTCGCATATACACTCATAACGAAGCCGGAACAGTCAGCACCCTTTGTCAGGCTGGTACCGCCATACACATAGGGATTCCCCACAAACTGCAGCGCATACTCCGCCACAGCCACACCCATCTCGCTGCCGCTTCCCACAGAATAGCTGGCACCGCCGCCTGAGGAAGAACCGGAGGAGCTGGAAGAGCTTCCCTTCTGGCCGGAAGACCCTTTTGCCGCCGCCTTAGCCGCTGCAGCCTCCCTGGCTCTCCTGCGCTCTTCTTCTTCCTTGGCAAGACGCCTTGCCTCTTCCTCCTTGGACTCAGCCTGTACGAACTCCGTATGAACCGATACATAGTCAGCGGAAATCCATCCGGTACCTTCCTCCACGTCCACCTTGTACCAGCCCTCAGCCTCGTCCAGAACCAGCAGGTCATCCCCCTCGGGAAGCATGCCCAGAACGGAAGATTCTGTCGTGGGCTCTTTGCGGACAAACAGAGTCTGGGTGGTGACAGTGGCAAACCTGGTTCCCACCTTCTTTGCGATCTCCACCGCATTCTCCCCGGTGACACAGTACTCACCCTTCACATAGCCAGTAACGGTACCGGAAGTAATCTGATACCATCCATTCTCTTCCGATATAAATGTACCCACCGAATTATTGTAAAGCTTTCCAAGCACCTCTCCCTCTTCGCTGGGAAGGCTTCTCACATTCACACATGTATTTACCTGGGCAATCACCAGGTTGCGGAACAGCTCTTCTTCTGTAGGCTTCTCTGCAGATACAGGAGTCAATTCCTCTGACTGTATCCATTCAATAATCGACTCAATGGGCAGCGTGGCAGTTTCTGTCGCGATATCTCCCAAACTGCTCCCCTGACTCAGCAGCAGATCCACTCCGCCGCTGGGCAGTACCGCACCATTACCATTGGCTCCTGCCGTAATGCCGTCCAGACTGTTGCCCTGGCTCAAAAGCAGATCCACCCCTCCCCTGGGTAGCAGTGTACCGCTTGCCTGTACTGAAATCCCCATTCCCGCAAAAGCGATAGAAGCCGCCAGCACACAGGCTGTCATTCTTTTCGCGTTACGAACCATTTTTATCTCCTCTCCTACAGAAGGTATGTATATCAATCTCATCAATCATCAACTAAAATATTTAATATTTATCTGTAATTTGTTACAGATTTGTTACGCCGTTAATAAATATAACACTTTCTCTTAAATTTGTCAACCCCAGGAACGCAAAAGTTTGTAATATCATAACAATTATTCACCGATAAATTCTGTTGGCCGGGCATAAAAAACCAGGTCAATGTCTCACACTGACCTGGAGAAAAAGACAAGCCTGATCCTCAGCCCTGCCCGGAAAGGTTCCTGCAGTAATTCCCTGCCGCCACGGCAGCGTTGGCCCCGTCAGCCACAGCCGTCGCAATCTGGCGGATCGGTTTTTTCCGCACATCCCCCGCCGCAAAAAGTCCCGGAACACTGGTGGCGCAGTCCTCCCCTGCCAGGACATAGCCTCCCTCGTCGCAGATATCCAAATCCCGGACCAGTTCCGTGCTGGGCCTGATTCCCACTGCCACAAACACCCCTGCCACAGAGAGCTGGAAAACCTCATCCGTCTTTTTATTTCTGACCCGGATCTCCTCCACCTGATCTCCGCCCAAAATTTCTTCCACCACATGGCTGTAGAGAATCTCCACATTGGAGAGCCCTTGAAGTTCCTGCTGAAGGATCTGCGCGCCCCTCAGCTCATCCCTTCTGTGAATCAGATACACCTTTTCACAGAGGCGGGAAAGATAGATGGCATCCTCTAAGGCTACGTCGCCGCCGCCCACCACCGCAACCGTCCTGCCGCGGAAGAAAGCCCCGTCACAGGTAGCACAATAAGACACGCCCCTGCCTCCCAGGGCCTCCTCACCGGGCACCTCCAGCCTGGCGTGAACTGCTCCCGCCGCCAGAATCACCGCCTTCGCCTGAAGCTCTTCTCCATCTGTGCGGACAATCTTGCCTTCTTCCCCTGTTTCAATGGACAAAACAGAGGCTTCCCGAAACTCCGCTCCCAGCTTATCCGCATGTTCCCGGAACTTTACCCCCATATCAAAACCATTCATCCCCGGCATGCCCAGGTAGTTGTCCACCTCATAAGTATTCAGCACCTGCCCTCCGCTCATGGGATTCTTTTCCAGCACCACCAGGTCCAGCCCTGCCCGTTTTCCATACACGGCCGCAGAAAGCCCTGCGGGGCCAGAGCCGATAATAATCAAATCATACATAACTTTCCTCCATTCAGATATCTGAAAAGATTCCATTCTTCAAACTGCTGTTAAGTGTAACAGTTTTTACCAAAAAAAGCAAGACGCCGCAGAAAATTCATTCTCCAGACCCACCCTGAAAATTGAGCATAGGAAAAAGGAAGGCCCCATGGTATAATGCATTGAAACCCCTTTAACAGTGAATCCTTTTAATAATGAAACGCGACGTCAACAGACAGGCCCGATGGTGAAAAGGCAGCCGGCTGCACTGCCGGTGCAGAAACCGGACCGGGCAGGCCTGTTCAGACAGGCAGAAAGGCAGGCAGCGGAGATGGAACAAACTGAGAACCAGACAAAATACGCCCTGATAACAGGAGCTTCCAGAGGCATTGGGAGGGCGGCGGCGGAAGCCTTCGCAGAAGAAGGATACCACCTGATACTCACCTGCCGCCGTTCCATACGGGAATTGGAATCCCTGGCAAAGGATCTTCAAAAAGATTACCGCATCTCCTGCCAGGCCCTGGCGGCAGATATGGGCTGCGAAGCGGATGTGGCAGAAGTCTTCTCCCAAATCCACCGCCTTGACGTACTGGTAAACAACGCTGGCTGCGCCCACTTTGGCCTTCTCTCGGACATGACATCCCAGGAATGGCGTCGGGTGATGGCTACAAACCTGGACTCCTGCTTCTACGCCTGCAGGGGAGCCATCCCTCTTATGCTGCAGAGACACAGCGGGAAAATCCTCAATATTTCCTCCGTCTGGGGAGCCCAGGGCGCCTCCATGGAAGTGGCCTACTCCGCCTCCAAAGGTGGAATGAACGCCTTTACAAAAGCTCTGGCAAAAGAGCTGGCCCCCAGCAACATACAGGTCAACGCCATAGCCTGCGGCGTCATTGACACCGCCATGAACAGCCATCTTTCCCCCCAGGACACCGAGGCACTCCGGCAGGAGATCCCCGCCGACCGTTTCGGCACTCCCAAAGAGGTGGCACGTCTGATTCTCCAGACAGCCAAAGCCCCCGCCTACATGACCGGACAGATCATCACCATAGACGGGGGCTGGTATTAAAATACCCAGACCGGGATATACTTTATTGTATCAGCTGATTTTTGTGTCTCCCAGGACTCCCTCCGCGCGCACCTCCTGAATATCCGTATGGGGCACCAGGGAGTCCACAATTTTCTGCATCTCCTCTTTCGTCTTCACGTCCCTGCACCGCATGATCAGTTCTTCCTTCTGAGACTCGGTCAGCCCCGCGTATCCCGCCAGGGCAGGCTCGTTCATTGCCAGGGCCATGCCAAATCCCAGGGGCAGGCCAGTAAAAGGCGTACCGCTGGGAATACCGTTATAGTGGTTTCCACCCAAATCCATCACACACTCTCCTTCCCTGTTTCTTTCCAGGATAGTGTGTGCGGCTTTCCTCTGCATTATCCCTCCCCAAAACCGCCGGCGCTGCCACTTTCTGTCAAAGAACCAAGACACGCCTCTCTGTTGGATTTTCTGGTTCTGTTTTCCGGTTCAGGGCTTCTGCCCCATACACTTTCAGGCCTGTGCCGCCACCTTGGCCTCCGCGTCCTCCACACTGCTATAGCCGTACAGTTTCACGCTGTTTTCCATAATTTCGTAAGCCAGGTTCCGGCCTGTTTTGGCGCGATCCACCACATATCTGCCGTAAAGCTCAAGCATCTTGTCGGAATATGTTCCCAGTTCCCCCCGCAGGTAAGTTTCGTAAGATGTTTCTGAGGGCGTGTCCTGAGAGGTGTGAATGCTCCTGGCATTCTGCGACAGGGCAGGATAATTCCGGGAAAATTCTTCCATCCACCCCACCTGCAGCCCCACAATCTGTTCAATAATATCCTTCTTCTCCTGGGACAGCTCCGGAAAATTCCCTTTGATCTGCTCATATTTCTCCGGCGCAGTGCTCTCCATCATGCGCCCGTATTTTTCCTCGATCAGATTGTGCCCTCTGCGGTACTCCCTGTGAAAATCATACAGATACTGCATGAGCATATCCCTGCCCCAGGTCAGATACTGGCTTTTGCGCATAATGGAAAAAGTGCCCCAGTCATCCTGGCAGCCGGCTCTGCCTCCTTCATTCTTTACCTTGTCAAATGCTTCAAACTCCAGACGGGCAATCTCTTCCGCCAACCCATCAACATCCTTCGCCGCCAGAGAGGCCTTGTACACCAGCTCCTCCGTGTGAGCCTCCAGAAAACTCTCCGTATCGCTGATCAATCCCCTGGCGTACATCTTTCTGGCAAAATACGCCCCCAGCTGGTCAATCTGGCGCACGGCAGCATCTCCCCCGGCCAGGTTCCGCGCCCTTCCCTTCTCCCGGCCGGTTCCCTCCCGGCCATCCAGGGCTTCGCCTGCTGCCTCTTCACCATCCATATCCGCTGTGTCATCCCAGTCTGCAGAAGTTTTTCCTCTCTGATCCACGCCTGAGCAAAGCCAGGACGCATCGGAATCTGTCAGAGTGGTGTTCCTGGCATTCTGGGCCAGACAGCCTGCAATTCCCGCAAGCATCATGGCCACTCCACTGCCCTCCTCCGACTCCTGAAGACTGCGCCAGAGCCACTTGTCATGGGGCGGATATTTCCCTTCAAGATAGTGCTGCAGCTTCATAGCCTCCTTCATTCCGTCCCATGCCATCATATGGGCCGTGAGCCTGTCGCCCCGCTGCAGCATACGGGGATAATTATACTGTGCCGTCTGTGCAAATCTGGCAGCGCTTTCCGCCAGTTTCAGGTATAGCACATTTTCCGGATATCCACGCTTAAGCTTCTCCCGAAAAGCGGTGAATATCCCCTCCTGATCCCGAAACACTTCCCCGTTCACTGCGGCAGCCAGCGCAAAATCGTTTACATTCTGCCAGTCAATCTCTTCGTATACATCCGTGCCCACAACGCTTTTCATGAAATCGGATATCCTGATCACGCCCCGTCTGTTGCGGCCGTTCACATGGGGAGCCCGCCTGCAGCCCTGGAACTCTTCCGGAAGCTGTTCATAGGCCTGCTGCAGCGCTTCTCCGATCTCGCTGTAAGTCTCATCCGTAACCCACATGCAGAAATCCGGTCCCCAGTCATGATCTCTGGAAAAAACATCATCATATCCAAAACAGTCCGACCCCCGTCCGGCAAGTCCCACCGCAATCCTTCCCTCATAGGCAGGGAATTTCTCTCTTATCATCTCTGCCCCGTAGGCTTCATAATATTCTCTTGACAAAACCAGCCCCGGCTTAGCCTGGCAGGATCTGGCAAAACCCCCTCCAGACTGAGGGCCTGTCTCCCTGCCCGCTGACAGCATGGCGTTTTCACAGGCCGAAATGTTCTCCTGGAGCCTGCGGTAGTATTCGTTTCTTCCCAGATACTTCTCCACTGTCTCCAGGGCCAGATGATAATACCGCAGCGCTTCCTCAAAATCTTTCTCATGAAAATAATACGCCCCCATGGTGGCCAGGGCCGCGGCAAAATGGCTGTCCTCTATGCCCTCTCTCTGGAAGGTTTTCATGGACTTGGCGGCGTACTCCCGGGCCTCCTCCCCCTCCCCCAGCTGCATACATGTACCTGCCAGGTTGGCATAAGTCACTCCCAGTTCGTATGCCGCCTCCTTTTTTTCCACAATGGCAAGAGCTTCCAGAAGCCGCTGCTTTGCCCCTGCATAGTCCCCCATCTCCTGGTGCAGCAGGCTCATATTATTTTTCAGCCCTGCTATAAACATATCGTCAGATTCCAGTTTTTCATCATATACTTTCTGAACCTGACAGTAATATTCCATGGATTCCTGCAGCCGGCCACAGGCGCGGCAGGCATTTGCCACGTTCAAAAGGGTTGTGGCATAGGGAATTGTCCCCTCCAATCCCATCCGCCTGGCCTGGGCCACAGCCTGGGCCGCCATCTCCATAGCCGCCTCTTTCTGGCTGGTCTCACGATAGTACCCCAAAAGCTCATTCTGCAGCTGCAGCAAACTCTCGTCATCCTTCTCCTGCTCTGCCTGCTCTATCGAGCGCAGCATCAAAGCTTCCGCTTCCTTTCCCCTGTTCTCCTCAAATAGCGCATCCAATTCCGTCAAAATCTTATGAATTTCCAATGTCCCATCCCATCCCTTTCATCTGCACCGGACCGCCGCAATAACCGTCCCCCACTTTATATAATATTCTATACAATCCGGCGCAAAATGTAAAGACAGCTCCTAAAATGATTCCAGATATTTCTGGAATACCTTTTTCCGAAATTGGTATGTGATGGCTTTTTCCATTCTATTTACTCTGTTCTCAATCGCTCAACAATGCTCTGCTTTTCTAAATTCTTGAAACAGAGAAACGGGATAAGCACCGCAAAAGCCAAGAGGATAGGAGTACAAATCATCAGCGGCATCAGAGTAAAATGGAAAGTGCTGAACTCATTAGCTGTCATGGCACGTACACCGATCCCAACGGCCAGAGTGCTGACAATATAAGAAACCATCAGCGTAATCGCTGCGTAATCCAATCCCTCACAAATGAGCATCTTCCGCAGCTGGCGCTTGGTCATGCCCACGGACTGAATCATGGCAAACTCTTTTTTACGGGAAACAATGGCCGTGACCATAGAATTGATAAAGTTAAGCACACCCACCAGAGCAATGATCACGCTGATGGTATTTCCCATAACTGCCGACGCCCGTGTTTCTGCCTCATACTGCTCCGCCATGGTTTTGCGGGATGTCACAGGCAGACTGGTGTCAATGGTCTTGATATACGCATCGAGCATCTCTTGTGCTGCGGGAATATGCTCATCGTCCACATTGAAGAACAGTCTCCGCAGCGTATTCTCCGGCCACTGCTGCCGGAATACCGCAGCAGGAATAATAAAGTTCATGCAGTGCCGATTCTGTACACCGCCTTCATAAGCGCCTTCCTCCACAGCCTGCAGCGGATATACAATCGCCATTACCGTATAGGTACGATTTTCAAGCGCAATACTGCTTCCGACGGCAGGGACAGGCAATGCGGCCCCTCTCTCCGGATCTGTGGAATCTATGGCAGGACCGACAGCCAACACATAGTCGCCGCTGGCAAATTTTTCTGCATCATAGCTGCCGGAAAGCAAATACCGCTCCTGCGTAATTGCCTCCAGAGGGATACCGTCCATTCCGTACAGTACACCCATCGCTTCACGGGTTTCCATGGCTTTTTTTATCTGGGCAGGGCCGGACGAATCGTAAGTTGCCCAATCCTCCAGCATTTCCTGTGTATAGAAGGCGCCGATGTTTTGCACGGTCTCATCATCCAGTGTCAGTTCAAATTGATGAGAATATTGATGACCAATGGCTTCCAGACCAGCCAGTCCTTCCACGGATGCTACCAGTCTGGCATTCAGGGTGGAGCCATGAGGGTCATATCCGCCAATATAGTCTGCACTGCTGCCATCATCCAGCTGGAAGTCACAGATGGTCAGCTCAGACAGGTATTTCTCCATATCAAAAGCAGCATTCTTAGCGTAGAAACAGCTGAGCAAAACCAGCCCCAGAGTCAGAGAGCAGATCACTGTCACTGTCCGTTTTTTGTTCCGCCCCAGAGTCGCCCAGGCCATACCGGTAATGGAAGCGCCATTCCGGGTGCGTTTGCTTTTCTTCCTGCTTGTGGTGGTGGCATCACTCATCCGCAGAGCTTCCATGGGAGAAACCTTACCGGCCAGCCTTGCCGGACGCAGGCAGGAAATCGTAACCGTCAGCCATGCAAAAAGGGCAGAGCCAAGGAAAATCACAGGATGGGAGGAAACAGCATTGCCCTGCGTCCGTCCCATCAGCACAGGAACCAGCGCCATACCCAACAGCCAGCCCAGAAGAAGGCCCATCGGGATACCGATTACGCACAGCCGGTTTGCCTGACCGTAAATGAGCTTCTTAATCTGCTTTTTGGTAGTTCCCAGAGTTTTCAGCTTTCCATAAAACTGGATGTCGGCAGTAACGCCGATCTGAAAGATATTATAAATAATCAGATAACCGGCAAGGAACACCAGCGCCATACCCAAATACATAGGAATGCTTTCCTGCGCTGCGGTAGCATTCATCTCTGGTGAATATGCCAGATTCACGCCAAATTCCAAATCCGTCAATCCGGTGTCTGCCAAAATATTCTCCATGGCGGCCTCAATATTGCGGTCGCTATGCAGGATCACTTGTGCGGTATGCAGACCTAAAATGCCTGTTTTTCCGTCAGCAACACAGTCACCTATCATCTCATCCGCAAATTCCCGGCTTACCCAGGCCATGCTGGCATAGACCGATTCGTTGCCCTCCCAGAAACCACAGAGAGTAAAGGTGGAGACAGTCACCTCATCCTTTGCAAGATCCTTGCGCCATTCCAGCGTTACAGGCTCCCCCAGCTGGTG